>WNFU01010665.1_pt1 | contig 11927 bp, 7 predicted proteins | sample 5400121 | NCBI WGS metagenome assembly WNFU01 (sample SAMN13153360, study PRJNA577476) | soil metagenome | isolation source: 100 cm soil or saprolite under grassland replicate 1 | place: USA:California | collected 2016-06-15 | reverse complement strand
ACACGGAGGATCTCCTCCAGCGGTGTCTGGCCGGCCAAAACGCGCCGCAGCCCCATCTGCCAGAGGGTTTGCATGCCTTGCTGGATGGCGACCTGTTGGAGCGAGCGGGTCGGAAGCTTTTGCAGAATGGCGTCGCGCATGACTTCGTCCACGACGAGCATTTCGGTGACCGCCGTGCGGCCGGAATAACCGGTGTCCAGGCACTCCTTGCAGCCGACTCCGCGGCGAAAGGTGGCCGTCTCGAGCGCTTCCGGCGGCATCAACCGCAACTGGCCTGACTCCGGTTGGTAGGGCTGGGCGCAGAACGTGCAGTTTTTGCGAATCAGACGCAGGCCAATGACACCGATGATGCTGGAAGAAAGGAGAAACGGTTCGATCTCCATGTTGATCAGCCGCGCAAAAACGCCCGCGGTGCTGCCGCTGTGGATCGTGCTGATGACCAGATGGCCGGTGAGGCCGGCCTGCACGGCAATGGCGGCCGTTTCCGGATCGCGAATCTCGCCCACCATGATGACCTGCGGGTCCTGGCGCATGAGGGAACGGAGCGCGACCGGATAGGTGAAATCCTTGTGCGGATTGATTTGCGCCTGGCTGATCATCGGCAAGTTGAATTCCACCGGGTCTTCGACCGTGCTGATGCTGATGGTCGGCCCGGAACGTTGAACCAGATGGTAGAGCGCGGCGTAAATCGCGGTGGTCTTGCCCGAACCGGTCGGGCCGGTCAGCAAAATCAACCCGCTCGGCCGCGCCAGCAGCTTGATGAATGCGTGCAGCGTTTCTTCTTCAAAACCCAGCGCGCCGAGGTCGAAGCTGCGGTTGCTGGGATCGAAAATGCGGATGACGATCTTCTCGCCCCGCACGGTCGGGAAGACGGAGACGCGCAACTCGACGCCGCCGATTTCCTGGTTGGCCGGCGCGTGGCCTTCCTGAGGCAAATCGGATTGATACGAGATCAGGTTGGCCATCACTTTGAGGCGACCGGAAATCTTCTCCATGAGATCCAGCGGCAGGTGGACCAACTCGTTGAGCACGCCGTTCAGGCGGATGCGCACCACCAGCGTGCTTTCCCAGGGCTCGATATGGATGTCGCTGGCGCCGACCTTGATGGCGTCAATGAGCAGGTAATTGACCAGCGCGCCAATTTCAATGGCCTGCTGATCGGAGACCGATTGCAGATAACGCGTTGTTTGATTCACAGGGTGTCCCTGGATTTCTTTGAACGTACGACATCTTAGCGGCTTTTCGGTTCGTGACCAGCGAGAAATTGGACAACCCGCCAGACCGCCACGGAAAACGTCACCGCAAACCGGCTTTGCTTGCCAGGGACGCCGGCGGCGCGATTCCCGGACCCGCGTTCAACGCCGGAACACCCGCAGGTAGTAGTTGGAATTGACGAGAAATTCGAAGTCCGTTTCGACTTCCTCGAACCCGAGCTGGCGCAATGCCGGATCCTCCCGCAACCGGTCCAGATAGCGGCAGCGGCTGGCTTCAAAGCTGACGATCGGATAGAGGCGCGCTTCACCGCGAGTCACGCGCATGATTTCCAGCAGCGATTGCCGGTGAAATTCGTAGTCGAACTGTTCCTCGTAAACGAAGAGCAAATAGGAAACGAGCGCCAGATCAAACCGCTCATCGCGAAATGGCAGGTTCGGCAGGTTGCCCGCCAGGTAACGGATCCCCTGCCCTCTCCGATAATCATCCAGGAAAGCGCGATACGCTCTCTCGCGAAATCCCCGGAGAACTTCGGGCGACCGGTAGAAGTCCCAGCGATAAGTCTCGAGCTTGCCGACGGCCTGAATCACCTGGTCCAGATCGGGTTCGCAGCGGCGCCGGATTTCTTCTCCGGCAAGTTCGTAGATCGAATCGAACGCCATCACCTCCAGACCCAGACCCTGTGCTTCCGCGCAGAAAGAGCTGACGCCCGACGCGACATCCAGGACTGCTTTGCCGCGCAGGCTTTCGAGATCGAGCGCAAAGTAGCGCCGATACTCTTCCAACGTGCGCCCCAGCAACACGACTTTGTCCAGCGCCAGACCCCGTTTCATCGCGCGCGACTGTCGCTGAAATTGCCAAATCCGGCGAGTCCAAATCGCGCGCCGCGACGACGGATTGCCGCGCTGGGATCCATGTCGCTTTAAATCCGGTGGGAAACCCCGCCGTGAATCCCGGACGCCGCGAGCTTCCCACAGGATTCGAAACGTCCACAGGATTCGCCGTGTTCTTTGCGTTCTTTGCCGCCTGGTCGGCGAAGAATTCTGTCTTGCGCCGTGATTGGCCGCCGAATTGGAACATTCAACCTCCAGTTGCAACACAACGAATTCACTCGGTCGCGGCCCTGCCGCGCTGGGATCCATGTCGCTTTGAATCCGGTGGGAAACCCTGCCGTGAATCCCGGACGCCGCGAGCTTCCCACAGGATTCGAAACGTCCACAGGATTCGCCGTGTTCTTTGCGTTCTTTGCCGCCTGGTCGGCGAAGAATTCTGTCTTGCGCCCGGCCCACGATGCCTGATCGGATGCTGATGGACAGGATGAGGAATGATCGACTGAAAATGGTCGGGACCGTCAGAAAGCTTTTCTCAACGGGCGGCAAGAACTGGCTTCCTCACTTGACGAACGCCCGGAACCAGACGATTTGAACTTTGTCGGTCAGATCGTGTTCTCGACGCGGGCGGACCGGCTGTTTTCATGAACGCCAAAGACCTTCTTCATTGGGGTGTGCCGCTCGGAGAACCGATGCGTAGGGCAACGGATTTCGTCGGCCGGTATGTCCTCGGCGGCGGAGACAAGACACGGATTGAGGTCGAGGTGAACGCCATCGTCGCTCATCCGGCGATGTTCCTGGACGACCCGTTGCGCGGCGAGTTTGCCCGCGCCTTGCTGGCGGCGCCGCCGGCGCCGCGGACCGAACCGGTCAAATACCGTCAATGGGGCGAAGGGCTGGAGCATGACGCGGTGATGCAGATGGAAAAGGCGTGTCTGCTGCCGGTATCAGTCGCCGGCGCGTTGATGGCCGACGCGCACGTCGGCTACGGGCTGCCCATTGGGGGCGTGCTGGCCACGGACAATGCGGTCATCCCGTTCGCCGTGGGTGTGGACATCGCCTGCCGCATGAAGATGACCGTGCTGGATATTGTCCCCGCCGACCTGGACCGAAAGCAGGACCGGTTGACGCGCGCCATCGAGGCGGAAACCCGCTTCGGCGTGGGCGCCGCGTTCAAGGATCGTCGCGAGCATGAAGTGATGGACGCGAACTGGTCGGTCAGCCCGATTACCGAGGCGAACAAGGACCGCGCCTGGGCGCAGCTCGGCACCAGCGGAAGCGGGAATCATTTCGTCGAGTTCGGGACATTCGTGGCGCACGAAAAAATCCACGGACTGCTGCCCGGCACTTATGTCGCGTTGCTCAGCCACAGCGGCAGCCGCGGCACGGGGGCGGCCGTGTGCGATCACTACAGCAAGCTGGCGGTGAAGAAGCACCCCGAGTTGCCGAAGGAATTGCAGCGGCTGGCCTGGCTGTCGCTCGACGAGGCGGACGGCCAGGAATACTGGGCGGCGATGGAGCTGATGGGCCGCTATGCGGCGGCGAACCACGCGCTCGTTCACAAACACATCGCGAAGAATCTCGGGACCCAGGTTTTGCTCGACCTCGAGAACCATCACAATTTCGCCTGGAAGGAGAGGCATGCGATCGACGGCGTCGAGCGCGAGGTGATCGTGCATCGCAAGGGCGCAACGCCGGCCGGCACCGGAGTCCTGGGCATCATCCCGGGTTCGATGGCGTCACCCGGTTTCGTCGTGTGCGGCCAGGGGAATCCGGAATCGCTGAACTCGGCGTCGCACGGCGCGGGCCGCGTGATGAGCCGCACGCAGGCGGTGAAAACTTTCAACTGGAAAGAGGTGAACCGGTTCCTGCGCCGGCGCGGCGTGACGCTGATTTCGGCGGGCCTCGATGAGGTGCCGATGGTCTATAAGAACATCCATGAAGTCATGGCCGCGCAACGGGACCTGGTGACGATCGTGGGCCAGTTTGATCCGAAGCTGGTGAAGATGGCGCGACACGGCGAGCGACCCGAGGATTGAGCGCCCTTTTCTTTTTGCGAGCGGCCCGCATGAGGGGTAGGTTCGGCTTGCCATGAGAAACAATCTCTCCACGAATGGTCCGGCTTTATTCGACCCGCGCCCACATCGCCGAAGTCGCCGACCTATGATCCGTCCGTCGGCGGGTGCGGCGTTTGACGACCCGGTGGCCAAATCCGTCAGCGCGATCGCGGGCGTTTTCCTCAAACGTGTTTCTTTGTGTTGCGCCACCCTTGCCCTGTTCCTGGCCGCCGACTGGCTTCCCGCCGACCAGGTGGAGATGCAAAACGGCGATCGTTACTTCGGCAACGTGTTGTCGCTTGACACCAACACGCTGGTCTTGCGCAGCGACGTGCTGGGCACGGTGCGTCTGGCGCGCGGCAAGGTGGCGCACGTTACCTTCGGCTCGAATGCAACCGCCAACATCGCGCGAATGACGCCGGCGACAAACGGTCAGACCGGCGCGTCGTTCGGTGCGCTGTCCAACGGCGTGACGGACCTGTCTGCGCCGCTGCGGCAACTCGGGGCAAATACGAATTTCATCCAGCAGGTGCAGGCGCAACTCCTTGGCGACGCCGGGCCGGAAGCCAACAAAAAGTTCAACGAGATGGTCGCCGGCCTGATGAGCGGAAAGCTGACGGTGAACGACATCCGGGTGGAGGCGAAATCCGCGGCGGACCAGTTGAAAGAACTCAAGCGCGACCTGGGCGACGACACCGGGGGAGCGCTCGACGGTTACCTGGCCATCCTTGAAAATTTCCTTCGGGAAACCGCGCCGCCGGGCGTTTCTTCGACGAATATCTCACCGCCTTCGGCGAGGACCAAACCGGCGCCTGCCGGCGTGGGGAAATGATCGGGTCGATGCCAGTGACGTTCGCGCCGGCGAAGCCGGCCTGGGAGGCACAATGAAACAATCGGAGCCCTAATCCCGCGATGCGTTGTCCCCAGAACTGGTGACTGGCGCGAAACACGGCAATGGATACTATTACCTTGTTGTCGCGCACTTTGTTCTCAGGTGCGCGCGTGTGAAAAAGGCCGGACCTGTTGTCCGGCTTTTCTTTTTTACCCGATCCTCATTTCTCCAGATCCTCCGAAATCATGGCGAATCTCCGACGTCTCCGACCCGGCGCTTGCCGATTTGGAAATCGGCGCTCCAAAGTAACAGCCCACAAAATCATCCAGGCCCGTGCGCTTGTTGCAGTCGTTCCAGAGTTTGGAAACAAGTGCGCTCGGTGTGCTCATTTGTTTTTCGGCAGGAGTTTTCGCAGACGCTCCGTCGCCTGGTCGCGATCCAATTCGCCCGACGCCACCGCCCGGGTCAATTCCTCCCAGTCCGGTCGATCCGGCCCGGGCTCGATGCCGTTCAGCCGAAGAAACACGATGCAAGAGCCCAGCGCCGTCCGCTTGTTTCCGTCAATGAACGGATGGTTCCGGCACATATAAAAGAGGTAGGCCGCGGCCGTCTCCGCCAAATTCCTGGAGAGCGACTTGCCGCCGAAACCCGCCTGCGGCGCAGCCACCGCCGACTCCAGCAACGCCATCTCCCGGATGCCATCCGACCCGCCAAACGTTGCGATGGCCTCGGCGTGAATCTCCCGCACGATCTCCACCGTGAGATGGAAACAATTCTCCGGCCTGCGGCTCATGCCAGCTTTTTCATCGTCCGCGCGTAATCTTTCATCGTCGCCTTGATGACCTTCGACACCTCTTCGCGCGGCGGGCGCGGACGGATGGGAGTGAGCGTGATGGTTCCCCCGTCATGGACCTCCACGTTCACCTCGTCGCCGGGTTTGAGATGCGCCAGCTCCAGTAAAGCCGCATCAAAGATCAGACCCTGCGAGTTACCCACTTTGCTGATCGTCTTTATCATGGAGTAATACTATGTTTTACGGCCCTGCGCGTCAAGGGCGCCGGAAGGCGGGTGGTTTCACACGAATTCCTTTCTCCCGTCGTCGTTCAGCAAAGCTGGTTCCGGGGCGGACTCCGTGATCGGCAGGCTTTTGAGGCGGCGGGAACGCCATAAATAGAAAATTGCCGGATAGACCACCAACTCCATGACGGTGGAGGTCACGACTCCGCCGATCATCGGTGTGGCGATGCGCTTCATCACGTCGGCGCCCGCGCCGTGGCTCCACAAAATCGGCAGGAGGCCGGCAATGATGACGGAGGCGGTCATGGCCTTCGGCCGGACGCGCTTCACGGCTCCGTGGTAGATGGCGTCGCGCAGGTCGGTAAGGTTGCGCATCCGGCCGTTCTGGACCCACTGGCCGTAGGCGATGTCGAGGTAGAGCAACATCACCACGCCGGTTTCGGCATCCAGGCCGGCGAGCGCGATGATGCCAACCCAAACGGCGACGCTCAGGTTGTAGCCGAGCCAGTGGAGAATCGCGAAGGCACCCACCAGCGAGAATGGAACGGCCAGCATCACGATGGCGGTCTTGATGGCCGAGCGCGTGTTGAGGTAGATGATGAACACGATGATGAGCAGCGTCAGCGGCACGACAATCATCAGCCGCTGCCTGGCCCGAAGCATGTATTCGTATTGGCCGCTCCAGAAAATATTATAGCCGTCAGGCAACTTGACGGCGCCCCTGGCCACGGCTTCGTTGACCGCGTGCATCGCCATCTGGACGTAACTGCCGATATCGATGCCCCTCACGTCCACGTAAATCCAGGCGTTCGGCACGGCGGCTTCGCTCTTGATGCCCATCGGGGCGCGCACGGTCTCGATCTTCGCCAGTTGCCCAAGCGGCACCTGGGCGCCGGTCGGCGCGGGCACGATGATTTCGCGCAAGGCCTCGAGGTTCTCGCGGAAGTCACGGCTGTAACGAAGGCTCACGGAGTAGCGTTCCAGACCTTCCACGGTCGTTGTCAGGGGCATTCCGCCGAGCGCGACTTCGAGCACGTCCTGAACATCGGCGACCCTCAATCCGTAGCGGGCGATCTCATCGCGGTTGATGTTGAACTGAATGTAGTTGCCGCCCATCACGCGCTCGGCAAATACGCCCGACGTGCCTGGTACCTGCCGCAGCACGACTTCTATCTCCGACGCGATACGTTCCAGCTCGACGAGGTTCGGCCCGGCGACCTTGATGCCCACGGGCGTCTTGATGCCGGTGGCGAGCATGTCGATGCGCGTCTTGATGGGCATCGTCCAGGCGTTGTTCAGGCCGGGGATTTGAATGGCCGCGTTGAGCGCATCCACCAGTTCGTCGGGCGTGCGCCGACGATGCGCGACGACATTGCCCCGCTCGTCCGCGATGTCCACGACCGGCCAATCCTTCTCGTCCTCGAGCATGATAGTCGTTTCCACCATGTCGAAGGGCGCCGGGTCGGTCGCGGTTTCGGCCCGGCCGATCTTGCCGAAGACGTGATGCACTTCCCGGAACCGGCGGATGATTTTGTCGGTGACCTGCAGCACCTCGCGCGCCTTGGTCGGCGAGATGCCGGGGAATGTCGTCGGCATGTAGAGCAGGTCGCCTTCGTAAAGCGGCGGCATGAACTCGGAACCGATGTTTTGATACGGAAAGATTTTCCCGACACTTTCCGCCACGGTCTTGAGCTTGCCGTCGGACAGGCGATTCGTGACGAGCCAATTCCACGGGAAGAACACCCAGGCAATGATGGCGCCGGCCCCAACGATGACGGGCCAGCGCCATCGGATCACGAAATCAATCAGCGGGTGATAGAGCCAGATCAGAAAACGGTTGATGGGGTTCTTTTCTTCCGCCGGGATTTTGCCCCGAATGAAATAGCCCATGAGAATCGGCGCGAGCGTGATGGAGAGCACCGCCGCCGCCGCCATCGAGTAGGTCTTGGTGAATGCGAGCGGCTTGAACAAGCGCCCTTCCTGCGCTTGCAACGTGAACACGGGCACGAACGATACCGTGATGACGAGCAGCGAGTAGAACAGCGTCGGGCCGACTTCCACCGCGGCATCGCGGATAATGTCCCAGTGCGGCTTCTTGCCCTGGTCGTGTTCGAGGTGCTTGTGGGCGTTTTCGATCATGATGATGGCGGCGTCCACCATCGCGCCGATGGCGATGGCGATGCCGCCCAGCGACATGATATTCGAGCTGATGCCCTGCCCGAACATGATGACGAAGGAAACGAGCACCGCGATGGGCAGAATCAGAATGGCCACCAGCGAACTGCGCAGATGGAGCAGGAAACCGATGCAGACCAGCGCCACCACGATGCTTTCCTCGATGAGCTTTTCTTCGAGCGTCCTGACGGCGCGTTCAATCAGGGCGCTGCGGTCGTAGGCGACGGTGTAGCTCACATCGGACGGCAGGCCTTTCATGGCCTGGTCGAGCTTCTTCTTCACGTCGAGGATGACTTGCCGCGCGTTTGCGCCGTAGCGCACGACCACGATGCCGCCGACGGTTTCGCCTTCGCCGTTCAGCTCCGCGATGCCGCGGCGCATCTCGGGACCCAGTTGCACGTCGGCGACTGCGCCCAACAGAATCGGCACACCCTTGTCTCCCACCCCCAAGGCAACTTTCTTCAAGTCCTCAATGTCTTGAATGTAGCCGCGCACGCGCAGGATGAATTCCTTTTCCGCCAGTTCGATGGAGCGCCCGCCGACTTCGCCATTGCTCCGTTCGACAGCCATCTTCACTTCCGCGATAGAAAGCCCGTACGCGCGCAGCCGCGTGGGGTCCACGGTGATTTGATATTGCTTCACGAAGCCGCCGACGGACGCGACCTCGGAGACGCCCTCGACGGAAGCGAGTTGATAGTGGAGATACCAATCCTGCATGGAGCGCAACTCCGCCAGACTTCGGTTGGTCGAGTTGATGGAATACATGAATGCCCAACCGACGCCGGTGGCGTCAGGACCGAGCGAGGGCGAAACACCGGCGGGCAGGCGTCCGCTCAGTCCGCTAAGATATTCGAGCACGCGACTGCGCGCCCAATACGGGTCGGTGCCGTCCGCGAAGATGACATAGACGAACGAGAAGCCGTAAAAGGAGTAGCCGCGCACGACTCTGGCCTTGGGCACGGAGAGCATCTTGGTTGTGATGGGATAGGTGACCTGGTCCTGAACAATCTGAGGCGCCTGTCCTGGCCACTCCGTGTAGATGATGACCTGCACGTCCGAAAGATCGGGAATCGCGTCGAGCGGAATGTTGCGCACCGAGTAAACGCCCCCGAGCACCAACGCCACCGTCGCGAGCAGGACGATGAACTTGTTCTTGAGCGAAAAATCTATGATGCCTTTGAGCATGGTGGTTCGCAACTGATTCAGTGCTGATGTTTGGGAGTGCCAGCGGCTGGATTGGCCCCTTGTTGTTTCCGCCAGGTTTCCTCCGCCGCTTTGCCGTGTTTGACGGTGCTCGTGGGCACAAGGTCCATCTGACACTTCGGGCACCTGCCGGGTTTGTCGGAGACCACGTCCGAATGAATGGCCATCGGGCAGGTGTAGAGCGGCGATGGAATCGTGGCTGAAGTCGCGGCAGGCTCAGGCATTTGCGGCGGTTCCATCACCGGGATGAGCGTCATGCCGCACTTCGGACACTTGCCCGGCTTGTCCAGCTTCACATCGCTGTGCTCCGGCATGGGGCAGGTATAGTACTCAACGCGGCCGCCCGGCTGAAGCTTCGCAAGCGCCGCCTCGCTCACCGGCACGAGGGTCATGCCGCAGATGGGGCACTTGCCGGGACGGTCGTACTTGATGGCGACGTGCTCCGGCATCGGGCAGATGTAGCTCGTGGAGCGTGAAGCGTCGGGAGCGTGGAGCGTGGAAAACGCTCCGACGCTCCCACGCTCGGACGCTCCCACGCCCGGACGCCCGGACGGCGCGAGCATCTTTTGGATGGCCTCGCGAAGCTGGCTTTCCGAATCGACGCTCAACACCTGATACAGGTTGTTTTCCGCTCGCGAGCCGAGCGTCACGGTGCGCGGCTCGAACTTGCCGGCGTCGAGCGCGACAAACACGGTGTTCCTCTCGCCGCTGCGGAGCACGGCCGAGTCCGGCACGAGCAGTGTCGAAGGTTCCAGTTCGGCGCGCAGTTCGACCGTGGCGAACATGCCCGGTTTGAGAAAGAAGCCGGGGTTGTGAAACTCCATGCGCACCTTCGCCGTGCGCGTCTTCTCATCGACCGTCGGGTAGATGTAAGTGACGCGCCCGCGGAACTCACGGTCCGGCAGATACGACAACCGCACGACGGCTTCCTGGCCGAGTTTGAGGAACGCCAGGTCCTGTTCATAGACCTGCGAGAGCACCCACACGAGCGACAGGTCGGCCAGCCGGTAGAGCTTCATGCCGGCATCCACCATCTGGCCCTGCACTGCCATCTTCTCCACCACGATGCCGTCGCGAGGCGCATTCACCCGCATGGTTTTTCCGGGCTGCTTCGTTTTCTCCAGTTCGGCGATCTGCTCGTCGGAAATGTCGAAGAACCTCAGTTTGGTGAGCGCGCTGCTCCTGATCGAGTCGGTGCCGGCGTCGGGCTTGGCGGACGGGCTCAAGGAAAGGACGTATTCGACTTGCGCGCTGTAAAGTTCCGGCGAGTAGATGTCAAAAAGCGGTTCGCCCCGATGCACCTGTTTGCCCGTGGCGTCCACGTAAAGTTTCTCAATCCAGCCTTTGAATTTGGTGGTGACGTCGGCGAGCGCCGTTTCGTCGAAATCAATGATGCCGACCGCGCGGATTGCCCGGCGCAGCGGCCCTTTGGTGACCACGCCCGTGCGGATGCCCATGTTTTGTGTCGTCACCGGGTCAACCGCGATGATGGACGAGTCCGCCGCTTCATCTTCATAGACCGGCACCATGTCCATTCCCATGCTGTCCTTGCGCGGCGTCTGGCTGATTTCTCCGAGCAGCATGGTGGACTTGTAGTATTTGACTTTGCGTTCGCCGCCGGGCGTTGCGCCGGTGGCGTTCGTCGAGGTCGTGCTCGAGCCGGACTGCCTGCGAACGGGCGTCAGCTTCATCCCGCAAATGGGGCAGTTGCCGGGCTTGTCTTGAATGACCTGCGAATGCATGCCGCAGGTGTAGAGGGTTTTTTCCCCGGCCTTGCCAGGGTCGTGGCCGCCTGGCCGCAGGAGCAACCACGCGGCAGCGAACAGCACCGGCAGCGGCAAAAGGACGGTCAGCACGCGTCTTGATTTCAAAGTCATGGCAATATTCAGTGATTTGGTGACGGTGAGGAAGCAGTGGGAGAAAGGGGCAAAATCGGCGCGCCTTCCGGGGCTATTCCGGCAATGGACAGCGACAAGTCCGCCAGAATGATTTCACGGCGCGTGCGCGCTTCCACTTCCTCAAGTTGAAAGTTCAGCAAGGTGCGCTCGGCATCGATGAGGTTGAAGAAATCAATTTGCCCGGCCAGGTAGCCGGCCCTCGCGATCTCGAGTGACTGGCGGGCTTTGGGAACCAGTTTGTCCTGCAACAGGGCCAGGTTGCGCGTGATTTCACGGTAATCGTAGCTCTTCATGGCGAAGTCCACCGTGAGCGTGATTTGTTCGGATGTGAGCCGGGCTTCGGCGGCGCGCTTGCCGGCCTGAGCTGCCGCGATTTGCGCCGCAATTTTGTCCCGCCAAATGGGCAGAGTCATCCCCGCCAGCGGACGAAAGATTGTGGGCGCGGTCTTGGCGTCAGCCATCAACCCCAGGCTGAAATCCGGCACCCTCGACTTGCGGGCGAGGGCGATGGACGCTTCCGCCAGGCGCACTTCGGCTTCCATCGCCTTGAGACGGGGATTCCGCGCAAAAGCCGTCTTGAGCAAATCTTCGCCATTCAAATCGAGCGGGGTAGTTTCAAATCGCGCCGGCTGTGGCGGGTCCGACTGGTCGCGCGTCAAGCCCAGCGCGCCCTTGAATTGCGCGGTCAGCGGGTGGCGCGAAT
>WNFU01017573.1_pt1 | contig 11932 bp, 8 predicted proteins | sample 5400121 | NCBI WGS metagenome assembly WNFU01 (sample SAMN13153360, study PRJNA577476) | soil metagenome | isolation source: 100 cm soil or saprolite under grassland replicate 1 | place: USA:California | collected 2016-06-15 | reverse complement strand
GTGCTCCCCAGATCTCCGCAGCGTCGCCGTTTTGAACTTTAGGGCATCAGTGCTTGGGGTTTGAGATTTGGTGCTTTACTGTTTCCGCCATGGCTCAAGTAACAATCGAGACAATCAAAAACGGTCCCTACATCGTGACCGGAGAAGTGGAGTTGATCGACGCCGACGGCAATAAATTTTCGGTGGAAAAACGAATGGCGCTGTGTCGTTGTGGCGCGTCGACGGAAAAACCGTTTTGCGACGGCACACATTCGAAGATCGGCTTTCAAGCCGCCGAGAAAGCCGTACCAGAATCGAAAGAGTAGGCGCCGAACATTTATGCCGTCTGACGCGCTCACGGTTCAGGTCGAGCGCCGGATTTATTTGATTCGCGGTGAGAAGGTGATGCTCGATGCTGACCTCGCGTGGCTTTATAGCGTTGAAACAAAGGTGCTAAATAGAGCGGTAAAGCGGAATAAGGATAGATTCCCGACTGATTTCATGTTCCAGCTTACGCGCAATGAAACAGAAGGTTTGAGGGTGCAAATTGGCACCTCAACCGAGCCGACCGCACGAGGAATGTCAGCTTTGAGGTTCCAATCTGGCACCTCAAAGAGCGGGCGTGGCGGTCGGCGTCAATATTGCTATTATGCGTACGCGCCTGCGCGAGATGCTTCTTTCCAACGCCGATCTCGCTCGCAAATTGAGCGCATTGGAGAAAAAGTACGACAAACAGTTCAAGGTTGTTTTCGATGCGATTCGCGAGCTAATGATTCCGCCGGAAAAGACAAAACGCCAGATCGGGCTCCACTCTTATGAATAACAAAACGAAATTTCTCGCTATCGCCCTGTCAGTCGTGTCGTTATCGGCGCGTGCCGAAAAAGTTTCGCTCGTCGGGGCGACGGTGATCAATCCCGCCGACGGCAAAGTTTTGCCGAACGCGACCGTGGTGATCGATGGCGACAAGATCGAACGCGTCGCGACAGGCAAGCAAGACGCGGCGACGCTAGGGAAGCAGATCGATTGCGCCGGCAAATTCATTTTACCCGGATACATCGACACGCACGTTCACTTCTTTCAATCCGGGGATTTGTTTACGCGACCGGATGGCGCAGATCTCAACAGCGTGCGCCCCTATAAAGACGAGGTCGCGTGGGTAAAGAGTCACGTGGACGATGTCTTCGAGCGCTATCTGCGCAGTGGTATTACCAGTGTTGTCGATGTGGGCGGACCATTTTGGAATTTCGAAGTCCGCAAGACCGCGAATCAAACGCAGAAAGCGCCGCGTGTGGCGGTTGCCGGCCCGTTAATCTCGAGCGTCTCGCGCGAAAAACTCGATCTTGGCGATCCGCCGATCGTTAAAATCGAAACTCCCGATCAAGCACGAGAGTTCGTGAGAAAACTCGCCGAGCAGAAACCCGATCTGGTCAAGATTTGGTACATCGTCGATAAAGGCTATCCGCTCGAAGGATTCCGGCCAATCGTGCGCGCGACGATTGAAGAAAGTCATGCGCACAAAATTCGGGTCGCAGTGCACGCCACGGAATTGGAAACGGCGCGCGCGGCCGTCGAAGAAGGCGCAGACGTGCTCGTGCACAGCGTGACCGACAAGCCAGTCGATGACGCATTTGTGAAGCTGTTAAAAGATCGACACGTCATTTTGTGTCCGACTCTCGTGGTTTTCGAGCGTTATGGCCGAACATTTTCACACCAGTTGAATCTCACTCCCGAGGAACAAAAATGGGGTAATCCGGAAGTGATAGCGTCGCTCGACGCCACCAAAATTCCGCAGGACAAATTGCCGCAAAGAATCAAGGACGCGCTTGCAAAACCGGATGAAACATTGGGTCGAATCAAGAAAACTTACGATGTCGCGCTGCCGAATTTGAAGAGACTGGAAGATGCCGGTGTTACGATTGCGGCGGGCACAGACGCAGGAAACATCGGCACGATCCATGGCCCGGCGCTGTTTCGGGAATTTCAGTTAATGAAAGAAGCTGGCCTAACGCCCATGCAGATCCTTAAATGCGCCACCGCGAATGCGGCGAAATTGTTCGACGGCGACATTGGCGCGCATATCGGCCAGATCGAAAATGGCTATTTTGCTGATCTTGTCGTTCTCAATTCGAACCCGCTGGACGACATCGCGCACACTTCCGATATCGAGGCAGTGATCAAGAACGGGATCATTTATCCGGTTGATTCCATCCTGCACTGACGCCCAGCAGAAAATAATGAAGTGCGCGTTGCTTGCCGTCCTGTGTTTATCGCTGCTTGCCGCCTCGACGACGGGCGGCGCCACTCCTTCGCCGACACCAGCGACGGGCACAAGCGTCAACAAGATCGCAGAAGCTCATGTGAAACTGGTGCTGGCGATGGGGCAGCATGATCCGGACTACGTCGATGCTTATTACGGGCCGCCGGAATGGAAGGAACACAAGAAGCCGCTCGATGCGATCGCGGTTGAGGCGACGCGGTTACGCGACCAATTGGCGAAGATTTCCCAGCCAACGGACGAGATGGAGCAGTTGCGACGCCGTTATCTGCCAAAACAACTATCCGCGCTCCAGGCACGAGTGCGCATCTTGAACGGCGAACGTTTGAAGTTCGATGAAGAATCGCAGGCCCTTTATGACGCTGTTGCACCCACGTTTCCCGAAACACATTTCCAGGAGATCCTCGCGAAGCTCGAGCCGAAACTTCCGGGGGAGGGATCGCTCTTGCAGCGTTACGAGAATTGGCGTCGAGCATTCGTGATTCCCAAAGAAAAGCTGGATAAGGTGTTTCAGCTCGCGATCAAGGCGTGTCGCGAACGCACGCTCGCGCACATCAAGCTGCCGCCGAACGAAAATTTCAGCGTCGAATACGTCACGAACAAACCGTGGGGCGGCTACAACTGGTACAAGGGGAATTATCGAAGCGTCATTCAAGTGAATACCGATCTGCCAGTCTACATCGATCGCGCGATTGATCTAGCCGCGCACGAGGGTTACCCGGGTCATCACGTCTACAATGCGTTGCTTGAGAAAAATCTCGTCCGTGATCGCGGATGGGTGGAGTTCTCGGTGTATCCGCTCTTTTCACCCCAATCGCTTATTGCCGAGGGCACCGCGAACTACGGCAGAGAAGTTGTTTTTACGAAACCGGAGCGGTTAGCGTTCGAAAAAGAAGTGCTCTGGCCGGCCGCGGGAATCGACCCATCACGCGTGGAGGAATTTTACGAGGTCCAGGACCTGGTAAAGAAACTAGGATACGCCACAAATGAAGCAGCCCGGCGGTACCTCAATGGCGACATCAACGCAGACGCCGCTGCGGCTTGGTTGCAAAAATACGCGCTCATGGACGAGAAGCGGGCGAAACAAGCGACAAAATTTATCGAGAAGTACCGCAGCTACGTCATCAACTACAATGTAGGCGAAGACATGGTGCGCAATTACATCGAGAAACGTGGCGGCACGGAAAACCAGCCCGAGCAGCGCTGGCGTGAGTTTGAAGAGTTACTCGCCTCACCCCGACTGCCCGGCGACATACGCTCGGATTAACAAAAAACCCAGGCGGTTGCAGCAGGCACGGCTGCCTTTACAGTGAGCATGTCGTGCCTTCACTAGTGCTGGCATCCTGTTCTCCGAGGCGCGCGGCGTTGCTTTCCGAAGGTGGATTCGAATTTGAAATCGCCTCGCCGCGCGTTGCAGAAAAGTTCGATGCCGCTCTCACATTACGGGAGCTCACGCTGTGGAACGCCATCCGAAAAGGAATGTCCATTTCGCAAACGCGTCCGGACGCTGTGGTGCTCGCGGCGGACACGATGGTTGCACTGGAGAATCAAGTCATCGGTAAACCGGCCGATTTAAGCGAGGCCGCCTGGATGCTCCGTCGCCTGAGCGGACGAACTCACGAGGTCTGTTCTTCCGTTGTAATTTATCAGCAGACATCGGGGAGATCCGATGTCTTTCAGGACGTTTCGCGCGTTCGTTTTCGTCGTCTAAGCAACGCGACTATCGAAAGCTATATTGCAAAAATTCGCCCGCTGGACAAGGCGGGCGCTTATGCCGCGCAGGGAAGCGGCGAAGAAATCATCGCAAAAGTCGAAGGCTCATTCACTAACGTCGTCGGCCTGCCGATGGAAAAGACGCTCGCCGCGCTGGCCAAATTCGGCATTCGTCCCAAGTCGGCCTGACGAAATGAGCTAACTGGCAAGATTCAAATCAAGTGTTCGCGATTATCCGATCGGAGCCGGAGCGTTTTCATTTGCAAATTGTGCCGCGCTCGAATGAAACGCACGGTCTTACTCTTCGCGCGCATAAGGATCGAATGAGTAACCGCCGTGACGCCGCCGTGAGCGCGCACGCCGCGCAATAACGCGCTGTCGCTGATTCCGGTCGCGCAGAACAGAATGTTTTGGCCGTTCGCCAGATCGTCGGCTGAAAACACGCGGTCCAGATCTTTCTTGTAGCCGGTGTCGATCAGGTTTTTTCGTTCCTTTTCATCGCGCGGCCACATCTTGCATTGCATATCGCCGCCGAGACATTTGATCCCTGCCGCTGCTAGCACCGCTTCGGGCGAACCGCCGATACCCATGTAAAGATCGACATCGGATTCTGGCAGTGACGGCGCGATGGCCGCGGCTATGTCGCCGTCGCCGATCATGCGCAACGATGCGCCTGCTGCGCGAATTTGTTCGACGATTTCCTTGTGCCGCGGTCTGTCGAGCATCATGACCGCGACGTCCTGGACGCGTTTGTCTACCGCGTGTGCAACAATCGCCAACATCTCGGCGATAGGCATCTCGATATGAAGCGAGTCGCCGCGCTTTTTCATGTAATCAATGACGCGCGGTCCGTAAGCCAGCTTCGACATGTAAAACGACGGCACATCTCGCAAAGCGACTTTCACTCCTTTCTCGGGACTGGCTGCCGCAATGCAACTGATCGAGTTCGGCGCGCCTTTGGAGATGTTGGCGATGTGAAACTCCGGCGAACCGGGGACCCATGTGCCGAGTTGTTCGCCTTTGAAAATGCCGGGTGCTTCGTCCTTGATTCCTTCGCCAATGACGACTTCGCCGCAGATGTTCATGAGATCGAACATGCCGCGCATGGCGTCGCACGCTGCCGCGTCGGCTGCTTCCTTGTCGCCGCGCCCGAGCCAGCGGAGTGAGTTCAGTGCAGCGGCTTCCGTCGCGCGCACAAAATCCAACTCGATGATCCGCTCGATGTCCTGGTAATCTCGTTTCGGCAGTCGCAGAGCCACGGGGCGTTAATTTTCACGCAGGTCGCCCAGGATGACAAGCCATCAAGGAACGATGGCTTCCCGGCGGTCGAGACTGCCCAAGCCATTGACCTCCGCTGCCACGTCTACACGAGGAAAACCACCTTCAAGAACAAGTGGGATCAGGCGGGCAGACGAAGCTTGCGTCTTTTTGTTCAAATCGATTTCAAGTAATGCGCTGCGATTCCACGACTCGACGGTGGGAGCACCATCGAAGACGAGATTGCCGAGTGAATACGCAACTATGCAGCCATGATAGAAATCAAGCGGCTGAACACAATGCGGATGCGATCCGACGACGAGATCGACTCCATGGTCGATCAGCCAACGAGCGAGTTCGCGCTGTTCATCAGTGACGTTCTCGCTGTTTTCAACTCCCCAGTGAACCAGACAGACCACGAAATTTGCGTGCTGCCGGGCATTCGCAATTGCGGCGTTCAGTCCAAGGCGATCCGATGCCACGGCGATTGGAGGGCCCGCAGCAGGCCCAACGTCATTGATCGCCAAAAGAGCGATCTTTTTCTCATCGAGCACAGGGAAGAAACTCGGTGTCCAGTCGCTGCTGCCGGGTTTTCCAACTCCGATTGGCTGGACTTGTTCACGGAGCAAACGCTCGGCGCAGTCCTCCAGCGCCGCGGTCCCGAAATCGAGCGCATGATTATTTGCCAAGCCGACCGCGCGAAATCCGGCGCAACGCAGCAGCTGCGCTGAGCGTTCAGGCGCCCGAAATGTGTAGCGTTGCGCGGAGTGGCCAAGATTCGAAATCGTGCATTCCAAATTTGCGGCAGCGAAGGATGCGTCGCGTAGCAGTGGCGCGATGCCAGCAAACGGATCTATTCCATTTTCAATCTTCGCTGCGTAACTGCGGCCGAGCATCACGTCGCCGCCAAAAACAAGAGTGGCTGCGGTTTTTGCCGGCGGCACGCGAAACAAATCGAAGCAATTTTTCCGCCGCTCTTTCAGGAGTTGCCCGAGCGCGAGTGTTTCCGGAACGCCCCCAAGTTGGTGGGCAACAAGATCGTTTTCATCGAGAATCCCGGCGGGCTGCCGATCCTCCATTACCGCTGCAACATGCGTACCGAGATGGACGATTGTGCCGCGCTGCAAATCCTCTGCTGTAATTCTCGGTGTGCCCGGTGTGGCTGAGCGCGCGATAAAATCAAGGTGTTGGCGCAGTCGCTTCGGGTCCGACCATGGAATGCGCTGGCCCTGCCGGCGCAACGCGTAAACGACAAAGTTTGCGCAATCGGCACCGAGATTGGTTTCCGCTCCGGTATTCGAAGCTTCTGACAATTCGCCGCTGCCAAAAAGATACGGCAGACCAAATTGCTCGGTAACGGCCGCGCGAAAACCGCTGCCGATGAATCTGCGCAATTCCATCACGGGCGTTTCGCGAACTCTTCCATCGACCACAGCGCGTGCTCGCAAACGCACCGAGCCACAATGTAACTGTCGATCGAACAAATTCTCGATCTTCGTTATCGGCAGAACAGAATCGTGACAATCAATCGCAAGCTCGTTCCATGCAGGGCGCGGTGCTGCGTTCGCGACAAAGCCGACTTGATCCGCCGATAAACCGCTCAGGTTGCAACGCCAAAATTTCGGCGTCAGCGCAACCCATTGGATTTTCTCCGGTTTCGCCGTCCAAGGCTCGACGATAAGCTGGATGTCGGCGGACTCATCGGCTGAAACGCGCCAAACATCGTCTGTAGAAGGTTCGCGATCTTTAACTTGAAGGTGTAATTGCGGCGCTTCGTCGTTCCAAGTGCGCAACAATTGCTGCCAACGCGTGCTGTCCTGCCGCACGTTGATGCGTTCGCGTTCGGACAAAATTCGCGCCCGAAGTTCTTGAGTTGATTGCGCAACATCGAATACCGGCAGCTTTTCTCCCTTCACCATCAATTTCTTGGCGAGATTCGAGTGATCGTTGGCAACGGTAACGAACGCCTCGAATTCGATTTGCGCCGTGGGAAGCGACAGCGCTGACGTCAACGCCAGCTTCAACAGCCAATCCGCGTCGTGTTCGCTGTTCAAGTACGGACGCGAAATTGCGAATGTGATCGCATGGAGATTTGGCCGCTCGATGACGAAATTCCAAATCCGCGCGAATGCCTGTTCCTGCTCCGCCGCAGCCAGTCCGGCGAAGTAATCGAGATCAATTGTAACAATCAGCCGCTGGTTGGGGTCGATTTGTTTCTCCAAGTGTTCGAAATCGGAAACAATGTACGCCTCCCGTAATGATCCCGATTTCCGCGGCGCTGCTTCGAGATGGCCGTCGAGCAACGCCGTTGCCTTCTGTCGGTGTTCACTAATTTGAGACGCAGAGAGTTTCTCGGCCGGCACCCAAATGACTTTTTCAATCGGCGCCGGCATAAGCGGTTCGATCCAGTTGAAGCATTGGACAGCACCTTTGCTGCGCCAGCGATCGAGCAGCGTCTGGCGATCCTGCACAGACGCAACGTTTCGGAGCGCGTCGCGAATTCTATCGGAGTCGAAAATACCGGATGCATCGCTGTGCGCATCGAACAGGATCAGCGTACAGGGCTCGTCGAGATTAATGTTTTGGGCCAGCCAATAAAACGTGCCGGCGTGATTGTCCTCGATGTAAATCGGCAGACGGTTGGCCGCTGTGGCCGGAGAGTTGGTCGCAGCGAGTAGCGCCGCTATACAAATCCCAGCCGCGCGTTGGTTCATCGCGCTCCGTGAACTTCCGGTTTTTTGGAAAGCGGCGCTCGCAACTTAATGAGCGAGATGCACGTATCACGGAATTGCGTGCCGCGATGTACACCCTTGATCACCAGTTTGATTTTGTTGACCGGGTTGGCGTAATCGCCTACGCGAATCAGATACGGCCTTTCGAAGAGCTCATCGGGAATGTTCTCCGTAAATGTGTGTTCGTCATTGAGCGTGATTTCGAGCGCGGCAACGCGATTGTTTTTCAGCCACGGATCTTTGTTATCGTAGTGGTAATATCCAGGCTGAATCAGAATGCCGTAGAGCGGAAGCGGACGCTTCACGTTAAGCGTTATGCTCTCGCCGATGCCATCGCCCTCGACTCCCTCGGCCCAGGGCGTTTGAATCTCTCGGCTTGGATCGGCCTTTATATGGACGACGTCATAATTGCGTTTTCCTTGCGGAGTCAGCGTTGAGCTTGCCGTCGCATCATAATCGGTATGATCGAGAAAATATTGGTGGTCCTTGAGAACATACGCTGCACGGCTGCTAAGTTCTTCTTCCGAATATCCGGTCGGATACTTGTCGTATTTTGAATGCGCAACAATGCGGATGTCGTCGGCCATCGTTGGCTTCAAGTTTTCAAAGTCCCATTCGTAACGGGTATTGCTGATTTTTTTGAACCGATCTTTTGGCTTCTGGATCGAAACGTCTTCAGGCTCCGGGTGAACGACATTGATCTCAATTTTGCCTTTGCCAATCGGCCCTTTCCATGTTGCTGCAGGCGACAGCGAATATGCAAAAGTGGCGTTGCCAATGTGCGAATCATCCGACACCGATTCATCGTTCTCCGCATAACGCGTTTTGTAATGGATCGTCACGTCCCGCGTCTGATTTCGCTCGAAGGGAATGACCGATTTCTTCCATGACTTGATCGTGAACAGGTTTTGTTGCCAGAACGATCCTGAAGTCGTTTCGTCATTTTCTTCGTTTGGGTCGCTGGTTTCTTCCGCACCGCTGTCTTCTTCTGCTGCCGGACTGCTGTCTTCAGTCGCTTTGCTGGTTTCTTCGGTCGTTTTTTCGTTCGGTTTGCTGCTTACCTGGTTCGCTTCGGAGGTTTCTTCTTTTGCTTCGCTGCTTTTTTGCTTCGGTCCGGCCACGTTCGTCGATTTCAATTGCTTTCCATCAACGCTGATTTGGTAACGATCGATATCGTCGCTTTTCCCTTGGTTGTCCGAGTCTGGATTCGCTCCCCAACGTTCGACCGGAAAAAAGAAATCCTGTTGCACCTTCGGTCCGGTGTTGTGCATGCGATAACGCACAGTCACGTCCGCGTACTCCGGGTGCATATCGATTTTCAGCGTTTCGTTTTCGATTGTGACATCAGTATGCCGATCATTCTTTGAAGCACTGGCATTACCCGTTGCCGGGATCCCGGCCTGCCAGGCGCCGCCGTTGCCGAAAAGCGTTGATCCGCTACCGACGAACAATGCGAGGGCGAGCCATAAATTTTTCATTTCGCGGCATGTCTTAACATGCCGATGTGCGGTCTGTCGAAGCTAGAATGTCATTCGTGCGCTTGCCTTTGACCCGACTTTTTTGTTGGATCGCACCGTGAGCGGCGCACCCCATGAGGTGACTTCAACGACCACGACCGGTGGGAGCGGACAAAAGGGTGGCTTTGCGTTCACGACCACGCACTGGAGCGTGGTGCTGGAGGCGCAGGGTGAATCGCCTGCGGCACAGGAGGCGCTTGAAAAGCTTTGCCGCACGTACTGGCGACCTATTTTCGCTTTTCTGCGCCGACAGGGGCTTCGACCGGAAGAGGCAGAGGACATTACCCAGGGGTTTTTTGCGCAGCTCTTGGAGCGCAGAAAATTCAGTGCCCTCCGCAAGGAAAAAGGACGACTTCGTTCTTTTCTGCTTGGGGCGCTGAAATACTTTCTGGCCGACGAGCAACGTCGCGCGATGGCGGTTAAGCGAGGGAAAGGGCAACGGCTGATCCCGTTGGAAGAACTCCGCACTGCCAAAGGAATCGACATCGAACCAGCAGATCCAATGACTGCTGAAATGATCTATGAACGGCGCTGGGCTTTGACGGTGTTGGAGCGCGTGCTCAGCCGATTAAAGGATGAATACCACGCAGCGGACAATGCCGCGTTGTTTGATTCGTTAAAGGAGTTGCTACCTGATGAACCGGGCTCGCCGTCCCAAGCGGAGATCGCTGCGCGCTTGGGGATGACCGAGAATGCGATCCGGCAGGCGTTTTACCGATTTCGGCAACGCTACCAAGCGATCCTACGCGAGGAAATTGCCAACACAGTTGCGACACCCGGCGATATCGAAGACGAGCTGCGTCATCTCATTACGGTGCTAGAGGCGTAACGCATGGCAGAATTTTACGGAGTACAAACAGGGAACGCTCAAGCGACTCCAACAATGATCAGGGTAATCAGAATCTGCCGGAAATGCGGCGCCAAGATCTTTTCCGACGTGCCGGAAGGACTTTGCCCCAGATGTGTGCTGAAAAGTGCGCTTGGCAATTTCCCGGACGCGGCTGTAGCCGGGGGCGACTCGTCCGCCGAAGCCTCGGCGAAGGCGGATCACCCCGGCCGCTCGGACACAACTTCAGCGACTGATGAGAATGGAGCGCCTAACAACAAGAAATCCGCGAGCGCCGCGGAGCTGCTCGGCGAACTGGGCGATTACGAATTACTGGAGGAAATCGGTCGCGGTGGTCAGGGCGTGGTATTTCGCGCGCGACAAAAGAGTCTCAACCGCACAGTTGCCTTGAAAGTAATTAGCCTTGGTCAGTGGGCGAGCAAAGCCCACCTGAAACGATTTCGTCTTGAAGCCGAAGCCGCCGCCCGTTTGGAGCACCCCGGTATCGTTCCGATCCACGAAGTCGGTGAGCGCGATGGCTCGTGCTACTTTAGCATGAAATTCATCGAAGGCGGCCAACTTGATGAAGTGGCCAGGCGCGAGCCGATGCCGATTCGGCACACGGTGGAATTAATCGCGAAGGTCGCACGCACTGTGCACTACGCGCACGAACACGGCATTCTGCACCGCGACATTAAGCCGGGCAACATACTCCTCGATGCCAAAGGCGAACCGCACCTGACGGATTTTGGTCTGGCGCGATTGGTGGAGACGGAAAGCAGTGTCACGCAAACGCTTGATGTGATAGGCACGCCCAGTTACATGGCGCCGGAACAAGCCGTGGGAAACAACGCGGCTGTCAGCAGCGCCACGGATGTCTATGGGCTGGGCGCGGTGCATTATCAGTTGCTCACTGCTCAGCCACCTTTTGCCGGTGGAACAACCTACGAAACGATCAAGTTACTGTTGGACACCGAGCCGAAGAAACCGCGCCTTTTAAATCCGAAAATAGATCGCGACCTATCAACAATCTGTCTCAAGTGTCTCGAGAAAGATCCAAAGCGTCGCTACTTGTCCGCGCTCGCGCTAGCCGAAGATCTGGAACGCTGGCTGAAGTATGAACCGATCTTAGCCAGACACGCTGGCATCTTTACGCGTGGCAAAAAATGGGTGCGGCGCAAGCCAACCAGGGCGCTGTTGGCGGCATCTCTAATTGCATTGGCCGCTGCCCTTGGATGGAACGTTTGGAGAAGTGAACTGATCCATCATCCGGTAACAACCGGCGTTGCCGTTCTGCCATTTGAAAATCTGAGCGAGCAGAAAGAAAACGCAGCCTTTGCTGATGGTGTGCAGGACGACATCTTGACCAAGCTTGCGAAGATCGCCGGCCTGAAAGTCATCAGCCGGACGAGTGTCATGGATTACCGCGGCAAACGGAATGTGCGCCAGATCGGTAACGAGCTGCGGGTATCTCATGTTTTGGAAGGCAGCGTCCGCAGGACGGGCACGCATCTTCATTTGAACGCGCAGTTGATCGACACGCGGACCGATACCCACGTCTGGGTTGAACAGTATGACCGCGATTTGAACGACGTGTTCGCAATCCAAAGCGAGATCGCGCAAAAAGTCGCT
>WNFU01008408.1_pt1 | contig 11933 bp, 12 predicted proteins | sample 5400121 | NCBI WGS metagenome assembly WNFU01 (sample SAMN13153360, study PRJNA577476) | soil metagenome | isolation source: 100 cm soil or saprolite under grassland replicate 1 | place: USA:California | collected 2016-06-15 | reverse complement strand
CCCGCCCCAGCTCCTCTGTTTCCGTCACGAGGTGGAGACTAGAGGACCGCCGTGACCGGCTTGCCGGGAGCGGGTGGATCAGTGCGAACACAACGGCCGCTCGAGGCGGCCGTTGCACGCAGTCGGTAGTAGCGGGGGCCGCGTCATGAACGGGTTCCTGCGACTGCGTTCGGAATTGAGGAAGTACGGTTTGCAGGTGGTGCGGCACTGCCGTCCGCCCAGCTTCTCCGCCTCCTCGTCGGTCAGATCCAGCTCACGCACGCCCTTCCTCGCGTCCCTAAGCTGCGGGCCGCGCGTCCTGACCACCGATCACACCGCACGATCAATAGGCAGACGTGCGCCGATACTTCGGACCAGCCCTGCGCGTTGACTTTGGCTAAGTCACACTCGCTTCACCGCGTCTGATGAACGGCGCGAGGCGCTCAGGCGAGAGCACGCTCGCTCACCCGACCGCCTGGCGTCTGCCGCGCATTTAGAACTCGTTTCAGAATGACGCTTCGTCGCCGGGGTGCGTCCAGCGCGGCCCGGCGGCACAAGGCTTCGTTTTGAAACGAGTTCTTAGACAACTCCTCAAGCTCGAGAGAGCGCAAATGTGCGCTCTTACACTGCTCAAGGCAATGGCGTCGCTCTTACACGATCCGGTTGCGCACTGGCTCGTTGTTGCTGCGGCCGTCGCGACGGTCGTTGCCGAGATCGTGGCCACCTATCTCGGCCGCGCCCGCGACGGCGACCGTCGTCTGCTCGGCAGCCTGGCCGACTCACTTCTGCTGTACGTGCATGGCCGCGGCGCCGCGATGCGGCAGGATCGGGGGACAAGACTGATCGTCGCCCTCGCCGTATATCTCGGCATCGCCGCCGCCCTCGCGATCGCGCGGGTCCCTGGGCTCCGCGTCTACGCCGACAACTGGTGGACGCTCGGTTTGGGGCTCGCCATCGTCCTCGCAGGAGCCGTGCTTCGTGACTGGGCGATCGTGAGCCTGGGCCGGTACTTCCACCGCGAGGTGACGATCGAGCCGGGGCAGCGGATTGTGCGTCGCGGCCCCTATCGCGTGCTCCGCCATCCTTCCTACACCGGCATCTTTCTCATCCTCGGCGGTTTCGGGCTTGCCTTCGGTAGCTGGGTCAGCGCCGCGGTCGCCCTACTCATCGTCTTTGCCGGGATGCTGCCGCGCATTCGGGTCGAAGAACGCGCGCTCGCACAAGCGTTCGGCGCGGACTACGCCGACTACGCAAAGTCGACGGCCCGCGTACTCCCCGCGTCTGGTAGCCGTACTTCGGCCAAGCGTCAGGCGACATTCCCGAACTGGCGCACGGCAGAGCGTTGCTCTCAGATGGCGCTCGCGCCTCTCACGATGAGATGATCGGAAGATGGTGAGGTCGCGCGAGCAGCGGGTGCAGGACACGCTGCGATCGGGCCAACGCGGGACGTCGTGGTCATCGATGCGCGGGTAGAGGAGATGCCGATCGGCGAGAACGTCGAGCTTGAGGAAGCCTTCGTTCGGGCGACCGAGTTCGACCCCCGCCCATGGGACGTCGGGTACACGTTCTTCCGCCTCAGCCCGGAGCGGATCCAGGCGTGGCGAGGCGATGACGCGAGCGAGCTTCGCGACAAGGATGTCCTGCGCGACGGCGCATTTCTTTAGGAGCTCGGGGGACAATTCCCGAACGCTGGCGCAAGCGACGTTTCGACTACACGCGCGGAGGTTCAACGTCACGGCTTCGCGTCCGAATCGAGCGGCCATGGCAGGCGCACCGGCATGTACTCGCCCGGCCAGTCGGCGTACGCCTCGTCCGGATCGTCGGTCTCCTTCCCGGCGGACGCGCCGTACTTCGCCGCCACCTCGCTCACCGGGTAGCGGATCGTCACGTCCGGCCGTGCACCGATCATGAGAATCGCGCACGGCCCGTCTCCGGCGCCGACGATCACGTGGCAGGTGTCGGCCGGGCAGTGGAAGTAGTCCCACTGCCGCAGCGGCCGTTCCTCCTCTTCGACGAGCAACGTGCACTCGCCCGAGAGCACGAGGAATCCTTCCTGCACGCCCTCCGCGTGGTAGAGCGCGTTCGGGTCGCCCGGCCAGAGCACGCGGACGTTGACGCCGAGATCACCGAACGGCGACTCCCGCGGCTCGAGCGGGTACAGCGCGCCGCCCTTCTCCTCGTTGCGTACAGCGAGCGCGTCCGAGAGGTTGTGGACGAACCAGCCCTCCGACGTGATGTAGCGGCCGTACGGGGTCTCTTCCGAGCTTGCTTCCTTCACCGGCATTTCGTCCTCCTGGGGCGTCACCGCGATTCGCGGACAAGTCGTTGAAAACGCAGTTTTCGCACATCCGGCTGCGCGTGCTGCCGCTCTAGTACGATCAACGCCGCTCAGGCTTCATTTCGAACGCTGGCCCAGCCGAGGCGGCAAAACGCCTGAGGTTGTATAGGGAGCGTCGGCGACGCGGTCTACGTCTGCGTTCGCCCGTGGGATGCTTCGGCGCGCGCCTCGTCGAGGGTTGCACGCCAGCTGACTCGCACGAAACGCGCCTGGACGAGCACGGCCGGCCCGTAGGTCGACATCGTGTCGGCGTCTATTCCCAACGCGGACAGGTAGCGAAGCAGCATTGGTCGCGTGAACCGATCGCGGACGCGCCTCGAGCTGTACCCATCCAGAAGAGCTTCTCCGTGTCCTCGTCCTCGCCCAGGTAGTCATCAAAGCTCTCGAGGACACGCGCCGTCGCCTCCTCGGCACTGAGGCCGTCCAGGATCGCGTCCCGCCACTCGTCGCGGATGTCAAGAGCCGTGTCGTCGGAGAAGATCGCTGTTCCCCAAGCGCCCACGCCTCCGATGCTAAAGCGAGACGGCCGATCAGCCCCAGGCGTCGAGCGACATTCCCGTCGTCTTCAACACCCTCAAAACAAGCCCCACCTTGACATCGGAGCAACGCTGGCTCACGCCAATGCCGTCCCGCTACCTGCTCGAATCCGCATGCACGTCGCCTGCGACGCTGCATCTGCAGACGTGCGCAGTTACTGTGGGCCTCAGCCCGGTGCTTCGGCACTGCGGCACTCGCATTACCGAACGACGCTTCCAAGCCGAGCGCACTCACCGAGCCCGTAATGATCGGCGGCAGCGCGCGCCTCCGCGAATGCGTCGAGGGCTGCATCCACGTTCCTGCGGAACTCCGTATCGTCCCTTGCACGAGACGCGCGCGCGATCCTTTCGCCCTTCCCCAACCCTTGCTCGAACGCGGCGATCATCGACGCCACTGCGCGGCGCTCTTCTTTCGGCGGCGTGAGTGCACGCAGCCGTTCAAGTGCCGCACGGTCGATCCTGGTCAGCTCGAGAATCCACTTGGCTTGCTCGGCGGTCAGGATCGGGGGCTCGGGGCCTAGCATCCCTACTTTCCGGTTTGCTGCGTGGCAAATCTCATTCGCCTGGCGCGCGAACGTCTGACTCGAAAGCGCGCCATCCGTTCCGCCGCACCCGCCCATCACGAGCAGGCCCGCGACGACCAGAAACGCACGGTGGATTGACCGATGGGCACGAAATGCGCAGCGGCTGCCGGCAATGGCGCTGGCTCGTGAGCCGGCATCCCCGAGCGGGCACCGCCGTGGACTCCTCCGTCGGGCGGCGACGCAAACTCCCATTCGCACATCGCCTTTCGAGATCACCTGAGGGGAAGAGATTGTTCGAAGCGGAAGACGTTTCCGGGGTCGTATTTCGCTTTCACCTTGCGCAGCTTTGGGAGGTTGTCGCCGTAGTAGGCGGTGCCCCAGTTTCTGAGATCTGCGTCCGGGAAGCAGGGGTAGACGCAGCCAGAGCTGCAGCGATGGACGGTTTCCCACGACCTCCTGACCCATTCGTGGGCGGCGTCTTTGTCGCCACCGGGCGCGGCGGGATCGATGATCGCGAGGTGCTCGATTGAGAAGAGCTGGTCGCGATGGGCAAACGCAGTCGCCTGTGGCGAGCGGCGATTGTACGCCCCGCCCCAGGGCGCAAACCCGACGCTGCGAGTCTGCCCGCGTGCATGCTTCGCGGCAAAGTTGTCGAGCAGCGCGGCGATGGCGTCAGCGGCGAGCGGTCGCTCGAACAGCTCGGACTTGGTGAAGCGGTAGCCCTGCCGACGCAGTGGCCCCTGGGAGGTTTGCTCGAGTTGGTCGTAAGAGACGCTGAGCTCGGCTTGCAAGCGGCAGGTGTCGCGGTAGGAAAGCTCCCGGCAGTCCTCGGATTGCGGATCGGACTCGGCACGTGTGGCGAGCCGGTCGAGCAGGTCCCGGGCATCACCGGGGCTTCCGATCACAGCGCCGATGACCTCGACTAGAGGGTCGCTGCTCGGGTCGCCGGTCGCGCTGAGCACGAGATCGGCACTCAGTTCGTCGGGTCCCAGCGGCGCCCATGCCTGCCAGGTCGCGATGACGGCCGCGGCGTGCCGATAGGGCCAGACGAGCCGGAAGTTGGTCATCGCCGGCGCAGGGCGCGCTTCGAACGTGAACGAGGTGACGACGCCGAAGTTGCGTGCACCGGCGCCGCGCAACGCCCAAAAGAGGTCGCCATGGCGCTGCTCGTCGCAGTCGGCGACACGGCCGTCCGCTAGAACGACGTGCGCCGCAACCAGGTGGTCGAGCGTCAGCCCGTGCGCACGCCCGAGAATGCCGATGCCGCCGCCGAGCGTCAGTCCGGCAATTCCGACCGACGGGCAGGTGCCGGTCGGAATCGCAAGACCGTGCTCGCATAGCCGCTCGCACAGCTTGCCGGTGGGCGTGCCTGCGCCGACCGTGACAATGTCATCGGCGACCACTACCTCGGACAGCGGCGACAGATCGAGCAGGAGGTCGCGCGTCGAAGAGTAGCCGGCGAGGCAGTGGCCGCCGCTTCGCGGCACCGTTTCGAGGCTGAAGCGGCTCGCGAAGACCATTGCTGAGGTGGCGTCGTCGGCAGTCGCGCAGCGAACGACCGCCGCCGGCTCGATCTCGTCGAAGCGGGCGATAAAGGGCTTGCGCGCCGACTCGTACTCATCCGTCCCCGGCAGAAGGAGATCACCCGCAAGCTCCTCCCGCAGCGCACTCCAGTCGCGTCGCGACGGCGGCATGTCGCCTCGGCTCCTCGGGTCGGGAGTTCAGGCCTGCTGGAGGACGAGCCGGTTGCCGTCCGAGTCGCGGATCACGGCCTCGATGCCCCACGGCTGCTGCTGCAGCGGCCGCTCGAACTCCACCCCGCGCGCGGCGAGTTCCTCGCAATCCCGCTCGAGATCATCGCAACCCAGCACGAGTCCCTGGAGCGACCCCGCCGGCATCGTCTCGAACCAGGTCACGAGCGTCAGCGACGTCCCCTTCCCTCTCGGGGCAACCTGAACCCAGCGGATCCCGGGAACGGAACCATCGTCCCGCGTGAGTTCGAAGCCCAGCTTGTCCACGTAGAACTCCTTCGCCCGCTCCTGATCCGAAACCGGGACCGATACGACCTTGACTTCCCGAACCGCCATCGCTTCACCTCACTGCTGTTGGAGTTTGCGAGCTTGTCCGACCGCCGGAAACCGTTGCGACCGTCAGTCTACCTGGTATACATACTCAGTATGTTCACGCTGCAGAGGTATTCGTGAGCGTCCCCTTTGCCCTCCTCGCCCTCTTGAGCGAAGGCCCGAAGTACGGCCTGCGGCTGCAAAACGAGTTCGAGTCGCGGACGGGAGAGGTCTGGCCGCTGAACGTCGGGCAGGTGTACACGACGCTGCAGCGCCTCGAGCGGGACGGGCTCGTCGAGGCCGACGGCGAGGGCGAGCGGTCGCAGAAGCAGAAGCGGTACAGGATCACGTCCGCGGGCGCCCAAGAGCTGGCCGACTGGCTTCGCACCCCGCCGGAGCTCGTGCCGCCGCCGCGCGACGAGCTCGTGATCAAGGTGCTCGTTGCGCTGCAGGTCCCGGCGATCGACATCGGCGAAATCCTGCAGGCGCACCGCCGGCACGTGATCGAGGTTATGCAGCGCTACACCCGGATCAAGGCCGCGGCTGCGGAGGATGACGTGCCGCTTGCACTGGTCGCCGACGCCGAGCTCTTCCGGCTCGAAGCGATCGTTCGCTGGCTCGACGCCGCGGACGTTCGCTTGAAGCAGCTGCCGTCACGCGGATCGGCATTAGTCGAAGACACACCTCTCGAACGAACGCAACCGATGGAGGTCTCGCAATGACCAGTGCACTCGAACTGCGGCAGGTATCCAAGATCTACGGTTCCGGCCCGACCGAGGTGGACGCGCTCAGCGAGGTCGACGTCTCGGTCGAGCGCGGGGAACTCGTGGCGATCATGGGGCCGAGCGGTTCCGGCAAGAGCACGCTCTTGACGATCGCCGGCAGCCTCGAGGAGCCGACGAGCGGTCAGGTGCTCGTGGACGGGGTCGACCTCGCGACCGTTTCGCGCTCGGATCGAGCGAGGATGCGACGCCGGTCGATCGGCTACGTCTTCCAGGATTTCAACCTGCTCCCGGGGCTGACCGCCCTCGAGAACGTCACCCTGCCGCTCGAGCTCGACGGCATCGGCGCGAAAGCCGCACGGGCGAGGGGGCTGGAGGCGATGGAGGACCTCGATGTCGCGGAGCACGCCGATCGCTACCCGGACGAGCTCTCGGGCGGCGAGCGCCAGCGGGTCGCGATCGCGCGCGCGATCGTCGGCAAGCGCGGGTTGCTACTCGCCGACGAGCCGACCGGCGCTCTCGACTCCGTCAACGGCGGGGCGGTCATGCGCCTTCTCCGAGCCGCCACGCGACGCGGCGTCGCGGGTGTCGTCGTCACCCACGAGGCGCAGCTTGCGTCCTGGGCGGACCGCGTCGTCTTTCTGCGCGACGGCCACGTCGTCGACCAGACGGTCGCGCCTCCCGGCCCGGAGTCGCTGCTCGCGGCTGGTGATCGGCGATGAATGCTGTTGCGGATCGATTGGCGCTGGCCGGACCGCGAGACGGCGGCCTCGCTGCCCGTCGCGCAGTGATCCGCTGGGCCGGGCGCATGTTCCGCCGTGAGTGGCGCCAGCAGCTCGTGGTGGTCACGCTGCTCACGGTCGCGGTCGCGGCCGCGGTCGGCAGTATCACCGTCGTTTACAACACGAGCCCTGCGGACAACGCCGAACACGGCTCGGCCAAGTACCTGCTCCAGTTCGACGGCACCCACCCCCGCAAGCTCGAGGCCGAGCTCGCCTCCGCTAAAAGATGGTTCGGGACGATCGACGTGATCAGCCACCACTCGGTCCCTCTCCCCGGCAGCGTCGAGACCGTCGATTTCCGCGCCCAGGACCCGGACGGCGCCTACGGCAGCGAGCTCCTCGCCCTCCGCCGGGGCAGCTACCCAACCGGACCGCGCCAGGTCGCCGTCACCGACGGGGTCACCAAGCTCCTCCGGCTCGAGCTGGGCTCGACGCTCGCGCTCGACGGCCATCGCCGCACGGTCGTCGGGATCGTCGAGAACCCGCGCAGGCTGAGCGACGAGTTCGCTCTCGTCTCCCCCTCGTCCGCAGGCGTGCCGGACCACGTCACGGTTCTGGTGGACACAAACGACGCCTCGATCGAGTCCTTCCGGCAGTCGCTGGGCGAGCGGGGCCAATCCTCGTTCACGGGGTCCCAGAGTCGGTCGAACAACCGGGCGGCGGCCACGCTGGCGATGTTCTCGGTCGCCACCGTTTTCCTCCTCCTGGCCTCGCTGGTCGCCGCCGCCGGGTTCGCGGTCGTCGCGCAGCGGCGGCTCCGCCAGCTCGGCATGCTCGCCGCCGTCGGCGCCACGCAGAAACACCTGCGACTCGTGCTGCTCACCAACGGCGCCCTCGTCGGGACGATCGCCGCGCTCGCCGGCACGATCGTCGGCCTCGCACTCTGGCTGGCATTCGCCCCGACGCTCGAGTCCGCCGTCGACCATCGCATCGACCGGCTCAGCCTTCCCTGGGAACTGCTCGCGACGGCCTTTCTGCTTGCAATCCTCGGGGCAACCATCGCCGCGTGGTGGCCGGCACGCACGGTGGCCCGCCTCCCGGTCATGCTCGCGCTCTCGGGGCGACCGCCAAAGCCGAGGCCCGCGCGTCACGCGGCGATCGCCGCCGCGGCCCTGATCGCGGTCGGCATCGCCTCGCTCGCCCTCTCCAACCGCGACAGACCACCGTTCATCATCGCCGGGATCGTGGCCACGATCCTCGGCTGCCTCCTGCTGGGCCCGTCGGCGATCCGCATCTTCGCCCGTCTGGCGACACGAGTCTCCATCGCGCCGCGACTGGCGCTACGAGACCTCGTTCGCTACCAGGCCCGCTCCGGAGCGGCGCTCGCGGCGGTCACCCTCGCGCTCGGCATCGCAGCGACGGTCGTGGTCATCGCGTCGGCGGAAGCGGCGAAGAGATCGGCTCAGCCGCCCAACCTCTCCAACCGACAGGTCCGGGTCTACCTGGGCCGACCCAAGACTCGCGAAGTCATCCCGGCGCAGGCACTGAGCCAGATCGACCGCCTGTCCGCCAGCGTCCGACAGCTCGCCGCCCAACTCGGGGATGCAGACGTGCTTCCGCTCCGCAAGGCCCTCCAACCGGGCACGCCCGCCTTCTTCGACCCCGTCGCCGGCTACCGAGTACTACTGCCCACCGAGCTCGCGAGGAAAATCGACAGACGGTCATACCGCCCTGCCGCCGAGCTGTTCGTCGCCACGCCCGCAGTGCTTCGCTACCTCGGAATCGATCCCGCGACGATCGATCCGGGCACCGACTTCCTCGCCGCTCCCGGCGTTCCGACCAACGAGCTCCTCATCCCGAGCTTCAGGGATCGAAGGGAGTTCGCGGTCACCAACGTCCAGAGGATCGACATCGGCCGGCACCTCTTCGGCTCCGCCATGGGGCTGTCCGCGCGGAACGTCGCGTTCATCACTCCCGGCGGTCTTCGCCGCCACGGCTGGAAGCAGATTCCGGGCGGGTGGCTGCTCGAGTCGAGACGGCCCCTGACGAGCAACCAGATCGCAGACGCCCGCGCGCTCGCCTCCGATGCCGGCCTCACGATCGAGGTGCGGCGAGGAAAGACCTCTTTTGCGTTGGTCATGGCAATTGCGTCGGCCGCGGGCGCGCTCCTGGCGCTCGGCATCCTCGCGATGACGGTCGGACTGATCCGCGGCGAGAGCGCCGGTGACCTCCGCACCCTGACCGCGACCGGAGCCACCTCCCGCATCCGTCGCACGCTGACCGCCGCCACCGCGGGCGCGCTCGCCCTCCTCGGCGCGCTCCTCGGCGTCGCCGGCGCCTACGTCGTCCTCACGGCGACGTACTACGACGACCTCGGCTACCTGAGCGACGTGCCGGTCCTCTACCTCGCCCTCGCAGTCGTCGGCGTGCCGCTGGCCGCCGCCGCCGCCGGCGGGCTGCTCGCCGGCCGCGAGCCGCCCGCCATCGCCAGGCCCGTCATCGAGTGACCTGACCATGGAAAGAACAAACGGAGCTTGTTGCACGGCATTAGATAGGCGGAAGACCCGCTTTTATGATCGACCTCGACTTCACCGCGCAGGTGTAGAACGAAGTTTTTGGCAAGCGAGACGAGTAGGGGTGAGCGATGGCGCTGCAAGGGATTCGCGTTGTGTCGGTTCCGGTTTCCGACCAGGATCGAGCGAAGGAGTTCTACGTCGATCGGCTTGGATTCGAACTCACGCGGGACGATGACTCGGTTCCGGGCCTTCGCTGGGTGCAGGTGACGCCCAAGGGCGGGACGATCTCACTGACCTTGGTCACCTGGTTCGAGACGATGCCGCCGGGTTCTCTCCAGGGACTGGTTCTCACCTCCGACGCGCTCGACGACGACTGCCGCGAGCTCGAACAGCGGGGCGTCGAGTTCGATCGGCCGCTCCAGGACCAGCCGTGGGGTCGCGAGGCGGTCGTGCGCGACCCTGACGGCAACAAGCTCGTCCTCCAGCAGGCGTAGCCCTAGGGGCGCCGCCCGGCGAGCAATGGGTCCCGCACGCCCCGACTGGAAGGGACTGCAGCGGCGCCTGTCGGGCGCGTTGCTGCTGCCGGGAGCGGCCGCCTACGAGTGGGCCCGGAAGCCGTTCATCGCACGCTTCGACGAGATCCGGCCGCAGGCCGTTGCACGCTGCGCGATCAGGGACGACGTCGCCGAAGTCATCGGCTTCGCACGGCACTGGCGGCTCGCGATCGCGGCAAGGAGCGGCGGCCACTCGCTCGCCGGTCACTCGTCGACGCGGGGGATCATCGTAGACGTGTCGCCGCTCGACGCCGTCATGGTGGCGGACGGCGTCGTCACGGTCGGCGCCGGCGCGCGAACCGGCCAGCTCTCCGAGCGGCTGTTCGAGCACGGCCTGGCGATCCCGACCGGCACCTGCCCGTCCGTGGGGATCGCCGGCCTGACGCTCGGCGGCGGGATCGGCATCCTCGGGCGCGCGCACGGCCTGACGCTCGACCGCCTCGTGGGCGCGGAGGTAGTTCTCGCCGACGGTAGCGTCGTCGAGTGCGACGCTGGTCGGCACCCGGATCTCTTCTGGGCGCTCCGCGGCGCCGGCGCAGGCAACTTCGGCGTCGTCAGCGCGTTCGCCTTCGATCCGGTCACCGCGCCGCGGGCGGCAAATTTCCACCTGCTCTGGTCGCACGTTGACGCGGCCGCGGTGATCGACGCCTGGCAGCACTGGAGCCCGTCGGCGCCCGATGCCCTCAGCGCCGACCTCGCGCTCTCCGCATCGGCCGACCCAGACGCGGAGCCCCTGGTGGAGATCTTCGGGGCCATCATCGGCACGAGCCAGGACACCTCGAACCTGCTCGGCGAGCTCGCGCAGCGAGTCAGCGTCGCGCCGCGTCGGCAGACGTGCACGGAGCTTTCGTATCGCGACAGCTGCGCGTTCCAGGCCGAGGTGAGCGTCGGCTACGACCAGGTTGAGCACGGAACACAGGGAGAACGGAGGCTGCGTCAGGGCTACCGATTTACCAAGTCGCAGTTCTTTGCGCGGCCGCTCCCCCACGACGCGATCGCGGCACTGATCCGAACGTTCGTCGAGCGGCGCCGCCGCGGCCAGTCGCGCAGCGTCTCGTTCGCACCCTGGGGTGGTGCCTACAACCGGCCCGCGCCGCAGGCGACCGCGTTCGCCCACCGCGACCAGCTCTTCTCGATCGAGCACATCGTCATCGTCGATCCCTCGGCACCCGACGGCGCGAAGCGAGCAGCGCACGCATGGGCGACCTCCTCCTGGGACTCCATGCGCCCGTGGTCGTCGTCAGCCGTCTACCCCTGCTTCCCGGATCCCGACCTGGAGGGCTGGGGCCGTGCGTACTACCGCGACAACTACGCGCGCCTCGTCGACGTCAAGAGGGCGTACGACCCCGGCGACCTCTTTCACTTCAGCCAATCGATCGCGATGAGGTAGGACCCGCGAGCCTCCGAGGGCGCTCGCGAACCGTGTCTGAAAGTCGAGCACGTCGACCCGGATCGGTTGCACGTCGATGCGGGCCATGCGCGTGCCCGGCTGATCGATCTGGGCGATGTAGGCGTTCGCTGCTTCGTCGCCCATGTAGCGCGGGCTGCCGGCTCGTACTCGGGGACGATGTCCTCCACCTCAGTGATGTCGGCCCACGAATCGAGATCACCCTCGGGCGGGAAGTCGTTCGTGTCGATCGTGACGCATGTTCCCTGCCGCATGGGCGCGCCGCCACGCCCGCGAGCGCCTGGGCATCGGGGCCGACGAGATCGACGGCGGCCACTACATCTCGCTCAGCCGACCGCGCGAGCTCGCCAAGCGCCACGACGCATACGCCGCGATGCACTGAACGAGGTAGACGAACGACACAAGCCACAGGCAGCCTCAAGGACGCGAGCGCCGACGCTACCGCGCCGGTAGCCGAACGACATAAGGAACAAGCCCTGCGACAAGATTTGTGTACCCCACGCGCCCGCCGAGCGAGCGTCGATGTAGCCAACGTCGACAACGCCGGATGGAGCCTTCATGGAGCCCGGTG
>WNFU01008407.1_pt1 | contig 11933 bp, 19 predicted proteins | sample 5400121 | NCBI WGS metagenome assembly WNFU01 (sample SAMN13153360, study PRJNA577476) | soil metagenome | isolation source: 100 cm soil or saprolite under grassland replicate 1 | place: USA:California | collected 2016-06-15 | reverse complement strand
TCGCTCAGAGCACGAACAAGTTCGTGTATGACGGCTGGAATTTGATCGCCGTGGTGGATTCTGGTCTCAGCCTTCAGATTTCTTACAACTGGGGTTTGGACGTCAGCGGGACGACTCAGGGCGCAGGCGGTGTCGGGGGCTTGCTGGTGATGTCAGTGAACAACGGACCGGAAGCGGGAACGTACTACTACAACTTTGACGGGAACGGAAACGTGATGACGCTCGTGAATGCTATGGACACGACTCTCGCCGCGCTCCAACAAACAATTGACCATATCTTCTGGAAGGTTTTGAGCGAATGAACAAATTGGCGATCATCCTCCTTTTTCTTGCCTCCAGTGTATTCTGCCAACCTTTTGCGGGAACGAATTTCGTCAGCCGGGAAATACGCTACGACAAGCCGGCACTGTGGGTCCATGACAGACTCCATCTAAATGAGCGGTTTGTAGGGCAGCAGAAATTGTGGGATATTTTCTCCGTTGCAAAAGCAGGAAAAACAAATTTGGCGGACCTTCTACCAGCGCTGTTGAAGGGTGACGATTTGCAGTTGGAGCGCTACCAAGTGACGTTCAACGACGGCTATCTGGACCTTCAAATCCTTTCTAAATTACGATTCGATCCTGGCCAACCGTCAAAGTTTCGATTACTTAGCACGTTTGTCGGGATTTCCACCAAGTCCGGATCTTTTGTTTTGGGAGAACCCGGGGTCGAAATGCTGGTGTTCGCCGAGAACGGTGGAAAAATATTGTGGTTCCCCGATGCAGGCACACCGGATGACCTAGCTGCTGATGTCAGGGATACCGTAGGTATTGAATCCGTCGTCTCGCGAGACCTAGAATTGAAGTGTACGCTCAATGTCCATCAAAACCAGCAAGTACTGCTGCATTGGGATCTAACGAGAGTCACAAGTAATGCACCAAGTGCGGCATTTCTCACCAAATTGCATCGCCTTCACCCAATGTCACGTAACGATTATCAAAGACTTTTCACGAGGCTCCAAATTGCGAAGCCGGGATACTACGCGATCGACGTCGGCGGTTTTACTAACCGCGTCGCCGATCCGAATCTCTCGTCGAACTTGTTGCACGGTAAAGAAGGCAGAATCCCACTGACCAAGTACAAAATAGACGGGTCGTTCGGCGACTGGAGGCAGTACAAAACCGCCTGGTTGGAAGAGTTCGAGAAGAAATCTGTCATCGTTCGAAACGGCGGCCCCATGGACGACACGGGCTCGGTGAACATCACGGAGTGCTGTTACTCGAATGATGACCACTACTTGTACCTTTTTCTGAAATTTACACCGACCATTGAACAGAGATACGGTGGTAAGCATCCTGCTGGTTTTATCGCACATTTGTATGTAAGCGATGACAGTGAGAGCAATCAGAATGCTGATTACGCCCTCGGGAAAGCCGGTACTGAGATTTATGTACCTTTTGGGCCTTACTCCAATTCGAAAGCGGGTAAGAGCGACAGCAACAGTCTGGTTTCGTATACAATACGACGCCGGGATACTTCCACCCAGGAATTCAGTATTAAGGTTAGGGATGAATCATCGAGAATGCCGGTACCGCTCATCAATCACGGCAAGGACGGTGTGGAACTCGCTCTGCTGCTATCGGACTTGGGAAAAACCATAGGCGACAAGTTTTATCTGATGTGTCAAGACAACGGCTTCCCTTTCAGCCATGACCACAGTATATTAATCGCGATCGAAGAAAATCGGTAATCAGATATGACGACCCTTTCTAGTGAAAAACGAACAACGAAAGAGACCATCAAAACACCGTCTCCGAAAATCAAATGTGAATACCGCAACCAAAAGCGAGGCGCATGCCACCTGTTTTTGAAATGATTCCAGTGCAGCTTCTTGGAGTTCGCGGCCTTGCAACGCGGCAGGTGCGCCTTCTCTTGTATACATCCGAACGCTCCAACACACGGGCCACCCACATCCAGTGCTGTCCTCGTGAACCTCGGGAATCTTTCGCTGATCACCAAAAGTCCCCTGCTAACCGAGTCAGGAGCGCGACTGCATCCGGCTCTGCGGCCCAATCTGATGCAGCAGCCCGGCGCGGTTGTCAATTTGGGAAACGAACTGCTACGAGCTTTTTTAGTAAAATCCTCGGCTCCCGGCCGCATTCGGGTTTCATTTTTCACTACGCTGGCGTCGTACGAGAGGTCGGCGATCGGATTTTTGCCCGCCGGCCCCACTGGCGTCGTACGGGCAATGTTTTTTTCCACTCCAACGGTCGCACTGGTTTCGTCGTATCGCTACTACGCCGGGGGCCATTTTCGATGCTGCTTGGCGCCCTGTACGATCCGGTGATTTGGCGCATGGCGTTGTGGAACTTCATTCCCAGAACCTGAACAAAGAAGTCGATGGTGTTGCCAGCCAGGTTGCGTTGCGGCCAACGCCAATAACTTTCCTTGACGATCAGACCGGGACGGGCGGGACCTGCCGGGCCGCGCGGATTTGTTCGCGGGTCCAGGGGCGATGTGTTAGTAGAGGACGGTGTCACAATCTTTCCTCCAATGAGGTTGAACGAGGAGGCGGTTGACTTGCTTGAGATCGATGACATCCGGTTGCGTAAGGGACAGCAGTCGGCGGGGACCATACCTTCGTTTTCAGAATCTTTGGGCTTCGAGGCTGGTGCGTTTGCTGTCTCGGCTGCGTTGGCGCGAGATTCACGCGCCGGTTGCCCTTGCGAGGGTCGCGGAGCGAGTCTGTTGCTTTTGCGCTCTCAGGGGTTCAATCGCGGCCTCCGCGCCGATCCGTGTCCTGGCCACTTTCGGCCCTCCCCCTTTGCCTCTGATCCTTTATCGAAATCTCATACACTTCGGACCGGCTCTGAATCCTGAATCGTCATCCTTCTGCTCGTGGCAACAGAATCGACGTTCCGCGTAGATTGTGTCCGTAGGACACAACCTTTTGGTTATCTGCTGCTATATTTGCACCATGAAAGATTGCGCTTTCATGTTCCGTGTACAGAGTTAAAGGCGCGGCGCATCGGCCTCCAGCCTTGATTCAGCCGCGCCGCTGGACAAATTCGGTTCCGTGGTTATTTTTTGTGCTATGGAAGATCAGGAGACGTTGGAAGGTGGGAGAGAATCCCACGTCTCAGTGCGAGACGCCGCCCGAACCCTCGGGTTGGACAGTTTCACGCTCTACAGCTTGATTCAACGCGACCGCGTGAATGTCATGCGCTCGCCGTCGGGAGAGCTAACGATTGCCGAATCTGAACTCGGTCGGCTGACCAGCCGCCAAAGGATCGCTGGATGTTAACACGCAACGGACAACCTGCCGAGCACACTGTGCCCGGGTTTGCGGGGTTACTGACCCGCAGCGAACTCGACGCGTATGATGCCGCCTTCCGAACCATCCGCCGAGACTTCGCTGAACTGGAAAAACTCCAGGACGGAGTGGATCATTTAGAGAAAATTCCGTGGGAGCACCGAGCCGTGCTCCGCCACTTTACTTCCTTTCTAAGCGGCAATGGTACTCGCTGGGATGCCTACGGCGTGCTGCTGAAATCCTCCGCGAGCGAAGTCCTCCTGTGCCGAAAGACGGACGGAACAGAATGGGCTGCGATTCAGCGGCTTCCAGAGAACGCGCCGTATGCCAAGGCCCACGGCGCGACCGACGTTCTGCTTACCGGCAACGATGCTCGCACCGTAACGAATGAATACGCAGCCCAGGCGCAGCACACCTTGCGGTTCATGGCCAGCGATCTTGTGGCCAAAGCACAGAAAATCGTGTGGGACCAGTATCCCCATGCCAATCCAGATCTTGTCATGCGCGCCCTCTCGGAGCGTTGCGCCCACGCGGTGAAGAATACCGAGGTGGTTCGCGAGGCCCAGTCGCTGACCGAATCAGTGATCGAGCCGCCGCGCCGATCCCACGGCATACGGGTCTAGTCCCATGAGTTCACAATTGGAAAATTTGCTGACCGAATTGATTTTGCCGGCCCGTTGTTCTGCCGAACGGGCGGCGCGGTATTTGGGTTTCTCACCGCACGAGATTCCGATTTTGGTCCAAAAGGGTTTGCTCACGCCGCTGGGTCATCCCGTCAAGAACAATGTCCGGTACTTCGCCGCGGTGAAGCTGCAAGAACTCAGACAGGACGCGAAATGGCTTGCAAAGGCCACTGATGCGACGTCGGAGGCTTGGCGCATCAAGAACGCCAAGAGCGCCGCCGCCATGGAACGACTCGATCAACAAGCGTCCAACGCCCAAGTTCAAGCAAACTCGGCAGCGCGCGCTTGAACTTCGTTGACGAGTGTTGACGATTACAACGCCCTCCAAAGTCACAATTCTGCTTAATCGGACTTAATCCGCCCACTATCTTCTAACGGGTTCCGCTCGTTGCGGCGTATGCTGTAATTGAAAAACAGTGAACGCCTTGAACAACGAGCCAACGATGCAACGGCCGAGACGTGGCGGCGGTCGCGCGTACTACAGCCGGCTGGAATCGTTCGTGGACTTCATTCGCGAACAACGGCAACGCCGGCGGACCTGGAAGGAAATCGCCGAATCGCTGCGTGCCGAGAAAGGTTGCTCGGTCACACTCCAGGGCGTTCACCAGTTCTATCGGCGCTACGTCTTGCGGTCGCGGAAACCGCATTGGGAAACGCAAGATTCTGTAATCCCGCCGCCTGAAACGGCCACGCCGGCCCCCAGAACCGTGCTGGCAGAGACACCGCCAGCACGCCGTTTCCGTCGCCCAGCCGCAGATGACTTGACCCTCAACAATCCCCTGAATGTATGAACATCACCCGACGCATCCATCTCAATCCCCAATCCAAAGGCAATCTCGGCAAGAGCTTTGAAGCGGAATTTCGCACTGCATGGCTCGACCGTCTCGGCATCTCGTGGGCCGGTTCCGACCTCGATGACCGTCATCACACGTTCGGTAGCCGTCATCCTCAGAATGTTCGCTCCTATCAACTCGGCAACGAACACGAGAGCAAGACGGCGCTGCTCACGTTGTTTCGCCGCGTTTTGAAAGACACCGCTCCGGTGCATGTCATCGACACCCGCGCTCAGGCCGACGCGCTTATCGTCACGGCTCTGGAGGAACTGGACCTGTTCACCGTCTGCGGCGAGCAAGGCGTGCGGCTCACTTTCTTCGTGTTCCCGACCGACGACACCGAGAGCATGACCAACGTGGCCCGGTTGTTTCATTTCGCCGGCGACCGCGTCGACTACGTGATTGTCCACAATCCGGCAAAAGCGCGTGGCGACCTCTTCCAGGGTTCGCGCCTGGAGGCGCAGTTGATTGAATTCGGGGCGCAGGCGATCACGCTGCCGCGCCTCACGCCAACCACGCTCTTGGCAATCGAGAAAGCCGAGGACCAGGCCAAACGCGGACTGAGCTTTGCCGAACTGTCCCGTGTCGATCTGGGCCATTTGGAACGGTTGCTTGCGGGAGAAATTCAATGGGCGATGCAGAAAATGTTTCATGAGTACGAGACCGTCGCCGACCTGCTACTGCCGACCGACCATGTCCCGGTATCGAAGTGCTCGACGACGGCAGCGGCACCAAGGGCGGAAGTCCAACCGAGTCTCAACTTCGGCGAATGATGAAGATGGAGGACACTGACTTCGACGAGCTTTGCGACGGCGCTTCGCCCGCAGAAGCCAAGCGATTGCGCAAACTTCTGGCCGAGTGGTGCAACGGCGACGAGCAGTCCTTTCCTGTGCAACTGGCGCTGCTGACCCGCGCACAATGGCGGGCGGCGGCCGCGGTGCCGCGTCTCATTAACGAAGCCCGCGAGCTGATGGAACGTAAACTTGCGGAGCATCGCCAGCAGACCGCCGCCCTTATCAAAGGCTTTGCGGACACCACCGACGCGAAGGCCAAGGCTCTGGAGGACATCGTTGTCAAACACACCGACGCCACGAGGAGGACCGTCACCGAAATGCGGAGCCAATTGTCCAACGCAGAAGCCGCCGCGCGCCGCATCCAAGATGAGCTGGAAGGCGGTGCGCTGGAGTGGAAACAAGCCAAAGCCGACTTCGAGGCCGAGAGACAAAACCTTGAGCAAGCCCGCAAGGAGTTTGAAGCCCGCCAGAACTGGCGCGATTGGCTTTTCCTGGCGCTCATCGTCGCGGGCATGATCGGCGTAGGTATTGCCATCGGATTGTGGATCGCCCGGTAAGACAGGCCACTTGCATTCCGCGCTGGTCAGCGCGAGTTGTCATCTCCGCGCATGTCTTTTCGGCGACGCACTCCACGCGCCGCGTCCGAACTGAATTCATGGGCGATCGATCCGCCGCGTCCGCCCTCGCTGATTAGGCCATACGGTTTTCCTTTCCGCGGCTTGCAGCAGAGACCACCGCCATTTTCAGGTATGAGCCGCATACTCCGAGAATGGAGCCCTGAATTCTCCATCGTCCCAGCCAAAAATCGCGTTCAACAACCATGAGCGTTGAAGACGACCATTTGTGGGACTCCAGTCGGCCTGGGTCAGATGAAGCCTTTGATCGCAAATACGAAAAGAGTGGGACAAGCGCGATTGGTTGACGTGGCTGGGAGAAAATCTGGTCTTTCCCTTCAAGGCAACTCGCGAGGAAGACGAGGACGATGCTTATTTCCGAGAGGGTGCCGCCAGAGCCCTGTTCCATTTGGGCCACACGATGGAAATTATGGGCCTGGACGAGGAAGACGAACTGCGCGGCATCATCGTAAATGCCAGGGAAAATGGTCAGGTCGGCGAAGTTCCTTTGTGCGATTTGAAAGTTAAGCCGCGAACCGACAGAAATTACTGGCCGATCCGGGAATACGTCGTCTGGTTTGCGAATCGGTGAAATCCATGAAAACGAGCTTTATGGGCAGATGGAGAATTGTCGAAATGGAGCAATGGGATCAAGACTACGTTGACATTGAAGAAACCGGCCACGTCACGTTCGAGAAACGTGGCACAGGTGGATTTCATTTTGGCTGCGTGGATGCTTCGTTGGATTGGCGTTACGATGACTCGATCAGCCGAGTGGACTTTACATTTGAGGGCAGTGACGAGGGGGACCAGGTGTGTGGGAGAGGCTGGGCCAAGATTGAGGGAAGGCAGATGGTTGGCCAAATCGTGTTCCATCTGGGCGACGAATCAGGTTTCAAAGCGAACAAGATCAAGTGATTCCGGAATGAACCGTGGAAAGGCAGAGGTTTATGACACGTAAAAACTCCTACAAGCCTGTATATGAAACCTTCCCGGTCGGCGGGTTCAAAGGAATCAGCTTTCAATTCCAGGACGACGTTTATGAGTGTGCCTGGCTGCTTCTGAGGCTGGACGATGCGAAGGGAAAGGGCACCAATACAATCCACCGCCACACCGTTTACGGTCTGGCCCGTGACTTCGCGTCGCTCGCGGATATCCCAGAGGCCCACGTCCTGGCGGAGTTTGAACGCCGGAAGCTACCATTGCGAGCGACCGTGGAATTCGATGCCAAGGCCGTGCACGCAATCACTCGATCATCCGAAATTGGGGATGAAGCCAAAGGCCGTGCGGAAAGATCGCGAGCTTGTGACGTTCACCCACAACCATGAACCGGGCGTGCCTCGTGCCCGCAATTATATGGCTCGCTCGCGCCGTCAATGTAGTGCGCCCTTTCTCCCTCTCGCCTCCACATTGACTGCACTCGCGTCGCCACGGGTGGGCTCTTAGGAGGCACGCTCGGAATCTGCATCGCCGGAAATTGCCTGACCGGGTGAAGAAGAGCGCACACATCCCGTTCCGTGCTATATCCGTACCGTGATGGCTGGAAGTGAGCTTGGCGGAACGGAGTTCCGGTTGTGACGCTGAACGACACAAGCAAAGGCCGCATCGCAAAGCGGGCATTTGGGTGAACGGCGAATTTCGCCGACCGGGTTTAAGCGATCCAGCCAAGACAACATGGTGGAATGGATCTGAGCGAGCGAATCGCGCTACGACGCGAGAAGATGCGTGCAAGAAAATGCCAGCAAGATTGCCAGCGAAAGTGTACTGAAAGGATTAAAACCGATTAAGTAGGATTAACAAAAATTACGCTTGATTTCGATGCGAAAATGCCTGATTCTATTGGGCGAACTGAGTGCTAACGCACTGGTTTTCAGAGTCTAGCGAAAGGGGTAGAAAGGACGGCTCCCGTTCGCTGCACCGCCTGGTTCGACTTTGTTTCTCAGTCCCACCATAGATTGACATACCGCCGACCCACCAGTGTGGGATGGCGTGTAGGCGTCCAGTCCATATGCATCTCTTGGACCTCGGACGGCTCAATCAAAGACGCACGCGTTTCAATCTCTGCCGCACTGGCATCTCCGAATACCAACACGTTTTCCGAGAACGGCCAGTCACCCTCCTCAATGTCGTAAATCTGAAGCCAGACTTGGTCCACGGAGGGAAGAGCAGCCATCTGATCTATCGCACGGCGAAACATGTCCAATCCAGGGTGGTTCGGGAGGTTGCATCCAATGGATCCGAGATCGTCATTCCCGTCGAAGAACTCGCTGGCTTTGACCAAAGCGCGTCCTTCCTCGTGCTCGGGTTGAGCCACGATGATCCGGAGAAGATGATCTCGTTTGTCCGGATCAGGCATCGTGTCTTGTTGTCGAACGACCCAGCTGAGCGACCGGAGAACTGATCTGAGCAAACCAGAAACCGCAAGGCAAAACCCAACGGCTCAGCCCGGTTCGCTCCAGCGCCTGGTTCGGCATCCCAAAGTTCATCACTCAAGAATCTCCGGCCCTCGCTCTCGGCAAAAACACCGCTGCGATCGGCCGGTCACTGTGCCGGGAATGTAACCGCGAAAGACGCCAAACACACGAAAAGAAATCCGCGCCGTCCGTGGAGCGAGGCCGAGAATCCACAGAAGACAACGAAGGAAACGAAGATGCAGATCGCCCCTTTGTGCTCTTAGTTTCCTTCTGTTCAAAACCTCCGAGCCCTCATGCCGAACGACCAGGATCAACGACCCCGCGCCACGGACATCCGCCATGGAACCGAGATGCCATGGCGGGGTTCGCTGCATCCGGCTTGTTGGGTTTTCTGGTTTTCATTCAACTATCCAACTATCGAGCCTCCCAGGAAGATTCAACTCCCACTTCAAGTAAAACTCCGCTGCATCTCTTGCTCTTCCAAACTCCTTCTGGGATTGCTCAGCCATAGCGCGCAGATCGTAAACAGACGGTCTGCGACTGTGACAGACGAATCGGGATGGTGAAACTCTTTGGATGACAGTCCCCTCGTAAACCAAGTCCCCGGGTTTGTGATCTGGCATTGTTCTCGGGAACCACTCCTCGGTCTGGATGAGACTAGCCAAGTGATCCAACACGTCTGTGTAAAGAAGATGCTCGTTCGGCCAGAGGCCCTTCGCCTTCCGTTCCTCGACATTCAAATGCCCGCCGCGCAGCAAGAACGTGAGAATGTCTGGCGGCATCTTCATGTCATTCAACCCAACGACACAGCTCACCGACCGCCACAAACTGACTTGTGAAAGCCAAAAACTCCAAGGCCAATCGCCAGGCGCAAATGGCGGTTCGGTGCAGCGCCGTGTTCGGCATAGTGCTCATGCAATCTCAAAAATCTCCGGCCCACTCTGTCCGAAATCGCTGTGACGACCGGCCGTGCCACCGCGCATCAGATCCCAAAACTCTCTGTGCTCTCTGCGTTCTCTGCGGCAAAAACAAAACGGCTTAACCGCAAATAACGCAAGGACTGCAAAGAAGGAACAACCACAAAACCTCTCTGACTCAACTCCAACCTACGGACCGCGCCGAACGACCCAATATAGCGACAGCCGCCGGAGAGCGCCGGTGGAGCGCAGGGGCGACGCTCAAATCTCCCGCGACTCGCAAACGGAAAGCGCGGCGGCTGTTCGCTGCAGCGCTCTGGTTAGGCCACATTTGAAAAGACATCATACCAACCTTCTCCATTGCACTTCCGACATCGTGAGCCTCCAGACTCGCCTGTGCCCCGGCACACGAAACACTCCTGATCAAGGCCGATTATCTTCCAACTCGCGCCGGATGCTGCCAACCGGTAGCGCTTGCGAATGTCCCCGGTCCGCAAATGCTCGCGCGCGACCGCGCTCGCAACGGCGTCGGACTGCTTCACATCCTCAATGACTGTGCGCACTTTGTCAGGCGGCATGAAATACTGCGCGTGCTGGGACAACGGCTCTCCGAAATACTTACTATGAACGGCGCTCAAGTGCGGACGCGCTTCAGCCCACGCCGCAGTCTTCTCTTGCAAAAAGGACTCAATAAATTGTCGTGGCGTGGTCATGTGGCCTAATGATCAAGCTCACCGACCGCCAGGACCTGACTTATGAAACCACAAAACTCCAAGGCAAATCCCCAAGCGCAAATGGCGGTTCGGTGGAGCGCCTTGTTAGGCCACGTCATCGTCATAAAGCAAACTCCTCCGCGTCTGGAATCAAGCACTCCTCAACCCACGCCTCTACCGTATCAAACAGCGTGGTCTCCGGCCACTCTGGCCGTGTCTCGCACGCGTAGGTGAGATGCACGACAGCGAACTGTGGAGCGGTCTCGCCAAGATAAAACAAAACATCATCGCAGTCCTGACGACGACCAACCGTCTGCACGGTGCGACCGAACAACATGTGTCCGGCACACATCTCTCGATGAAGCTCGGCACCAGTCCCCGCGTCGTGCTCCGGCGGAACAGGCCACCACGGCACGCGCCACTGAATCTGAGAGGGGTCGAACTTTTTCATAGCGTGCGAGTGGCCTAACGTCCCGGATGAGCTACCGCCGCCGTGAAACCCCTGACGCCAGCCTCGCCAACCTGCTCTCGAAAATCGAGAGGCTGGCGGCGGTTAGCTCGATCCGGTTGGTTGGGCAGTGAATTTCTCACTCTCACTCTCCAAAACAATCGGCGTAATCTTGACGCGGTGTCGCATGACCAAATACCAGATGAAACCGAAGCCCCACAAGAAAAAGGCGCACACTGCGAACACAACGACTGGCTTAAAGGCGATGCCGAGCACGCGCGAGCCACGGGACTGCATCTTCGAGCAATCAATCGCCGCCCATAATGCGGTGAGCAGGCCGAACAAGAAGCTCGCCCCAATGGTAAATAAGCCTACGAGCAGGAAATTCACTGCCAACCACAAAACCGCTGGCACAACGATCTGCGGAGGCCACCCCTTGCTGGGCTGTGACTTGGACGACTCCGGCGTGGCTGACGGGGACGTAACGAACTCCAAGGGATTCTGGTCGAGGGAACACAATGTCGCTTCATCTGGATGCTCTCTCCCGCAGTATGTGCATCGTTTCATGCGCGTGATGCTGCCCAACGCAAAGCTGACCGATGACGAGGAGCGCGCCAAGGACGCCCGCATTGGAACACTCGGCTGATCGCGCTCCTCGTCATTCGGTCCAGCGTCTGGTTCGGCGGCGTGAACTCTGTATCTCCTGTGCGCATGTAAAAATCCTCATCCACGATACCCAGCCCAGTATGGAATCCAAATGAAGAACAACTGGAATGGTGACGTTGCGATGTCGGCCGGGACTGTGAGCGGTACAAGCCAATAATAGCCTGGCTTCGGCTCTTCAACGGGCACCTTAGCACCCTCCGCGTTCAGACGAGGGCCGCCTTTCGCTGTATCAATCGTGTTGTATGTGATGCAACCGCAAAGCTGAGAACACGCCAGAGCGAGCAGAATGTAATTGCAGATACTCTTTCTCACGGGATATGCGCTCGCCGCCGAACGCCAAGGTCAGCGACGGGAGCCAGCCGCCGCTGACGTTTGATTTGTCTCTGAGCGAATCGGCTGGCTCCCGTCCTTTGTGCTCTGACCGAAATGCGGGTGCATCAAACGGTTACGCATCTGGACTCTTGGGAATGCCAGCAGTTGTGCCAGCAGATTAGGTATCCGGCAGAATTCTGCTTAATCCACCTAAATCCGCCCACAATCTGCTAACCGATTCCGAACC
>WNFU01010513.1_pt1 | contig 11934 bp, 7 predicted proteins | sample 5400121 | NCBI WGS metagenome assembly WNFU01 (sample SAMN13153360, study PRJNA577476) | soil metagenome | isolation source: 100 cm soil or saprolite under grassland replicate 1 | place: USA:California | collected 2016-06-15 | reverse complement strand
GGCCCGGGCTGGATGACTTTGATCTTCGGGTGGCGCGCGAAGATCAAAGTTATCCAGCCCGGGCCGGGAAAATCCCTCGAGGTGTAGTGGCACGGGCGTCACGCCCGTGTGTCCGTGCTTTGCCGCCTCTGCCGGGGATTGAGCGCAGCGATACCCCCGGACGCCGACGCAATTTCCCGCCTGTTTCACCGTTGGGCTTGTGAACGATATGATCCCAAAAATAATTTTATTTTGTTTCTTTGAGTCTTTCCGCGGCCGTCGCTAAGAAATAATTCGTGCAGGCGACCTTCCTTCTCGGCCCCGCCGGCAGCGGCAAAACCTGGCGCTGTCTGGAGGAAATTCGCGCCGATTTGCAGGCGTCACCGGAAGGTTTGCCTCTCGTGTTGCTCGCGCCCAAGCAGGCCACGTTTCAACTGGAGCGCCAGTTGCTGGCTTCGCTGCCCGGCTACACGCGGCTCCAGATTCTCTCCTTCGAACGCCTGGCGAATCTTGTTCTCGACGAGTTTGCCGTTTCCCCGCCGAATTTCCTCGATGAGGAAGGCCGGGTCATGGTGTTGCGCGCGCTGCTGGCGCAGAAACATGCGGAGCTGAAAGTTTTTCGGACCACGGCGCGCCTGCCCGGTTTTGCCCAACAACTCAGTCTCCTGATGCGCGAATTTCAGCGACATCGGTATTCGCCGGAAAGGCTGACGGCTCTGGCGGCGCAAATCAATTCGCCGACCCAACTCGGTGACAAGCTGCACGATCTGGCATTGCTGCTCCGCGCGTATCTTGACTGGCTCAAAGAGCATCAGTTGCAGGACGCGAATTGTCTGCTCGACCTGGCAACCGAAGCACTCGGCGCAAAGCATCGAGCGACCGGGAGATCCGTTGTCAGTGGTCAGTCGTCAGTTGCCGGCGGCCCGGACCACGGGCAACCGGCCACAGACCAATCCACCCTCCATTTCGGCGGTCTCTGGCTCGACGGTTTCGCTGAGATGACGCCGCAGGAGTTGGATTTTCTGGCAGCACTGATGCCGTATTGCGACCGGGCGACACTGGCGTTTTGTCTGGAGCACAAGCCACGGGAGGATTTGTCGTGGCTCTCAACCTGGTCCGTGGTTGGCCAGAGCTTTCGCCATTGCCATCAGCGAATGGCCTCGCTGTCCGACTGCGAGATCAAGTTCGGTGTTTTGGAGCGCCGGCCGGGCCGGGGACGTTTTGCCGAAAATAAAGTGCTCGCGCATCTGGAAGAGCACTGGGCGAATCCGTCGGAATTTTCGGGAGAGACCCGTTCCAGCTCGTCTGCGGCTGTTTCGGCCGAAGCTTCGTTCACCCAACTCGAATTGGGATTCGAGAAGACCAGAGCCTGCAAGCACGCTCGCCCGTCGGATGCAGTCCGCATCGTCGCCTGTGCCAATCCGGAAGCGGAAGCGACGTTCGCGGCGCGCGCCATTCGCCACTACGTTCGCGAGGAAAGAGAAGGGCGGTTCCGCGACGTGGCGGTGATTCTCCGTACTCTGGAGGGATACCACGATGTCATACGCCGTGTCTTTGCGCGTTACGAGATCCCGTTCTTTCTCGATCGGCGCGAGCCGGTCGCCTATCACCCGCTGGCGGAGTTGACCCGTTACGCGCTGCGCACCGTGGCCTTCGGGTGGGAACACGACGACTGGTTCGGCGCTTTGAAGACCGGGTTGGTGCACAATGACGACGCGGCGATCGACCGCCTGGAGAACGAAGCGCTGGCGCCGGACCTGGCTGGAGCCGATCGAAATCCCTGCCGACTCCGAGTTGTCCGAAGGGCTCGAAGGGCTGCGCCGCCAAATCGTTCCGCCCTTTCAAATGTTTTCCGACGCGATGGCGCAACGGCAGCGGCGTCCGACCGGACTGCAATTGAGCGCCGCCCTTCGCGATTTATGGCAGAAGCTGAAAGTCGATCGGCAACTGGAGAAATGGAACCAGTCCGACCATCACACCGCATTCCGCGCTCCGCGCTCCGCCCTTCACTCCACAGTGTGGGAACAGATGAACCAGTGGCTCAAGAACCTCGAACTGGCTTTCCCGGGTGAAGCGCTGCCGCTGGCCGATTGGCTGCCGATTGTGGAAGCGGGCTTGGGCCAGCTCAGTGTGGGCGTGATTCCCCCCGCGCTCGATCAGGTGCTGGTCGGAACGATCGACCGATCGCGCAATCCCGATCTTCAACTCGCCCTGGTACTCGGCCTGAACGAAGGCGTGTTCCCGGCGGCGCCAGCGCCGCCAATGCTTCTCAGCAAAGCCGACCGTGAAGCGTTGGCGTCCCACGGCGCCACGTTGTGGCCGGACCATCGCCAGCAGATCGGTCTCGAGCGTTACTATGGCTACATGGCCTGCACCCGCGCTCGCAAGCATCTGGTTCTGACCTTCGCCCGGCGCGACGCGCAAGACCGCAATTTGAACCCTTCCCTGTTCCTTGACCATTTGCAGCGGCTCTTTCCGGAACTCAAAACAGAAGAATTCTCCGGCGTGACGGACTGGCAAGAGGCGGAACATTGGAGCGAACTGATCGTGCCGGTATTGAAGTCCAAAGACCTGGCGGCTCTGTCCGCCGAGCGCGCGGCTGCGTTGGCGGAGTCGATCCCCGCGCTCAGGCCCGTGATCGGGAAGTGGGAGCAAGTGATGGCGGCGGGCGAAGCGCCAAAACTCGCGCCGGACTTTGCCGAGAAAATCTACGGGGCTGAATTGCGCGCTTCGATCAGCGGTTTGGAGGACTTCGCGGCCTGTCCGTTCAAGTTCTTTGCCGGGCGCGGTCTGCGGGCGGAGGAGCGGACCCGGTTCGAGGTGGACCCTCGCGAGAAAGGGAGCTTCCAGCACGAAGTGCTCAAAGAGTTTCATCGGCTGGTGAAAGAGTCGAAAAAGAACTGGCGCGATCTGGCAATCGAAGAAGCACGCGCGCTCGTTCGGCGCGCGGGAGAGGAGCTGTTGCCCGCATTCCGCGACGGTCTGTTCCTCGCCAGCGAGTCGCGGCGATTCACCGGACGGATGTTGATCGAGGGACTCGAGAGGTTGATGGAGACGCTGATCCGTTGGGCCGGCCAGTATCAATTCGACCCGGTCGCCGTCGAAGTGAGCTTTGGCCTTGGGGAAAGCCGCCTGCCGGCGTGGCGCATCGACCTCGATGGCCGGCACGCGCTTCTGCTCCGCGGACGCATCGATCGCGTGGACGTGTGCCGGGTCGAGGAGACCGGCGAAGCGCTCGGGGTAGTCATTGACTACAAGTCCAGCCCACGGAAACTCGATCCGGTGCTGTTGCATCACGGGCTGGAACTGCAACTGCTGGCGTACCTGGGCGCGCTGTCGCAGTTGGGAGACTTGCAAGAGGAATTGGGTGTCGCTCAACTGGTGCCCGCCGGTGGGTTTTACGTGAGTCTTAAAGGGGGCGGCCTGTCCGCCAAAACGCGGGATGCCGGCCGCGACGAGCGGGACAAAGCACGGCTCTCCGGCTATCAGCATCGGGGCCGTTTCGATGGCGGCCGCCTGGAGAAGTTCGACAACCGCGGCCAATCACGAGGAGATCAATTCCGGTTCTCAATGAACAACGACGGCGCGTTCAGCCGGCGCGGAAACGAAGCGCTGGCGACCGAGGAGTTCCACCATCTGGTCGCCCGGATCGGCGAATTCCTCCGCCAATTCGGACGGGAGATTTACCAGGGCAAGGTCGAAGTGGCCCCTTATCGTTGGAAGAACGAGACGGCATGCGATCTCTGTGCTTACCGGCCGGTCTGCCGCTTCGATCCCTGGACGCAACCGTATCGCGTCCTCCGCCCGCCGCCGAAAGTCGAGGATGAGAACGAGCCGGCGCCGGAGGCCGGCGCGTCGGCTACCTGCGGCCGGGCCGGAGGTTTCCCAGGACGACCATGAGTGAGCCGACCGGATCGCAACAGCAGGCCATGGCCGCGCGCGGCAATGTGCTCGTGGTCGCGGGCGCGGGGACCGGCAAAACCAGCACGCTGGTGCAGCGTTGCCTCGCGTTGCTGGAAGAGGGCTGCTCGCTGGAAAACATCCTGATGGTGACTTTCACCGACGCCGCGGCAGCGGAAATGCGGCGCCGGATACGGGAAGAGCTGCAAAACCGGATCAAGGAATTGGAAAAGAGCGCCGGCATCGTCGCGACCCGTTCGGCGCCGTTCGAGAAACAACTGGCTCTGCTCGACGCCGCGCCGATTTCGACCTTGCACAGCTTCTGTCTCCGGCTGGTGCGCGAGCACTTTCACGAACTGCAAATCGATCCCGAAGTCATTGTCCTGGACGAACCGCAGACCCAGCCGCTCATCCGCCAGACGCTGGAAACCTTGTTTGAACGCAATTATGCGGGCGAGACGGCCAACGCGCCAGCGGTGCAGGCCCTGGTGCGTGTTCCAGGCGGCGGCTCGGATACGCGCATTCGGGCGCTGGTGTTGCGGCTCCATCGCTATTCGCAGTCGCGGGCGGACCCGGAACGTTGGCTCGAAGAGCAGTTGACGATGCTCCGGCAGCCCGTGCCCGCACAATGGCGCGAATGGTTCGTGGAAGGATTTCAGAACTGGCTGAACCTGTGGCTGCCGGCGCTCAATCAATTCGCCGGGAACCCGGCAGTTAATCTGGCCGCCGGGGCGCTGCAGGCTGTGCCGGACCGGCCTTCGATGGCGCAAATCGCGGGCGCGTTGTTGGCGATCCGGTCGGCGGACGAACACGAAGACAACTGGCCGTACGGTTCGAAGAAGAACGTTCGCGACCACATCGAAGACTTTTTTGCCGAAGCGGAGTTCCTCCGCTCGCTGGCGCCGGAACCAGGGCGAGATCCGCTGGCCGAGGATTGGGAGTTGGTCCGCCATCACCTGGTTGCCTTGATCGAACTGGCGAAGGAGTTCACCGCCGGGTTCAGCCGGGCCAAACGCGAGCTGGGCGGCGTTGATTTCGCGGATCTGGAACAGTTCGCCCTGCGACTGCTGCGCGATCCGCACAACGGCCGCTTGACTGCGACGGCCCTGGGCTGGCGCGAGCAACTGCACCATGTTTTCGTGGACGAATATCAGGACATCAACGCGGCGCAGGACGCCATCCTGACCGCGTTGAGCGGCGACGACGACGCGGGAAACCGTTTTCTCGTCGGCGACGTGAAGCAGAGCATCTACCGGTTCCGGCTGGCCGACCCTGCCATTTTCCGGGGCTATGAATTGCGCTGGGGCGGCGGCGGCGCCAACGCCAGGCGCATTCCGCTCAGCGACAACTTTCGCAGCCGCGCAGGAATTCTAGAGTTCATCAACCGGCTTTTCGGCGCCTTGATGCGCGCAGAAATCGGCGGCGTGCCTTACGAAGGGTTGAACTTCGCCAACGCCCCCGGGCGAACGCTGCCGGCCGGCGGGAAGGAGCAAAGTCCGCGTGTCGAATTTCATTTGATTGCCAGAGGTGACGAGCCGAATGACGGTGATCGCGAAGGTGGCGGTGGCAAAGACCCGGGACCCGCCGACGTGGCCGATCTGCTGGCGGTCGAACGAGAGGCGCGACTTGTGGCGCTCCAGTTGCGCGAGCTGCAACAGAAACGACACGAGATTTGGGACAAGGCGAAGGAGATGTTCAGGCCGGTGCATTGGAACGACATGGTCGTGCTGTTGCGTTCGCCGGCCGGTCGGGTGGAAGCCTTCGCACAGGAGTTCGACCGCCTCGGCGTCCCGCTGGAAGCCGCCCGCGGCGGTTTTTTTGAGAGTATCGAGATCAGCGATTTGCTTTGTCTCCTGAAGTTGATCGACAACCCGATGCAGGACATCCCGTTGCTGGCCGTCTTGCGCTCGCCGCTGGTGGGTTTGTCAGTCGATGAACTGGCGGAGCTGCGCGCTCAGAATCGGGAGTCGAGCTTTTGGCTTACGGTACGACGATTTCATCGGGAGGCTCGCGGCGCAGAAACAAATGCCCCGACGTTCCCGGAGGCTTCCGGATGGAAAAAAGTGGACCTGTTTGTGCGCCAGCTCGATGCCTGGCGAGGATTGATCCGGCAGACCTCCCTGACGCATTGCCTGGAGACGGCGCTCGCCGAAACGCACTATGTGGAGATGTTGTTGGCCGGACCGCGCGGCGCACAACGCGTCGCCAACATACACCGCTTGCTTGACCTGACGCGCCAATACGATCCCTATCAGCGGCAGGGTCTGTTCCGCTTCCTTCGTTTCGTCGAGGCGCAGGAGGAACTGGACCGGGAGCCGGCGTTGGCCCCGACGGCCGACGCCGTTCGGCTGATGAGCATTCACAAGAGCAAAGGGCAGGAGTTTCCGGTGGTCGTGCTGGCGGGCCTGGGCGGGCAATTCAATCTCCGTGATTTGCAGGACGACATCCTGCTCGACGAGACCTACGGGCTGTGTCCGAAGGTCGCGCCGCCCGAAGGCGAGCAACGATACCCGAGCCTGCCCTACTGGCTGGCGCGACGGCGGCAACGACGCGAACTGCTCGGCGAAGAGCTGCGGCTGCTTTACGTCGCCATGACCCGCGCGGGCGATACGTTGCTCCTCACCGCCAGTTCATCGCGCAAAGGCGATCCCAAGTGGGCTGCCGCCGGCACCCGGCCGTTGAGCGATTCGGAGATGTTGTCCGCGCGCGGCTACCTCGACTGGCTCATGCTCTGGCTGCCGCAAGTGACGCGCGAAACAGACTGGGTGAACGGGCACGAAGGCCGGAACGAGTTGTTTTGCTGGAAAATCCATGATCCCTGCGACTCGATGTTCGCCTTGTCCGTCAACGCTCAATCCGAAGCCGGCGCCCAGGGAGCAGAGCGCGTCCCGACGGCTGCGGAGCTGACCGAGTTGCGAGCCCGGCTGCAATGGCGCTATGGGCGCGAGGCGGCGACGCATGAGCCGGCCAAAACCTCCGTCACGGGATTGCGCCGCCGGTGGCGGGACGAAACCGATGAGGAGGCCAGGGAATCGTTTCAAACTCCAGGTTCCGGGTTTCAAGTTGGGTCGCGGGCGCGCGCGGCGGTCAACCAACTCACGGCCGCCGAAATCGGCACGGCGCATCACACATTTTTGCAGAAGGTGTCGCTGGAGCGGACCGGCAGTCGCCAGGAATTGCAGAACGAAGCAGAACGGTTGCGGCACGAAGCGATATTGTCGGCTGAAGAAGTCGAGGTGCTGAAATTCGACGACGTGCTGGCGTTCTGGCTGTCGGAACTGGGACGCAACATCCGCGCGCAAACGCCGGACCGGATACACCGCGAATTGCCGTTCACCGCGAGAATGTCACGGGCGGATTTGGAAGCGGCAAAGCTTTCCGGCAACACCGGTTTGCCGGACGACGAGTTTGTGGTAGTGCAAGGGGTGGCGGATGTGGCCATTATTTTGCCGGAGGAAATCTGGCTCGTGGACTTCAAGACGGATGACGTGGACAGCCGCGAGTTGGCCGCCAAGTTGAGTTTCTACGAGCCGCAGTTGAAACTCTACGCTCTGGCGCTGAGCAGGATTTATCGCCGGCCGGCCACGAAATTGTGGCTCCATTTTCTGGCCCTGAAGAAAACGATCCCGGTGGGGAGCGGAATTTAATAAGCGCGTCATTTCATAAGTCCGGTGTTTGCCTCCGCGGCTGCTCTCCGACAGCCTCCGGTTGCTCCCGGCGTTGATCCGTCGAAGGGCCGGCGGTTGCCGGCGGAACGGGCAATTCGCTCTTTTGCAACGCGACCAATGCGGGCCGAACGAGTTGCCCTTGAAAACTGTAGCCGGTGGCGAGGGTCTCGGCGATCCGCGCTTCCGCCGCGGGGACGAGGTTTGCCTCGGCGAGTTGGTGCACTTTGGAATCATAAGGTTCGCCCGGGAGCGCCATAAAGGGAACGAGGCCGACGCGACGGGCGATGTCGCGGCAGGCGTTCTGAAAATGGCCGAGTTGCTCGACCAGATTCGCCTGCCCGGAACGGCCGGCCGCCCGGAACAGCGCAAAAATGTGGTCCAGGATGCCCACCACAATTTGCAGCCATTCATTCTCCGTGCGGCGCAGTTTGTCCACTTCGAGGCGAAGATGATTTTTTTCCGTTTCGTTGGATTTCTTCAGGAATTCACTGAACGCGCGCGCTTCGGTCGTGATGCGCTCGGCAATTTCGCGGGCGGCCTCGACGGCCTGGATCGAATGTTCGTGGGCGGTCTGCCAGTTGGCGCTGGCGTTGGTGATCTGGCGGCCGATGATTTCGATGTTCTGAATTTGCAACACGGCGTTGGTAAGCCGGTCGGCGGCGGCCAGTTTCATCGCCGCGCGGTATTCGAGCAGGAACGGCGTCACGCCCAGCACCGCGCCCAGCGCGACGAATGCGGCACAAAGGAAGGCGACCCAAACGGTCCTGGGCGTTTGGCTCTGCCAGAAAACCAACCAGGCCGCGCCCAACAGCATCACGTCGGCCAGAAAGAACGGCCACTTGGGCAATTTCGGTGCACTCCGATCACTCATAAGCAGACCAGATGTAGCCGATCGATGCGCCCGTGGCGATGCAAAAGTGCCGCGCCCCCGCGTTGACACTCGCCGCCGCAAACCTTACGGTGGGATTGTATGAACGCGCTTCAGGATTCGCTGATCGAGCTGATTCGCCGCACTTCCGCCGAGATTCCCGATGACGTGCAGAACGCCATTCTCGCTTCGCTGGAGCGTGAGAAAAAGGGGACCATCGCCGAGTCCGCGATGAAAATCATCGACCGCAACATCGCGTTAGCCAAACAAAAATCGCAACCGATCTGCCAGGACACCGGCAGCATTTTGTTCTACATCGATTGCCCGGTGGGCCGGGACCAGATTGCGTTCGAGGACGCGGCTTGTCTGGCGGTGAAGAAGGCGACGAAGCTCGGTTATTTGCGGCAGAATTCCGTGGACTCGCTGACGGGCATCAACGACGGCACAAATCTCGGGCCGGGCTCGCCGACGTTTCATTTCCATCAGCAACGCTCGGACGAAATGAATGTCCGGCTGGTATTGAAAGGCGGCGGCTGCGAAAACGTCGGCGCGCAATATTCGTTACCCAACGAGAAGTTGCAGGCGAACCGCGACCTGGACGGCTGCCGCAAAGTGATTCTCGACGCCGTGCTGCAGGCGCAAGGCAAAGGTTGCGGGCCGGGGATCCTGGGCGTGTGTATCGGCGGCGACCGCGCGACCGGTTACGAGTTTTCCAAGCGACAATTCCTGCGCACGATTCCCGACCGCAATCCGGTGCCGGAACTCGACGCGCTCGAACAGGACATCTTGAAGACGGCGAACGAGCTGGGTATCGGGCCGATGGGATTTGGCGGCAAGACGACCCTGTTGGGGGTGAAAATCTGCGCGATCAACCGGTTGCCGGCCTCGTATTTCGTGAGCGTCAGTTATATGTGCTGGGCGTATCGGCGGCTGGGTGTGACGCTGAACGCGAAGGATGAGATCGTGAAGTGGTTGTATTGAAGATGGAATGATGGAGTGAGGGAGTCCATGACTCCAATACTCCATCATTCCGCCTGATTGTTATGAAGCCACTGACCAGTCCGTTTACCGAAGACAAGGTCCGCGCGCTGAAAGTCAGCGACGAAGTTTTGATCTCCGGGGTCCTCTTCACCGGCCGCGACGCGGTGCACAAGTATCTGCACGACGGAGGCGGGTTGCCGCCGGGCGTGAACTTGCGCGACGCGATTCTCTATCATTGCGGGCCGGTGGTGCTGAAGGACGAGCAGGGAAACTGGAAGGTGACCGCGGCAGGCCCGACGACCTCGATTCGCGAGGAGCCTTACCAGGGCCAAATCATTAAAACCTTCGGTCTTCGCGGTGTGATCGGCAAAGGCGGCATGGGTGACCAGACCCTCGCTGCGTGCAAGGAATCCGGCTGTGTTTACCTGCATGCCGTCGGCGGCGCGGCCCAGGTGTTGGCCGAGTGCGTCAAAAAAGTACGCCAGGTTTATTTCCTCGAAAAATTCGGTTCGCCCGAGGCGATCTGGGAATTGGAAGTGGAGAATTTCCCTGCCGTCGTGACGATGGACGCGCACGGCAACTCGCTGCACAAAGAAGTTTTCGCGGCGAGCCAGGCGGAGTTGACCAGGCATTTGTGAGCAGTGACCTGAAAAGTTCCCGGCCGGACCGGTTGGTGGTTCACGAACCGGCATCGCGGCCGTCTCATTTCGGTGCCGGTCCGCGGGTGACCATTCCGCGGGTGTTGGCGGTGTTGTGCCCCGTGGTCGCGCCGGCCGAAGCCGCGCCGGCGACACCTCCCATCGGACCGGAACTGACCGAACTATTCTGGGCGCTCTACCTTTTGGTGGCGTTGGTGCTGGTCGGGATCCTCTGGGCGGGGATCATCCGGCGCAATATGCGGCATCGGACCGAAACGATCCGCCGACGCGAAGCGGCGCTGGAGGAACATTACCGCGAGTTGTTCGAAAATGCCCACGACATCATTTTCACGCACGACCTGGAAGGCAATCTGACATCGCTGAACAAGGCGGGCGAACAAATCCTTGGCTATTCGCGCGAAGAGGCGGTCCGGTTGAACTTCACCCACCTGATGGCCCCCGGACTTCAGGATTCGTTCCGCGAAATCCTGAGACTGCTCAAGGACGGGCCGAGCAACGCTCATTGCGAGCTGGAAGTGCGGGCCAAAGACAGCCACAGGGTCGTGCTCCGCGTGAATTTGCGTTTGCAACAGTGGTCCGGCCGCCCGCTCGTGCAGGGAATCGCCTGGGACATTACGGAACGGAAACACGCCGAGGCGGCGCTCCAGGAAAGCGATCAACGGCTCCGTCGGTCGCTGGAGGAACGGGTGCAGTTGGGCCGCGATTTGCACGACGGGATCATCCAGTCCATTTACGCGGTCGGCCTGGGGTTGCAGGAGTGCCGCAACCTGCTCGCGCAGAATCCGGCGGAGGCCCAGGCGCGGCTGGCCCAGTCCGTCTCCGACTTGAACCTGGTGATCCGCGACGTGCGCAATTTCATTGTCGGCCTGGAGCCGGAAGCATTGAAAGGGCGGGAGTTTAATGCCGCGCTGCAATCACTGGTTTCGGCCATGAGCCGGACGCAGGCGGCGCAATTCTCATTCGACATCGACGCTCCGGCCGCGGAAGCGCTGAACGGGCGACAGGCCGCGCACCTGCTGCAGATTGCGCGCGAAGCCATGAGCAACAGCCTGCGGCATGCCCGCGCGCACAGCACCGTCGTTTCCCTGAAAAAACAAAACGGGTGCGTGAGGCTGGAAGTCCGGGATGATGGCACGGGTTTTGCCCCGGAAACCTCCGGCACCCGCGGCCATGGACTGCGCAACATCGCCGCGCGCGCAGACGAACTGGGCGCGCGCAACGAAATTGTTTCCACACCGGGCAAAGGCACGCGCGTCCTTGTTGAACTGCCCGCACGCCAGCTTTATGAACCCGTCTGAATCGACACCGATCCGTTTGCTGATTGTGGACGACCACAAAGTGGTTCGCCTGGGACTGCGAACGTTGTTGAGCCGCCATGCCGGAGTCGAGGTCGTCGGCGAAGCGGGCTCGGTGGCCGGGGCGGTGGAGGAAGCAACGCGCCTGCAGCCGGATGTCGTGCTCATGGACATTCGTTTGCCCGACGGCAACGGATTCGATGCGTGCCGGCAGATCCGCAAAGCGCAGCTCGAAACGCGCGTGTTGTTTCTCACGTCGGTTGCCGATGAAGAAATCGTTCTGGAATCCATCGATGCCGGCGGCGACGGTTATTTGCTCAAGGAAATTGATGAAGAGAATCTGGTTGGCGCCATTAGAAGCGTTGCGGCCGGCCAGTCCATTCTGGATCCGGCCGTGACCCGTCGAGTGCTGGAGCATGTCAAGAACCCGGACACGCCGTCCACAAACAAGCTTGACTCTCTTTCACCCCAGGAACGGCGAGTCCTCGCTTTGGTGGCGGAAGGCAAGACCAACAAGGAGATCGGCAGCGTGCTCGGCTTGAGCGACAAGACCGTTAAGAACTACCTGAGCAACATCTTAGACA
>WNFU01008404.1_pt1 | contig 11935 bp, 14 predicted proteins | sample 5400121 | NCBI WGS metagenome assembly WNFU01 (sample SAMN13153360, study PRJNA577476) | soil metagenome | isolation source: 100 cm soil or saprolite under grassland replicate 1 | place: USA:California | collected 2016-06-15 | reverse complement strand
CGCCGGGGCGGACGTCCATATGCTCGATGATCATCTTGTATTTTCGCGGCCCCATCCACTGGGCAAGGAGCTTGGGGTCGGTGTATGCGCGGAAAACGACATCGCGTGGCGCGTCGAAAGTGCGTTCTATTCGGATTTCCGTATCGTTGGGGGTTGTGATTATAGCGGGTTTCGAGATTGATTGTGAGGATTTCATTCCCCGTGTATAACCATGTAGCTATATAATCGTTTTGTTAACATCAGATTTTGTAGAGAAACGCGAGTCAAGAAAGGGGAGCTACTCTAAAACGCGCCTAGATGTGCTCATACCTTGAGGTTTTGAGAATGTGCAGGAATATCAGGACCCTCTTCAACTTCCAGCCGCCGGCGACTGACCAAGAGATTAGGGACGCGTCGGTACAATTTGTGAGAAAAATCAGTGGCTTTAGTCAACCGTCGAAAGCAAATGAACACTCGTTCTTGGTCGCAATCGATCAGATAGCTCAGATCTCGACCGGCCTTCTCCGCTCTCTAGAAACAAACGCGCAACCGAGAACCCGCGATCAGGAGATCGCGAAGGCGAAGGCTCGAACTGCAGCCAGGTTTCCTGCTAGCGTCCGCTTAGCCGGCCCCAACATTCTCTAGAAATGTCGCGGATGGGACGAAGAAGAGGTTCCCTGTGACCGCCCTGCTGTAATCCAGCAGTCGATCATAGTTGCCTGGCGGCTTCCCGACGAACATGTTCTGAAGCATTTCCTCGATCGTCCTTGGTGAGCGGCTGTAGCCGATGAAGTACGTCCCGAACTCTTTCTGACCTGCGTGACCGAAGGGCATGTTGTCCCGAAGAATCTTGACCTCCTTCCCATTCTCCACTATCTTGGTGAGCGCGTTGTGCGCGTAGGTGGGCTTGATCTTATCGTCCAGCTCCACATCATTCAGCTTCGTGCGACCGACAATCTTTTCCTGCTTCTCAGTCGGTAACGCATTCCAGCCGGCCAGATCATGGAGATACTTCTGAATGATCACATAGCTTCCCGCGGCGAACCCAGGATCCTCGCAGGCTATCAGGGTAGCATTAATGGCCTCCTCGCCCTTAGGGTTCTCCGTCCCGTCGACAAAACCGATGAGGTCGCGACTGTCAAAATAACGGAAACCATGAACCTCGTCAACCGGGCTGATTGCGGGTCCAAGCCGAGCCGTGATCTGCGCTGCCAGCTCGAAGCACAAGTCCATGCGCTGCGCCCGGATATGGAAGAGCATGTCGCCCGGTGTTGAGACGGCATGACGCTCTCCCGCCCGGATCTCGCGAAACTTGTGCAGCTCTCTTGGCTTCGGTTTCCCGAAGAGCTGGTCCCAAGCATCGGACCCGAAACCCACGACACAGGAGAGGGTTCCCTCTTGTTCGCGAAATCCTACGGACCGCACGAGCGCGGCAAGATCAGTACAGAACTGTCGGATTACCGCTCGGTGCCCAGGACCCGAATTAACGGTAACAACAAGGAAAATCGCTGCACGGGTCAGCGGTGTAGCTACAGACTGTGGAATGGGAGACGGGACATCTGACGCTTTAGGCGTCATAGGACGGAGGCTCGCCTAGAGCGCTGAAAACGTTTGCTGTCTTTCCTCTAGCGTCGTTCTACTCGCGAGGCTAAGCGGGCGTCGTCAGTACGAGCTTCTTCTCTTCTTTCAAAAAGCTCAGCAGTGCGGTGTTGACTTCGTCGGCGTGTGTCCATGATATGCAGTGTGGCCCATCCTTGATCACGACCAGGCGCGCTCCTTGGACCAGTTTGGCTGTCCCGAGGCGGCGAAGGGAACGATCCGGTCCGCATCACCGTGAATTACCAGGGTGGGCACTTGGACTCGAGCTAGATCCTTCCGGAAGTCCTCAAGCCAGGTTGGAACACAGGCTAGACTGGCTGTTGCGGAGGCACCTGCTGCGACGTTCCAACTGGACTGAACGGCTTGTTCGCTGACCCCCTTGCCTAGGAACTGGTCGGTGTTGTAGAAGTTCTTGAAAAACTCGGTGAAGAACGCGTAACGATCCGCTTTGATCGCGGCCTGAATACCATCGAAGACACTGCCGTCGACCCCCTCTGGGTTGTCAGACGCCTTCAGAAGATATGGTGGGACTGACGAGATGAATACTGCTTTGCTGACGTCCTTAGATCCATACTGTCCTATGAAGCGTGCAACTTCACCGCCGCCCATCGAGAAACCTACCAGCGCGAAGTCACGCAGGTCGATGTGGCTCACGAGTTTGTGTAGGTCTCTGGCGAACGTATCATAGTTGTAGCCTGTGGTCGGCTTGCTGGACTTGCCAAACCCCCTGCGGTCGTAGGTGATGACACGGTAGCCAGCATCGAGCAGGACTGGGACCTGTTTCTCCCAGGAAGCGCCACTCAGTGGATAGCCATGGATCAGTACGACCGGTTTACCCGAACCATGATCCTCGTAATAGAGATCAATACTCCCTGAGTTTTCCTGACCGACATTAACAATTGGCATTGGACCGCATCTGAATTGTGTTAGTTCATATCACTATCGGTCAATTGGGACAAAATTCCTTCAAGGAGATCTAAGGGGTTCTTTCTTCCAGAATTCTTCTAAGAAACGAAAGTACGCGAGTGACCTACTTCCTCTCTCAACCAACTGGTTACTTCAAGGTTAAACGCTACCAGTAGCGTCGTCTTCCCAGACGATGATTCCGAAATATTTCTTTCTAACCAAAGGCGTTGGAAAACACAAGGAGAATTTGGCTTCTTTCGAGTTAGCTCTCCGGGATGCGGGGATTCAACACTGTAACCTCGTACCCGTGTCGAGCATAATTCCACCAGGTTGCAAGCTCATTCCGAAAGAGAAGGGCATCCCGATGCTGCATGCTGGCGAGATCACTTTTGTCGTGCTCGCGAGGAATTGTACGGATGAGCCGCATAGGCTGATCGCGTCATCTATTGGGATCGCGATACCTTCTGAGGAGAATCATTACGGATATCTCTCGGAGCATCATTCCTTCGGGCAATCAGAAGAGATTGCGGGAGACTACTCGGAAGATCTTGCAGCCAGCATGTTGGCGACTACTATGGGTGTTGCTTTTGACCCGGCAACGGCATGGGACGAGAGAAAACAGCTTTTCATGTCCAGCGGCCTGATCATCAAAACTACTGAGGTAACGCAGTCTGCGACTGGAGACAAGAACGGACTCTGGACCTCAGTGGTCGCAGCAGCAGTATTTCTCCCAGCAACCTCTGCTTCGGTGCAGGAACTTTTGCCCCCGTCAAACCAACCTGCAGTCTAACAACCTGCTGGTGTCGAACCTGAAATCTACCTCCTTTGATAACTTACCGCGCTACTTCCACACCGCAGGAAAGAACGGGAAAGACGACCAAACTATAGATATCCGGTTCTATCCCTCGCGCTGTTGATCCCGGTGGCTAGAACTCCGAGCGCAACCGTTATCGACCGGCAAAACGAGATCTTCCACCAAATAGACGCGAGTAGTGACAGATTTGTTGAGCAGCTGCGCGTCCTTTGCAGACAGCCGAGCGTATCCGCCCAGAACCTTGGACTTGATGAGACTGCTGAGCTGGTCAGCAGGTTTCTGCAGGAGATTGGCTTCACGGTTGAGGCGTTCTCTCCTAGCAAGGGTCCCCGCGTAGTATTCGCTGAGCTCGGGTCCAAGACTGGCAGAAGGACGCTTGTCCTCTACAATCATTATGATGTGCAGCCGGTTGAGCCTATCGAGTTGTGGAAGAATGCTCCGTTCTCGGCAACAGTGGAGGATGGCAGAGTCTATGCGAGAGGAGCGAGCGATAACAAGGGAAACATCGTCTCTCGATTGATGGCGATTGACGCGTTCCTGAAGGTGACTGGAGACGTTCCCTGCAATATCAAATGGGTGATCGAAGGTGAAGAAGAGATTGGAAGCCCCCATTTCTCTGAGTTCATTACGCGTTACAAGGAGAGGCTGACTGGAGACTCGGCCATTTGGGAGTTCGGTGGCCTCGACTACGAAGATCGCCCCCTGGTCACTCTGGGTTTGAAGGGAATGCTCTACGTTGAGTTTAGAGTTCAAACCGCGCTGAAGGATTCGCACTCAGCTCGCGCAGCGGTTGTCGAGAATCCGGCGTGGCGTCTAGTCCGATTGCTCGACACGATCACGGACGAGGACGGCAGAATCACGGTAGAGGGCTGGTATGACGATGTCAAACCTTTCACTCAAGAAGAGCTGGAGGTCATACGAGCGATGCCGTTAGAAGAACACAGTATTCGAGACGAGCTAGGGGTCAAGAATTTCCTCTTCGGCCTGACAGGATTCGAGTTCAAGAAAGCCTTCTACGGAAACCCTACGGCGAACATCGCTGGAATATGGTCAGGATACACTGGCCCGGGACACAAGACAGTTCTTCCATCCGTGGCCCAGGCGAAGATGGACTTTCGCCTAGTGCCAAATCAGGACCCGGTCAAGCTTGCTGGAAAACTGAAGCAGCATCTCGTCCATCATGGATTCGCGGACGTGGAAGTGAGTCTTCAGGCCGAGAATCCTGCTGCGCGGACACCTATCGATGCACCGATCGCGAAGATTGCGGCTCGCGCTGGCAGAGAAGTATTTCATAAAGAGCCCGTGACCCTCGTAACTTCGGCGGCTTCGGGTCCCATGCACTATTTCACAAACACACTAGGGCTACCAACGGTGGCCATCGGCTGTAACCACGCCAAGAGCAATACTCACGCACCTAACGAGAACCAGAGGATCGACGTGTTCGTCCAAGGAAGCAAGTGGTTAGCAAGGATCATCGACGAATTCGCTACACAAGCCTAGAAAGTTATGGTTCAAAAGCGTTTTTCGGCTGTCCATGGATTATTGAGTTCTACCGTGTGCTGTAAGAATGTGATTTCGCAGTTCTTCTTCAGAATCGATAAACCGTACAAAATCTGATGAGCAATACGGGCATTGGAATTTGCCCTCTTGGAGAGTCTCAGGTTTGCCTTGGCTGGGCGGAGAATGTTCCCCCTTGGGGGGTGATCGTATTTCGAGGTTTGATGGTCTCCTAAATTGCGGATGGAAGGCGTAGATTATGAACCATACAACGATGCCTCCGGCGATAACCCCGAACGTTATCCAGATAACGTCAGCTGTGCTCATACTCCCATTCTTCGAACCTTGCTCAAAACGTCTTGAACTGACAGATCATACGCGTCCCGTCGATTTTAAGGATTGCTGGTTCGCTATCTGAAAACTGTCTACGTGCGAGGGCTCCGAGGAGAGAAGAGAGTGGGAATGAGCTCCGTCGAAATGATCATTCGGTATTCAACTGAATCCGACCTGCCGAAGATTGAAGGCCATTATGGCCGATTGGACAACAATGGAGACCCTTTCTTCAGTGGCCCCCAATTAAGCGGGGCTTGGATTTTTCCTGTTTGTAGGACCCAGTAGTCGTGTAGCTCCGTGCATAGACCGTTCTTCGCGAAGCGGAGCATTACGCAACCCGCGAGGGTCACATCCTCCACTTTCTCTTTCATCGTTGTCCAGTATTCAACAGCGGCTCGGGAGCCTTCCACGACCGGCTTTCCAAAACGAACCTCGTACACCTGTCCGACATCCAGCGCCCCCAGCGTATAGTCCAGGATACTCTTCCTGCTATGGGTCGCGGGCCGGAATGGGTGAGAGTTATAGATGGCATCCTCGGTGAAGAGCGCCGCAATCGCTTTTGCATCTTTCTTCAGCCATGCTTTCGTGTAGCTACGGATCCACCTATTAACAATCAGCCGAGGATTAACCATCTTAGACCATTCCTCAGTTAACGATGCTGAAATATCGTTTTCCATCGAGTCGCCGAGAACGACGCTGTTCGGACCCCGGTCCTTTCATCCTGAAATCCAGTGTACGATGCGCCTTGGATGACACAACGTCAGTTTATTATTCTGAATTCCTAGCGGCTAGTGTTCTGGCTGTTGATCAGTCTCACACTTCTCAAGTCTAACGGAGATGCGGGAGCGGAGACCTTGAAGGGGTTTCCTGAGGAGGTGAGCCAGGGCGAGCTGCTCTGGGTTGATGCCGAGAGCCCGACGGAGCAGGAGTTGGCTGATCTGAAGCAACGGTTTGGGCTCGACGATTATGCGGTTGAGGATGTGATTCATAAGAATCAGAGGCCGAAACTTGAGGAGTATGGGAAGAGCGTCTTCGCGGTCATTCACGTCCCTGTTGTGAAGAGTAGGAAGAGCGAGATAGTCGAACTCTTCGTGTTCTTTCAGAAGAATTGGATCATAACCATCCACTCCGTTGAATCGGAACTGATCCATGCGGTAGACTCGCGGATAAGGACAAGAGGTCTCTCTCCCCTCACAACTATTCCCTCGCCTGATCTCTTGTTCTATGTCTTCTTGGATTTTGCGGTTGATGCGTACTATCCGATCCTTGACGAAGTGGAGAATCGACTTGAAGAACTCGACAAACAAGCAGCCACGACCTTCAAGACACGGGTTAAGAGAATGGAGAACGTCGTCACAATCATAACCACGATTGAAGCTGTGCGAAAGCGACTGATGAAGCTCAGGCACTCTCTCACACCCACGAGGGATATGCTTGGAATGGTGATGCGCGGAGCGGTGCCCTTCGTCGCTGATACAAGTCTCAGAAGTTTCAGAGACGTCTATGACCATTCCTTCCAGCTATTGGAAACGATCGATAACGATAGAGACAGGACGAGCGATGTTCGCGACCTCTACATCAGTCTCCACTCAGCCTCCACAGACAATACGATCAAAGTGCTCACACTTGTCGCAACAATATTTCTCCCACTCACTCTTCTTGCAGGAATCTACGGAATGAACTTCAGCCCAGGCTTCTTCCAGCCCGGGTCGAGCGACCCACTCGGATTCTACATTCTGGTCCTAGCAATGTTCGTCATATCGCTGGGATTTGTCTCCTACTTCAAGAGAAGCGGCTGGATCTAGGCCGATGTGCTAGACTTTGGCACATCATAGATAGAACTCTGCATCTTTTCGATAGGCGGATTCCAACTGTGGTGGTGATCCTAGTTAGTTCGCTGATCTTCTGTTTCCTTGGTAAAGACCATTTTATTGCTCTTCGTTGCCCATGGCGTTTGTGTACACAAAAGTATACAACTAATTTTACTCCAAATTGAATTGTGGAACGAACATGATCCACTGTTTGATCCATTACTTCTTGGGCTGAGTTATGTTGTCGACAAGGAATGTCTCTTGTCGAACCACATAAAAAATTGAGACTATATCGAAATCCGAGAATATTCACTGGCTGAACATTCCTTATCTTTCACTCTAGCCATTAATGGCTAACAGAGATTGGAAACATGACGTTACACAGGCAGGTAGAACAGAAGAATCCAATAGATGAAACACGGCTGCCGGGTCCACTTTCTATTCTGACCGCAACCGTTGATACCATCTCATTGCTGATTCAGGACCCAACAGGCGCGATTCCAAGAATAGGAGAAATCCCACCCGCCTTGCCGTCTAGCGGAAATGGAATGAAGCCTCGGAGAATCCGCCGTCTCAAAGACAAACTTGTCTGCCTAGAATGTGGCCTCGGCTTTCGTCCTGAAGGGGGGAGTCATGTGATCTGCAATGCTTGTGGTCTCAAGGCCTGGGGAACCAGGCGAGCTGAAGAATACAAGACGCTAGTAAGCATGATCACCGGACCATAGCTATAGTTCGATCAATCTCAAACGAACGATCTCCACGTGCCACTGAGAGGCGGCTCCTACAGTCATCAGTGTCGAGATCGGGGGGCCCGCTTGGTGCCACCATGGGCAACTGCGTGGTGTTTTATCTTCCGCTTGATCCTCGAGACGGGATCCACCCCATGGGTCCACGCCGCCTTGACCAGCTCCTTGAAGGCCGAATTTCTCGTTTCTTCTAAGGTTCTAATCTTGACGTGCCGTGCTCGTTTGCCGCTGCCTTGGAGCAAGTGATGCTGGTCGTCGAGTTGCGCCCCGAACAAGAATCCAAGCGTGACATACTTCTCCATCGGCGAAATATAGCAGACACGCCCGAGCGGAGAATCGTCAACGGAGTAGTTGATGGCATCATAGTAAAGGAACTCGTGAGCTCGAAGCATAGTTTTTCTGGCCATCTTGCGCAACTCTAGGGTTATTTTCCGAACCCCCTCAGGATAGTTCGAAAGAAATTCTTTCACAACGTCGACCATAGAAAGTCAACTCCAGCCTTCTGAGCACAAGTCATGAAGGAAGACTTTCTCTACTCTAGGTTTGCCCCCGATCTGGGGCCTCTTCTTCCGCTCGGTTTTGTCCGTTGAAGCATTAGGACTGAAAAGGCACATATGAAGAAGCAAATTCCTAATCCTGTGAACACGTAGACCCACGCATCCCACAGTCCCCTCGCTCCGATGATTGGGAAGTAGTAGACACCGTTGGTCCCGTAGAATTGGGCGATTCCATAGAGTTCGTCTGCTGTGACTGAGAGTGCCCCAAACCCGTAACAGGCGATTCCAAACAGTATCAGCCATTTCACATCAGCCATCATCATTTCTTAACAACAATCAGGAAGATTTCATCCGGGCTCTAATCAAGATAACGGGCGAATCACTTGGGTGAGATGCATAGAAATCAACCGGGCTTCATATGGAAATCTAGAGATTCAGATTCCCTTCCAGCAAGCCTTCTTGTTCTTGTCGTACCAAGAGTTCACGTACTCACCGCCGGTTATTCGATTGCAGACGAATTTCGCATCGCAATAGTCGCAGAGCTCAAGGTTTCCTATGACCCATCCCGTTCCCGGATTCATGTCAGTCTTCAGCTCCACCATCTCCTCCGACAATCCCTGCGTTAGAGTATCCAGGGGATTGTTGGTGCACTGGTTACAGCCTTTGCTGCACGGATAGGGTTCAACCGTGTAGAACGGACCATTCGACCCGTTCACGGTATTGTGATAATCACAGAAGACTGCGCATGACGCCTCAACGGACGAGAGGGATACTGTGACCCCTGGTGGCAGGAATATGTTGTACGCCCCTTTAGTCCCCAAATTGGGAATGGTACCCGATGCGATCCAGCTAGCAAGGGTCTGTCTGATTTGGCAATCGGTTATTTTTGTTGCCGGAGCCGTCTTGATTGTGACGGGAGTGTTGAGCTTCCCGATTCCAACATCATATTGCGATAGCCCTACGGAATACGTCTTGTCCGACTCTATGTCCAAGACAGCTCTCTCGATACTTTTTACCCAAGCAGTATTGGCCGGACTTGAAAAATAGGGACCCCAGTATATGTTCTGCCAGGTGTAGCCGTTCTTCCACAGCGGGCCGCCACCATATTTCACACTCGCAGATCTGGCGCGAAGCTGATTGCGATGGCGGCATGGGTTGGCGTAGTGCCATATTTCTGATTCGTGACTGGCCGTCGCCCTAACGCCGATATGTTCGAACCCGGAGATCGAGCTACCGCACACATTGCAACTTGCGATATCGTTGCACGATTCACATCTATCCTTCAAACTCGTGTTTGAAAATCCGCCAAAGAGATCTGAATCCTTTCCTTGGACCCTTGACATGTGACGTTCCACATCTTGTTCGCCAATCTCAATCTAAATTGTGATGTTCCCTAACGTACAGTTCTAGGGTAGCACAACCCACGGGTATCCAATAGAACTCGAAACTATCTTCTTCTCATGAATATTTCTAGAGCTCCGAGAAGTACTAGGTCTCGCGTAAATCGCCCTTCATGGGCTGAGGTCCCCTCAAGGTACGAGGTCGCCACAATCACTCCGGATTCAAGAAGAGATCTACTTAGTCAGGAAACAAGGAGTCATGTCAGAACCTTGTCGTTCATTCAGCCTTTCCATACTCCTAGGGCTAAGCCCACTAGGAAGGCAGCGGAAGTAACTGGTAGTATGCTTGCGAATGTCGAGGCCTGGCTGGCTGCTTGTTGTCCCTGCGAAAAGACCCTGTAGATAGTTGCGGTCGAGGGCTCGCTCAGCTGGAGGTTGATGTATCCTGTTGCGACGAGGAGACCGACAAGAGAAAGGATAGCAAGTCCGAGCTTCACTGTCTTCTTGAGCACGATGCCTACAAGGAAGCCTATCGCGAGTACGACGAGCGCGGGGACGATTGTTCCCGACCCAATATCGAATACGGACGACAGGGACACCCTCGCCTCTACACTTCGCCCGCGGGCACTCTTAAGCTAACTGGCTGTAACATACGGTGGGAGGCCATCGGGAAACCCATTGTATGTTCAGCGCTTTATCGACTTAGTTTCCCCTGAGATTAGGTTCCATACTGAGCCGATTGTTGAAAGTAGGGGTGCAAGGACAAGAAATATGGTCAAGACGCCCGAGACATAAGCGGTGCCAGAAACGACTCGAATGGCAATTAGTATCACTGCCACCCAGGACATAGACGCTGCGACCAGAATTGTGGCGGAACCTTGCATGTATCTAGACTGATTCGAGTAGAACACCGCAGATCCTGCCAGAATTGCGAACCCGGCGAGCATTTGGACCCACCCATAGACGGATAATTCCAAATCCGCAAGAGGTATGAATCTCGCTCCGTTGATAATCAACAAGACTGCGCCACTCGACGCTATCGAGAATCCCCATCTCAACTTCAGATTTTTTTCTGTAGAGTGAGCTTTGCCCAAGGCGATGCTCTGCCATTCTTTCAAGGGCATAGAAACCACCTGTCCTTGAGAAACAGAGACAGGCTGACATTTTGGCGGCGGGGCGCGTCCGTACATCGCAGTTGATGTGACCTCCTGAGCATGCTTGAGAAACTCGAGATGGTTCATCGGAGCTATTCCAGGGTGATTATTGCAAACGAACATCGCCTCGCCCTGAACACGGGGTATTCCTCCGTGGACTCCCACTAGATGTGCAACTAGAATACGTTCTTCTCCCTGATTATACCCACATATGGGACAAACAGCGCTCAACGCGTCGGCTTACCACCGTTTTTCAGCATTCCGAACGGACAAGCCTGCCTATATTCCCCAAACTAGGTGTGCTTCTGGTTCTGTGCGACGCGTGAATAATCTTTCGGACTAGGCTAGTTCAAGCATTCGTTGGATGGCCAGGCGCGCCCTTCGAGCCGTTTCCTCTGGAACTCTGACCTCGTGGACCATGTTTCTCAGCGAGTTAGCGACCTTCTCTAGGGTTATGGTTTTCATGTATTGACAAACAGCATCCTCCTTGACCGGTAGGAAAGTCTTGTTAGGGTTCTCCCTCCTCATACGATGGAGAATACCGGTTTCCGTCGCGACCAAGAACTTGTCAGCACCCGACTCCCTTGCCCGACGAACCATGCCCTCTGTCGAAGCAACATGAACCATCGTCATATTGAAATCGCCATTTTAAGCAAAATACAGAAACTGCGTAACACAACCACACTCGGGGTGGATTAGGAATTCTGCGTCAGAATTCTCCTCAAGCTTCCGATTCACGACATCCGGGGTTATTCCAGCATGAACATGGCACTCTCCCGGCCATATCTCCATCTCGCGTCCCGTCTTCTCCTTCACAAAAGCGCCCAAAAAAAGATCCGGAAGAAACAGAATCTCTCGATCTCTGGGAATACTGTTCACGACGTTCACCGCGTTCCCAGAGGTACAAACATAATCGCTATCAGCCTTAACCTCGGCAGTCGTGTTAATGTACGAAACAACAACAGCGTTCGGGTGATCCTTCTTCCAGGCGCGCAACTTCTCCCCATCAATCGTAGCCGCCAACGAACAGCCAGCACCAAGATCCGGCAACAACACCGTCTTCTTCGGCGAGATTATCGACGCTGTCTCCGCCATGAAATGAACCCCACAGAAAACAATCACGTCAGCAGGCGTTCGAGCCGCAGCTTGCGAGAGGCCTAGCGAGTCGCCTACAAAGTCGGCTATATCCTGGACCTCTGGAACCTGGTAGTTGTGGGCTAGAATGACCGCGTTTCTCTCCTCTTTCAGGCGCAGAATCT
>WNFU01008401.1_pt1 | contig 11936 bp, 9 predicted proteins | sample 5400121 | NCBI WGS metagenome assembly WNFU01 (sample SAMN13153360, study PRJNA577476) | soil metagenome | isolation source: 100 cm soil or saprolite under grassland replicate 1 | place: USA:California | collected 2016-06-15 | reverse complement strand
ACGGGACCGGTGTCCCGACGGTGAAGATCGGCCGCATCGCGGGGCAGTTTGCCAAGCCGCGGTCGGCACCGACGGAAACGCGCGACGGCACTGAGCTGCCTTCGTTCCGCGGCGACATGGTCAACGACTTCGCGTTCGACGCCACGGCGCGGCAAGCCGACCCGAAGCGCTTGGTCCAGAGCTACCACCAGTCCGCGGCGACGCTGAACCTGCTGCGCGCGTTCACGAAGGGCGGCTTCGCCGACCTGAACCGCGTGCACCAGTGGAACCTGGAGTACGTCGCGACCAGCCGGGAGGGCGAGCGCTACGAGGCCGTCGCGCAGGAGATCGAGCGGGCGCTGCGGTTCATGGACGCGTGCGGCATCGACCTCGCCGCCGAGCTCCAGCTGCACCAGGTCGACTTCTTCACCGCGCACGAGGCGCTGGTCCTCGAGTACGAAGAGGAGCTCACGCGCCGCGACAGCCTCACCGGACGCTGGTACGACTGCTCCGCCCACCTGCTGTGGGCGGGTGAGCGCACCCGACAGCCCGACGGCGCCCACGTCGAGTTCCTCTCCGGCGTGGAGAACCCGGTGGGCGTCAAGCTCGGTCCCGGCGTGTCCCCCCAGGACGTGCTCACGCTGTGCGAGCGCCTGAACCCGGCTCGCCAGCCCGGCCGGCTCGTGCTCTACAGCCGGATGGGGGCCGACCGCGTCGAGGAGACGCTGCCGCCGCTGCTGCGCGCCGTCCGCATGGCGGGCCACCCGGTCGTGTGGGCCTGCGACCCCATGCACGGGAACACGTTCGCGCACGAAAGCGGTTATAAGACACGGCGCTTCGACGATGTGATGCGCGAGCTGCGCGGCTTCTTCGCCGCCTGTGAGGCCGCCGACGTCTGGGCCGGAGGGGTCCACGTCGAGCTCACCGGCGAGAACGTCACCGAGTGCCTCGGAGGCACCGAAGAGGTCCTCGGTGATCACCTCGAGCAGCGCTACGAGACCATGTGCGACCCGCGGCTCAACGCCCGCCAGTCGCTCGAGCTGGCCTTCCAGGTCGCGGAGCTGGTGCGCCGCTAAGCCACGACGGCCGCCGTCCGGGGCAGACCCCCGGGGAGGGAGCCATGGCAGAGACATTCGAGGATCTGGGCGCCAACTCCGGCCTCGCGGAGGAGATGTACCGCGAGTACCTCGAGAACCCCGACGCCGTGAGCGACGGGTGGCGCGAGTTCTTTGCCCGCCGGCAGCTGGCCTCGCTGTCGGCACCGGCGGCGCCCGCTCCCGACGCGCCCGCGGCACCGACGCCTGCGGCCTCCGCCGCGCCGGCACCCCCCGCGCCCGCGCCGCCTGCTCCTCCGACCGCCGCTCCCGAGGTAGCGCAGGCCGTGCCGGCTCCGGAGATGGACGACGCGGCCGACGAGCCGGTCCCCATCCGCGGCGCATCGGCGCGGATCGTCGAGAACATGGAGGCCTCGCTCGAGGTCCCGACGGCCACGTCGGTGCGAACGGTTCCCGCCAAGCTGCTCGAGATCAACCGGCAGATCCTCAACAACCATCTCGCGCGCATCGGCAGCAGCAAGATCAGCTTCACCCACTTGATCGCGTACGCGGTGCTCAAGGCGCTGGCGCGCGTCCCGGTGATGAACTCCTCGTTCGAGGTCGTCGACGGTCAGCCGACCGTCGTGCACCACGAGCACGTGAACCTCGGGCTCGCGGTCGACATCGAGAAGAGCGACGGCACGCGCACGCTGCTCGTGCCGAACATCAAGAGCGCCGACACGCTCGACTTCGACGCGTTCCACGCCGCGTACGAGGACGCCATCACGAAGGTTCGATCGGGCAAGGTTTCCCCCGACGACTTCGCCGGCACGACCGGCACGATCACGAATCCCGGCACGATCGGCACGATCCACTCGGTGCCGCGGCTGATGCCCGGCCAGGGTTTCATCGTCGGCGTCGGCGCGATCGGCTTTCCCGCCGAGTACGAGGGCGCCGACCAGCGCACGATCGCGCGCCTGGGGATCAGCAAGGTCATCACGCTGACCAGCACGTACGACCACCGCGTCATCCAGGGCGCCGAGAGCGGCCGCTTCCTGTCGGTCGTGCACGACCTGCTGCTCGGCCACGACGAGTTCTACGACGACCTGTTCCACAGCTTCGACGTCCCCTACGAACCCGCGCGCTGGAGCGTCGACGTCGGCCCACGCACCGAGGCGTTCGCGTCGACCGACAAGGCCGTCGCCGTGCAGCAGCTCATCAACATGTACCGCGTGCGCGGCCACCTCATCGCCAACCTCGATCCCCTCGGGCGCAAGGAGCCGCAGACCCACTCCGAGCTCGACGTCAACCACTACGACCTGACGATCTGGGACCTCGACCGCGAGTTCCCGACCGGCGGGCTCGCCGGACGTCCGACCATGAAGCTGCGCGACATCCTCGGCGTGCTCCGCGATGCGTACGCCCGCACGATCGGCGTCGAGTACATGCACATCCAGGAGCCCGACCAGAAGGCGTGGATCCAGGAGCGGGTCGAGGGCGCCCGCTGGGAGCCGACGGACGAGGAGAAGCACCGGATCCTCGAGCGGCTCGTCGCGGCCGAGGCGTTCGAGCGCTTCCTGCACACGAAGTACCTGGGCCACAAGCGCTTCAGCCTCGAGGGCGCCGAGAGCACCATTCCGATGCTCGACTCGCTCCTGTCGGCCGCGGCCGACGACGGCGTGGAGGAGGCGGTGCTCGGCATGCCGCACCGCGGGCGCCTCAACGTGCTGACCAACGTCGTCGGCAAGTCGTACGCGCAGATCTTCCGCGAGTTCGAGGGCGAGCTCGATCCGACGTCGGCCCAGGGCTCGGGTGACGTCAAGTACCACGTGGGATCGACTGGGAAACACGCGTCGCCGGACGGTAACGAGATCGTCGTCACGCTCGCGTCGAACCCGAGCCACCTCGAGGCCGTCGACCCCGTGGTCGAGGGCATGGTGCGCGCCGAGGAGGACCAGCGTGGCGACGCCGCCCGCACCTCCGTGCTGCCGGTCCTGCTCCACGGCGACGCCGCCTTCGCCGGCCAGGGCGTGGTCGCGGAGACGTTCAACCTCTCCGAGGTGCCGGGGTACGACGTCGGCGGCTCGGTCCACATCGTCGTCAACAACCAGCTCGGCTTCACGACCGCGCCGGAGATGGGCCGCTCGTCCGTCTACGCGACCGACATCGCCAAGATGGTGCAGGCCCCGATCTTCCACGTGAACGGCGACGATCCCGAGGCGTGCGTACGAGCGATCCAGCTCGCGTTCGCGTTCCGGCAGATGTTCCGCAAGGACGTCGTCGTCGACATGATCTGCTACCGCCGGTACGGGCACAACGAGACCGACGAGCCTGCCTTCACACAGCCGCGGATGTACGAGCTCATCGAGAACCACCCCACGCCGCGCACCAGCTACACCGACATGCTCGTCCGCCGGGGCGACATGACCATGGAAGAGGCCGAGGCGGTCAGCGAGGAGTTCAAGGCACGTCTCGACACCGCCTTCGCCGAGACGCAACGCAGCGCGCCGCCCGATGCGAACCAGGCGGCGACCCCCGATGCGCCGAGCGAGCCGCGGCTCCCGTCGCCCCTGCCCGACCCGTCGGCGCGTGTCCAGACCGCCGTCGATCGCTGGGTGCTCGCCCGCGTCGTGGACGGGCTCATGACCCGTCCCGAGGGGTTCGAGGTGCACCCGAAGCTCGAGCGGCTCCTCCAGACACACCGGGTCGCGTTCGACAAGGACGAAGTCGACTGGGCGCTCGCCGAGGCGCTCGCGTTCGGCTCCTTGCTTCTCGAGGGCACACCCGTGCGCCTCTCGGGACAGGACACCCGGCGGGGCACGTTCAGCCAGCGGCACGGCGCGCTCGTCGATCAGCGCACCGAGGCGGAGTACGTCCCGCTCGCAAACCTGGCGCCCGACCAGGCCGAGTTCATGCTCTACGACTCCGTGCTCTCGGAGTACGCCGCCCTCGGGTTCGAGTACGGCTACTCGGTTGCCTACCCCGACGTGCTGGTCCTGTGGGAGGCGCAGTTCGGCGACTTCGTCAACGGCGCCGACATCGTGATCGACCAGTTCATCGCCGCCGCTGAGGACAAGTGGGGTCAGGCCAGCGGCGTCGGGCTCCTCCTCCCCCACGGCTTCGAAGGTCAGGGCCCCGAGCACTCGAGCGCTCGGATGGAGCGGTTCCTGACCCTGTGCGCAGAGGACAACCTGCGCGTCGTGTACCCGTCGACAGCAGCGCAGTACTTCCACGTGCTCCGCCGACAGGCGCTGGCGACGCGGCACGCGCCCCTCGTGTGCCTCACGCCCAAGCGGTACTTGCGCGTGGCGCACACGCGGTCCCCGGTGTCGGAGCTCACGGAGGGTGCGTTTCACCTCACGCTCGACGACCGCGCCGAGCTCGACCGGGACGCCGTCCGCCGGGTGCTGCTCTGCACGGGCAAGGTGGCGCACGAGCTCATGGACAAGCGCGACGAGCTGAACGCGCCGGCCGCGGTCGTGCGGATCGAGCAGCTCTACCCGTGGCCCGAGGACGAGATCATCGAGATCGTGGGGCGCTACCCGAACGCTCGGGACGTCTGGTGGGTCCAGGAGGAGCCGGCGAACATGGGCGTCTGGAACTTCGCCCACGCCCGGCTCGCGCGGGCGCTGCGCGACCGGGCCGAGCTGCGACACGTGGCCCGCGAGGCCAGCGCAAGCCCCGCGACCGGCAGCATGACGATCCACGAGCGAGAGCAGCAGCAGCTGCTGGCCGCCGCCTTCGAGGGTCTGGGCGAACCCGCCCAGGCCGACGGCTAGCTCGTCGCGCCGAACCCGCGGAGCAGTGCGTCGACGAGTGAGTCGACGAACGCGTCGTTCAGCGGCTCCTGCGTGATCATGAGCCGGTGGAAGATCGGCCCGACGAGCATGCTGCTCATGACGCCAACGTCCGTGTCCCTCGGCAGCTCGCCGCGCTCGACGGCGCGGCGCAGCACCTGGCGCGTCCTCGCCTTGCGGTCGTTCAGGAACCTCCGGTACCCCGCGTCGAGCTCGGGGTAGCGGCGTCGCTCGAACACCATCACCGGCATCACCCGACCGGCGGGTCTGTCCTTGAACGTCTTGATGAGCGAGCGAGCCAAGCCGCGCAGGTCGTCGCGAAGGTTGCCGGTGTCGGGGAACGCGATGTCGTCGGAGGCCAGGCAGCCGCCCGCTTCGACGATGAGATCGACCTTCGACGGATAGCGCCGGTAGATCGTGGCCCGGCTGACGCCGGCGCGTTCCGCGACGTCCTCGACGCTCACGCCCTCGAAGCCGCGTTCGGCGAACAGCTCGACGGCCGCGTCCCGGATCGCCTGGTCGGCGATGGCCGAGCGGGGCCGGCCCCGCGGGCGCTCGGGCGCGTCGGCCGCTCCGACGGCGGCGTCGCTCATCTCGGCTCCGGGGGCTCGGCGGGCACGTAGGCCGGCTCGACGCCGGGGCGTGCCTCGACCGGGGTCCGCTTCCCGTCGGGTGTCGTCTCGGGCGCAGCCGAATGGGCGGCTTCGTACTCGGCCTCGAGCTCCTCGACCGGCCGCCGGGCCCGGGCCGGGAGCCAGATCAGTGCCGCAATCGCGCCGAGGATGAGGACGGCTGCCCCCAGCAGGTAGCCCTGGTGCATCCCGTCGACGAACGCCGTGCGCGCCGTGTTCGCGAGTGCGTTGCCCGCGGGTCCGCCGAGGCGGCTGGCAGTCTCGAGCGCGAAGCCCAGGGAGTTCTCGGCGTCGCTCGCGACTCCCTTCGGGAGCGGCTGTCCGGCGACGGCGTCGCCGACCTTGGAGCCGTACGTCGAGGCGAGCACGCTGCCGATGATGGCGACGCCCAAGGCACCGCCGACCTGACGGGTGGTGTCGTTCACGGCCGAGCCGACACCCGCCTTGGCGAGCGGGAGCGAGCCCATGATCGACTCCGTCGCCGGGGCCATCGTGAGACCCATGCCGACCGCCATCAGCATGAGACGCCAGAAGATGTTCCCGTAGCCCGTCGACACCTCGAACTGCGCGAACGACAGGACGCCGAGCCCGGAGAGGAACAGCCCGGTCGAGACGACGACCTTGGTGCCGATCCGCTCCACGATCCGCGCGCTGAGCGGCGCCACCACCATCATCGTCACGGCGAGCGGGAGCAGCCGGATACCGGCTTGGAGCGGCGAGTAGCCGAGCACGAACTGGAAGTACTGCGTCAACAGGAAGATCACGCCGAACATCGCGAAGAAGAGGACCGAGATGCTCGCGCTCGCGCTCGTGAACCGAGGGTTCTTGAAGAAGTTCAGATCGAGCATGGGATGCGAGCTCTGGCGCTCCCACACGAAGAAGGTCACCAGCAGGACGGCGGCCAGGCCCAGCGCGCCCAGGATCGTCGAGTCGCTCCAGCCCTTCGTCGGCGCCTCGATGAACGCGTAGACGAGAGAGACGAGACCCGCGATGGAGAGCGCGGCGCCCACGAGATCGAGCCTCCGCGCGATGGGGTCCTTCGACGTCGGCATGATCAGCACGCCAGCGCCGAGGGCGACGGCGACGATCGGCAAGTTCACGAGGAAGATCGAGCCCCAGTAGAAGTGCTCGAGCAGGAAGCCGCCCGTCACGGGACCGATCGCGACGGCGAGGCCGGCCACGCCGGCCCAGATCGCGATGGCACGCCCGCGCTCCTTGCCCTCGAAGACGCTGGTGATCAGCGACAGCGTTCCCGGCATGATGAACGCGCCACCGACGCCCATGAGCGCCCGTGAGGCGATGAGCTGGCTCGGCGAGGACGCCATCGCCGAGAGCAGCGAGCCGAGCCCGAAGACGGCCAGGCCCACCTGCAGCGCGCCGCGCCGTCCGAACCGGTCGCCGAGGCTGCCGGCCGTCAGCAACAGGCCCGCGAACACGAGCGTGTAGGCGTCGACCATCCACTGGAGCTGACTCGTGGTCGCATCGAGGCCGCCTTGGCTCTCCGGCCGTGCGAGCGTCGGGAGGGCGACGTTCAGGATCGAGTTGTCGACGACGATGATGAGGAGGCTGAGGCAGAGGACCGCGAGGATCCACCACCGCCGCTGGTGCACCTGGTCGCCCATGGGCCGCCTTTCGAGACGAGGGTGGCGTACCGTGCTTTCAACGCGGCCGGATACGAAACGCATCCGTCTCGTATCGAATGTGACGAACGTCTCAGCCAGATCGGGTCCTGAGCGCCCTCCAGCCGACGACGCCGATCGCGACGCCGAACCCGATGGAGATGACGGCGAGCGCCCCGTGCACAACGTAGAAGCCGGCCGAGCGGTCCTCGCCGGTCATGTTCACCAGCCGGGTGATCCAGACGAACAAGGTCCACGCTCCTGCGGCGAGCAGGAGGATGGAGACGCGTCGGGTCACGACGCGGCGTCGATCGCGTCGAGCGCGCGCTGGGTGGTCTCGGGTGAAGCGTTGAGAAGCGGCAGCCGGACGTCGGGCGTGGGGATGCGTCCTTGCGTGTGCAGCACGCCCTTGAACACCGCCGGGTTCGGCTCCGCGAACAGCGCCTCCGTGACCGGCAGCAGCGCCTCGGCATGGGCGCGCCCCTCGTCGACTTTTCCTGCGAGCCCACACTCGATCATCGCGACGAACCGCTCCGTGCACACGTGCGCGCTGGCGCAGATGGTGCCAGCACCGCCCATGAGCACGAGTGGGAACAGGAACGTGTCGGTGCCGCCCAGCACCGAGAAGCCGTCGACCGTGTTCGTGAGCCGCAGGAGCTCGAGCGTGTCGTCGTCGAGGGCGGCTGGGGCTTGCTTGACACCGGCGAAGTTCGGAGTGCGCGCGAGCTGGTGCACGTTCTGCGCGCTCAAGTTCCGACCCGTTCGGGCGGGAATGTTGTAGACGACGAGCGGCACAGGACTCACCTCGGCCACGGCCTTGAGGTGGGCGACGATCCCGGCCTCCGACGGACGCACGTAGTACGGCACGACGACGAGCGTGGCCACCAACGCCGGCGTCCCCGCCAGCTCCTGCACAGCCTGACGCGTCGTTCGTGTGTTGTTCGTGCCCGCACCGACGATCAGTTGCGCGGAACGGTCGGCGCAGGCCTTCGAGCACGCGGCGATCACAGCGTGCTTCTCGTCGGCGTCGAGCGCCGTCGACTCGCCCGTAGTGCCGAGCGCGACGATCCCGGCCGCGCCGGAGTCGAGATACGACCGGCAGAGCTCCCCGAGCGCGTCGATCGCCACCGACCCGTCCTCGGCGAACGGCGTGACGATCGGGATGTACACGCCGCGGAGGCTCGCGTCGGTCGCCATCGCCGAAGGCTACCTTGCGCCGATCGGAACCGACCCGGCAGTAGCCTGCCCGCGGCGGCGACCCAGGGAGAGACTTGTCCGGAGCCTGGCAGACGATCCTGACGTTGGGCGTCGGGTTCGTTACCGGCGTGCTCTCGGGCATGTTCGGCGTCGGGGGCGCGGTCGTCTCGACGCCCGCGATCCGGGCACTCGGTGCCACCGCGCTGGAGTCGATCGGGTCCACGCTGCCCTCGATTCTCCCGTCGTCCCTGAGCGGCTCCCTCCGCTACCGGCGCGAAGGCCTCATCAACGCCCGCATCGTCGTCTGGGTGTCTGCCACCGGCGTCTTCGCCGCAGTGGGCGGCGCGCTCCTTGTCGGCGTCATCCCCGGTGAGGGGCACCTCCTGATGATCGTCACCGCAGGACTGGTGGGCTTCACCGCCTACCGGATGGGCCGGCCCGCGTTGCAGAGCCCGGCGCTCGCGCCGGCAGAGCTCGTCGACCCCGTCGGCGATCTGGCGGAGCCGGTCGACGATTTCGCGGCCGACCGCGGCGGCGGTCCGTTGCGCACCGAATGGTGGCGGCTGGCGATCATCGGCGTCGGCGCGGGCGGCCTCAGCGGTCTGCTCGGCCTCGGTGGCGGCCTCATCATGGTCCCGGCGTTCGTCGGTTGGGTTCGGCTCGGGATCAAGCCGGCGCTCGGCACATCGCTGGCGTGCGTGGGTGTGCTGGCGATACCGAGCACGATCACTCACACGCTGTTGGGGAACATCGACTGGGCGTTCGCCATCCCGCTGTGCATCGGCGTCGTCCCGGGGGCACAGCTCGGCGCGCACCTCGCCATCAGATCGTCGGATCGCATGCTGCGCCTGTCGGTCGCCTGCGTGCTCGGGGTCATCGCCGTCGTCTACGCCGGCAGCGAGATCCTCGCCCTGCGTTGAACCCCGGCGGCTCAGCCCGACAGCACCCGCGCCCGGTCGAAGACGTCGTCGAGCATCGGCTCGGTGAGCCTGCCGGTGAACGTGTTCTGCTGACTCGGGTGGAAACAGCCGACCACGACGAAGCGCTCGGAGCGGGCTTCGACGCCGTGGCCGAAGGGAGGGCGCGGGGTGGGCAGCGCCGATCCGGCCGCCGCCAGCACACGCGCGGTGGCGTCGTACGCGAACTTCCCGAGCACAACGATCACGTGGACGCGCTCGAGCAACGCGAGCTCGCGCACGAGGTACGGCAGGCATCGGTCGCGCTCGTCGGGAGTCGGCTTGTTCGCCGGTGGCGCGCACCGCACGGCGGCCGCGACGTACGCGTCCCGGAGCTCAAGGCCGTCGTCCGCCCGTGTCGACGTCGGCTGGTTCGCGTAGCCGGTCCGGTGGAGGGACCCGAACAGCCAGTCGCCCGACCGGTCGCCGGTGAAGATCCGGCCCGTCCGGTTCCCCCCGTGTGCAGCCGGCGCCAAGCCGACGATGAGCAACCGCGCGGCCGGGTCCCCGAACCCGGGCACCGGTCGGCCCCAGTACTCCTCGTCGTGGTACGCGGCGCGCTTCTCTTTCGCGACACGCTCCCGCCACTCGACGAGTCGCGGGCACGCGCGGCACGTGACGATCTCGGCGGTCAGCGCGGGAAGCCCGTCCGCCTCGGTGGCCACGTCGGGATGGTACGCGGGTACCGTGCGCAGCCGTGCGGGTTCTCCTGATCGTCAACGAGACTGCAACCGCGGTCACCGCGCGGCGACGCGTGCTCGTGCAGCGCGTGCTCGGCGCCCAGCACAAGCTCGAGGTCGCGGAGACCTCGCGGCGCGGCCACGCGGCGCGCTTCGCTCTCGGCGCGGCGCTGGACGGTGTGGACGTCGTCGCCGTGCTCGCGGGCGACGGCACCCTCAGCGAGGCCGCCGACGGGCTGGCGGGCTCGAAGACGGCGCTCGCGCCCTTGCCCGGCGGGTCGACCAACGTGTTCGCCCGCAGCATCGGCGTCGCGTACGACCCCGTGGAGGCGGCGGAGCATGTGGTCGCCTCGCTCGCTCACGAGCGCTTCCACCGCATCGGCATCGGCGCCGCCAACGGGCGCCGCTTCCTCTTCCATGCCGGCATCGGACTGGACGCGGCCGTGATCGGCCGGGTGGAGCGCCGAGAGTTCCTGAAGCGCTACGGCACGCACCCGCTGTTCGTGCTGGCGACGGTCGACACGTGGTTCCGGCACTACGACCACGAGCGGCCGCGGTTCCGGGTCGAGATCGACGACGGCGAGGTCGTCGGCGACTCGACGTTCGCGATCGTCTCGAACCAGCGGCCGTGGGCGTACCTGGGGCGGCGCCCGCTCATGGTCGCCCCCGAGGCCGGGCTGGACGTGCCGCTCACGGTGACGTTGTTCCGGTCCCTCGACCTCTCGCTACTGATCAGGGGGGCGGCGTCCGCGCTGAGCGACGGGCAGCGCCTCATGCACGACCCGAAGGTCGCGCAACGGACGGGCGTGCGGTCGCTCACGGTGACCGGATACGGACCGTTCCCGTGGCAGGTCGACGGCGACTATCTCGGCGAGGTCGAGCACCTCACGATGTCATGGGAACCGGACGCGCTCACGATCGTCATGCCCTGACCCGATGCGTATCTGAGGGACGCTCAGCGTCCCTCAGATACGCATCATGGCCTGAGCACCTCGACGGCGAGGTCGGGCACGTCGGTGATGAGGGCGTCGATCCCGGCGGCGGCGAGGCGGCGCATCTCGTCGGCGTCGTTCACCGTCCACGCGTTCACGGCCATCCCGAGCTCGTGCGCCCGCTTGACCGTGGCTCCGGCGGCCTCGCCCACGAGGGAACGCACGTCGGGGTGCACCGCGCCGTGACCGTGTGCGTGCGCGACTTCGACGCCGTCGACGGGGTCGAGGCCGACGAGCGTCAGGAAGCCGGTGGCGATCGACCCGTCGAGCGCCAAGACGCGATCGGCGGAATCGAGGTTGAACGACGAGACGAGGACCTCGTCCCGCCGGTCCCGGCTCGCGAGGAGCTCGACGACCGCCCTCGCGACGCCGTCCGTGGCGTCGTAGTCCGCGTCGCCGGGCAGGTTCTTCACCTCGATGTTCACGAGCATCCCGAGGCACGCCTCGAGGGCCTCCTCGAGCGTGGGGATCTCGGGCCGGGCGGCGCGGATCTCGGCCGCCGAGCGCTCGGCGAGGACGCCGATCCGCCGCGCCTTGGCGTCGTGGTGGACGACGAGCCCGCCGTCGGCGGTCCGGTGCACGTCGAGCTCCACCCCGTCGGCACCAAGAGCAGCCGCGGCCACGAACGCCTCGACCGTGTTCTCGGGCGCCACCCGCCGGGCGCCCCTGTGGGCGAGGACGCGCGGCGACGCCACGCTCACGCTCCGCGAACGTGCAGGTGGAGGCGCCGGGCCGAGAATGACCCCTTGCGCGATCGTGCAGCGGCAAATACCCTGCCGTTCTGCCTCGAGGTTTTTGTCCCGAGGATGCTTGTGAACGTGCGCACGAGCGCTGTTTCACCACCACTCGCACGCGGACCACGAGTACCGGAGGCTTCGTGGCGCTGACTTGGATCAGAACTCATGACTGGGACGTGGACGCCTGGCGTGATCGCTCGGCGTGCCGCGACTCCGACCCCGACATCTTCTTCCCGATCGGCAGCACCGGTCCGGCGCTCGAGCAGATCGAGACGGCCAAGCGCATCTGCACCGCCTGCGACGTCGCCGAGGA
>WNFU01008397.1_pt1 | contig 11940 bp, 8 predicted proteins | sample 5400121 | NCBI WGS metagenome assembly WNFU01 (sample SAMN13153360, study PRJNA577476) | soil metagenome | isolation source: 100 cm soil or saprolite under grassland replicate 1 | place: USA:California | collected 2016-06-15 | reverse complement strand
CGGCTCGCGGCTCTTCAGCAGCGCGAGCTGGTCATCCACGGTCTTCGGCAGCGTCGCGTCCGGCACCCGCTGCATGTAGTACGCCCGCAGCGTGTCGGCCAGATCGCGCAGGCCTTGCTCGCGCTGGAGGCGCTGGAGACGCCCGCTGACCTCCTGGGCCTTGAGGGCTTCCACGTCGGCCGCGGAGACGGCGGGCGCCAGCTTGAACTTGATATAGGGGGCGCGCCGCAGGAAGTCGGCGACCTGGGTCAGGTGGCGCTCCATGGGCGGCTCGATGACCGAGCTCGCCGCCGCGAACGTCACGGGGTCCACCTCGAGCTTCTCGACCTTGTCGTCGCCGCTCGTGAACGCGCGCCCGATGGCGCTGAACGGCGAGACCACGAGCTTGACGATGACTTGCTTCGCCGAGGCCAAGATGGCCTCCCGCCAGTCGAAATTCCGGTCGCTCAGCGTGCCACGCAGCGGGATCGAGAGGTCGATGTCGCCGTGGCCGTCCTTGAGCATCGCCACCACCAGCCCGAGCGGCAGTCCGATCCGCTGCCGGGCCTCGTCGAACGCCCCCGCACGCTCGACCTGGAGACCGGCGAACTTCGTCTCGTGATCGGCGACGAGCCGGTCCCCTTCGACGCGGTAGTGCAAGCGCGTCGAGAGCTTGCCACGCTCGATGATCCACGACGTGAGGCTGTCGGAGTACGGGTTGGCGGCGGCGAGGGCGAACTCCTGCAGCTCGCCGGTGAGGTCCGCACGAAGGCCTTCGCCGATCCCGGACAGCTGGCCTTGCATCTCCAGGGCCGCGTCGCCACCGACCTTGGCCCGGGCGGTCATGCTGGTGCGCTTCCGCCCCATCTGGTTGGAGAGGTCGCGAATGGTCAAGGCGAATCCGCTCATGTCCTCCGAGAAGGGGGGCGTTGTGGTGCGGTCCAGAAACCGGATGTAGCCGTCCTCGATCGCGATCTCGTTGAAGTCGATGACCAGCTCCTGCATGAGGCCGCCCGAGGGGGCGGGCGGGCCGGCGCCCGGCGTGGCCTCGGCCGGCTTGCCGGCGGCGCTCGCGTCCGGCACCGGAGGCGGGGGCGTCGCCTTCGCCTCCCCCGCCGTGAACAGGCGCCGCAGATTGATGGTGCCGCTCGAGTCCCGCTCGACCTGGGCCTGCGGCTGGGTGAGGGTGACGCGGTTGACGAGGGCGTAGTTCGGCCAGGAGAAGTCGAGGCCCTGGATCTCCAGCCGCGCCAGGCGCGCGACGGGCGTGTCGGCGTCGGGCGGGCGGACCTCGAAGTCGCGGGCCGACGCCTGCCCTCGCGACGCCAGGATCAGCTTGCCGTCCTTGGCGCGCTGGATCTCGCTCAGGCTATCGCCGCTGAAGAAGCCGACGAAGCGCGCGGGAAACGGGAAGTAGGCCTGGTACGGCGCGATCGGCGCGTCGCGCGTCGAGATCGTGATCTGCACGTCGAGGGGGTCGAGCTTGCCCCTGCCCTTGACCTCGGTCCGGCCTCCGCCCGGCATGGCCATCGACGCGCTGAAGGTGGCGGGACTGGTGGAGGGCCACGTCACGCGCTCGGCGGTCATCTTGAGATCCGTCAACGCGAGCGTGGTGGCGGGGGAGACCGCCCGGTCCTCGAACGTGGCCGTCCCCTTGGTGAAGTCGAAGCGGTCCAGGCTGATCCGCCACGCGGGCGCGCCGGGAGCCGGGGGCTTGAGCGGCTTCGCCGTCGGGGGTGGGGGGGCGGCGGCGGGCGCGCCGGCGCTCGCGGGCGCGGCGCTGATCAGCTCGAGCAGATCGATCTTGCCCGCGGCGTCGCGGACCGCGCGCGCGTCCACGCCTTCGATGGCGATGCTGCCGAGCGCGACGGTCCGGGCCATCATGTCCGCCTGCTTCAAGCCCACCGTCAGCTTCGGCACGGTCACGAACGGAGCCGACTGATCGCGCCGGACCAGGGTGAGCGCCTGGAGGCGGGCGCTGCCGGAGGCCGACGCGCGGCTCAGCCCCGCGTCACCCAGTTCGACTCCCACATCGACCGTGACGCCGAGGGAGCCCGCCTGGGCCAGCGCGGGAAGCGTCGCCGGCCAGTAAGGACCGAGGGCGCCGAGGTCCAACCCTTCGAGCACCATGCGCGCCGTGGCTTCCAGCGGGATCAGCCGCACGGAGCCGGCATCCACCGAGATGGTGGCGGCCTTGGGTGCGCCGGGCGTTGAGTTGAGCTGCGCCAGAATCTTGAGCGTGCCGGGCGCGTTTTCCGAGGACGTGCTGAGTCCAGCCCCCTCGACCGTCAGCCCTTGAAGCCGCCATTCGCGGGCGGGCGACACGGCTTCGTCGGAGACACCGATGGTCCCGGATCTGAGTGTCAACCGCTCCAGCGTGACCTTCAAGGGCGCCGCGGCCGGCGTGGCAGATCCGGCGCCCGGTGCCGGGGTCGAAGGCGGGCCGGCCGCCGGAGTCTGCTGGATACGCGCGCCCCCGGTATCGGTGGGGCCGCTGACCAGGGCGAGCAGATCGACATTCCCCGCCTTGTCGCGCACCGCGCGAAGATCCAGGCCGTCCGCCTCGATACTCGTGAGCGTCGCCGACCGGGAGAGGAGATCGGCCTCCTTGATGGCGACAGTCAGCCGTGGCAGCTTGACGAACGGGACCGGCTGGCCCGGCTGAGCCAGGGCCAGTCCCTCGGCGCGGATCTCGCCGGACACCACCGCGCGCTTGATCCCCACCTCTCCCCGTTCCAGCGTCACCTCGAGAGCGAGACCCAGCGTCCCGCTCTCGAGCGATGCCGGAAGCCCGGGGGGCAGGTAGGGACGGACTTGAGTCAGGTCGAACCGCTCGAGGGACAGGTGCATGGTGAGCGCGGCGGGAGTGAGAAGGACCGAACCGGCATTGGCGTCGAACGGGGCCTCGTTCACCCGCGCCCGGACGTCGAGATGGCCCGGCTCCTGAGCCGCGCGCGTGGTCAACCCTCCCGCCTCCACCGTAATACCCTCGATCTGCCACTCCCGGGCAGGCGAGACCGCCCGGTCGGACGCGAGCACCGCGCCACCGACCAGCGCCAGTCGCCCCATACTCACCGTCCAGCGGCTCTTTGGCTTGGCCGGGTCGGCGGGAGGAAGCAGCGCCAGCAGATCCGAGAAATTGAACTCAACAGGCCCGGTGCGAACGATGCGGATCCTCGGCGCCGTCAGCGTCAGGTCGGCCAAGCGGAGGTGCCCGACCACGAGGGAAAGCGGCGACACGCGGAGATCGACGCGATCAGCCTGGATGAAGGTCTCGGCAGGGTCGCGTTCGGCGAGCCGCAGCTGCTTGAGCACGAGCCGCCCGGTGAAGAGGTTCAGATCGATGTCCCCGATGCTGGCGGAGCGACCGGTCAGCTTGGGGATTTGGGTCACGACGGTTCGGCGCACGATCTCGGGCAGCACCCAGAGGAAGGCGCCTCCGAGCAGCACGACGCAGCCCGCCACGGCGAGCCAGAGCTTGAGTCGACGGCTCATGTGCGTTCCTTGCGTGGTTTCAGCATAAAGTCCGATCGGTCACGCCGGTGTCGACCGGCCGATTTGCCGCGGTTCCTCACGAATAACCCGGCCTAGACGGGCGCGGTATCCGCGGAAGGCTTGAGCAAAGTGTACACGCTGGTGAAGTCCTTCCGGCCCAGTCCTTGAGAGGATGCCAGGCGATAGAGCTGCTGCGCCGCCGGGGCGACGAACACGGGAACGCGCAGGGCGCGCGCCGCGTCCACGGCCAGCCCCAGATCCTTGCACATGAGGTCGGTCATGAACCCCGCCTGGTAGGCGTTGCTCGACGCCGCCTTGGGCGAGAGCCCGGGGACCGGATGCATGTGCTCCATGACCCACGTATGACCCGACGACTTGGAGATCACCTGGGTCACCACCTTCGGGTCCACGCCGAAGCCATCGGCGATCCTGAACGCCTCGCTGATGGCCACCGCCGCCACGCCGGCGATGAGGTTGTTGCAGAGCTTGACGACCTCGCCGCTCCCCACGGGCCCGACGCGGATCACATTGGCGCCCATGGCCGAGAGCGCCGGGAAGGCCTCATCGAAGTCATCTTGAGCGCCGCCCACCATGATCGCCAGCGTCCCCTCAGCGGCGCGGAGCACGCCCCCGGACACCGGCGCGTCCATGAAGCGCACTCCGCGCCCGGTCGCGGCAGCCGCGATGCGGCGGGACACGCTCGGGTCAATGGTGGACATGTCCACGCAGAGTGTCCCCTTCCGCGCCGCCACGAGCACCCCGCCATCGCCCGTGTACACCGACTCCGCGTGGGGCGACGAGGGCAGCATGGTGATGACGAGATCGGCCGTCGCCACGGCTTCGGCAGCCGAGGCGGCGGCCGTCATGCCTGCCGAGGCGGCGGCCCTCGCGGCCTCCGCGTTCGTATCATAGGCGGTGACCGCGAAGCCGTTGTTGACCAGATTCTTCGCCATGGGCAACCCCATGGTCCCGACGCCGATGAAGCCGATCCGCGTCATCCCGATCCTCCGATCTTGGATCTCAACGGTTGATGAACACTGCGCGCTAGCGGATGCGGTCGATCACGCGGCTCACGGCCCGGCTGAAGGTACAGTTGGGGATGACGGCGGAATGCTTGCCGGAGCCGCCGGCCACGATCACGAAAACGTCGTCGGGCGCCGGCACCTGCGGGAGCATAGCCGACTCGTCGGTGACCTTCTGCATCCAGAGAGGCCAGTCGTGCATGCCCCACATGCCCCCGAGCTTGAGCCGCCTGAGCGGCAGCCTCGCATGCTCGAAGACGAAGCGCTGCACATCCGCCTTGGTGAAGCCGTCCGCCGCGATGGTCGCCGCGTGCTCCGGCCCTAGCACGACGAGGAGCTGGCTCTGGGAGAAGTACCAGCCGACGTTGGAGCCGAGGGTGGCGGCCACGTCGGCCACGTTGTTGAGGATCCCGGCCGCGGTCGTGGAGACGTGGTCGTTGACGTTGTGCGGCGGCTCTCCGCCGTACACCGTGACAACGCTCTGACCGGAGCCGAACCCGAGCCCCGCGTGCAACGGCTCCCATGGGCTCGCGTCCTCACGCTCGGCGATGGCGTAGGAGAACTTCGCCGGGCTGCCCTGGGTGGCCATATCGTGGCGGCCGGGCCAGGCACCGCCCACGTTCATCAGGATCAGTCGGATGGCGCGGCCGATGGTCGCGTTGGCCCGGAAGCCCGGGCCAAAGAGACCCGCGCCCGAGCAGAGCCCGATGGCGCGGGCCCAGGGCCCGCTCACGATCACCAGCGGCGCCACGGGATGCGTGGTTGCCTGGACGCCGTAGAGGTTGAAGGCGGGGTCGAGCATGGCCTGGACCCCGGCGAGGATCACCGGGAAGCAGACGGGCTCGCTGCCGGCCATCACCGCGTTCACAGCGAGCTTCTCGAGCGTGCACTCCCGCCAGAGCGGGGGCATGAGCCCCAGCGACTCGCCGCCGCTGGCGCGCGCCCCCGCCAGCATGGCGTCGACCCGCTCGCGAGTGGGAGGGACGATGGGCAGACCGTCGCACCATTCCCGCCTGACGAACTCGCCGTAGACGTCTTCTTCTTCCAGCACCGCTGAATGTGACTCACTTCCCCTCGCGATTGGTCCTCCTCGCCCCGGGGGCTCATCGGGACGCCCGCGCGACCGTTCGGCGCCGTCGGGCCTGGGGTCAAGGTCGAGCAGGCTCGAGAGCTGCTCCATCGCCTGAGCGACGCGGCGGCTCACGCCTTCCGGCGGCTCGCCCCCCAGCGGGTGCTGGATCACCAGGAGCGGCAGGCCCGCGGCGCCCAGCGCCGCCATCTCGCCCAGGGCGAGCTGCTGGAATGCGGTGGTCGTGATGAGCCCGGCGGGAGTGCCGCCCCGGGCCAGCTCCAGCGAGTCGTGGAGACTCCACGACGTGCAGGAGCCTCAGTCCGCCGAGCCGGCGAAGACGAGGTCGCACTGTTTCGCCAGTGCCTCGATGATCGAGGGGGCGGCCGAGCTGGCGGCGTTGGCCTTCTTTACGTGCACGACCCGCTTCACGCCGAAGCGCTGCATCAGCACCTGGCCGATACCTTCCACCAGGCGGTCGAAGTTGTGCTTGGTATTGTCCAGGAACCCAACCGTCAGCCCCCGCAGCCCGACGGGCGGCGCCGGGATCGAGGCGGCCGCCGTGCGAAGCTCCCCGACCGGGCTCAGCACCGTGATCTTGGCCATGCCAGCTCTCCCCCTCTATGCCCTGTATCGGGTTGATCGAGCGAGGAGACGCTGGAGCGTCGCCGACATCTCCTCGAGGATGCCGCGCTTGACGCGCACGCGGACATGCTCCACCGGCTCCGAGCTGCCCGCGCGGTGGACCACCAGGGTGCCGCTGTACTCCGAGGCCGTCTCATCGGTCATGGCGAGCCCGCGCAGCGTGAGCAACTCCCACTCGGCCCCGGTGTTCGCGTCGTCCCCCGCTCCCCCCGCCCTCATCACATGCCTCCCGGCGCGAAAATTCGCCCTGCCAACGACGGCGCCGTAGTTGAATATAGCGCAGATGCTGGTCATGGCGCTGGGTATGGGCACCAGCTCGGCCGGGGCGGTCGACTTCGCCCCCGATCCGCGGCGGCACGACGTCTACCAGGCGCCGAGGCAGCGCCAGCAGCGACTCTACGACACCGTTGTTGGACCTGGCCTCTCCTGAGACAATAGGAGACAGACAAAGGCGATCCCATGCGCATCGCGATCGGGTGCGACGATATCGGCTTCCCCCTGAAGGGGTCTCTCATCTCGGCGCTCGAATCGGAAGGGCATGTCGTCCTGGACCTCGGGAGCTTTTCCACGGACCCCGTGGACTATCCAGATTACGCGCGTGTCGTGGGCCAGGCGGTGCTCCGGGGCTTCGCCGAGGCGGGCTTCCTCATTTGCGGCAGCGGCGTGGGTGTTTCCATCGCCGCGAACAAGCTCCGGAGCGTCCGCGCTGCGTTCTGCCCCGATGTCGCGACCGCCCGGCAGAGCCGCGAGCAGGACAACGCCAATGTCCTCTGCCTGTCGGCGACCGCCCTCGACGCGGTGACGGCGGTCGAAGTCGCGAAGGCCTGGATCGGCGCCCGGTTCTCGGGCGCGGAGCCGCACGCGCGGCGCGTGGCGAAGGTCGCCCAACTCGAAGAGGGGCTGCTCGGCCTGGAGAAGGAACGCGGGAGTCCGCCCGCCCGCGACGCGCGTGCCAAGCCAGCGGCGGGCCACGCTGTCGCGACCGGACCGACCGAGTCACCGCGGACTCCGGCAAGTCCCTCGGGCCCGCCCACCGAGGCTGCCTGCGTCGGAGCAAGGCGACCGGCAGCCGCGCGAGAACCCGTCGGCCGACGCGAGGAACCGGCCGCGGCGGAGCCGGTGGTTCATCAGGACCGGAGGGCCCCGGATGGACTCCAGTTCCCATTGGTGGAGGAGACGCTCGCATTTCTCGAATCCCAGGACTTTCTGAATCGGCTCTGGACCAAGGACGCGACGCTCTGGAAAGGCGACCCCGCCGTCGTCCGGAACCGTCTGGGCTGGCTCACGGCGCCCACCATCATGCGGGCGCACGTCGAAGATCTCAGGACGTTCGCCGACGAGATCAGGCGGCTGGAGTTCTCCCAAGTCGTCGTGCTCGGCATGGGCGGCTCCTCGCTCTCCACCGAGGTCTTCAGCCACACTTTCGGCTCCAAGATGGGCTTCCCGGACCTCCTGATGCTGGACTCCACCGATCCCGCCGCTGTAAAGCACACACTGGACCACATCAACTTGCCCCGCACACTCTTCCTTGTCTCCAGCAAGTCGGGCACCACGGCCGAGACCCTGGCCCTCTACGCCTTCTTCCACGAGCGCGTCGAGGCGACGATGTCACCCAAGCCCCGGATGCAGTTCGTTGCCATCACGGACGCGGGCACGCCGCTCGACGCCATGGCGAGGGAGACGGGCTTCCGCCACACCTTCCTCAATCCGACCTCGATCGGCGGCCGCTACTCCGTGCTGAGCTTCTTCGGCCTCGTGCCGGCGTCGCTGATCGGCGTGGACCTCAAGACCGTGCTCGAGCGGGCACGGACCATGGTCGAGCGGTCCGGCAATACCGTGAGCGTCCAGGAAAGCCCCGCGGCGCGGCTCGGCGCCGCCCTCGCCGGGTTCGCGAGAGCGGGCCGCGACAAGGTGACCTTGGTCCTGTCGGAGAAGCTCCGGACGCTCGGAGCCTGGCTCGAGCAACTCCTTGCCGAATCCCTGGGCAAGGATGGCAAGGGTCTGGTGCCGGTGGTGGACGAGCCCCTCGGCAACCCGGTCGTGTACGGCGCCGACCGCCTCTTCGTGGCGCTCACCCTCGAGGAGGACGGGAGCTACGACGTTGCGCTGGACGGGCTCGCCGACGCCGGACATCCGGTGATCCGGCTCCGGCTCAAGGACCCGCTAGACGTGGGCGCGGAATTCTTCCGCTGGGAACTGGCGACGGCGACAGCCGGAGCCATCCTGGGCGTGAACCCGTTCGACGAGCCGGACGTCGCCCGCGCCAAGCAGAACACGGCGAGCCTCCTCACCCAGTGGAAGAAAAGCGGGCGGCTGCCCGAGTGGCCCACGGACGCCGAGGAAAACGGCATCGTCCTGATGGCGAAGGCCAACGCGAAGCCCACGTCGGTCGCCCAGGGGATCTGGACCCACCTCGCCCAGGCTCAGCCAGGGGACTATCTCGCCCTCCAGGCATACCTCGAGCCGAGCGCCGAGGTTTGGGGGCCGCTCCAGGCGCTCCGCGCGCTCCTGCGCGATCGGTTGCGCATCGCGACGACGCTCGGCTTCGGGCCGCGCTATCTGCACTCGACCGGCCAGCTCCACAAGGGCGGCCCGCCTACCGGGCTCTTCGTCCAGATCACCCGTGAAGACAGGGACGACCTGGCTATCCCCGGAGTGGGGTACGACTTCTCCACCTTCAAGGCCGCCCAGGCCCTCGGCGATCTGGAGGCCCTGCGCGAGGGCGGACGCCGCGCCATCCGCCTTCACCTGCTCGGGAAGCCGGCGCAGACGCTCCAGCAGCTGCTCCAGCTCGTGCGGGCGGCCACCCGAAAGCTGTGAGGGAAACGTTCGGGACATCATGAGCCCGGCGACGGCGGAAGATTCCTGCGTCCTGGTCATCTTCGGCGCCTCCGGCGACCTGACCAAGCGCAAGCTCGTCCCTGCGCTCTGGTCGATGTTCCAAGGGCGCGTGCTCCCCGAGCCGTTCGGCGTGATCGGCGTCGCGCGCTCGGAGATGACCAACGAGCAGTTCCGGGCCCGCATGCGGGACGCCATCGCCGAGTTCGCCCGCGTCCAGCCGCCCTCGCAGAAAGTGTGGGAGCGCTTCGCCCAGGCCCTGTTCTACTATGCGGGCGACCCCGCCGACCCGGACCTCTATCTCGGGCTGGGCGATTACCTGCGCCGAGTGGAACAAGAGCGTGGCATCGGTGGCAACCGGCTCTTCTACTGCGCGACGCCCCCGTCGCTCTACCCACCCCTGGTCCGGCGCCTCGGCGAGGCGGGCCTCAACCGACCGCCCGAGGGCAGCGGTGGCTGGGTGCGCATCATCATCGAGAAGCCGTTCGGGCGCGACTTGGCCTCGGCGCGGGCGCTGAACCAGGCGGTGGCCTCGGCCTTCGCGGAGGACCAGGTCTATCGGATCGATCACTACCTCGGCAAGGAAACCGTCCAGAACGTGCTGGTCTTCCGTTGGGCCAACGGCATCTTCGAGCCGCTCTGGAACCGCAACCACGTGGACCACGTGCAGATCACCGTCGGCGAGACCATCGGCGTCGAGGCCCGTGGTGCGTATTACGAAGAGGCCGGAGCGCTGCGCGACATGATCCAGAACCACATCCTGCAGCTCCTCTGCCTCATCGCCATGGAGCCGCCGGTCACCTTCGACGCCTACCCGGTGCGCGACGAGAAGACCAAGGTGATGCGGGCGATCCGGCCCATCGCGCCGAACGAGGTGGAGCGCGTGGCGGTGCGGGGGCAATACGGCCCCGGCTTCGTCGAAGGCCAGCGGGTCGTGGGCTACCGGGGAGAGAAGGGCGTCTCCGGTGAGTCCATCACCGAGACCTACGCGGCGCTGCGGCTCGAGGTGGACAACTGGCGGTGGGCGGGCGTGCCCTTCTTCCTCAGGACTGGCAAGCGGCTCGCCAAGCGGGCGAGCGAGATCGCCGTGCAGTTCAAGCGCACCCCTCACCTCGTGTTCCGCCGAAACCCGGAGATCCTGGCCGAGCCCAATCTCCTGGTGCTTCGCATCCAGCCCGACGAGGGCATGTCGCTGTCCTTCGGCGCCAAGCTGCCGGGACCGGAGCTGCGCATCAAGTCCGTGGAGATGGACTTCGACTACGGGCGCGCCTTCGGCGGTGAGCCGCCCGAAGCCTACGAGCGCCTCCTCCTCGACGCTATGAAGGGGGATGCTACGCTCTATGCGCGCGGAGACTGGGTGGACATGGCCTGGGAACTCTTGGGACCGGTGTTGGACGCCTGGGCGGTCGGGGACCCGAACAAGTTCCCGAACTACGAAGCCGGCATCTGGGGCCCGGCGGAGGCCGACCGCCTGATCGAGCAGAGCGGACGGCGCTGGCGCCGTCCGTGAGCCGCGGGGCCGGGAAGCGTTCACCGGCAGACCGGGACCCGTTGGTTGACCTCCGCAGCCTTGTACTGATCGGCCGAGACCCAGTACCAAGTACCTTCCTCGGACTGCAGCCAGTACTCCCGCACCGGGGTCGGCCTCGGAATCTCCTCGAGCATTCCCGTCCCCGTGGTCCAGAACCCGCGGGGGACGGTGTCCGGCCGCCCGTACTCCGACTTCTTGGAGACAACGATGGTGAGTGGGTCACAGGCAAGTGGGGCGCAGCCCGGCACCACGATCGCGAGGAACGCTGCGGCCAACCTGGCCGAGAACGGCCGAGCCGGACCGAGCCTGTTGACCCGACGACGCGTGCTGCGGTTGGGCTCGGGCATAACCGTTCGGATCTCAGCGGTGCACTCAGCTAACGCTAACGGAGCTGCGACGCGGTCACAACCCGAGTCGCCGACACCTCGACCCACGTGTAGTAAATTCCCTCGTAGATCAAGACCTGGAGCGAGTTGCCCGCCTTCTCGTAAACTTGCGTGGTCCCCTTGTCGGCGCTAGTCGTCGAGGACAGATGACGCCAGCCATTGGCCTCCAGCGTGGTCCTGAAGGCCAGCCCGAGGCTGTCCGCCTCCAGGCGCCCCTTGTAGAAGAGGCGGGCGGCCTTGACAGTCGGAGACTCGATGATAGTCGATTTGTTCAAGTCAAGCGTGAGCCCCTTGGGGACCGGGATGTCCTCGAACTCGCTGCGCTGCGGTCGCGGCGGCGAGGACGCGCAAGAGGTCAGGGTCAACACGACGGCCGAGAGGACGAGCAGATGCCGCATGGGTGGTACCTCCTGGCCGCCATCCTACAGTCAGTGGGGGCGCAGCAGCAAGTTTTTCGCGTGGCCCTAGGGCCACGCTCCCAAAGAGCATTCCTTGACGGGCCCTCGGCCCGCGGCGCATAATGAGGGACCATGCCCTCGCGCGTCGCTCCAGGCACCAAGGTCCTCGGCGAAACCCTCGTCGAGACCGGGGTCATCACTTCCGAAACGCTGGCGGCGGCCCTGACCCGGGCCGAGCACGCGGGCGAGCGGGTCGGTGAAGCCCTCGTCGCCCTGGGAGCGGCGTCTCCGGCGGACATCCTGAGGGCCGTCGCCAGGCAGCGGGGGGTGGCGTTCCTCTCGGCCGAGGAGGTGCCGTTCACGCTCCCCGTCCTGAAGAACCTCTCCCCGAAGTATCTCCGCCAGTACGAGGCCTGCCCCGTGTCGCTCGATGGGAACACGCTCACCGTGGCCACCGCGGACCCCACCAATCCGCTCGTGGTGGATGAGCTGCGTCAGACGCTGGGGTTTCAGATCAAGCTATGCGTGGCCCCGCCGGGCGCGATCCTGGAGGCGATCGAGCGCACCTATGGGGCCT
>WNFU01008395.1_pt1 | contig 11942 bp, 12 predicted proteins | sample 5400121 | NCBI WGS metagenome assembly WNFU01 (sample SAMN13153360, study PRJNA577476) | soil metagenome | isolation source: 100 cm soil or saprolite under grassland replicate 1 | place: USA:California | collected 2016-06-15 | reverse complement strand
GTCGCCGCCCTGGGCGCCGTAGCGCTCGTACTCGAGCCGGCGCATCAACTCCGCCCATGCCTTGGCGATGCGGTCGGTGGTCCAGCCGGTCTCCTGCGTCGGGCCGGAGAAGCCGTACCCGGGCATTGCGGGGATGACGAGGTGGAATGCGTCGGCGGGGTCGCCGCCGTGCGAGCGGGGGTCGGTGAGCGGGCCGATGACGTCGAGGAACTCGGCGACCGAACCGAGGCCGCCGTGCGTGATGATCAGCGGCAGTGCGTCCGGCTCCGGCGAGCGCACGTGCAAGAAGTGGACGTTGGCTCCGTCGATCGTGGTGTTGTACTGCGGGTGCTCGTTCAGCGCCGCCTCGTGCTTACGCCAGTCGTAGGAGGTGCGCCAGTACTCGGCCAGCTCTTTGAGGTAGCTCACCGGCACGCCCCGGCTCCAGCCGACGCCGGGCAGCTCGCTCGGCCAGCGGGTGGCGGCCAGCCGCGACCGGAGGTCGTCGAGGTCGGCCTGCGGGACGTTGATGCGGAAGGGGTGGATCTGCAGTTCGTCGGTCATGGGCGTAGCCTCGCGGCAATTGCGGAAGAGAAGGTTCCGCGATAGCTGGCAAGGTGCGAGAAATGTTGGAGACGTCGGCGCGGCTACTGCGTCTGCTGTCGCTGTTGCAGACCCGCCCGGACTGGACCGGCCAGGCGCTCGCCGACCGACTCGGGGTCAGCGCGCGCACCATCCGCAGCGACGTGGAGAAGCTGCGTAGCCTCGGCTATCCCGTGCACGCGAGACCCGGCGTCGCCGGCGGGTACCGGCTGGGCGCGGGCACCGCCCTTCCGCCGCTCCTGCTCGACGACGAGGAAGCAGTGGCGGTCGCGGTCGGCCTGCGCACGGCCGCCGGCGGCACCGTGACCGGCATCGAGGAGACCTCGCTGCGCGCCCTCGCGAAGCTGGAGCAGGTACTGCCCACCCGCCTGCGCGGCCGGGTCAACGCCCTGCACACGCACATCGTCGCCACGTCGAAGGGTGGGCCGACCGTCGACGCCGCCGTGCTCACCACCATCGCCGCCGCAGCCCGCGACCGGCACCGACTGCGCTTCGACTACCGCACCCACGACGGATCGGCCAGCATCCGCTCGGTGGAGCCGCACCGCCTGGTGCACACCGGACGCCGCTGGTACCTGCTGGCCTGGGACACCGACCGGCAGGACTGGCGCACCTTCCGCGTCGACCGGATCACGCTGCGCACCCCGACCGGGCCGCGCTTCGCCGCCCGGCAGCCGCCCGGGGGCGACGCCACCGCATTCGTCGCGCTGAGTCTGGACACCGCGCTGTTCCGGTACCGGGCGCGCGCGACCGTGCACGCCCCGGCACAGGCGATCAGCCAGCGGGTGCCGCAGGCAGTGCTCGTCGAATCGCTCGACGACCGGACCTGCGCGGTGCACGCGGGCGCCGACACCCCCCACCAACTGGCGCTACACCTGCTGATGCTCGACACCGACTTCGAGATCGACGAGCCACCCGAGCTGATCGAGGTGCTGCGCCTGCTCGCCGATCGGCTCGCCAACGCGGTGAGCGGCACCGAACGATCCAGCCATCCGAGAACGCCCCGATGACATACCGCTGTCCGCCCGATGCCGGCCACGTCGCCGGACGGGACGGTTCAACACCACCCACCGGGGGGACACCGCCGCGCGCTAGTCGGAGTTCGACCGCGGCGGGCACCTCGCCATCACAACCACCCCAGCCGCGTATCGATCACCACGCAGTTGGAACCGCCCCCAACTCGGCAAGGGCGATCGTTGCGATGGTGTGGTGCAGGGCCAGGTCAACAATGCGGTCGTCGTGCGGGTGGAACGTTCGGCCGAGATCCTCACCGAGCACGGGACCGAAGGAGTCCAGCAGCGGTTTCCATGGCCCTGCACCGACCATGACTGCTGAGACCGACTCATCGTTGTCGAGATACAAGAGAGATTGATAGCCGTCCCGCTGCTGTTTGACGAGACCGGCGGGTCGACACGGCGTCGGAACTGCGCCACTGTGATCACGTCGGTCACGTCCGTCAACGTGCGTCGCCCACTTCTTCGAAGTCGATCCGCATGACCACCCGCCGGACGGTGGGGCGGCTGACCTCCTCGAACCCGGCGTCCTGGAAGACCTGACGGGCCCCCACGTGCATCTCGCCCCAGGTGATCTCCTTTCCCGGCTGGGTGATCATCGGGTAGGCCTCAAGCGCCCGGGCGCCGCGCTGGCGGGCGTAGTCGATCGTGGCCCGGGCGAGGGGATAGGTGAGGCCGCGGCCTCGGCAGCCCTTCCGGACCACGAAGCAGGTCACCGCCCAGATGCCGTCGTCGTCCTTGTCCTCGTCCCGACCGCTCCACGGGACGCGAGAGGTGCGCAGCTTGGGGTACGCCGTCCGCGGCTCGACCGCGACCCAGCCTGCCGGCTCGTCCTCGACGTAGGCCACCAGTCCGCTGGTGGCCGCGGCGTTCGGGTCGCCGCAGGCGGTCTGCGCGCGGAGCATCGCGGTCCGCTGCTCCTGGGTGGAGTCGCGCCAGATCCAGCCGACGACCTTGAACCTCTGGCACTGGCACCGGCCCGCGTCGGTGGTGCCGAAGATCGCGGCGAGGTCGTCCCACGACGCCTCGTTGGCAGGGACGATGGTCAGCTGCTCGGCCGGGATCGGTGCCTGCATCGCCGTCATCATGGCTGCGGCGGGTCCTCTCCCACCAGACCGTCGACGGCCTCGCGGAGGAGGTCGGCGTGGCCGACGTGGCGGGCGTACTCGTCGTGCAGGTCGACGAGTACGCGCCGGAGGTTGGGCGACTCTCCGGAGCGGGTGGTGAACTTCGACGGCCGGTCGAGACCGCCGTCGGCGAGCACCCGCGCCATCGCGGCCCGGGAGCGCTCCACAGCGCCGCGCCAGAGCGCGTAGAGCGTCTCGGGGGAGTCGTCGGCCGCCGTACGCCACTCCCACCGGGGATCGGCGTCGAAGTCAACCGCGTCCCACGGCGGCCCGACCGGCTGCCCGGTCAAATCGACGGCGGTGTATCTGTCCTCGACGAGGGCGAGGTGCTTGAGCAGGCCGCCCAGGGTCATTGCCGACGGCGGGTGCGGCTTGCTCAGGCCGGCCGCGTCCAGGCCGCCGCACTTCCAGGCGAACTGCGCCCGCGCCCGGTCGATTGCGAAGAGCAGCATGTCGACCTCGCCGGCCGTCATCGATGGTTCGTGAATCGTGGTGTCCAGAACGGTGTCCTCGATCATGCTCCGCACGCTAGGGTCGATTCCGGACGTTCTGCTTCCGGATTGCTGGGATGCTGTGAACCCCGACGCGAGCCCCACGGCACGGGCGCTGCTGGCCCTCGAACTGGTCCAGGGCAGCCCGGGCATCACCGCGGACCGGCTCGCCGACAAGCTCGGCGTCTCGGAGCGGGCCGCCCGGCGGTACGTCGGGATCCTCCGCGAGGCCGGCATCCCGATCGAGTCCCTCCGTGGGCCCTACGGCGGCTACCGCGTCGGCCGCGGCCTCCGGCTTCCGCCCCTGATGTTCAGCGCCGCCGAGGCCCTCGGCCTGGTCATGGCCGTGCTCGACGGCCACCACGACGCGAGCGATCCCACCGACCCGGTCGGCAGCGCGCTCGGCAAGATCGTGCGGGCACTCCCGGAGCCGGTGGCCGCCCAGGCTGAGGCTGTCCGTCGGACCACGGCGCCCGCCCCCGACCGCGCCGCCGCCCGGCCCGACCCCGAGACCACGACCGCCCTCGTGCAGGCCTGTTCGAACCACCGACGGGTGCGGCTCGGCTACCGCTCCGAGGCCGGGTCGGAGTGGGTCATCGAGGTCGACCCGTGGGCGGTCGTCGTACGCCACGGCCGGTGGTACCTGCTGTGCTGGTCCCACCCCGCGCACGCCCGGCGGGCATACCGGATCGACCGGGTCCGCGCAGTGGAGGTGCTCGACGACACCTTCAGCCCACCCGCCGACCTCGACCCGGTCGCCCTGCTCGAGGAGCATCTCGCCGTCGGATGGGAGTACGACGTCGAGGTCGTCATCGACGCCCCCGTCGACACCGTGGCGCGTTGCCTGCCCCGCGCCATCGGGCTGCTCGAGCCGCTCGATGCCGAGACCACCCGCCTGACGGCCAGCACCAGCAACCCGGTGTGGTACGCCGAGCAACTCACAGCGATCCCGGCGTCGTACCGGATCGTCAGTAGCCCCAAGCTCCAGGAGGCCGCGCGCGTCCTCGGGCAGCGGCTACTGGCGGCGGGTGAGAGTTCACATCCCTGACCTTTGTCCACGCGTTCGCCGGTTAGGTCCAGAAGCCACGGCTGACGTCGAGGCGGAGGCTCAGCACCTCTGGTTCAGCGGCCGGTACGGGCGGGGCGAACCGCCGGTTGACGACGCCCAGCTCGTGCTGAACCCCCCGCCGGCACGCTAGCCGCGCAGGCCGGCGCGCGGCCACGACTGCCGTGTCAGGCGCCGCCCCGCCCCCGAGGCGTAACCGGACAGCCACAACGATCGCCCTTGCCGAATTGAGCACGTCTGGCCGGGCGCATGTATGCAGTCAGTCCGATGTTGATGGCTGTCGTCGCCTGGTCCACGGGGCTACGCTCCGGGCTTGCTCCGTCCCCGGCTTCACGGGGATGCTCGAAGGGTCCGCGGGCTGGAGGCAGATCATGGGCGATTCTGTCCGCGTGGTGGGTCTGGGCGGCTCCCTGAGGGCGGGTTCTACCAGCCTCACGGCCCTGCGAACCGCGCTGGAGGGTGCATCTGAGGCAGGTGCGGACACCCGGTTGCTGGCTGTCCGCGACCTGGGCCTGCCGCTGTACACCCCGGAGCACCGCATCCCCGAGGCGGCGCAGCGGTTGGTCGACACGGTGATCGGCGCGGAGGCGATGATCTGGAGCTCCCCCACCTACCAGGGATCGGTCAGCGGCGCTCTGAAGAATGCGCTCGACTGGCTCATCCTGCTCGCCAATCACGAGCCGCCGTACCTGACCAACAAGCCGATCGGCCTGGTCGCCACGGCGGGCGGCGTGCAGGGACTGCAGGCAATCAACGCGATGGAGTTCAGCGTCCGGGCGTTGCGTGCCTGGGCCGTGCCGCTGGTCCTGCCCGTCGCGCAGTCCTCGCAGGTCTTCGACGCGGAGGGCGGTCTGACCAACGCGGCGATCGCCGATCAGCTGCGCGCTCTCGGCGGCGAGGTGGCGCGGGCGGCGTACCAGTTCCGCCGAGATGGAACTTGCGACTACGCCGACGGCCGGCAGTTCGCCGCACCGGCGGCCACGTGAACCGTGCCTGCTGGACGGCAACGTGCGGTGGCCAGCGCGCCGTCGTGGACTCGCAGGCAGCAACCCACCGCGCCCGGCCGGTAGTTGGGAAACCATCCCCGGCCGCCTGCCGGCCTGGGACGCCGGGCCGGCGGTTTTTCCGGCCAGCAGGAAGGCGCATCGATGGCTGCCCGGCGATGCTGGGGAGATGACATTGCGCTGCCTGATCGTCGATGACAGCCGGCGGTTCCTGGACGCTGCCCGCGCTCTGCGGGAGCGCCAGGGGATCATCGTTGTCGGGGTGGCATCGAGCAGCGCCGAGGCGTCGCGGCTGGCCGAGCCATTCGGCTCCGACAGCACCAACCACATCTCGGTGTACGAGCCAGGCTGACCGCCGCCGGGGTTCCCTCCAGCGAAACCCCGGCCACATCAACCCGGCCGTCAACTCGACGGTGATCGTCGCCGCGTATGCACGGTCATGGCCGCCGCAACCCGGCGACGATCACATGATCCGGCCGGGGACCGGCGCACGCTGCCGCCCTGGTGGTGATCGTCCGGACGCTGCCGTCACCCTCCAGCCGCCCACCCACCCGGCTCCCACTGCGCTCCGCCAGGAGCTGCCGCCCGCCTGGTCACGGTCATTTCGGATTACGCTCCGGGGATGATCGAGCGGGCGGACGTGGAGGGTATCGCGGTCGTACGGATGGCCGCCGGCAAGGTCAACGCCCTCGACCTTGCGCTGGTACAGGCGATCACGAGCACCTTCGCCGACCTGGACGACAGCACCGTTGGCGGCATCGTCTTCACCGGCAGCGGGCGCGCGTTCTCCGCCGGCGTGGACCTGTGGCAGATCCTGGACGGTGGCGCCGATTACGTGCGCGCGTTCCTGCCGGCGCTCATCAAGTGCTTCGAGACGGTCTTCGGCACCGGCAAGCCGGTGGTCGCGGCCGTCAACGGGCACGCCATCGCTGGCGGGTGCATCCTGGCGTGCTGCTGCGACCACCGCATCATGGCCGACGCGCCGGGCCGCATCGGGGTGACCGAACTCGCCGTCGGCGTGCCGTTCCCGGTCTCGGCTCTGGAGATCCTCGGCTTCGCGGCCGGCCACCGGCGGGCCCGCTCAGCCGTCCTGAGCGCGGCGGCGTTCGAGCCCGACGTCGCCGTCGGCAAGGGACTCATCGACGAGGTCGTGCCCCCTGACGAGCTCATGCCGCGGGCCCTGGCGACCGCGGCGCGGCTGGCCGAACAGATCCCGGCCGAGACGTTCCGGCTCACCAAGAGCCAGCTGCGCGCCGAGGTCTGGGAACGCCTGGCGCGGCGCCGCCAGGTCGAGGACCCGCAGACCACCGCGCTCTGGCTGGCGCGCGTCGAGGACGGGTACATCCGCAAGTACATGCAGCGGGTGACCGCCCAATCGGCCGGTTAAGACCGACGGGTCGAACTGGTCGGCCGAGTCCACGTCCAGCCATTCCAACCGTTCGTAGCGCGGTTGCCCCGAAGCGGCTGTTGCGCGTCGATGGTGAGGTCATGTGTGCGGTGAGAGTGCGGCCTCGGGCAGGGTCGGCTGGAACAGTTCGATGGGATTGCCGGACGGGTCGTCGAGAAGGATCTGTTTGCCGCCGACGCCGGCGACGATGTCGTTGCGGAAATGCGCTCCCTGTTCGCGCAGCGCCTTGACGGTGGCGGCGAGGTCGGAGACTTCCACGCTGAACCGGTTCCAGCCACCGGGTTCCTGCATGGTGCCGTCGGGCATGGCTGCCGAACCGCCGGCCGGCCCGCCCGGACCAACCGGCCTGGTGAGGACCAGACGCAGTTCGCCGCGCGCCAGCATGGCGAACAGGTCATTGGGATGCATCTGCACGCCGAAGCCGAGATGCGTCGTGTAGAAGTCGATCGCAGCGTCGATGTCGTTGACGATGTAGCGGACGCTCACGGTGCTCATCGTGCCTTCCTCCTCGCATGGTCCCCGATAAAGGCACGGCGTGACCGGCGCCCGACACCCTGAGCAGGAGACGAAGATCGCCCCGGTAGAGTATCGCGAAGGCCGGAGACGGACGCAGTTCTTCCTCGAAGCCCAGCACCCGGCGGTAGACGGCGACCGCGACGTCCAGGTCGTTGACGACGTAGCGGACGGGTCCGAATACCCGCTCGGGTTGCCCGGATCGCCGCGCGGATGCACGGCCAACCAACGCGGTCCACGCCGCCGTGCCGGTGACGCCGCCGCGCTCGGCGTACCGGAGGGCTTGTGCGGGCCGGGACAACGGGAACGCCCGGGCGACCCGGCCAGGGCTACACCGGGTGGGCGATGCGGTCAGCTCCCCAGCCGGCCATCGCGACGGCGGTCAGCAGGTGCCAGAGCGCGTGCGGCTGCAGCAGGCTCTCCGGCCGGCAGAGCGGTCCGCCGGTCCGGCCCAGGAGGTAGGCGGTCAACCCGACGGCGAGCGCGGTCAACACGATCACCCGGGCGGTGCGGCCACGTCGTCGGGCATGCACCGGTCCGTCCGGCGACGCGCGAGCCGACGCGGTCCGGCGCTGCGCCACCGCTGCCTCTGTCAGCACGGCCGCCGCCGCGGCACCCAGCAGGGCGGCATCGGTCGCCGGCGGGTCGAGCAGGACCGCGGCGGTCAGCGCGGCCACGGTCAGATACACGCGGGTGGTCCTGCCGTCGGTCCAGCCGCGGAGCCCGCCCAGCCCGTCGACCGCGACGAACACGGGCACGGCGAGCGCGGCAACGTCGTGGCACCACCGGCTGCCCGGCCACCCGGGACCGTGGTAGAGACCGCTGCCGACGCCGTTCGCGGCCACCGCGGCGGCCAGCAACCGGTACCGGTGCGGTCCTGCCGCCGTCCGCTCGGCCCGGGCCAGCAGCCACCCGCCGGCGAGCAGGTAGGCGGCGCTGGAGGCGGTGTTGACCGGCTGGCCGATCAAGCCGGACCGGGCTCGCTCGCAGTCGCCGGCGGCGACGGCGTACCACCCGGTCACCCAGTTACCCGGCATCGCCGCGGTCCGGTGTCACGTCCCGCCGGGCAGGCCGCCCACGCTCATGCCGGCAGGATACGGTCGCGCGGGGGTTCAGTCCCACCGGCGCGGGGCGTGGACCGTCCTACTCCGCGACGCGGGCCACCGCGAGCGTGACGTTGTCAGGGCCGCCGGCCTCGATGGCGGCCTTCCACAGCTCGAACGCGGCCCGGCTGTCCTGGTGGTCGCGGAGGGTCCGGGCGAGCACCTCGGTGGGCACCACGTCGGTCAGGCCGTCGGTGCAGACCAGGTAGCACGCGTCCGCCGACACCGGCGAACTGGTCACGTGCGCGTCGACGGCGGAGAACTCGTCATGCCCGCCGAGCGTCTGCGTGACGATGTGCCGGGACAGCACCCCGGCTGCCTGCGGCCGGTCGTCCATGCTGAGGAGTCGGAGCCCGTCGGAACCGACCAGGTAGACGCGGCTGTCGCCGACGTTGAAAGCGGTCACCCGCTCGGCGGTGAGGACGACGCCGGCGACCGTGGTACCCATGGCGGCCAGCTCCGGGTTGGCGGCGGCGACCGCGTACAGCATGCGGTTGCACTCGCCCAGCACAACCCGGATCGCCTGCTCGCTGTCCAGCGACGCACCCGCGCGCGCGAGCTGGCGGACGACCAGCGCGCTGGCCAGCTCGCCGCCTGGGTGCCCGCCGAGCCCGTCGGCGACCGCCACGACCAGCGGCGTGCCGACCGGAAACACCAGGGTCTGCGGGCTGTCGGTCTGCGTGGTGCACAGCGTCCACGGCCCGATGGCCAGACTGTCCTCGTTGCTGTCGCGCACCAGACCGACATGGCTCAACCCGCTCACCGCGATATACCTCACGGGAGTCCTCGCCTTCCCGCAGCCGCCAGGGCGATTGTGCGCCGGCACGCGGCACGCGGCACGCCCGCGGGACGTGCGGCGGTGCTCAAGGCAGGTTCGGCAAGGATATGTAGGGGGACAATCGGACGGTGAGTCGATCAAGGACGCTGAGAAGGGTCACCGCGGCGGCGGGGCCTCCGGTGGCCGCCGCGGTGCTCGGCAACGCCTTCGTCGGTAAGGACTCCTTGCGCTGGTTCCGTGAGCTGCGCAGGCCCCGGATGCAGCTGCCGCTGCCTGCGTTCCTGGCCATTGGAGCGGCCTACTACGCCCAACTCGGTTGGGTCCTTCACCGGGCGCACCTGAACGGCAACCGGGCGGTGCGCAACCGTGCGCTGCTCGTTCTGGCCGGCAACGAGTTGTGGAATGCGGCGTTCTTCGGCCGGCGCAGTCCGCGCAACGGGTTCGCCGGCCTTTTGGTCTTCCTCGGCCCGCTCCTCGCACTGCAAAGGTCCGTCGCGTCCGACCCGCCGTCGTTGGCCGCCCTCACGCCATACACGCTCTGGGTCGTCGGCTACGACCTTCCGTGGACCTACCAGCTGTGGCGGCTCAACCCGGAGTCGTCGCGTTGATCACGGCGTGGGGTGCGCGTTCCGCGCGCGCTGCAGGCATGAGTGGGCCGATCTTGACGACACGCCGTTGGCCGCACCGGTTGTCCGGGACAACGCCAAGGTCGCTCGGCCGGTGTGAAGCTCTGATGTTGTGGTGTGGCCGTTGATCAACGGTGCAACTTCCGGCTCGTTGACAGTCGCGCAGCGTGATGGAAGCCTCACTGTATGAGCACGGCGAGTGCGACGGTCGGTGCTGCCCGGCCTCGTCCGTGGCGTGCTTTCACGCCGATGTCTCGATCCTCGGTGGTGTACTGGGCGGCCGCGTTCGGGGTCCTGCTCGGCGTAGCCGGCCTGGTGTTCAAGGTGAACCTGCGCAATCACTCGCCGGCCGACACGGTTTTCGACGGGATGGGCGGATTCCTGTTCCTCGGTGCCGGGGTGCTCGCGCATGCCCGCCGGCCGGCGAACCGGGTGGGGCTGCTCATGGTCCTGGTCGGCGCCGGGTTCTTCGCCGAGGACCTGCAACTGTCCCGCACCGGGTGGGTGCATACGGTCGGCCTGCTGCTCATCACGGCATCGGGTGGGTTCGCCGCACACCTGGTCCTGGCGTTCCCGAGCGGGTTGCTGGCCTCGCGGCTGGAGCGCCTGCTCGTCGGGGCCGCGTACGCCGCGGTGTTCGTGCTCACCCCGGTTACGTCGTTGTTCGACGACACGCGGCAGTTGCGGCCCGTTCCCCGGCCGAACCTGCTCCTGGTCGCACCCGATCCGGCGGTGGTCATGGCGCTCCGGCAGGCCGTTGAGACCACGGCCGCAATCGTTGCCCTCGGTGTGATGGCCGTGCTGGTCCGCCGGTGGCTGCGCGCCAGCCTGCCGATGCGGCGGATTCTCGTACCGGTGTTCCTGACCGGTCTGATCGGCGCGGCGTGCATCGTCGTCTACGGGGTCCTCGGCTCGGCCGATTCTTTGCGGCTGGCGACCAGGTGGGTTTACTGGATGGCGTTCTGCCTGCTGCCGTTGGGATTCCTTGGCTGGGTGCTGCGCGTGCGGCTGAGGCGGACTCCGGTCGGGATGCTGCTGGCGCGGCTGCGGGAGCCGTTGTCGGCAGAGGAGTTGCAGGCGGCGGTGGCGCGGGCGCTGGGGGATCCGTCGCTCCAGGTGGGCTGGTGGCGGCCGGATGCCGAGGCGTTCGTCGATGGCGACGGCCGGCCGCTGGAGCTGCCTCAGGCGGATGCCGGGCGTGCAGTCAGGGTGCTGGAGCGCGAGGGCCGACGGGTCGCCGTCCTGGTGCACGACCCGGCGTTGCGGGAAGACGAGCATGTGCTGGACGCCGTGACGGCGGCGGCTGGGCTGGCGTTGGAGAACCAACTCCTGGCCGCCGACACAGGCGCATCCCGCAGCCGGATCGTGGATCTCGCCATGTTGACCCAACGTGAATGCGAGGTTCTCGCACTGATGGCGGACGGCTGCTCCAACGGAGCCATCTGCAAGCTGCTGCGGGTGGAACCGAAGACCGTCGAGTCCCACGTACGCAGCATCTTCCTCAAGCTCGACCTACCGCGCCAGCCCGATGACCATCGCCGGGTGCTGGCCGTGCTCGCCTACCACCGGGCTCGGCGCTAGAACGTCGCTACCCCCCGAAAGAGGGCGGCAGCGGGCGAGCCGAGCACGTTCCGCCCAAGGTTCAGGGTTGTCCCCGATGCCGTATCCTCCCCGGGCGGGCCATCCTTGTCTCGACCGGGGATGCCGGGGGGATGCCGGATCCCACCAAGACACGCCAATGTACTCGAGCGCGGTACCGGGGGCTCTGCCTTTCCTCCCAGGTCGGAATCTACGAAGGCATGCCACGGTCCCCATGCCCTGTCGATGCTGTCTTGTCCAGGACGTTTGTTCCACGCAGTCTTGTCCAGGAAGGAAGAGGCCAGATGGCGGCGGATAGGCGCGCCCGCGGCGCCTCCATTCCAGTGGGACTGGCGCTCCTCGCCCGGCTCGTCCTGGCGGTGGCTGGCTGCGGACTCTGCGAAGTCCTGCCGGGCACGGAACACGATTCCCGGGCATCCTCAACGCCCGACTCGCAATCACCCGACCTCGACACGTGCCCAATGCTGCACCGTGGCCAGACCGATCCGATCCGCGGCAGGTACTGCGTCACCGCGCTGCAGTCGGCACTGCGAAGCCTCGGATACCCCGACCAGCCGGTAACCGGCCGCTTCGGTGAGCTGACGGACGCCAACGTCCGCGACTTTCAGCGCCGGCACAACATCGAACCGGTC
>WNFU01013484.1_pt1 | contig 11943 bp, 13 predicted proteins | sample 5400121 | NCBI WGS metagenome assembly WNFU01 (sample SAMN13153360, study PRJNA577476) | soil metagenome | isolation source: 100 cm soil or saprolite under grassland replicate 1 | place: USA:California | collected 2016-06-15 | reverse complement strand
TCGTACTGCTCTCGGCACTGCTCCTCGTCCCCACCTCGTCACGCGCGCAGGTGTCGCTCGGGCTCCGCCTCGGGTACGCGAAGGCGCAGGGGAACGTCGGCGGTGAGCTCAACATGGACGAGTGGGTGAACGGTCAGGTCCCGGTCCAGGTGGGCGTGCGCGGACGGCTCGATCTGTAGCTCACCGCCCGAGCACGTGCGCGAGCACGTCCGGCCGGTCGGTCACGATCCCGTCCACGCCGATCGCGAGGAGCGCGCGCATCTCGTCCTCGTCGTCCACGGTCCAGGCGTGGACGGGGATGCCGAGGCGGTGGAAGTGATCCACGACCGGCGGGTCGACGACGATCGTCTCGCCCATTCGCGTGGGCAGGTCGGCGAGGTCGAAGCCGGAAGGGAGCCCGACCGGCGCCGCGCCTGCCTTCGCGGCGAGGACGTGGCGGGTCGCCGCGTCCTGCGGGAAGAAGCGGCAGACGCCGGGTAGGAGCGCACCGAGCCGCTCCGCCTGTGCGTCGAAGAACGAGCCGACGCAGACCCGCTCCTCGGCGCGCGCGTCGCGGACGACCTGCGCGAGCGCGTCGGCGAGCGCGGGATCCTCGGTCTTCGCGTCCACGCTGAAGCGCATGCGCGGGTGGCGGCGCAGCGCCTCCGCGAGCGTCGGGACCCGCACGCCCGCGCCGCGGAGCGGGAAGGTGAGGAGGCCGTCCTCGCTGAAGGAGAACGCGGCGTCGAGCGCTGCGATCTCCGCCGCCGTCCGCGCCTCGATCGTCCCCGGCTCGCCGGTGAGCCGCGAGGTCTCGGCGTCGTGGAACACCATCACCGCGCCGTCCCGCGACAGCCTCACGTCGGTCTCGATCGCGTCCGCGCCGAGGCTCGCGGCGCGGTCGAAGGCCGGGAGCGTGTTCTCGGGCGCGAGCCGGCTCCCGCCGCGGTGCGCGACGAGCCAGGGGGAGGGGAGATCGAGGAAGGGCCTGCGCGCCGGCATCGGAGTCTGTATCGCGGTATCCCGCCCGCGCGCGGCGCGCCACCGCCCTTCCGGGCACCGCTGCCCGTGTCCATCTCCCTCGCATGCCGCTCGACGAGCGAGAGGACGAGGAGAGCATGCGCTCGAGCCAGACGTCGAGCGAGACGCCGCCGGTCGAGTGGCTCGCGACGTAGGTCCCCGTTCCGGTCCACTTCACGAGCGGCGTGAGGAGCATGTGATCGACGCCCCACTCGTAGAAAACGCGCGTGTTGGCGGCCCGGAACCTCGCCGCCTCGAGCTGGTCGAGATCCGCGTGAAAGTCGGCGGATGCGAAGAACGCGGTCATGACCGGATCCTCCACGTGCGAGACGAAGGCGATCCGGTCGGCCGGGTGGTTGCGCGCGATGGCCGCGAACCCCGCGGACATGTCGCTCCGGCATCCCGTGCAGAAGCGGTCGAGCGACGCCCCGAGGTTCCAGGAGCCATACCAGGCGTCCCGCAAGGTCGACGAGATGTCCGCGCCGACGAGCGTCGGGCCCGAGTCGTCGACGAGGTATCCCGCCGCGTGCGGCCAGTACCAGCGGAACGCTTCGTAGTTCGCGAGCGATCCGAACCCGCCCGCGGACGAGCCCGCCACGACGAGGCGGTCCACCGCCGGGAACGTGGCCTTGAGCCGCTTCAGGAACGCCATCACGTTCGCGTGCCCTCGGTGGTGCCACGTCTTCGGGTCGAGCCCCAGCGGGAGGCTGTAGGTCGTGACGCGGTCGCCGCCGTGGACGTCGCCCGTGCAGTACGGGACGAACACGAGGTTCGCGCTCCTGAAGCTCGAGGGGAGCGCCTGCGGGTCGAGGATCGACCCGGGGAAGAAGTCGGCCTTCTCGGCCTGGAACATGGCCTCGTCGAAGTGGCGGTCGAACGCCGTCTTCAGCACGCAGGTCTCGTAGCTCCAGCACGCGCCGCCGCCGTCCAGGAAGACGAGGAGGTCGTTCGAGGTCCCGCGGCGGACGCCGAGCCCGGTCGAGGAGCCATCGCCGCACGTGGTGTCCGAGAGCGGCACCCACGTCCAGACGCCGACCGGATCGAGGGCCATCGCGGACCCGACCGGCGGCGTCCCCTCGTAGCCGGCGCCGGGCACGGACTCCGTCGGTTCCACAGGCCCGCACGCGGACAGGGCCGCGGCGGTGGCGATCGTCAGGATGCGGCGGAGCATGGGGACCCCCTCGAGGACAGCCAGGGTCATGCCTCATCGCGCGCGCGGGGGGAAGCTCCCATGTCACGAATGGTGTGATACGGCGTCGAGGTCGAGGTCGAGGTCGAGGTCGAGGTCCACGTGCACGTGCACGTGCACGTCCACGTCCACGTCCACGCGCGCGGGCCCGCGCGCCGGGTTACAACCGTGCCCATGCGAAGGCAGGTAAAGGGCGAGGCGGTGCGGCGGGAGCTCCTCCCCGGCACCTCCGCGGCGCTCCTCAAGGAGCTGCACCTCCTCACGCGCGCGGGCGACCTCAACGCCGACAGCCTGCGGAAGCTGAAGCAGGTGAACCACCTCGCCGGGCTCCTCGCCCCCGCGCTCGACGACGTGCTCTCGCGGTTCGGCGACCCGGTCGTCGCGGACTGCGGCGCGGGCAAGAGCTATCTCGGGTTCGTGCTCTACGAGCTCTTCCTCGCGCCCGCGGGGAAGGGCACGCTCCTCGCGCTCGAGGCGCGCGAGGAGCTCGCGCGCGCCGGTGCCGAGCGCGCGCGCCGGCTCGGCTTCGACCGGCTCCGCTTCGTCTCGGGGCCGATCGCGCAGGCGGAGGTCCCGCCGCGGCTCCACGTCGTGACCGCGCTCCACGCCTGCGACACGGCGACGGACGACGCGCTCCTCCTCGCAATCCGCCGCAACGCCGACCACGTGGCGGTCGTGCCGTGCTGTCAGGCGGAGGTCGCGCGGCAGCTCGCGGACGCGAAGGCGGCGGCGCCCGTCGTCGCACCGCTCTTCGAGCATCCCTGGCACCGGCGCGAGTTCGGCTCGCACCTCACGAACGTCGTGCGCGCCCTCGCGCTCGAGGCGAGCGGCTACAAGGTGACCGTCACCGAGCTCACCGGCTGGGAGCACTCGGTGAAGAACGAGCTCATCCTCGGGCGGAAGATCCGCGGCGCCTCGCAGGAGGCGCAGGAGAAGCTCGACGCCCTCATCGCGGCGACGGGCGTCCGGCCGAAGCTCGTCCGCGCGCTCGCCGGCGAGGGCGCGTAGCGTCGGAGTCCCACGCGGGCCCTGGTGCGGGCGGTCGCACCGGCGATACTTCGTGGGGATGCCCGTCCGGCTCACCCACGTCGTGCTCAAGGTCCGGGACCTCGACCGCTCGATCGCGTTCTACCGGAGGTTCTGCGCGCTCGAGATCGCTCGCGACGGCCGGCCGCGCGGCCACACCGTCTGGCTCGCGCCCGCACGACGCGCCGCGGGCGATCCGGACTTCGTGCTCGTCCTCTACCTCGCGGCGGTGGACTGCCGGCTCGACCACCTCGGCTTCCAGTGCGGCGCTCGCGAGGAGGTGGAAGGCATCGCGGCAGAGGGCGAGCGGCTCGGCATCCTCGCCGAGCCACCCTTCGATGGCGGCGGCGACATCGGGTACGTCACGATGCTGCGCGATCCCGACGGCCACCTCGTCGAGTTCACGTTCGGTCAGCCGCTGCGCGGCCTCGGCGGCTGACCTCGCCCCGCGGGCGCGCGCCCGCGGCGCCCCGTCAGCCGCCGCTCACGTTCCGGCAGTGGGTCTCGCGGACGAAGAGCGCCGCGAGGAGGCCGCCGAGGGAGCAGGCGGCGAGGACGAGGAGCCCCGCCCGGAAGCCCGCCCGGTCGAGGACCCAACCGACGAGCGGCTGGTAGATCGTGGGCCCGAGGAACACGCCCGTGTTCACGACCGCCATCGCCGTCCCGGCGAGGGCGGGCGGGTTCACCTCCTTCACGCTCGCCCAGCTCAGCGTGAACGCGGGCGCCGAGCCCCCCATCACCGCGAACAGGAGGAGGCTCGCCGAGGACGCGAGGGGCGTGCCCGCGACGAGGGGGACCCAGCAGATCACGTGGACGAGCCCGAGCGCGAGCGCGGGCGCGCGGCGCCGGCCGAGCCTGTCGGAGATCCGGCCGACCGCGAACGACGAGAGCGCGAACGCGACGAGCATCACGAACGTGTGCGCGGAGGCGCGCGTCCTGGTCATTCCGTGCACGGTCATGAGGTACGGGCCCGCCCACAGGCCCGCGAAGGACACGTAGGCGCCGGCGAGGCCGAGGTTCACGAAGAAGCCGGGCCAGGTGGCTGGGTTCCGCAGGACGACGACGAGCCCCTCCCACCAGCGCCCGCCATGCGGCGCGTGCTCCGCGCGCCCTTCGAGCTCCCGGATCGACGGGAGCCCCGCGTCCGCCGGCCGGTCGCGCACGAGCAGCCACGTGAACGCCGCGCCGGCGAGCGACGAGAGGCCGACCGCGACGAAAACGTTCCGCCACGACGTCACGCCGACGGCCCAGGCGAGCGGCGTCGCCGAAGCCATGGCGCCGAGGTTCCCGATCACCATCACGAGCCCCGAGATCGTGCCGAACTCCGCCTCGCGGAACCAGCTCGTCACGAGCTTCAGGAGCGAGACGAAGGTGACCGAGACGCCGAGGCCGACGAGGGCGCGCCCGAGGTTCGCGGCGACGAGCGTGTCGGCCCGCCCGAACAGGATCGACCCGAGCCCCGCCGCGACGCCACCGAGCGCCACGATGCGCCGCGGGCCGAACGCGTCCACGAGCACGCCGGTCGGGACCTGCATCGGCGTATAGAGCCAGAAGTACGAGCCCGCGAGCGCGCCGAGCTCTGCGCCGCTCGCGTGGAACGAGGCGCGCAGCTCGCCTGCGATCGCGTTCGGGGCGATCCGGTGGAAGAAGGAGAGGACGTACGCGGCGGAGATGAGCGCGAAGGACGTCCAGCGCAGCCGCCGCAGGCGGACGAGTTCGGCCTGGGCGGCGCGCGGACCGTGCACGGCCGGAATCATATGCCGCTGCCGCTGCGCCGGATCACTCGGGCGACGCCGCGCCTCCCGGGGCGGGCGCGCGACGCCCGCAGCCCTCGAACCAGCCCTCGACGACGGCGATGGGGAGTGCCAGCTCGAGCGAGAACCCCTGGCCTCGCCGCTCCACGCGCGCGTGCTCGAGCAGCGCCGTGAGCTTCTCGTCCCCGCGCGCCCGCGCCTGGATCCGTCCGACGGCGAGCGCCGCGCCGAACGTCTTCCCGAGGTCCTCGAGGCGCGCGCCATCCTCGCCGGAGACCCGCGCGACCACCGCCACGTCGTTCATGGCGTCCGCGTGGAGCTCGATCCGCGAGGCGACCTCGGCGAGCCGGACTCCGAGCTCCGACTGCTCGCCGCGGAAGAGCGCGCGCAGCCCTTCCCCGGCGACGACGCCGTACGCCTCGCCGTACGTGAGGCCCTCCGGGATGACCATCGCCGCCTCCGCCGCGCGCCCCTCGAGCCGGTCGATCGTCGCCTCGATGAAGGGACGCTCGCCGATGACCATGAGGTGGTCGCCCCAGACGCCGAGGCACGGCTCCGGGTCCTCCGCCGTCCCCGGCGCGCGCGGCTCGAAGAGCCGGCCCGAGTCGCCGTAGCGCGTCACCCGAGACTCCTCCTCGAGCCCCTCGAGCCGCGCGTGCTCGAAGAACCCCGAGAGGACGACGCCGTCCGGCGAGAGCGCGACGCGATCGAGGTCCTTCAGCGGGTCGATGCCCACCTCGCGCCGGATCGCCTCGAACGGATCGCGCCCGTCACCGCGGAACACGCAATCCACGAACAGCTCGCCGATCCGCGAGTGGCGGAGCGCGTTCGCCTCGAGCACGACGAGCGCCCGCTTCGGGTCGCGGGGCAGGGCGACGAGGAACGGATCGCGCGCCGGGCGCGCCGCGGGCGCCTCGCCGTCGCGCGGTGCCGGGGCGGACGCCGGCGGCGGGAGCGTCCGCCGCTCCTCGATCCGCCGCGCCTCGGGCTCCCGCACGTAACGCGGAAAGGCGACCTCCGCGGCCGGCCTCGCGGGACCCGGGCCGTCCGAGAGCCCGAGCAGGAGCGCGGCCAGCGCGGCGAGCAGCGCTGCGGCGAGGAGCGGGAGCCTTCTCCGCCTCATCTCAATAATCCCTTCGGTCAAAGCGGTCGACGCCGACCGCGAGCAGCGCGAGCGCGAAGACGAGCGTCCCGAGGACGAGCGGCACGGCGGACGCCGCCCGCAGCGGGCGCGCCGCCGCGACGTTCGCGGCGAGGTCCGACAGCGCGCTCAGGCGTGGAAGCACGGCGGTCACCGCGAGGAACGCCGTCCGGCTCGCCCCCTCCTCGAAGACATCCGAGAGCGCCACCCGGTTCCCGGCGACGACCCCGGCGATGAACACGAGGAGCCCCGCGCCGCCGGACAGCGCGGCGCTGCGCGCGACGATGGCGGCAACGAGCATCGCCGCGTACACGGGCGCGAACCCGATGGCGGCCGCGATCGCGGCGAGCGCCGGCCCGGCGCTCAGGACACCGGTCTTCGCCCAGAGCACGAGGGTCAGCCCGATGCCGCCGTACGCGGCGCCCGCGAGCACGAGCGCCTCGACCCCGACGAAAGTGCCGGCGAGCAGGTGCCAGCGACGGACGGGGAGCGCGAGCAGGTACTCGACGCGGCCGGGCGCGAGCAGGGTCGGCGCAAAGTCCGCGGTCGCGACGATCCCGAAGAGGATCCCGGCGTAGAACAGCAGCTGGCTCGCGCCCACGAAGAGCGGGCGGAGCGCGACGTCCACCGCGCGAACGTCCGTCCCGAGATCGCCGCCGAACAGGCGGGTCGCGGCGAGCGCGCCGTCCACCACCTCGAAACGCAGTCCGAGCGCGAGGACGACGAGGAGCAGCGTCGCGGCCGCGACGAGCGCGAGGATCCAGCGCCGGGAGCGGGCCTCGACGAGGAGGTCGCAGGCGACCGCGAGCACCGTCACGCCGCCTCCCCCACGGCCTCGGCGAGCACCTGCTCGAGGTCCCTCGACTCGCGCGCGAGCTCGAGGACGAGCGCGCCGTGGCGCCGCGCAGCGTCGAGCGCGGCGTTGAGCGCCGCCGCCTCGCCCTCGAACGCGAACGCGCCGGAGGTCGCCGGCGTGAACCCCGCCGCCGCGAGCGGCGCGTGCGGGGCGCCCTCGCCGAAGCGGATCCGCCAGCGGCTCGCGCCCTCGCGCAGCGTGCCGAGCGCGCCCTCGCGCACGAGCCGGCCCTGGACGAGGATCCCGATGCGCCCGCAGACCCGCTCGGTCTCGGCGAGGAGGTGCGAGTTGAGGAGCAGCGTCGCGCCGCGCGCGAGCTCCCGGGCGAGAAGCTTGCGCACCTCGACGCGCGCGAGCGGGTCGAGCCCGTCGGTCGGCTCGTCGAGGACGAGCAGGTCGGGGGCGCCGAGCAGGGCGCAGGCGAGGCCGAGCCGCTGGCGCATCCCCTTCGAGTACGTTCCGACGCGGCGGCGCGCGACCTCGGCGAGCCCGACCTCCTCGAGGAGCCGGCGGATCTCCGCGCCCGCGCCGCGCCGCCGCTTCAGTCGCGCGACGCTCGCCAGGATCGCGAGCGCGTCGAGCGATCCGGGCAGCTGCAGTCGCTCGGGCAGGTAGCCGACGCGCGCGCGGACGCGGGGATCGGCGGGATCGCCACCGAGGAGCCGGACCGTCCCCGAGGTCGGCAGGGCGATCCCGAGGAGCGTCTTCACGAAGGTCGTCTTGCCCGCGCCGTTCGGGCCGATGAGGCCGAAGGCGGTGCCGGGGGTGACCTCGAGGTCCACCCCGCGCAGCGCCTCGCTCGCGGGTCGGCCGAACGGGGCCGCGTACGTCTTCGCGAGCGCGCGCGCCTCGATCGCCAGCACGGACGGATGGTACACCGCCGCGTGCCGCACGGGGAGGCACGTGCGGTCCGGCGCGACGCGCGCCCGCGTCCGTGCGATAAGCCGCCCGTGGCCGACGTTCCGATCCCGCCGCCGCCGCGCGACGCACGCGGCCTCGCGGGCCTGCGCGCCGCGTGGCGCGCCGTCGCCGCCGCGCTCGCCTTCCGGGGCGCCTGCTACGCCGCGATGATCGCCGCGGCGGTCTGGAACGAGCTGCGCCCCGCGCCCACCGTCCCGGACCTCGTCCTCGCCCACCTTCCGTACGTCGCGTGGGTCGCGCGCACGAACTACCTCGTCTGGCTCGCCGCGTACCTGCCGCTCTCGCTCGCGCTGCTCTGGCTCGCGCCGCGGACCTTCGCCCGGTACACGGTCACCGCCGGCCTCGTCTCGCTCGCCCGCGGCGGGACGCTCGTCCTCACCGGGCTCGGCGCGCCCGACCCCTCGACCGCCGGGCCCGGCATCGCCGGCCACGCGCCGCTCGCCGCCTTCCTCGAGCTCCTCTCGCCGTGGCAGGTCTTCGCGAAGGACGCGATGGCCGCGTACCTCACGAAGGACCTCTTCTTCTCCGGGCACACCGCGACGACCTTCCTGCTCGCGCTGTACCTGTGGCGCTTCCCGCGCCTGCGCGCGCCCGCGGTCGTCGCGCACGCGCTCGTCGTCGCCTCGGTGTTCCTCGCGCACCTGCACTACGCGATCGACGTCGCCGGCGCCTACGCCGTCGGCTTCTCGATCTACGTCCTCCGCGAGGGCTGGGCGCGCGGCGGGGGGCGGGCCGGCGGTGCTACCATTCCTCCGTGACCGCGCCGTCGCTCCTCGTCGCCGCCTTCCCCCCGGAGCTCTCGGGACTCGACACCGCGCCGCCCGCGGGCTGGCGCGTCGCGACGACCGGCGTCGGCGCGATCGCCGCGGCCGTCGCGACCGCGCGCCTCCTCGCCGAGCAGCGGCCCGCCCGCGTGCTGCTCGTCGGGACCTGCGGCGCCTACGACGGCCGGCTCGTGCTCGGCGACCTCCTCCTCGCGTCGCCGATCCTCGCGACGTCGCAGGACGAGGTCGAGGGGCGCGCCTACAGGCCGGAGCTCGAGCGGACGCGGTGGGAGGCAACCTGGACCCCGCTCGCGCTGCCCGCGCACCCGGTTGCGGTGCCGCCCGCGATCACCACGTCGGCGGACGGCGCGCGCAGGCTCGCCGCGCTCGGGGCGGCGGAGCACCTCGAGGCGAGCGGGGTCTTCGCGGCCTGCCACGCCGCGGGGGTGCCGGTCGCGGCCGCGCTCGCGGTCGCGAACCGGGTCGGCCCCGACGCGAACGCGGAATGGCGCGCGAACCACGCGCAGGTGAGCCGCGCGCTCGTGGACGCCCTCCGGCCGCTCTTCGCGCGGCGGTAGCGGCCGCCGCAGGCGAGGGGTCGCCGCGCTACTTCCGCGCGAGCAGCGAGCCGAGGTGGATCGGCTCGATGCCGTACGCCTCGCCGAGCGGCGCGACGAGCGGCGCGAGCACCACGATCGCCGAGTAGATCTCGAGGACGCTGCCGAGCACGAGCAGCACCGCGTTCAGCATCAGCAAGAAGAGCGCGGGGCTGTGGACGTGCGCGGTCATCCACTCGACGAGGCGCGTCGGCACCTCCGCGTCGACGAACCACGACGTCACGCCGAGCGCCGTCCCGAGCAGGATGAGCACCGAGCCGACGAGGGACGAGGCGTGCACGAGCACCCTCGGCAGGTCCCGCAGCGGGTGGATGGAGCGGAAGATGACGAGCTCCACCACGATCGCGTACGCCGCGGCGAGCGCCGCCGCCTCGGTGACCGTCGCGAAGCCGCTCCCCACCGCGACGACGACGAGCGTCGGCAGGCCGAGGTCCCACTTCGCGTCCCAGAGCGCGGCGGCTGCCTCGCGCGGCCGGACGCGGGTGCGGGGGGCGTGGTTCTTCACCCCCACCCAGATGCCGTACGCGGCGACGAGCAGGATCATGAGCAAGCCCGGGAGGAGCCCGCCGATGAAAAGGTGGTCGATCGGCGCCTGCGCCACGACGCCGTAGAGGATGACCGGGAGCGAGGGGGGAAAGAGCAGGCCCAGGGAGCCGGCCGCGGTGACGAGGCCGACCGAGAAGTCCTCCGGGTAGCCGTCCTCGAGGAGAGACGGGAGCAGCAGCCCGCCGAGGGCGAGGATCGTCACGCCCGACGCGCCCGTGAAGGTGGTGAAGAGCGCGCAGACGAAGGTCGCCATCACCGCGACCCCGCCCGGCATCCACCCGAAGAACCCCTTGTACGCGCGGACGAGCCGCTTCGCCGCGCCGCCCTCGGCGAGCACGTACCCGGCCGCGGTGAGGAGCGGGATGGCGGGGAGCGTCGGGGAGGAGACGAGGTTGAAGGTGGCGGTCGGGACCGCGGCGATCGCCTCCGGCCCCGCATCCCGGAAGAAGAGCGCCATCGCGACGCCCGCCATCGCGACGAACACCGGGACTCCGAGCAGGAACCCGGCAGCGACGACGAGGAGGAGCACCGTCCCGAGCGTCGGTCCCGGCGTCGCCGTCCCGATGACGAACGCGAGCGCGGCGACGGCGACCGCCGCCGCCCGCACCGCCCAGCGCGCGGCGCCTGGGACGTCGTCGCCGGCGCGCCACGCGAAGCGCAGCCCCATCACGGTGAAGCCGAGCGGCATCACCAGCTCGCTCCACGCCACCCGGATCCCGAACGCGACCAGTCCGAACCCTTGCCACTCGACGCGGACGAGCTGCACCGAGGCCCAGGCGAGGAGCGCGCACGTCGCGGCCGAGAGCGCCTGGCCGAAGATGCGGGCGGCGCGCCGCGGCCAGCCGGTCGGGACGAGGTCGAGCGTCGAGAGCGCGAGGTGGTTCCCGCTCGCCGTCGCGAGCATCGCGCCGAGGAACCCGACCCAAAGGGTGATGTGCTGGGCGAGGACGGAGGCGCCGGGCAGCTCGCGGCCGATGAACCGCCGCGACAGCGTGGACGCCGCCGGCAGGAGGACCATCGCGAGGAGCAGGAACGCGACGAGTGCGCGCTCGGCGCTCGTGCCCAGCTTCTCGGGCTCGGAGGTGCTGGACGAGGGGGGAGGAGTCACGCGAAAGCCGGTTGACCCCTCCTGGAGGGGCGTCTATGACTACCACGAACTCCCCGCGCCCGGGCCCCTCCGCGTGAAGCGCGTCCTCCTCTCCTCCACTCTCCTCGCGGCCCTGTCCGCGCTCTCCGGCTGCCGGACGGTCGCGCTGTCGTTCGCCGCCGACGCGGTCGCCCACAGCGGCACGAGCTACGCCACGGACGACGACCCCGAGCTCGTGCGCGACGCGGTTCCGTTCGGGCTCAAGACGATGGAGGGCGTGCTCGAGGAGAAGCCGCGCCACGAGGGGCTCCTCACCGCGCTCGCCGCCGGCTTCACCCAGTACGGCTATGCCTTCGTCCAGGCCGACGCGGACCAGGCCGACCTCGACGGCAAGCTCGACGCGGTCCGCGCGGGGCGCAACCGGGCGAAGCGGCTCTACCTCCGCGCCCGCGGCTACGGGCTCCGCGGCCTCGACGCGCGGAACGAGGGGCTCGCGGCGAAGCTGGGGGGTGGTCGCGAGGCGGCGAACGCGGCGCTCGCGAAGCTCGAGAAGGGGGACGTGCCACTCCTCTACTGGACCGCCTCCGCCTGGACGCTCGCGATCGCCGCGGGGAAGGGCGACATGGGGCTCGTCGCAGAGCTGCCCGTCCCCATCGCGATGATGGAGCGGGCGCTCGCGCTCGACGAGGCGTTTGGCGAGGGGGCGATCCACGAGTTCTTCGTGGTCTACGACGCGACCCGGAGCGCGGGCGAGGGCGGCGGGCCGGAGCGGGTGAAGGCGCACCTCGACCGCGCCCTCGCGCTCTCGATGAACAAGAAGCTCGGTCCGCGCGTCTCCTTCGCCGAGGGCGCGCTCGTGCAGCGGCAGGACCGAAACGAGTTCACCCACGTCCTCGAGGAGGTCGTGCGGGCGGACCCCGGCGCGGTGCCCCGGTACCGGCTCGCCAACATCCTCGCGCAGCGCCGCGCGCGTGCGCTCCTCGCCCACGCCGACGACCTGTTCCTCTGAATCGTTCCAAGGAGATGCTCGTGAAGAAGCTCGC
>WNFU01040870.1_pt1 | contig 11944 bp, 13 predicted proteins | sample 5400121 | NCBI WGS metagenome assembly WNFU01 (sample SAMN13153360, study PRJNA577476) | soil metagenome | isolation source: 100 cm soil or saprolite under grassland replicate 1 | place: USA:California | collected 2016-06-15 | reverse complement strand
GCGGATTCTTCGCGTCCCAAACTTCGACGCGCAGAAGGGGGCATTCGATCAGCAGCTGTTTCAATCCGCCGCGCGGATTCTTCGCGTCCCAAACACCGCGATAATGCGCTGTGGCTGTTCGTCGCGCTGTGGAGTTTCAATCCGCCGCGCGGATTCTTCGCGTCCCATACGATGGCCGCTTGCCGTTACCGCGCGCCAATGCACGGTTTCAATCCGCCGCGCGGATTCTTCGCGTCCCAAACACGACCTGGCGGAGCTGGCGCGCATTCTCAAGGCGTTTCAATCCGCCGCGCGGATTCTTCGCGTCCCAAACCTGCGTACCAGGCCGGCCAATGGCTGCTTTACCACCGGTTTCAATCCGCCGCGCGGATTCTTCGCGTCCCAAACCCCAGCCGCCAGGAACCGCATTGGAATGCGGTCCGCGAGCCGTTATGCGAGACCCTCGCCAACATCCGTGATATCGCGACCGTCTCTGCCTGTCGGAACAAAGTATACCATCGAATCCTGCTCATTGGAATGCCCAATCGCGACTCGCGAGCGCCTCCCGGGATTCTTCCCCATGCTGCGCCGCTCGAATCCCGCGCGCATCAAAAACCTCCCAGGAAACCGCCGGCTGCCATCCACGAATAGCTCACGAATACACGAATGCGCCGCCATCGAGCCATTTGTGTTTTCGAGGAACCATTCGTGGACGGCAAGCCACAGCCCCTATTTGACGAGTATTTACATCTTCATGCGGCGCGCTCACACGATGACTGTCACCGGCTCCTTTGGCCGCGCGCTGCCCACGGTGACGACTTTCTGCTGGCAGCCGGCGCACAGCGGGTAGAAGCGCACGCTGTCGCACTCGGCATCCAGGTGCGTGGCCAGCTTGGCGCGCAGCTCCAGCAGCTGCCGCCGCGTCAGCCAGCACTCGAACAGCGAGTACTGCGTCCAGGCGCCGTACCCGCTCAGCACGCGGTGCACCTTCGTCCGCCGCCGATCGTGCGGGATGTCGTACGCGACGATGTAGAGGGTCGTGTCCTCAGCCGGCGCGCGCATCGCTCCTCCTTAGACAAGGTTCTTGTGAGCTTTACAATGCTGCGTGACAGGGTGCAGGTCACAGGTCGCAGGTGGCTTCGACTTGCGACTTGCCACTTGCAACGAACTGTAAGGCTGATCACCGTCAAGTGAAACCTTGGCTTAACGGACCGTAAACGGCACGTAGCGGTCGATCTCGCCCTGCGCGTGCTTGGCGAACAGCCACGCCTGCAGCTCGACACAGCGCCGAACAGCTTGCGCGGCTCGTCTTTCAGGCGATAGGCGCCCAGCGCCTCGTCGAAGTCGCCTCGCCCGATCTGGCCGGTGTTGATCATCGTGCTGACCACCGAGTCGACCACCAGCGGCCGAAACTCCTCCACCAGGTCAAGCGCCAGCGCCGGCTGGCCAAAGCCGGGCTGGTGCAGCACGCCGACCGCCGGGTCGAGGCCGACCGCGCAGACCAGCGAGACGACCTGGTTGGTCAGCACGGTGTAGCCGAACGTATAGCCATATTAGTATCTTGCATTGCAACGCGGAATTTGTTATAGAGCCATTTGATACACAACCCCTCTGGACTCTCTACAACAAAGTAGAGTCCTAGCGCAGCTATCACCGCGCGCTGAGTTTCAAAGTCAGCATTGCGCCAATCATCCTGTAGCTGCTGGCGGTATTCCTCAAGCGTACCAATCAGCGCGCGTATCTCTTCATCAGAGATAGTGCTACCAGCTAGTTCCTGCTCTAGCACCTCTTTGCGCGGCTCTAGTTCGTCAAGCAGTGCGCGGTACTCATCCGCTCTCTGCTTCAACAAGTCTTTCGGTATCGAGCCAATCTCAAACGCTTCAAGCAAGCGTGTAAGCTGCGCTTTGCGGCTAGTAATCTCAGTATCGATGGTCGCTATTTGCTCTCTGAGTTGCTGTGCTTTTGTATGCATCTGGCGTTGCATATCCTTGTAGCCTTGTAAAATTACTTGTGGTTGCTCTACTGATACGCTGATCGCGCCATCCGAGCTGCATGAGCAGTTGAACAACGTCGTATACCGGCGCGCGGAGGTTCAGGTCGCTGAGATTGTCGCAGCCATGCGCGCCCGCTGCGGCTACGGTCATCCCTGTTCCTACCGGAGGATCGTGATTGTCGGAGGCATCCATAGAGTCTTGCCACTCACTGACGAACCAGCTTTTCGCGTCTGATCCAGAAATCCGATAGAGTGACTATAATCGATAAAAGTGAATCGATCAATACAACATTGGTCCTAGTTACAGATAGTCTGGCCCAAATTGATACGGATAGACTTAAAGATAAGTAATTGGCATTATCCGAATTACTCACCCTCAGCTTATCGGATTGATCTTTTGCGGTTAAGTAATTCAAAAACGAAGCGATGTTAAAGGATATATAGTAATGACAAAATAGGCACGCGAACACGTCAGCTCTCGGCAGGGATAAGCTTGCTACTTACCCGCCGCTGCCTGATCGATAACCCGTACAAAACACAAAGCCCGATCGTTATCGGATCGGGCCTGCAACCAAGAGGATAATCTGGTACGCGGTCGAGGTCGATGAGGTTTATTGGTTGCGCGCGAGGGGCATGGCTATGGGGCCAGATCTACGCGCTTGCTTTACCCTTCGTTTGTCTGTACGTTCTACACGGCCCATCGATCGAGCGCTGCACCATAGCGGCACCGCCCACCGGTGCTATAATTGCTGCGCCCAACGCACACCGCGAGCCGCACGATCTTGTAGCCGAGCGCAGCTATGCCCGATCCGGAAGAAATCGAGCACTTGCAAGCAGTGCTGGTCGCGCATTGCAGAAGGCTGCGCGTTCTTCAGGAGCAGTTCGCGCTGTTGGGGCGCGCGCAGGCCCCACCGCATCTGGTCATCGGGATCGAAGAAGCCCACGATCATATTCAGCACATCACCGCCACCTTGCGCACGCATGGTATTGACGTTACCGGTTGTCCAGACGACAAACCCGAACATGATCCAGCAGCGCTGTTCTCTCAAGCAACGCACGCGCATATTCGAGGTGATCTGTGGGAAGCAAAGCGGCTGTATGAACAGGTGCTTGCGATCGCTCCCTTTTATCCGCGCGCTGCGGAACGGTTAGCGGAAGTCAAACGGCTCATCGCCCACGAAGCGCGCGAGGTGCCCCTCCCACGCCTGCCGCGCAGGACGCGGCGCAACCTCTCACTGTCGGTGTTATTCCTGGTACTGATCGCCACACTCTGCCTCCTTCTGCTCCCGATGCTAACCAATTGGCGCAGTCCTGCAACAGCACCAGTGTCACCACCAGCCACGTTCGCACCAGCCCTGACAATAACCCCGACGAGCCGCTCAACGCCGACGATAACGCCGACACTGACTCTCACGGTGTCCACGCCAACACCATCGGTGTCTGCTTTGCAATAAAATGATCGGCGCGACCCCGCGTCTGTAATCTTCCAGGACTCGTCGTGCGCGCGTGGCTATGCTATACTCGGAGCTACAATGCCGACATAGCCCGCGTCGAGGAAGCGCATGCAATCGACGTTCTCACCGCAAGACTTTGTCAACAAATGGCGCTCGTCAAGCCTCCGCGAAAACGCTGCCTACGCGGAACACTACATCGACCTCTGTCATCTCGTGAACCATGAAACCCCCGCTGCTGCTGATCGCGAAGGCACGACGTTTACCTTCCAGGCGGGAATGCGTAAGCAGGCTCGTCCGTAACGTGCGGGCCACGATCAACGAACATGCGCACATATTTGCGGCAGCGCCGATTGTGTGGTATACTACCGCATGTCTTAAGAAGGTTTGGTTTTTACGAGATGCCACAGATCCCCCTCCTGTTTCTCAGGCGCGTGCTCTTCCGCTCATCGTCTCCAAGCTAACGGACAACCTTATTTCTTTATTCAGAAGGAGTTTTGCGAACGATGAGTTACGCAGACAAAACGTTGACATGCCGCGACTGTGGGACGGATTTCGTCTTTACGAGCGGTGAGCAGGAGGTCTACGCGCAGAAGGGCTTCACCAACGAGCCGAGCCGCTGCCCCGCCTGCCGCCAGGCGCGCAAGGCGAACCGCAGCAGCTCTGGCACCGATTATAGCCGCGACAGCTACGGCAGCAGCTCTGGCCGCGACAGCTATGACGACCGCGATAGCTACGGCCGACGCGACAGCTATAGCAGCAGCTACAGCCGGGGCGAGCGTGAGATGCACAGTGCGACCTGCGCGTCGTGCGGACGCGAGGCCCTGGTGCCGTTCGTGCCGCGCGGTGATAAGCCGGTGTACTGCTCGGATTGCTTCCGGCAGCAGCGCCAGTCGTATAACCGCTCAAGCGCGCGCTGGTAAGCCCACCAGAGGACGGAAAGAAGCGACTTACTCAATGACGAGTAGGTCGCTTTTTATTGGTCGTTGTACGTTGGATGACACCATCATGTAGCCCGTGGCACGTCTCGCTTGAGACGACGACCATCTACGCCTCACGCGCGAAGCGAGCACAGCGGAAGGCGGTGCAGGAGCACGCGCTGTGATTGCACAACCTGATCGTCACGCGTGTATGAGCGTATCAACAGTACAATTGCACGATCCACAGTGCCTGCTTACGGTGGTGCATGGCGTTTTGGCCGTGTTAGACCAAACACGATACGGCAGAGCAACGCGGCGAAGTGGTGGCGTAATCGTTGATGGTATAACCAAGGCGACACTGTAGCGGATAGAGAAGATAGACCGTTGTATAGTTACGCATAGCATATGATCACTTACCGACGCGATCTTTAACCACCAAATACACAAAGCCGGATCGTTATCGGATCGGGTCTGTAACCAAGCTGAAGCTCCGACTACAGCACCAAAAGCATCGGCCCGCCTGGAATGGATAGCCACGATACATTGACACGCGCCCGCTGCCTGCTACACTATCATCAGATTATCGAGCGCGGAAGGGAACGACCCGATGCAGCACAAACGCGCCCTGACCATCGCGATCATCACCCCGCTTGGCTGTGCCATCGGCGGGAACGCCTTGACCGGCGCTGCGGTGACGACGTGGTACCCGACCCTCAAGAAGTCACGTGTGATCCTCCCGTTGTGGGCCTTTGTGCCGATCGGGATCGCGTACTACCTCATGTGTGGCGTGCTGCTGTATCGCCTGCTGGCCTTGATAACTCCACATCGAGCGCGCACGGAAGCGATCGCGCTCCTCTTCAGTGTGATGGGCGCGAATGAGGCGTGGAACTATCTGTTCTTCGGACGAAAAGACCTGCGAGCAAGTCTCTTCGGGCTCATCGGCTTCGTCGTGCTGACCCTGGTACTGTATCGCGCGCTCAAGCGAATTGACCAGCGCTCCGCAACAATCCTGCGCCCGTACCTTGGTTGGCTCGGCTATGATCTGGTGTGGGCGGAGGAACTGTGGCGGTTGAATCACGAAGCGCGCTAGCCAGTCAAACAGAGCGGCGGCAGTACTATCACCCGATCACCGTTAGCCATCCTCCGACACCGACACAAACCATCGTCGCGCCAAGGCAATCAGGCGATCGACGACAGCGGTCTGCGCCGGTTCCTTGGTGTGCGTGGCCAATCGTCCAGGGTCATCCCGCCGACTTCCTGACCGGGCATCGGCAGGTACAGCTACATCGGTTCAACCTAGATCTGCATCCCCTGCCATTCCAGAAACGCGATAAAGGGATCGTCGTCCTCTTCGTAATACACTCCGATCGTTTGCGCTCCCGTAGAACGCGCCGATGATCTCGCTGCGGTGATAGCGACTCAGCTCGTTGTCGTTTCCGGCTATCCCTCGCTTCACTTGGGCGCGGGCCGGAATACTGCGACTGGAAGTGCCGCATTGGGCAATCGTTCATCAGGCGCGCGCCAGGTACGTTAACATCCGACAACTGCTCAACGAAGAACGTGCCTGTTTTGCCCGCGGCGACGTTTTAACAGTATGAGAAGCTGTTGCACAGCGTGAACCGCTCAAGAGGCGCATCATGGCACTCATCGATTTGTGGAACTCGGCACGAGAGACGATCAAAGACAAGCACATCCAGCAAGTGATTTCGTTTGCGGGTACGGGTAAGCTCTCCGATGGCAGCGAGACGAGCAAAGAGTTTCGCTCCTACCTCTCCTTCATCCCCTCTGCTTTCCTGTCTCGCTATGCTGGCGAGTGCCTCACAACGAGTTTCGATCAGAGCGGTTTTGCGCTACAGGACATCGTAAATCAGATCGGTCGCCGGCTCTCGTTTAACGTTACGGATGGGGCGTATCGGGGTAAGAAAGGCTTTGTCGGTTTCGATGGGATATGGCGCTCGCATATGGGCGATGATATTGTCGTTGAGGTGAAGACGAGCGACGCGTATCGGATAGACCTTGATACGCTCGCGACCTATCGGACAACCCTGATCAAAGAAGGACGCATCTCTGAGCGAGACTCCTCCATCCTAATCGTCGTTGGGCGACAGGATACCGGCGATCTAGAGGCTCAGATACGCGGCTCCCGTCATGCGTGGGACATACGCCTCATTAGCGTTGAGGCGCTGATCCGGCTGATGCAGCTTAAGGAGGCAGTCGAGGATACGAGCGTCATCAGGAAAATCTGTACTATTCTTACACCGCAGGAGTTCACCAAAGTCGATGGGATCATTGATCTCGTCTTTTCCACGGCGGAAGATGTGAGCCTGAGCGCCGTGGACATGCCTGTCGCCGATAATGGTAAAGTCCCGGCAATCGATCAACTCGACCTCGGCATGAGCACGATCCAAGCTGCTAACGGCCCGCTGGTGAATGGAGGGGATGCAGCGAGTGATAGGCGGCTACAGGTCATTTTCCACGAACGGTGTGTCGCCAAAGTCACAGCGCATCTGAAGGCTAACCTGGTAAAAGTTAGTCGCTCAACCTACCGATCGCCCGATGGGAGTATCGCCTTATCCTGTACCGTATCCAGGGAATATGCCAGGCAGAATCGAATTTGGTACTGGTTCGCCTTTCATCCCCATCAGCAAGAAGAGCTACAGACGGCGCGTAAGGCGTTTGCGGCCTTTGGCTGCGGCTCAGACAAGAGTGTTTTTCTGGTTCCCCTTGAGGACTTGGCGGGTTGGCTACCCGGCCTCAATCAGACCGTGAGCAAGAAGCGTCATTATTGGCATGTGCATATCACACACGATAAAGGACGCTGGATGCTGCTGCGCAAAGGCGGCTACGAGAATATCGACATTACGGATTATCTCATCTGAGTTGACATGGCGCCAGTGCACCAGACCTGATTGGCTGACAAATTTAACATATCTGGACCAGAACCCACTGGCGCCCAGGGAGCGCCGCATGGCGGCGTGAGGCGATCGCCGGTGTTGGGTCAGGTGCCGGGTCGAGCCAGAAGGTGGCAAACGCCCGCCACGCGCGACGGTATTGCTGGACAAGCCAACGCCAGCCGATCTTGAAATAGCTGAGGCCACGATCCCAATGGGTATCCACCCAGCGCCGGACATCGGCGCGCACCACCTCCAGGCCAACGCTGGTGAAGTGGAGGGTCGCCAGCGCCAGCACCAGAAACAGCCGCTCCAAGGCTTCGGGCGTTTGGAGTTCACTGGTCTGGACCTGAAACCCACCGGATGTATCGTCCAGAAAGTTCTCCTCGATATCGAACCGCAAGCCATATTCATCCAGGGTCTGGCGGCTGGTGGGTTCGTCGCTGGCGCTATACCAGGGGTCGTTGGGCACATCGGCGGGCTGGGCCACGGCCAGATGGGTGGGGCCAACCGCCGTGCCGAAGATTGTCACGTTGGGGTAGAAGTGCGCATGCCCCAGCGCTGGGCGCAATTGTTCCACAGCGCGGCTTGCGTGGTGGGGCATCTGCACCAGCGTGCTGCCCGGCATGCGAATGCGGTAATGCCAGTGGTGCTGCTGGGCAGAGCGGATGAGTTGCTCATGCCAGAAGCCCCGATCGGCCAACAAGGTGACCTGGCTCCCGGCGGGCAACAGCGCACGGACGCGCTCCAGCACTGGTTGATAGGCGTCGAAACTGACCATCGCACTGGAATGGCGGAGCGCCTTCCAGGCGAGCGGGATCGCGCGGCCCCGCTACACGAGCGAGGCGCGGATCAGGACAAAGGGCGCCAACACCGTCGTATCCAGCGCCACCTACCACCGGGTTCCAGGCGTCCAATCACGGAGCGCCGCTGTGATCACGGGTGCGTACCATACTGCGGGATCAATCGTGCGATGGTGGAGCCAACGCGCAAAGCGGCGCACCCGACTGGCGGCATAGGTGGCCCGACCTTCGACGACTTCGGCCCATGCGGTCAGTCGGACCGTGCGGGTCAGCCACAGACCAACGATCGCCCAAGCCAGTGTGACTACGCGACGGATATCGAGCAAGGCATTCATCAAATCACGATGTAAGGCTTTCGCATCAGTCATATGGCACCTCAAGGCTGGAAGTTGCCTATCATGATACGCAGCCCTGGCCCGGCGTGTGCTCGCGGAGTATTAAATTTGTCAGCCAATCAGGGTAAATCCATTATTGGTATGGTTAACTTGCTCCTCAAGATGCTCGATAGAGTTCGGGAGTTGCCACCGCCAAACTCTTTCCCTGAGAACCTTGAAAAAGTTCTCGATGAAATTGAAAAAGCACTGGGGACCGGCGTAGCAAGCCGTCTACGTATGTTTGTCGGTAAATATGTTAATACTGGAATTGGGCCACGCGCTTCGACTAAACAATGGATTCCATTCCGGCGTCACGCGTTTGCCAAGTATGATCACTGGGAGAAGCCCAAACCACATCCTATTACAATGTTCCATCTTTACTCTGGAGAGAAAGGGAAGGGAATGTGGTTTCCTGTAAACCAATATTATAAAAACATTGCCTTAATAGATACAGAATCGATTCAGCAAGAACTACGGAAATTGGGGTTCCAACCTACAGGAAAATTACGAGACTATAGCATCGACCTGCGGTTACATAGTGACCAAATCTTTTTCGATAAGCTACTTGACTTTATCCTACGTACAGCCGAGGACTTTGAAGCAACGCTGTCGATAGAAAAAGTGTAGAATGGCGACTTGATACGCTAATGCGAGCACGGCCCAACATGCGCATACAACCCCACCGCCTTCGGCGCGCAAGATCGTGTGCTGGATCAGCGATGGAGAATATAGCAAAGCTACGAGAGCCATAAACTGGCGCGCTTGGTCTCTTGCTTGCTGATGCGGAAATCGGGGCGCCGCTCATTGCTCAGTTTACAACTCAGATAGGATTGCTATACCTGCAACCATACACATCAGCCTTTCTTCGCCATCGGCATCGTCCGTAGCAACCGGCGCGAGGCAATGATCGACGCCGCCGAAATGACGGCGCAGATCACCCGTTCCTTCGCGGCGAGCAAGGCAACCGCTGTTGGCGCATTCGATCCACTGCCCTTCCTGGTAGCCGCGGAGCGTCACATAGCGCAACTCAGCAACGGCGACATGCTGCATCGCTTCGTCTTGCCTTGGCAGGCATCGACTACCTGGGGAGCTTGCGATCGCCGCAGCCAGCACGCGCCGCTGGAAGCACGGCCAAGCGCCGCTGGTCGAAGCGATCGATGCATTCGTTGACGATTTCGTGCGCCAACAACCGTGGCCGCTGGAATAGATCGTGATCATACGTCACCCGCATACCGAGCCGCACCTGTACTTCTCGTACCAGGTGGTCGTTACGGAGCTGCCGCTGTGAAGCGGATCACATTGCGGCGGGTGGGATCGCGTGGAGTGTCGCAATCGACGCGCCCCGACCAATCGCGCGCAGGCCGAACGTGCAGGCTTTGATCAATCGGAGATCCGGCAAAGAGAAGCGTGAAGACACGTGGCCTACACTATATGGCGAGAGCATTCACAGGTGGCATATATTGGCGATGGGGCCGCAAAAGCCGGATGGGGCGGATGAATGGCAACATAGTTACAAAATCAAGCAATATCAGAAACAGCTGTCTACCTACCGGCAGAACCTCTCATTTTTACTCACGCAAGCGGCGCAATATGGCGGCGAACAAGCTGCCCCACTCTCAACACTCAATGGTCTTGCCGATTCGCGTGAGAACATCCAGCGTTTAAAGGAGATACTCCGTTCTCATGGCGTCAATGTCGACGATAAACCTGAGGATATTGCGTTAGTCCGGCGAGCTCTCGATCAGGCCATTTCGAAGCAATCGCCGTCTGTAAGTGAGACAGAGCGATCACGTGTGCTGCGCCGTGCCCGTTTCGCGCAAGAGGTATTAAAAGGGGCACAAATACTTTGGGTCGATGACCGTCCAAAGAACAATCGCAATGAGCGGCAAATCCTGCGCTCATTTGGAGTGTTTGTGGATCTGGCACGATCCACCGATGATGCCCTAGAGATGTTACCAGAGATACATTATGATCTTATCATTTCGGATATGGGACGATCTGGAATTAAAGATGAAGGCCTCCGCTTTCTTGAAAAGCTAAAGCAAGAGAAATTATACCGTCCACTCATTTTCTATACGATCTTGGCACCTGATACATGGACTAAAGCGCGTGAAGCGTTCGCAATTACGAATCGGCCCGATCAGCTTCTACATTACATCATTGATGTTCTTGAACGTGAGCGCATCTAACCACCGCGCCCCAATCAGCGGGTGTAGCTGACGCCGCTGCGCGTCGAGCAAGATCGTAGCAATTTTGAAGGCTGGAATCAAATTGACAGCTTTCCCGATCTACATGGCGGCGCGGCCGAACTTAGTCTGTCAATGGCATCAATCGAGGGAACCATTGGCGCACCATCGCCGCGCTAGGCTTGTCCTGTGTATTCTCAGCAGCATTCACCGAATCTGCATAACCGCCACCTACGCCCCACCAAGTTCGTCCAGGTCAATATCGCAGACCACGTCCTTCAGTGGATATGGCCTTGATCGATCGCTGGCGCGCAGTTCATCTTGAAACACATAGCACGGCACTGCGCTACCAACACGCGCGCAGAAGCACCGCGCATCCATCGCAGCGACACAAAAGAGGTAGGGGGGAAGAGAGAGTTTCGCGGAACGATAGTTGACCTCCCTACATATCTACGTCTGACCAAGATCAACAGTTACGCGCGAAGAGCAAAATGGTGGAGGGGGGAGGGGGAGGGGGATGCTGGCAAGCAAGGCAGAAAGCAGGTATGAGGAACTCCGGCACGTCGTCAAGGACGCAGAAAACCATTGGATCTGGCGCGCAGCCTTGCTCGACGACCACCGCCCGCGCGATCTCGTAGTGCAGCTTGGCTTCGTACTCGGCCTGCGTAGTCTTGATCGCCGGGACGAACCCGAAGAAAGGCTTCCCTTCGTGCGGGCCGTGTTGCGCGATCGCGAAAACGGTGGTGTACTGGTGCGGCATAGGTTCCATTGTGTCCTCCTGTTAGAACGTAAAGATACGAACCGGCGTGAACGAGTCGTGCGGAATCATCTTCGTATGAGCGCGATAATACCTCCTTTTGAGATTAAACGAACAGACGTGCTATGATCGTACACCTTGATTTGAAGATTGCAAGCTTCGCTCAAAACCCCTTCGGAAGAGGGGAACGAAGTAGATTTCGCGCGCTATCAACTCGCTGTGGCCGCTTTATGCATTCAGAGGATACACTGACGCACGAGGAAGAAGGCGCGCTATTCAATCGAGCATATGCGCGGAGATCTGTGCCATGCGGCGGCGCAGTGTGAGAGAATGATCGTCATAACTTGGCGACGAGGGGGGCGGGGAAGGGATACCCCCCAAGCAAAAAGGAGGGGGGAGAAGTGATAAGGCGCACCCTGTAAGGCCCGCAAATTGAACAAGAAAGAATATAAAAAAATCGGCGTGCTGAGCGTGTCACGCTGAGCGTGCCAACTGAATTCGCCTGTTCCAGCATCCCCACGATAGCTCCCTGGCATGGTACACTTCCGCCCCAAGGATCGGATACGCAATGTGCCGATCATTCCCCGACC
>WNFU01008393.1_pt1 | contig 11944 bp, 13 predicted proteins | sample 5400121 | NCBI WGS metagenome assembly WNFU01 (sample SAMN13153360, study PRJNA577476) | soil metagenome | isolation source: 100 cm soil or saprolite under grassland replicate 1 | place: USA:California | collected 2016-06-15 | reverse complement strand
AGGCCCATGCGGATCGCGGGCGCGTTGACGATTCTGGCGGTTGCCACTTTGACCGGTGCGACGGCGGTGGCGAGCTCATCGCGACGTGTTCCGGTGGTTCCCTGTGACGATGACATCGCCTGGTCGAAGTCGGGCGACGACGGCGGTTGGCGCATCGTGCTCGGGGTGGTATCGGTTCCTGCTGCGCATCTCCGGCAAGTTGTTGCGACGCACATCCGCCCCTGGGCCTACTGGCGCAAGGCCGGGCTCAGCGTCCACGCCGGTCAGGGACCAGTGAGCGCTAGCGTTGCGACCGCGTGGCGGAGCCGGGTAGCGATCACCTGGGGGAATAACGTCGGCCCCGTCAGTTCCCTTCGGATCGCCAGGTGCACGGTGCAATGGCCAGGGAAGGCATGGAACGGCTATGCCGGCGGCTTCTTCCTCAGCTCTCGCTCGGCGTGTGTTCCGCTGATCGTCCGCGTCGCCGAGCGCAGCAGAATCGTCCGCTTCGGCATCGGCAGAAAATGCCGTGCTGGCGGCTAGCGACCGTCCCCACGCAGACTCAATAGCGTCTCCGGCCAGAGCGGCGAGAACTTCACATCAGCTTCGATGCTGTCGACCGCGACCGGAGGCGCGACGCAGGCGGCGAGCCCATGTCGGCTCTATGGAATTCTCAGCGCTGGCGCCATATCGATCGCTTGGTTTGCGCACTGCCAAGTACCGCCCATTCCCGTCCGAAGTCCGCTGCGGCCGGCGTCGCACTCGCCCCAGCGCCGCGGGGAGCGTCCTTGACGTGGCCGGCGAAGGCTCCTAGCGTCCGGGGCCGTGAAGCGCAAGGTCGTTTGCATCTCGCACGCGACGGGCGCCGGCGGGAACGAGGTCGGGCGTCTCGTCGCCGAGCGACTCGGTTACCGCTACGTGGACGAGGAGCTCGTCGCCCGCGCTGCTGCGAAAGGAGGCGTCGGCGCCGGCGAGATCGCGGACGAGGAGCGGCGCAAGTCCAGGCTTGCGCGCGTGCTCGACGAGCTCTCGCTGGGCGGTGGCGGGGAGGCGTTCGCCATGGGCGGGTTCGTCCCGCCCGTAGCCGGCGCGATCCCGACGAGCGACGAGCTCCGCGCCTTCGTGCTCGAGGCGATCGAGGAGACCGCCGCCCGCGGCGACGCGGTGATCGTCGCCCACGCCGCGTCCCACGCGATCGGGCGCCGCGAGGACGCCCTGCGCGTGCTCGTGACCGCCTCGCCGGACACGCGCGCGTCCCGGCTCGCCGAGGCCGAGGGAGTGGACGAGCGCGACGCCGCCCGAGCCGTCAAGGACACGGACGCCGCGCGGGCCGACTACCTGAGGCGCTTCCACGATCTCGGGGAAGAGCTGCCGACGCACTACGACCTCGTCCTCAACACCGACCTGCTCTCGCTCGAGCAGGCGGCCGCGCTGATCTCGCAAGCCGCCCGCGACTAGGCAGCGGCGTCGGCCGCTCTGCGCAAGTGCGGATGGCCGAGGGCGGCCGGAACGAGCGGGAGCCAGAGGTTGAAGATCCGGTAACCCAGCACGGCGAGCAGGGCGGTCGCCAGCGCGACGCCGCTCCAGCCCAGGGCAAACGGGAGCAGGGCCTCGACTGCGCCGGCTCCGGCCAGCGGCAGCGTTCGGCGGGTGAGGGCGTAGCCGGTCGCGTAGCCGACGATCAATGCAGGTGCCGAGAGGGAGACGTGCAAGGCCTGAAGCGACGCCCAGAGGCAGAAGATGTCGCAGGCCCAGTAGGCGGTGATGCCGACGAGAGCCGCGACCCCGTGGGAACGCGGGGCGCGGACGAGCTGCCGGAGGACGTGGACGGCGTCGAGGGCGTGGCCGAGGGCGGCGCGCCACCCACCCTGACGCTGAAACCGCTCGCGCGCTCGCAGCGCGGCGAAGGCGAGGACGAAGCCGACCGGGACGGCGATCGCCCACGGCCAGGTGAAGCCGGGACCCGGCTTGTGGACGCCGTCCCCGAGCAGCACCATCGCCGAGATCGCCGCGGCCGGGGCCAGGATCGCGTACTCGAGCGCGCCGAGGCCGAGGACGCGGGCGCGCGCCTCTCGGGGCTCGCACCCCTCGTCCTGGAGGGCGTGGAGGTCGACGGCGAAGCCGCCGCGGGCCACGAAGACGCCGAAGCCGGCCGAGACCAGCGCCGCGATCCTCGGCAGCTCCAGCTGTGGGCCGCCCTCGACGCGCGCGACCTCGCGGTAGGCGAGCATGTAACCGAGGTACGCCACTACCTCCGCGCCGAAGGCGGCGGCGAACCACCAGAAGCGAATGTTGCGCAGGTGGTCGAACACGGAGTCGAAGCCGGCCGCCCAGGCGACGCCGAAGGACGCTCCGAGCGAGAGCGCACCCGCCGCGACAAGCAACAGCAGGAGCCGCGCGTGCCTTCGTCCACCAAGAATGGCGCCGCGCAACGTGTCCAGGCTCCTCTTCACAATGCTTCCGTCGTTTCCCGGTGCCGAGGCTCTGATAACTCGACCGAGGGGTATAGGAATACCTGCGTGCCCGGCCACCACGTATTTGCCGCGAGCTGGTATGGCCGAAAGCTGGCTGCGAATACCCGGAGCGACCTCTCCGGCCGCTCCGGGTCTCCAGAACGGTCTGTCTAGTAGCCCGGCGGCGGGGCGTCGTCGACGTACCCGGCCCCGCGACGCCGCGACCAGTAGCCGGGGCCCGCCCACGTCGACCAGAAGATCATCGAGAGCACGCCGCCGACGATTCCGACGATCAGCAGAATCCAGCCGATCGTCTGGATGTCGACCCCGGAAACGTCCGCGTTGACCGCGAAGGCCAGGATCGCTCCGGCGGCGACGAGCAGAAGGCTGACTCCAAGTCCCATCGTTCCTCCTTCTTTTTGGGGCTGGGGTCTACCCGTTTCGAACGGGTCTGAACCTTGCTCGTTGCAGGCGTTTCGAGCCCTCCACGAGGCCCTTCGCTTCTCCCCGTGCGCGGCCTCGCGGTCGAGTAGTCTCGGCCCCGGTGCGCAGGGGATCGATCGTCCAGCTCGTCGCCATCGGCGCCGTGTGCGGAGCGGGTGCAGCCCTGGTTGCCCTCCTGATCCCGTGGCTGCCGCACGCGGCGAGCGAGCAGGCCGGACGGATCGACTTCGTCTTCTGGTTCGTGACGACGATCTGCATCGCCATCTTCGCGCTGGTCGCCGCGGTGATCCTCTACTCGGTCGTGAAGTTCCGAGCCGCGCCCGACGACGACTCCGACGGGCCGCCGATCCACGGGCACACCGGGCTCGAGATCGTCTGGACCGCGATCCCGGCCGCCCTCGTGACCGCGATCTCGATCGTCAGCGCCGTGGTGCTCGCCAAGAACGAGGACCTCCCGCACGCCTCTGCGGCGAGCCCGAACCCGCTCCGGCCGCTCGTCGTCGACGTGATGGCGCAGCAGTTCTTCTGGACCTTCAAGTACCCGGGCTTCGGCAACCTGACCTCGTCCACGCTGCGCCTGCCGATCGACGTGCCGGTCAAGCTGCGGATCACCTCGGTGGACGTGACCCACTCCTTCTTCGTGCCCGAGTTCGGCCAGAAGCTGGACGCCGTCCCCGGCTCCGTCAACACGCTCGCGGTGACGCCGGACCGGCTCGGCACCTTCCCGGTGATCTGCACCGAGCTCTGCGGCCTGGGCCACGCGCTGATGCGCTCGCAGGCGCAGGTGATGACCTCGCAGAAGTTCCGCTCCTGGGCAAAGGCGGGACGGCAGAAGCCCGGAGGAGCGGCCTCCGGCAAGGCGCTCTTCGCCTCGAACGGCTGCGACGGCTGCCACACGTTCAAGCCCGCCGGAGCGACCGCGAAGGTCGGGCCCGACCTCGATAAGCTCCGCGAGGAGGCGCAGCGGGCGGGCGTACCACTGGAGCAGTTCATCCGAGAGTCGATCGTGAACCCGAACGCGTACGTCGAGCCCGGCTACCCGAAGGGCGTGATGCCGGGGACGTTCAGCACGCTGCCGAAGGCGCACCTGGACGCGCTCGTCAAGTTCCTCGCGGGAGGCCGGCGGTGAGCGAGGCCGTGCTCGGGCACGAGGTCCACGAGGAGCACGCCGCGCCGGCCCCGCCGCCGACCGGGTGGCGCCGCACGCTCGCGCCCGGCTGGCTGCGCGTGCCGTGGATGACCGCGCTCTTCTTCGGCGTCGGCGCTGGGATCGCCGTTCTCGTGCGCTGGCTCGAGGGCTGGCACCCGATCTGGGACGGCTCGGTGATCACGACCATCGAGCTGACCGCGACCCCGATCGGCTTCCTCGCGGGGATCGGCGGCTTCGACTACTGGATCCGCTACGCGGTCGGCTCGCCCACCCGGCCCGAGGACCACTCGGGCCACGGGGCCCGCAGCTGGCGCGATTACTTCCGGATCAACACCGACCACAAGGTGATCGGGATCCAGTACCTGGTGACGACGATCTTCTTCTTCGTCGCCGCAGGTCTGCTGGCGATGCTGATGCGCGCCGAGCTGGCGCGGCCCGGGATGCAGTTCGTCGACAACCAGACGTACAACGGGCTCTTCTCGGTGCACGCGGCGCTGATGATCTTCCTGTTCGTGATCCCCGCCTTCGCCGGGATCGGCAACTACGTGATCCCGCTGATGATCGGCGCGCCGGACATGGCCTTCCCGCGGCTGAACGCGCTCTCGTTCTGGCTGCTCCCCGTCGCGGGGATCATGATGCTCTCGAGCTTCCTCGTCCCCGGCGGCGCCTTCGCGGCCGGCTGGACGAACTACGCACCGCTGTCGATCCATCAGCCCCTCGGCAACACCTTCTTCGCAATGGGCGTCCAGTGGGCGGGGGCGAGCTCGATCATGACCGCGCTCAACTTTCTGGTCACGATCATCACCATGCGGGCGCCCGGGATGACGTTCTGGCGCATGCCGCTGCTGGTCTGGGCGAACTTCACCACCTCGCTGCTCGTCGTGATCGCGACGCCGTTCATCGCCGGGTCGCAGTTCATGGTCATGTTCGACCGGGCGATGCACACCCACTTCTTCGACTACACGACGGGCGGCTACCCGATCGGGTACCAGCACATCTTCTGGTTCTACTCGCACCCGGCCGTCTACATCATGATGCTGCCCGGCTTCGGGATCGCCTCCGAGGTGATCTCGGTGATGGCGCGCAAGCCGATCTTCGGTTACCGCCTGATGGCGCTCTCGCTGATGGCGATCCTCGTGCTCGGCTTCTCGGTCTGGGCGCACCACATGTTCGTCGCCGGGATGTCGCCCTGGCTGCGCGTTCCGATGATGGTCACCTCGATGGTGATCGCCGTCCCGACGGGAATCAAGGTGTTCTCCTGGCTGGCCACCTTATGGGAGGGGCGGATCCACTTCCACACGCCGATGCTGTTCGCGCTCGGCTTCGTCTCGATGTTCGTGATCGGCGGCCTCTCCGGGATCTACCTCGCGGCGGTGCCGATCGACATCCACACCTCGGACACCTACTTCGTCGTCGCGCATATCCACTACGTCCTCTTCGGCGGCTCGTTGTTCACCATCTTCGCCGGGATCTACTTCTGGTTCCCGAAGATGACCGGCCGGATGTACGACGAGCGGCTCGGCAAGCTCCACTTCTGGCTCACGTTCGTCGGCTTCAACCTGACGTTCTTCCCGATGCACTGGCTCGGGATCCAGGGGATGCCGCGCCGCGTGGCCGACTACGCGCCGCGCTTCGGCGACCTGAACATGTTCATCTCGATCGCGTCCTTCGCGCTCGGCGCCTCGACGCTCGTCTTCCTCTACAACATGATCCATAGCTGGCGGTTCGGGCCGGCTGCGGCCGCGAACCCCTGGCGGTCGCTCACGCTCGAGTGGCAGGTCACCTCGCCGCCGCCGGTCTTCAACTTCGACGAGATCCCGCAGGTGGTCGGCAACCCGTACGAGTACGGAGTGGCGGGCGCGCGTCACGCGGTCTTCAACGGCGACCGGGCGGCCGAGCTGGAGGAGGTGCCGCCGCGTTGAAGCACGTGCTCGTGATCGCGAACGAGACCGTCGCGGGCAAGAGCCTGATCGAGGCGCTCGAGCGGCGGGCGAAGGAGGGCCCGCTGCGCGTGACGGTCGTCTGCCCGATCAACCAGCCGCGGGAGGGCTACGTCGTCTACGAGGACACGCGCCGCGCCGCCGCGGGGCGCCGGCTCGAGCGGACCCTCTCGGCGCTGCGGGAGGAGGGTATTCCGGCCGCGGGGCTCGTGGTCGAGGCCGATCCGGTCGCGGCCCTGCGCGACGCGCTGGCGCAGCTCGAGCCGCCGCCTGACGAGATCGTCGTCTCCACGCACCCACGCCAGAAGTCGGGCTGGTTGCGCCGGAACGTCGTCGAGCGGATCGAGCGCGCCGCCGAGGGCAGGCCGGTCGAGCACGTCGTGGTCGATCTCGAGCAGGAGGCGGGCGGCGAAGCCAACGTGCTCGTCGTCGCCAACGAGACGATCGTCGGCGAGCCGCTCCTCGACCGGATCCGCGAGCGCGCCCGGCAGGGGCCGGCTGCATTCCTGCTGATCTGCCCGCAGAGCGATCTGGCGATGTCGGCGCATCCCCAGGCCGAGCGGCGCCTGCGGCGGGCGCTGACCGTTCTCCGCGGCGAGGGGATCGAGGCGCACGGCCAGGTCGCCCATCCGGATCCGTTCACGGCGGCTCTGCATGCCGTCCAGGACGAGCGGATCGACGAGATCATCGTCTCCACGTTCCCGGGCGAGAAGACCTCGAGCTGGCTGCGGGGAGACGTCGTCAACCGGCTGCGCAAGCAGACGGGGCTGCCGGTCGAGCACGTCGAGGTAGCGCCTGAGACGGAGGCGGTCGCGCGATGAGCACGCTACGCGTCCGGCAACAACCCCGCAGGTGGCCGCTCGGCCTACCGAAGCGAGCCCGCACAAAGGAGAGGCGCGGGGCGTGAGCGTTCAAGCCGAGGCGCACGCCGCCCACCCGCCCGCGGCGCACCAGAGCTCGCGCGTCGACGCGCGCACGCTCGGGATGTTCCTCTTCATCGCGTCGGAGATCATGCTCTTCGGCTCCTTCTTCACGGCGTACTTCTTCGTGCGCGTGGCGGCGGGGACGCCGTGGCCGACCAAGGGGCAGGAGCTGCCGGTCTTCGTCGCCGGTCTCAACACGATCATCCTCGTCACGTCGAGCTTCACGATGCACTGGGCTCTCCAGTCGATCAAGCGGGGCAACCGCTCCGGGCTCCAGGCCGGGCTCACGCTGACCTTCCTGCTCGGGCTGAGCTTTCTGCTGACGCAGCTGCTCGAGTACTCGCGGGTCGGCTTCGCGCCGTACACGGACGCCTTCGGCACCGTCTTCTACTGCCTGACCGGGTTGCACGGGGCGCACGTCTTCGTCGGGCTGACGCTGTTGGCCGCCGCGACTACGCGCTCGTACCGCGGCCACTACTCGCCCGAGAAGCATCTGGGGGTCGAGATCCCCGGGATCTACTGGCACTTCGTGGACGTAATGTGGATCGTGGTCTACACGACGGTTTACATCCTTTAGTGAAGAACCCGCTCAGGAGCGAAGCCGAAGCCTTCCAGTTCCTGCTCGGAGCGATCGCCTACTTCGCCGCGATCGCGATCGCCGGAGTGATCAACGCGTGGGCCGGGGTGGCCGTCTTCGTGCTGCTCAGCGCCGGAGTGCTCTGGTGGTGGTTCCGGGCGCGGCGGATCGAGGCGCCGCGACAGACGACCCCGACGCGGCGCGGCGCGCCCGACGAGCGGCGGATCCTCGTGATCGCAAACGAGACCGTTGGCGGCGAGGCCCTCCGCGAGCGCATCCGGGAGCGCGGCGCGGGCCGGCGGACGGAGGTGCTCGTCGTCTGCCCCGCGCTGAACACTCCGCTGCGGCACTGGGCCTCCGACGAGGACTCCGCGCGGGCTCAGGCGCAGGGGCGGCTCCAGGCGAGCCTCGAGCGGCTCGAGCAGGCGGGGATCCACGCGCGCGGCGAGATCGGCGACGGCGACCCGCTTCAGGCGATCGAGGACGGGCTCCGCACCTTCGGCGCCGACGAGGTGATCATCTCGACGCACCCGGAGGGCCGCTCCCACTGGCTCGAGCGAGGCGTCGTCACCAGCGCGCGCGAGCGCTTCGCCGTCCCGATCACCCACGTCGTCGTAGACCTCGAGGCGGAGAGAGAAGAAGTCCGCTGAACGCCGCGCGAAGTTCAGCGACTCGTAGCGTCCATACCAGATGAAGAACGTCGGCAGAGCGGCTGTCCTCCAAGCGGTCGTACTGGCAGTGCTGCTCACCTTCACCGCAGGCGGCGGTGCCGCGCAGGAGACCGCGCCTCAGCGCGCGCCGACGCTGACAGCCCGGCAAGCCCACGGAATTGGGGTCGTCGTCCAGTTCCTCGACGCCTTCAACGCGGGCAACTTCAGGCGGGCGCTCGGTTCGTTCACGAACGATCCTCGCCTTGTGCCCAAGGTGGCGGTCAGCGACTGCGACTACCGACACCGCAAGAGCGTTCTCTACAGAGGACGGCGGCCCGGCGGCACAAGGCTTCATTTTGAAAGGGGCACTGACATGAAGCAAAACGTCAAGGGGTCCGGCTCGATTGGGGGACTTCCTCTCGGCCTCGAGCAGCGGAGCGCCCGGAGCAGCGACGGTGGATCAGACTGACATTCGCCGGTCGGGACGGCATGACTGGTAAACCGTCGGGAGCTGCCTCGGTCTAAGGTCGCGGGTCACCGGCGAGCGGTGCCGCATAGAGCTCTCGAGGGTTCTCCGTGTGGTCGGGCGCATCCGCTGCTCGAGGTCGAGAGGCTGGTCGGGGATCAGGCGCTCCGGAGTGGCTGGTCGGTTGCGATCGCCCAGACGAAGCCGGCGAACTCGCGGGCGCAGGCGACGACGATCTTCTGCTGCGGCTTGCCGCGGCCGGCCATCCGCTGCCAGCGCTGGAAGAGCCGTTGCTGGCAGCGCCAGGCTCGCTCGATCACGATCGCGTCTTGGCCGCGCTGGCGGCGGGCGAGCTCGTAGCCGAGCTTCGGCCGCCGGCGCGCGTGCCAGGCGGCCTCGACCAGCAGGCGGCGGACGCCTAGGCATCTGTCGTGGGTTGCCGGGAGTGGCCCGGTAGAGCCACATACGGAGGTCGCCGACCATGTACGACTCTACGACGACGGTAGCGGTCGGGCTCGACGTTCACGCGCGCTCGATCCGGCTGGCGGCGGTGCGCGCCGACGAGCTTTTGGAGGAGCGGACGCTGCCCGACGACGAGCAGGCGGTCGAGCGGCAGCGCGCCGCTGGCCAGCGGCGCGTGCCGCTACGAGGCGGGCCCGACCGGCTTCGGCCTCTACCGGCACCTGGTCGGGCGCGGGATCGACTGCGCCGTGGTGGCACCTGGACTGGTGCCGCAGCGGCCGGCCGACCGGGTCAAGACCGATCCGCGGGATGCGCGTAAGCTGCGCGCGAGGACGCACGCCTGGATCGGATGCGCGACCGGCACCGGCTGTCGAAGTTTTGCCTGCGTCACGGACGGCTGCTGGCCGACCAGTCTCGTGGACGGTCGTCCGTCGCAAATGGCTCGGCGAGCAGCGGTTCGAGCACGCCGCCGAGGAGATCACGTTCGACACCTACCTGCACGCCGTCGATCTCGTCGACGCTCGGATCGAGGCGCTCGAGCGCGCGATCCGCGAGACGGCCGAGCAGGGACCGTGGCAGGAGCTCGTTGCTCGGTTGCGCTGCCTGCGCGGGATCGACACGCTGACCGCGTGCGCGCTCATCGCCGAGATCGGCGACTTCAGCCGCTTCCGCACCGCCGAGGCGCCGACCACTCTCCCGCCGACAATCGGACGCCGCGGCCCGCGGGGCTGCGGCTCCATCCTGTCTAAGTGGGGGCGTACCAACCGCCGCCGGGGCGGGCTTTGCTCGTCCCGGCTCAGAGAGCTTGCTTGGGTGAGATCAGCGACGAAGTCATCATGGCTCGCGCGTCAGCGCGAGCCGGACTTCGTCGCTTCGGACACGTACTTCGCGACCGCCTTGATCTGCGCGGGCGTGAGCTGGCCCTTGAAGGCGGGCATCACCGCGCCGCCGTTGATCACCTGCTTCTGCGCGCGCGCGAAGCCGGGCTTCAGCTTGTCCAGGTTCGGCCCGACGGTGCCGCTCGTGCCGGCGTCCGCGAGCGTGTGACAGCTGCCGCAGTTGGCGACGAAGATGTCCTTGCCGCTCGTGAGCTTGGCGCCCCTCCCCGGAACACCGGCGACCGCCGCCACGTAGGCCGCGACCGCGTCGGCGTCGTTCCCCCTGACGAGGTTCGCCGGCATGGGCTGGATGGCGAGCTCGATCTGGTCGCGCACGACCTGCTGGATCGTGCTCTGCTTGTACCCCTGCCTGCGGGAAAAGGTGAAGGCATCGTCGAGGTTCGGCCCGACGTTCGCGTGTGACCCGGCGTCCGCGAGCGCGTGGCAGCGGGAGCACTTGTCCAGGAAGAGCTGCTTCCCGCGCGACTGGTCGCCGCTCTTGGCGATTCCGCCGGTACCGCAGCCGCCCGCGAGCAGCGCGGCCGCCAGAGCGAGGACCGCCGCGCGGCCGCGCACTACCCGGAGGGCTGGCCGGAGGAGCTCAGCTTCGCCACCGCCTCCTCGCGCGTCGGGTAGATGGTGAAGACGCGGTCGAGGCCCGTGATCTCGAAGATCTTGGTGATGTTCCGGTCGCTGCACACAAGGGCGAGCTGCCCGTCGTTCGTCCGCAGGCGCTTGACGCCGCCGACCAGCACCCCGAGCGTCGTCGAGTCGATGAAGGTCGTGTCCGAGAAGTCGACGACGACCTCCTTGCCCCCCTTGCCGATCACGTTGAGCAGCTGCTGCTTGAACTCTGGCGCCGTGTAGAGATCGACCTCGCCGGCGAGCGAAATCACATAGGCGTCGTCCGCCAGTTGCTCCGTCTTGATGTCGAAGTTCATCCCGGCCTCGCTGTCTCCCCCGTCGGGCGGGAGTCTAACCCTGGGTCGCCGGCCGGGATGACTTGAGCTGCGCCAGCTCCTGGCGCACGGCGGCCGCATACGTGCCGTTCGGGTCCAGCCTCAGGTAGCGCTTGTAAGCCGCAATCGCAGTCGCCGTGTCGCCCGCGTTCTTGGCGAACCCTCCGAGCGCGAGCTGCGCGGCGGCTTCCGCCGAGGTCCCGCGCGTGGCCGTCGCGACGCGCTTGTATGCCGTCTTCGCGGTGTTGATCGCGGTGATCGCCTTGGTGTACGCCTCGTTCTTGGTGTTCGTGAGCGACTGCGTGAGAGGATCCTGCGAGAGCGCCTGCCCCAAGGTCGAGCTCGAATCGACTCCCGGCGGGAGGAGGTTGGCGTTCGCGAGCGCGAGCGCAGCGTTCTGGTACGTGACGATGGCCCGCTGGGCCCGATTGCTGTAGATCCCTGCGAGCGTGTTGAGGACGTCGGCGTTCTTCGGCGCGACCTTCGCCGCCCTATTCAGCGTTCCGACTGCCTCCGCTTCCTTGTTGTCCTGCTGGAGGAGGAGGTTCGCCAGCTGGAGGTACGCCTGAATGTCATTCGGGTTGCGCGCGATCTTCTTCTGGTCGTCCTTGATCTGCGAGCTCGTCCCACTACCGCCGCCGCCGAAGAACTGTCCGTTGAGGACGTCGCTGAGTCCGTTCGAGCCCGAGCCGACGCCGAAGGCGACGAAGCCGACCGCGAAGACGAGCGCCAGGAAGACGAATACCCACTTCGCCTGGCGGCGCAGACGCGGGAAGAACATCGCCTGCTCGTAGGTCGGCGCCGAGCGCTTGCGCTTCGGCTCCGGCTTCGGGCGCTGCTTGCGCTGCGTCTGAGCGCCTCCGCGTGCCATCGGTCCTAAGGCACCGCTCGCGGTGCCGCTGTCAGGACACACGGGCTGCGCCCGGGCGTCCCTCTGAAATGGTCGGTCGAACCGAATGGACTCATACGAAACGGGCTCTTAGCGTACCTGCCCTTCGACGAGACGAGCGCTCTCCCAGTCGAACTCCTCGCCGACCGCGCGGAGGCGCTCCTTCGTCTCCGC
>WNFU01008392.1_pt1 | contig 11946 bp, 15 predicted proteins | sample 5400121 | NCBI WGS metagenome assembly WNFU01 (sample SAMN13153360, study PRJNA577476) | soil metagenome | isolation source: 100 cm soil or saprolite under grassland replicate 1 | place: USA:California | collected 2016-06-15 | reverse complement strand
GGCCGCACGTACTGGCTGTGACAGTACCAGCAGCCCTCGCGCTGATAGACCTGGCGGCCGAGCTGCTCCAGGGGCGTGTAAGGCGACGATTCGTACCAGACCCACTTGATCTGGCCGAGCTCGTTGCGGAGCGCCCGGGTGGCTCGCGTCTCCCGGGACTGCGGGATCCAGATCGGCAGGACGCCCTGGACGAAGATGGCCAGGGAGATGCAGAAGAAGCCGGCCCCCAGCACGTACGTCTTCATCTCAGGCCCGCGCAGCGCTCTCGCCGCGTTCCCCGGGCGCCACGCGGGACAGCGGACGCTCGGCGCCGGCGCCCGCGGGGCTCATGGCGGTCCGCATGAAGTTGTACACCAGGAGCGACATCCCCACGTCCATGGAGATGCCGGCCAGGGTGCGGACGAGCCAGAACGGCCTCATGGTCACGACGGTATCCACCCACTCCGCGTGCGCCATCAGCATGTACCCCTGCTGGAGCCCCTGGGCCGACAGCACGAGCCCCATGGTCGAGATGCCGAGGGTGATCAGCCAGAAGCTCCAATTGCCGAGGCGAAAGCTCCACAGCTCGCGGCCGCAGAGCCGAGGCCACACATAGGTGGCACTCCCCAAGGCCCAGACGACGAAGGTCCCGAACACGGTCAGGTGGGAGTGCGAGATGACGAAGTCGGTGAAGTGCGTGGGCTGCTGGATGGAGCGCAGCGCCTCCGTCGAGCCCTGGAAGCAGCCGGCGAGGTACATGATCGAGCCCATGATCAGGAACTTGGCCGGGAGGTTGCGGGAGAACCCGCCCCATTGCCCGATCATGGTGCCGAAGAAGTTCTGGAGCACGGTCCAGACGGGGATGATCAGCATCATGGACGAGATGATCGCGATGGTCTCGGCCCAGTCGGCGATGGGGCTGTAGAGGTAGTGGTGGATGCCGACGAACGGATAGAAGAACGCCAGCGACCAGAACCCGATCAGGGAGAGCTTGTGGCTGTAGATCGGCGCGCGGATGGACGCGGGCAGGAAGTAGTAGATGAGCACGTACCCGGCCGGCGTGATCCACAGCCCGACGACGTAGTGGATGAAGAGGCCGTGCAAGGCCGCGTTGTTGATGCCGGGCACCGTGTTGTACGGGCCGATGATGAGGAGAAGGAGGTTGATGTCAGTCCACACGAAGGCGCCGATCAGGTACCAGAGGCTCACGTAGACTTCCCGCTGGGTCCGGCGGGCGATGGTCATGAGAAGCTGGACGGTGACCGCCAGCACCAGGACCATCAAGATGACGACGTTCCAGAGTGCCAGCTCTCCGGCCTCCCATCCCCGATTGGTGCCGAACACGGTGAGTCCGATGAACGCTGCGGCGAGGTTCAGGTTCCAGATCCACACGAGGGCGTGCCCCCACCGCTCCTTCCAGACGCGCACGCCGGCGAGCCGCGGGGTCACGTAGTAGCAGAGGCCGATGAAGAGCGTCGAGAAGGCACCCCAGATGACCCCGTTGACGTGGACCGGGCGCAATCGCCCGAACGTCAACCCGGCCCGGTTCCCGAGGAACTCGGGGTAGTTGAACTTGGTCGAGACCAGGACGCCGACCGTGGGGGCGAACATGAGCCAGAAGAAGCCCCAGAGCAGCCACTTCCGGATGAGGTCCCCGTCGATCAGCTCGTCGTTCCGAGCTACCGCATCCTGGGCCATGGAGGCCTCCCCGGCGTGCTGGGAAGACTGACCATCCTGGATCAGCCGAACCGGATGGGTTGCACGGCCTCGACCCGCTGGCCCCGGCTGTCCGTGAGCAGCGCGCGCAGGAGCCCTTCCCGCCGGGTCCGGAGCGGGAAGCTGATGAACGCATCGTCGCTGAGGGCGGCGGTGCCTTCGAAGCGGCTCACCCGGTCCTCGCCGTAGAACAGCTCGATCTCCCTGAGATAGAACGGCTCGGATTGCTGAACGAACTTCCCCTCGCGGATGGCCAGGCCGGTCCGGTTCGGGTGGCGGGTGACGAGTTGCACGAGCACGATCTCGTCCGGTCGGATTCGACCGCGCTTGAGCAGCTGGGGGATCCGGATGGCAGGCGGCTGGATGGCGTCGTTGCTGGCGCGGCTCGGAGGGGGCGAGGGGTCATCACATCCACCTCCGCCCGCGGGGATATTGATGGAGCGCGTGCTGGCCCAGCGGCCGTGCACGCTGCACTCGGCGGTCACCAAGACCTCAGAGATCCCGTGGTCCATCCGCGCCTGGAAGGACACGTACACCCGCCCGTTGGCGGGTGAGAAGTGGAACGCACCCTTGGACGGGACCGGGTCCCGGTCGTTGGTCACCTGGACGCTCGTGATGTAGTGGCCGGGCTCCATGGGGTGGGCCATCTCCACCACGATGGGCACCTTGGCGCCATTGCTGGCGACGACCGGGAGCCGCAGCACCGGAAGGTGGAGGCGCTCGAAGGGCGAGAGGAGGTCCGGATCGTCGGCGCTCAGGCGCCGCGCCGGGGCGGCGCCCCAAGCCAGGCCGCTGGCCCCGCCGCCCCACAGCCCCACGGTCGCCGCGACGACGCCCAGGAAGCGGCGCCGGGACAACTCCAGCGACCGTGAGGGCCCAGGGGTGCTCATCACCGAGGGCGACGACTCAATGGATCCCCGTAGCGAGTTTGGAGCCCCGGTTGGACCAGTAGACGTAGGCCTCGAGCGCCTTCATGGCGTCACTGTCAGGATCGATCTTGACGCCCTCGTTCGGCTTCTCGATGCACCAGTTGATCATGTCCCGGAGCGTCGAGAACTTGTTGATCTGCTCCTGGAACTTCGGGAACTCGTGGGGATGCGTGTCTGACGCGAACGGATGGCACATGGCGCAGGCCATCCCCGTCTTGGACAGCGTTACGTTCATCTTCTTCTCGGTGTCCCCGTCCCCATGAAACAGGAGATCCCCGACCTTCACCTGCTCCATGAAGACCTCCTGGAACGCGTTGAGCTGTTCGGGGGTGTGCTTCTCCTTGTGGGCCAGGGCCGTCGGCGGAGCCAGCGTGCGCCCGGTTCCGAGGACGACGAAGAGCAGCCCCGCGATCGAAGCCCCCAGCGCGATCAGAACACGCCGCTTCACGTTCATGACCATCCCTCCGACGGGCGGGCCGCCCGCGTGGACGCGGTTAGTAGGGGTAGAGGCGGTCGGCGATGCGCGGGCTCAGAATTTGATTGACGTTGTCGCCCGTCCCCGAGTCGACCGCCGCATCGGCGATGATCGCCTTCCGCCCCCACATGACGTACTCGTTCTCGATCTTCGCGGCAGCGGTCGCCGTGAGGCGGGACCAGCCCACCCCATCGAAGTGGTCGCCGGGATCCGCCCGGATCATCGGCTTGGTGAGCGGGGGCACGCCCTCCGGCGCATACGGCCACGGCCACGAGGTAGCCAGCATGCCGATCGAGCGCATCTTCCCGACCTCGTTGTAGAGCACCTGGTGGGTGTGGCCGTGGATGTTGGTCACGTTGCTGAACGGATTCAGGATCTCGTTGACCTCCCGCCAATCCCGCGTCCAAAAGTTCCACGGGGGGTAGTACTCGTAGAGCGGCGTGTGCGTGAAGACCACCACGGGCTGGTTCTTCGGCCAGCCCGACAGCGTCTGGTTGAGCCAGCGCCGCTGGGGCTCGCCCACGCCGGCCCAGGGGCCGGCGACGCTGCCGTCCAGCGTGGCCATGTGGCCCATCCGCTCCTTGGGCGTCATCTTCTTGGCGCTCCAGTAATCGGGAGTCTGCCCGACCGTGTTGAGGCCGATGAAGCGCACGCCCTTGTGATCGAAGGTCCACGGGCTCTTGCCGAACATCCCCTCCCACTTGGCGCCCATGTCCAGGTACCAGTCGTGCTCGCCGGGGATGAAGACCTTCTTGATCGTGAGCTCTTTCAGGATGTCGGCGCCCAGGTCCAGCTCCACCGGGTCGCCCAGCTGGGCCAAGTCCCCGCCGAAGATCAGGAAGTCGGCCGGCGGACTCATGGCCTTGATCTCCCGCACCGCCCGGACCGTCTTCTCGACGAATCGGGTGTTCACGTTCTTGGGGTAGAGGTGGGTGTCCGAGAGCCAGGCGAACTTGAACGCGGCCGGCTGGCCGAAGGCCAGGTCGACGGTATTGATGATGGGGAACCATCCCACGGATGCGGCGCCGGCGGCGGTGCCGGCCAGGATGGCCTTGTTGATGAAGGTCCGGCGGGTGATTTCCAGCGCGCGGTCGGGCCGCTGCCCTCGGTTGATCTCCATGTCGATCTGCCGTGGATCCAGATCGGATTCCCTTGGCTCCATCCCTGGTTCCTCCCTGTTAGTCGTCAGCAGGCCGGCGACTCACTCGCGCTACTTCTTGAGGTCGATCGTGACGCTCACTGCCTCCTTTGGCTTGACGGTGACGGGCAGCTCCACCTCTCCGGAGTGCTCCTGCCAGGTCACCAGCGTGTACTGTCCGGGCGGGACATCCTTGATCGTGAACGTGCCATCCTTGGCGGTCACCGCGTAGTAGGGGTTGTCCGCCACGTAGATCCATCCGAGCATCCAGCCGTGGGCGTCGCACTCCACCCGGACCAGGCCGGACTTCTTCAGTGGCTTCTTGATCCGCTGATCCTTGTTGGGCAGGGCGACGTTGAAGGCGGTCAGCTTGCCGTAGAACCCATGGGTGTTGTGCAAAACGGGATCGGAGTTCACGATCTCGATATCGCCGGCCGGGATGATCTGCACGTGCGGGTGAAAGTCGCACTTCTCGTTGTCGATCGCGGGGGTCTTAGAGGATTTCTCCCAGCCCTTGCCCTTCTCCACCGCCTTGAGGTACACGAATGCTTCCTGAACCCCCTTGTCCGGGGCGAGCACGATCTGGGGCACCTCACGGATGCCGCTGCCGCAGACCTCCTTGTCCTTGGTCGGGATCACCTTGCGCGGCGCGGGCGGCGTGCCGGTGAACACGACCTTCCCCTGGATCGCCCCTCCGTTCGTCACTGCCACCGCTTCGTAGCCCGAGGCTTGGTGCGGTGGCAGCAGAGGGCCCGCCACGAGAAGGGCGGCAGCCAGAACGGTGAGACGTGGCATTGACCGGTACCTCCTTTCCCCGCCGACCCGCCGCCTGGTCGAGCCGGTTCACAGCTTGTCGTGCACTCGGGAGCCGGCAGGAAGGTCGAGCTTCTCCTCCCGCGAGTGGCAAACCAAGCACGATCGACCGCCGATCTCCGATACGAGCGAGTAGGCCGCCCCGTGGGAGGCCCAGACGATGACGTCGTATCCCTGTCGGGTAACCATCTTGAACTTTGGAGACTCGTTGAGCCCGAGGGACTGGTACTTCTCGAGCGGAATGATGAAGAGGGAGACGTCCTTGCCCTCGACCTGGTAGTGGAGGGCCGCGACCTCGAGATCCCGGAGATTGGACACGCGCCCGCCCAGAAGGGTCAGATCTTCTCCTGTGAGCTCGGGCAGGCTCACGTTGAAGTTCAGCCGTCCCTTGAACCACTGCTCCGCGGCCTTCGGGGCGACGCGCTGGATGTCGTGCGGGAGGATACCCCGCGCCAGCTTCTGATGCTGCTCCACCGACGCGTCAGCGAGGCGCATCAGCGAGGCATTCCCCCGGTTCCACGGCCGCTCGCCGCCGGAGCCGAAGAGCGCACCGAGGCCAGCCCCGACCAGGCCTCCGACGACGAAGAGGGCCAGCCCGGCCACGAGGCCCCCGCGGAGAAAGGGCAGGGAGCGGCGGGCCATCGGTTCGGCGGGGAGGCCGGCAAGGAGGCTCGCCACGCCATCGCGCACTCGCTGCGGGGCCGGGTCGGGCCGAAGGGGCACGACATACCGCTCCCGGAAGGTCCGCTCGAGCTCCACCAGCCGCCGACAATCGACACAGGCCGCCAGATGGCTCTCCAGGCTCTCGCACTGTTCCTCGGGAAGTTCCCCGTCGATGTATTCGAAAAGCTTCGAGCGAGCGGCCTTACAGACCATAGGCGCTCCTCGACTTGAGCTCCTCCGCGGACGGCTCCTGCAGGAACGACCGGACCAGGTTGCGGCCGCGGGACAGACGGGACATGACGGTTCCGATGGGCCTGTCGAGGATTCCTGCGATTTCCTGGTAGGAGAGCCCCTCGATCTCCCGGAGCTCCACGACCTCCCGGAGGACGGTGGGGAGCCGTCGGATCGCCTCCCTGACCGCCTCGATGGTGAGGCGGCGTAGAAGGATCTCCTCGGGATTCAACGGAACCGGGTAGAGCACCACTTCCTTTGCGGGATCCTTGAGCGCACCCTCATCATCCGGCCACTCCTCCTCCACGGGTCGGACGCGCCGCCGCCGAGCCCGGTCTATGTAGACGTTCTTGATGATCTTGAAGACCCACACTTTGAAGCTCAGGTCGGCCTTGAACGAGTCGAACCCCCGGAAGGCCCGCAGAAGAGACTCCTGGAGCAGGTCGTCGGCCTCCGACTCGTTCCTGGCGAGGACGCGCGCGTAGCTGTGCATCGAATCCAGATATCTCAGGGCAAGTTCCTGGAACCCCGCCTTCGGGTCCACCGGATTATCCAGCCGCCGCCCCGGAATGGATCGCCACCGACCCCCTTACCCCCCTATACGCAGCAGCAACTCGTTTATTCCACGACCATGCCTTCTGCAACAGCCCCCCGAGGCCTCGGCCAAACCAGAGCTGCCGAGATCAAGTACAATGTTCTCCGATGATAGGAAAGTCCCTGGTGCTTTCCCTGCTCGTCTACGTGTCCCTCGACTTCGCGGCCCCGCTCATGCCCGGCGCGATCTACTTCGAGGACGGCACCCTCACAGTCGTCCCTGGGGACCGGTGCCGAGCCGATCAGTCATCCCTCTCCATCCGTCCCGCCCCGGCGACCCGACCGCCGGAGCCGATTCCGACGCTCCTGATGACCTCGGCGCCCGTGGCGCCTCTCGCCCCTCGAACCCAGCGCCGGACGGTCCCAGCCAGGCGCCCGCCGAGTCCTTCCGAGACGTCCGCCTCCTCGACAGAAGACCACTAAGCGAGCCGTCTCCCTTCGAGGCACTCTCCGCGGCTGCCGCCGCGGAACCCTGCTCGTCTCTCACCCGAGGGGGGTCCACCATGAGGGTCCGGAAAGGCTACGAAAGCATGGTGGTGGCGCTGATCATGTTCGCGGTCGCGATGCTCCTGATCGCCGCGCACAAGCTCCTCTTCTAAGGGCAACGAGCGCCGGTCCCATGCACATCGCGGACCTCTTGCTCTCCTTGGGCCTCATCTGGCTCGCCGCAAAGCTGGCGGGCGAAGGGATGGAACGCCTCGGCCAGACGGCTGTCCTCGGCGAGCTTCTCGTCGGGGTCGTCATCGGTCCACACGCCCTCGGGCTCGTGAACGAGTCCCAGATCCTCCATGCCCTCGCCGAGATGGGCGTGATCCTCCTGCTGTTCGAGATCGGGCTCGAGTCCGATCTGTCGGAGCCGGTCCGCGTCGGGGCCCAGTCCACCCTGGTGGCACTGGTGGGGATCGTCTGCCCCTTCGGGCTCGAAGGGGGTTCTGGCCACAGCGCTGCTGACCGTGGTTGCGGTGATCGGGAAGCTCGCCTCCGGGCTCGCGGTCTACCAGAAGGCGGTCCGCGCCTGGCCCGTCGCGGTGGACATGGTGCCGCGGGGCGAGGTCGGGTTGATCTTCGCGGGCATCGGGCTTTCGACCGGGGTGCTCGACTCAAGCCTCTACGCGGCCGTTGTGGCCATGGTGATGCTGTCCACGTTCATCGCGCCCCCATGGCTCAAGGCGCTCTACCGGACTCCGGGCGGCCCGTGACGAGGCCCGAGGCCGTCTGGCTCGCCCCGGCGGCGCCCGCCCGACCGCCTTAACTGATTCCAGATTGGAATCGTGGTACAGCTCTCCGTATGCGAAAGAACCGCGCCAGATCCTGGAAGAACTTGGCCTCGCCGAAGGCGTGCGGATCGAATAGGCGGCTGCCATCGTCTCGGATTTACACAGCCTCGTCGTCATCGCCGCCTCGAAGTGTGGGCGCTGCTGGCCGGCCCGGGGTTGCTCGATCAGCTCCCGGGAGGGCTCGCACGCGCTGGTGCTCGGCGCGCCGCTTCAGGTTCGCGAACTGACGCGTCTGCATGATCCAGTGCGCGGGCTCCCAAAAGAGAAGGTCCGCGATCGCCTGCAGGAGCCACGGTCGGGCGGACGCGTAGCCGCTGATCACGAGCCGGGTGCGTCCCTCGGGCCACTCCTTCAGCTGGAAGCCCCACAGGGCGTCCCCTATGAGCCTCCGCCGACTGACACGCGAACTTGGGTGCGTTCGCCGCCTTCCCAGTCCCAACGGTGAGGCTGCGCAGTCTCTCGGTCATCATCGCCCCGGCATACGCCCTCGGGCGAGCCCGCTGTCGAGTCAGAGCTTCGAGAGATGCCCGGACTGGATCAGGTCCACCAGCACGTTCCACTGGTCCTTCTTCAGAACGGCGAGGTTGTCGGCCTCACCGATTCGCACCTCGTCGCCGATAATCTCGACTTCCGGGCACGCGGCGCAGTGAGGGCACAGAGACATCTTGGTGCTTTTCATCTTGCTCACCTCCTCTCGTGAGTTTCAGCTGCTCGATATGAGAGCAGACAGCCGCAGGGCGTCGGCGTTGGGAGCGCGCGAATCTCAGCAGACCGCGAAGACCTTGGCGAACGTCGTGGAGGTCCGCCAGCGTCCGCTCAATCTCGTTCAGCTTCTCGTGAACCATATCAAGAACATGCGGACATGGGCAGCGACCAGACCGCTTGATCGAAACGATCTCTTTGATCTCGTCGAGGTGGAAGCCGAGCCGCCGCGCCCGAGTCACGAAGGCGAGAATCTCCAACGTGTCATTGCCGTAGACGCGATATCCGGTCACTGTGCGACGCGGTGCCGGGAGAATGCCTGCGGCCTCGTAGAGCCGAAGCGCCTTGCGGCTCAGGCCGCTGCGTGCGGCGACCTCGCCGATGAACAGGCCGTCTCGTCCCATGACCCGAGGATAGCCCTTGCCCTTAAGGGCAATGTCAAGAGGAATTTCATGACGTGGAAGGCCACTCAACTCCACACGGAGAAAACGGACAAATGGACATGAAGACGAAACGGAAGCGCCACAACTTGACCTTATCGCCGGAGGCTCTGGCGCAGGCGGAACAGGCAATCCAGCAAGCCGGACTGATGAGACGTACGCTGGGCAATTCCGCTTCTCCAACTCGATCGCCAACCTCCTCGGGAGAGCACCTGTACCGCTGTATAGATGAAGTCATCGCCGAAGCGCAACTTCCCGAGGCATGGCCATCAACCTCCGAGAGCGCCCTGGGTGTTCACGTACAGCGAATAGAGCGACGTGCTGCCGGCCATGAAGAGCCGGTTGCGGTAGGTGCCGCCGAAGCAGAGGTTCGCACAGCGCTCGGGCAGGTTGATGCGGCCGATGTGCTTGCCATCCGAGTTGAAGATCGACACGCCGTCGAGCCCCTCCTGCCCCATGCCCCAGCCGCACCAGAGATTCCCGTCCACATCGCAGCGGAACCCATCCGGCGTACCGGGGCCGGCGTCGATGAGCTTGCGCTTGTTGGTGATCCGGGCGCCGCCCTCGACGACGTCATAGACCACGATGGCGCGGGGCGTGATGCCGGCCTCGACCACGTAGAGCTTGGACTCGTCGGGCGAGAAGGCCAGCCCGTTCGGCCGATTGATGTCGCCCGTGGCCACCGTGATCTGCCCGCTCTTGCCGTCCACGCGGTACACGTTGGTCGGGAGCTCGGGCTTCGCGACGTATCCCTCGTAATAACCGAGGATGCCGAAGGGCGGGTCGGTGAACCAGATCGAGCCGTCGGACTTGCATACGATGTCGTTCGGCGAATTGAGCGGCTTGCCCTCGTAGCGGTCGGCGACGGTCGTGATGGTCCCGTCGTACTCTGTACGCGACACGCGCCGGGTGCCGTGCTCGCAGGTGAGCAGCCGCCCCTGCCGGTCGCGCGTATTGCCGTTGGCGAAGTTGGACGGCTTGCGGAACACGCCCGCCGCGCCGGTCTCTTCGTCCCATCGCATGATGCGGTTGTTCGGGATGTCGCTCCAGAGCAGATAGCGCCCGTCGCCGAACCACACCGGCCCTTCGCACCAGCGGAACCCGGTCGCGAGCTGCTCGATCTTCGCGAGGTTGAGCCGGTAGCGCGCGAAGCTCTGGTCCACGATCTGGATCGACGGGTCCGGGTAGCGCTGACTCGGCTGCCATTGCGCGAATGCGCGCGACGCCACCGCCAGCGCCGTGGCCGCGGACCCTCCTGCGAGGAACGCCCTCCTGTTCGACCCCATAGCTGCCTCCTCTCTGGTGGTGGATGCTGCTTCACGGTCCCCCCCCGATCGGGGACTATGCCCCAACCGCCGCCCCGGCGCAACAGCGCGTCGCGCGAATGTTCGATGCAGCTATTCACGTGACAGAGATTCCCTGTGGTGGGGAGAAGATCAACGAGGGAAGTGGCTCGGGTGCACGATTTCGCCGTCGTACGTCGGCGAGCCAGAATGCAACGGGTCGCGGAGCGCTTCATGCGCACGCTCAAGGAGCAGTGTATCTACTTGCACCAGTTCCGCAGCCTGGAGGAGGCGCACCAGGTCATTGGGCAGTTCATCGCGCGCTACAACACCGAGCAGCTCACCGCAAACACCGCGTCGACCGCGACCCCCGCGGCTCGGGCGGTCAGGGTGAGGTCTTCCCGGCCGACGCCAGCCTGGACACTCGATAGTGCCCAGGCTCGCCTTCCCCTCCGAACGGGCCCTCACAGGGTCCGGGCCGGGGTTCGCGGGGGGCGGCCGGACCTGGCGCGACGCCCGCCGCCCCAGCCGAAGTCGCGTTAATCGTTTCTATGCGCCGCGTGCGCCCGGCGCTGGGCGGCAGGTAGGTCCCGATTCACGAAAGGCGAAGCAGCTCGCGCGGGTTCAGCTCGGCGATCCGGTGGATCTCGTCCGCGCTGAGGCCGGCGCGCCGCAGGCTGCCCATCGGATCGCGATCCGCCGGTGGGAACCGCGTCACCGCGGATCACGAGTCGATCGAGCTGGACGCGGCCAGCGATGTAGCGGGAGCGCCGGGGCTTCGTGGAGGATGGTGTCGTACTGGAAAGTAGGCGTATAGCGGCGAGGCCGCGACGATCCCGGTCCGCGCGCGGTCACTCCGCTCGTGCATGCCAACTCGAAGTTGGTCCAGGTGCGGCGCCGTCGGCGCCGCCTCCGGGAGCTCGCTGCTACTGCGTGGGCACCGGCTCCCACCAGTGCGTGAAGGTGGGCTCCGCGCTGGTGCGCAGCGATCGAAGGTAGGCGCTCAAGTTCTGGATGTCCTGATCCGTCAGGTGAGGGTACGACGGCATCCCCTCCTCGGCCCCTTCCCGGACCACCTCGCCCACGTCGCCAGCGTCGGGTTTGTCGTCCCTGAAGTTGGGGCCCATACCGCCGCCACCGCGGCCGCCGTGACAGCCGTAGCAGTTCTCCCGAAGATAGATGCGCCGCCCTTCCTCGATGGGGCCCAACGTCGTTTGGGCCAGCGCCACCTGCTGCGCCGTCCCCGCGGCAGTCAGCAGCAGCGCAGGGCACGCGGCCGATCCGAGAAGTTTCAGCATTCCTCGCATGTCCAGTCCTCCTTTTCCTCTCACCCCACTACTGCGTAGATCGCTGCCCTACGGCCGAGACCCGAGTGGCGCCACGCCGACGAGCGGAATACCATATGCCTCCAGGATCCTCTGGATGTCGCCTCGTCTGCGATCCAGAACGCCCTCCAGCTGCTCCTTCAGCGCGTCCTCGCCCCGCCTCACCCCCATCGACATGTCGTAGACGAACCGGAGAAAGGGCAGGTCGGTGCTTGACGAGACCGGCACCACCTCCAACTCGGCCCGCTCTCGCTTGGCGAAATAGCCGGCAAAGGGCCCCCACACGATGGCGACGTCGATCTCGCCCGCAGCCACGGCGTCGATGATTTTCCCCGGTGGGCTTTCCTCCGTGTTCAGTATCGTGAAGCCGATGACGTTGCG
>WNFU01033191.1_pt1 | contig 11949 bp, 8 predicted proteins | sample 5400121 | NCBI WGS metagenome assembly WNFU01 (sample SAMN13153360, study PRJNA577476) | soil metagenome | isolation source: 100 cm soil or saprolite under grassland replicate 1 | place: USA:California | collected 2016-06-15 | reverse complement strand
CCGAGCGGTGCTTTACGTGGGACGCCACCATCCGGCGCATGATGGCGGTGGTCGAGCCCGCCGCCGGCCCTGTCGCGAGCGCGGGGTGAGGTCGCGCGTGCAACCGCTCCGCTCCGCCGGTGCGATTCTCTGCCTGCACGGCATCACGAGCCCGGCGCTCCCGGGGCAGAGCGTCGCGCACGTGCCGGTGGAGCGCTTCGAGGCGTTGCTGGCGGCCGTCAGGGAGGTGGGACAGCTGGTGCCGCTCCGGGATCTCGTCGCCCGGCACCTCGCCGGACGCGGTACCGCAGGCCTCGTCGCCCTCACCGCGGACGATGCCTATGCGTCGCTCCTCGTTGAGGCCGCGGACCTGGTGCGCCGCGAGGAGGTACCGATCACCGTGTTCGCAGTGACGCAGGCGGCAGCTGCCGGCGCGCACTACTGGTGGGACCGCATCGACGACCTGTTCGACCGAATCCCGCCCGAGCGCTGGCGGGCCTTCGAAGACGCGTGCGGTCTTCCCGCCGAATACCGCAACGGGCAGCCGGCGCAATACGGGCCTCTGCGCCCGCTGCGCCAGTGGTTGCTGGCCGCCCACCGCGGGCTCTGGCCGCAGGCCCTCGCGCCAATGCTGCACGATCTCGAGGTCGAGGCCGGGACGCACACGTCGCAGCGGTCCATGACGTTCGAGGAGCTCGCACGTTTCGCGGCGCTTCCGTCGGTTGACATCGGCGTGCACACGGTGTCGCACCCGGTCCTGCCGCTCTTGCCCGACGCCGAGCTCACCGGAGAGATCGCAAGGGGCTACGAGGAGCTGCGCGAGCGTTTGCGCGACGTCGTTCCGATTCTCGCTGTTCCGTTCGGCCTGTTCGACGACCGCACCCTGACGCTCGCCCGCAAGGCCGGCATGATGACCTCCCTGACCCTCGGCGGCGTCACGCTCAGGGGGCACCACGGCGTGGACGACCTCCCGCGGTTCTGTCTCTCGCGCGACGACCGTCCGACCAAATTGCGGTTGCGGCTCACGGGCCTGCTCGACCCGGGACGCTGGTCCTGGCGGCGCCTGGGCCCGCGGTATCCAGCCCTGCCGTCGGCGACCACGTGAGCGTGCCGGCGGGCCTCCGCGGACTGCGGATCGCGCACCTGATCGAGACGAACGGACCAGGCGGCGCCGAGCGCATGCTCGTGCACATGGCCACCGAGCTGCAGGCCGCCGGCTGCCACACGGTCGTGATCGCGCCGGCCGGAGGCGAAGGGTGGCTCCCGGAGCAGCTCGCGGGGACAGGCGTCACGGTGGAGTCCTTCCGGCTCGAACGCCCAGTCTCGCTCGCGTTCGCCCGACAGCTGACCGCCCTGCTGCAACGGCATCGGATCGCGCTCGCGCACAGCCACGAATTCTCGATGGCCGTGTACGGCGCGTGGGCTGCCTGGCGCGCCGGCATCCCGCACGTCACGACGATGCACGGTGGACGGTACTACGCGCAGCGGCTGCGCCGCCGCGTGGCGCTGCGTGCGGCCTTCGCGCTGACTGGTCGCGTGGTCGCGGTGTCGCGCGACCTCGCCGAGCAATTGTGCCGCGACCTCTGGCTGCCCCGCTCCCGCGTCACCACCGTGGGAAACGGCGTGCGCCCAACATGGGTCCAGCATTCAGGACTGCGTCAGGAGCTCGGGCTCGGGCCGCAGGACCGGCTCGTGGTGGCCGTCGGCAACCTGTACCCCGTCAAGGGCCACCGGCACGCGGTCGAAGCGCTCGCGTTGCTCCAGGGACCCGAGCGGCGGGTGCACCTCGCCATCGCGGGCCGGGGAGATTTGGCCGAGGCGTTGCGCGCGCGCGCCGCCGAGCTGGGCGTCGCCGACCGCCTGCACCTCCTCGGCCTCCGCGCGGACATCGCCAACGTTCTGGGGGGCGCAGACGTCTTCATTCTGCCGTCCCTGTCGGAGGGGCTCCCCGTAGCCCTGCTCGAGGCGATGTTCGCGGGACGCCCGATCGTCGCCAGCGACGTCGGCGACGTGCGCGTCGCGCTCGAGGACGGCCGGGCAGGGGTTCTCGTTCCCGCCGGCGACGCCCGGGCGCTGGCGCTCGCGGTCAGCGGTCTGTTACATGCGCCGGCGCGCGCGGGCGAGCTTGGCGCCCGGGCGCAGCAGCGCGCGAGACAGGAGTACGACGTGACCCGAATGGTGGCGCGCTACGCCCCGATCTACCGGGACGTGCTCGCGGGCGAGCAGCTGCCGACCGAACGCATCGAGGGCGGGCTGACCGCGCCCGCCCCCGACAGGTGAAACGACTGACCTAGGCAGCCTACGGGACGCTCGCGTAGGTGTGGTCGAGGTACATGTACATCTCCGCCGACGGCGGGTTCTGCAGTGTCGGGGCGTACTGGAACTCGTTGAAGCTCCCCGACGGATAGTGCACGTCCCGTCTCCCGAGCTCCCCGGCGTCGTTTCCCAGCGATAGTACACCTCGATGCGGTGCCACTCGCCCGGATTGATGAACGTCGTGGTCGCGTTCGGCAGCCACACTGCCTGGCCGTAGGGCGCCCACTCGGTGTTCACGCCGATCCGGTACGGCGGCCCATTGATCCAGCCGCTGCTCGGATTCCCGCCCTGATGGTAGAGGCCCGTATAGACCTGGCCGGACCCATTGGTGAAGTGGAACGTGATCTTGCCGCAGCCGGCCGGACTGCACTCCCAGTTGGGCGAGACCTTCATCCACCACACCGTGTAGATCTCTCGGACGCCCGGGAGGCCGATCCAATGGACGCTGGGCTCGGTATCGTGGATCATGTCCGTCGTGAACACGATGCGGAGCACGTCGGCGGCCGAGCGCGGCGCCGTCGCGTCGAGGACGATGCCATCGTCCTTGGAGCTGGTGCGCCGCAGGTAGCTCCAGCCGCTGCCCGTCAACAGGTCCCACGGCTGGTCGTTCAACGCCCGGAACCCGGGCGGCTCGTTGAGCGACGGATTACCGGTCCCGGTCGTGACGGTCACGGCCGCGCTCCCACTCTGTCCTTCGCTCGTCGCCGTGATCGTCGCCGACCCCACGACGAGCGCGCTCACCAGGCCGCCGCCGGTCACCGACGCCACGAGGGGCGCGCTGCTCCCCCACGTGACGGTGCGACCGGTGAGGATATTGCCGCCGGCATCCCGAAGCGTCGCGGTAAACGGCTGCGTCGCCCCCACGCCGAGGCTGGCGCTCGCCGGACTCACCGTCACGGTCGCCACGGGGGCCGTCGAGGCGGCAGTCGTCCCGCTCGCTACGTTGGAGAGCGGGCCGAACACGGCGTTCACGTTCAGGGTGCCCCGGAACGCCACCAGCTGGAACTGGTAGCCCGTCGAAGCAGCGAGACCCAGCACCGTGCAAGTCCGCGTCGCCCCGATCGCCGTGCCGGCTACCGGGACCGTGCAGGTGCCCTGCGCGACGCTGGTCGCCGAAGGCCACGAGAGCGTGCCCGCGGCCCAGCGGATGTCGTAGCTCGCCGGCTGGCCGGTTCCGTCGGTCACCTCGGTGAACGAGAGCGTGACCGAGTTGGTCGTGACGCTCGCCACGGTGAGATTCGCAACGGCTCCGGGGTTCGTGACCGTCGCCGTGACCGTGATCGCCGCTGTCCCACCCTGCCCTTCGCTGGTGGCCGTGATCGTCGCGGAGCCCGCCGTCACACCCGTGACGAGGCCGCTGGCGTTCACCGTGCCCACCGCCGCATTGCTGGTCGTCCACATCACGACGCGGCCCGAGAGCGCGTTCCCGCTCGCGTCTTTCGGCGTCGCCGCGAGCTGCGCAGTCTGGCCGACCTGCACGCTCGCCGTCGCCGGACTCACCGTGACCGAGGCGACCGGCACGACCGACACCGTAACGGCGGCGGCGCCACTCTGGCCCTCGCTGGTCGCGGTGATGGTCGCGGGACCCGCGGCCACGCCCGTGACCAGACCACTTGGGCTGACCGCCGCCACCGCTGCGTTGTTGGTCGTCCACGTGACGACCCGGCCCGAGAGCGCGTTCCCACCCGCGTCTTTCGGCGTCGCCGCGAGCTGTACGGTCTGCCCCACCGGCACGGTCGCCGAGGCCGGACTCACGGCCACGGACGCGACCGGGACGATTTCCACTGTGACGGCGGACGTGTCAGCCAGCGAGCCGCCGCTCTGCCTCGCGATCACCTGGTACGCGCCTGCCGTCTGCCCGGCCGTGTACGCGCCGCTCCCCGAGATCGCCCCGCCCGTCGCGCCATAGGTGACGGAGACGTTGACGCTATCGCCGGTGTTCTTGCGCCCGTACACCGCGAACTGCTGGACACCACCCACCGGCATCACCGTGTTCTTGGGATTGATGACGATCTGGATCAAGCGGCGCTTCTTCACGCTCGACGTCCCGTTGACCGCGGAGGTGCTGAGGGTCGCCGTCACGAGTACGTCGGCGGCCGACGTGTCGGCCGTGTACATGCCGCTCTGGGTGATCGGACCAGCCGACGCCGCCCAGCGGACCGATACGGGCACGCTGTCGCCGGCCTGGGTACGGCCAAAGACGTGAAACTGGTAGCTTTGGAGCGGATCGAGCATCAGGCTGTCTGGAGAGACAATCACCTGCGTGACGGGGTCGTCCACACCAGTCCCCGGGTTCCGCTGCATGTCGCACGCGGTGAGCACCGCGGCGGCGGCGGGGATGGTGAGCGCGGCGAGTCGCATCCGCGCCAGACGCTGGGACAGCTTGAAAGTGAACGGCATACCGTTACGCTCCTGCCAGTGTGAGTTTCAGAGAACCTGTGCCACCTTCGCACGGGGCATGCCCGGCGTGAGTCATTGATTCAATTCACTGTCCGTCTCGCGACGGCGTCAAAATGCTCGACAGCTGTCAACCAATCAGACACTCGCCCCCCCCCCGTCTCGACCGTCATGGCGCCGGACGCCCGGTCGTGACGATGAGGCGATCGACGGCCAGGTGTTCGGTCACCGGTGCGCCGCCGCTGCTGAACGTCAGCTGCACCGAGTTCAACATCAGGATCGTGCTGTTCCGGAAGCTGAACCCCGCCCACGCCCCCCGTTCGACCCCGTCGATCCAGAACGTCTGCCGCGCATTGGCCTGGCCCGGCGTGTTCAGCTGCACCCAGAATTCCACGTGATGCCAGCCGCCCAGACTCAGCCCCAACGGCGGCACGTAGCTCTCGGTCCCGTCCCCATACCGGCCCCAGCACGTCACGCCGTCGGCCTCGCGCGCCATCGCCGGGTAGTACGAGTAGAACCGCGTCCCAATGGGGCCCACCGGATCCGACACCACCATCGCCGCGAAGAAATCGGTCCCGTTCGGACACTTGCCCGCCTGGCCGAACGCCGACCATTGGTTGTCGGTGCGCGAGCCGTAGAACGCGATCAGCTTGGTGCTGCCCAGCCAGGTCGTCGGGAAGCGAACGTAGTAGCTGACGTAGAGCGAGTCGTAGCCGGGCATGAAGAAGCGCGTGAGCCAGCCGCCATCGGCACCGGCCGGGTAGGTCACGTCGAGGTAGTGGCTCCCGGACTGCGCGAAACTCGGGTCGGTCACGACCCGGTGGCGCGTGGCGTCCACGCCGTCCTGCCAAGCATTGAGATTGCCCGATTCGAAGTCCTCGGCAAACACCGTGTCCACCCTCTGTGACCCCGGCGGCGTCACGATCATCGTGGCGGCGCCGTTCTGCCCCTCGCTGGTCGCGGTGATCGTTGCCGAGCCCGCCGCCACGGCCGTCGCGATCCCGGTCGGGGTCACGGTCGCCACAGCCAGATCGCTCGAGGCCCACGTCACCGCGCGGCCGGTCAGAAGATTCCCGCTCGCATCCTTGAGCGTGACCGTGAACTGCCGTGTCCCCGCCACCGCCACACTCGTTGCGGACGGACTTAGGGTCACGGAGGCCACGGGCGCCGCACTCGACGTGGTCGTCCCGCTGACCACGTTCGAGAGCGCGCCAAACACCGCATTCACGTTCAGCGTACCGTGAAACGCCACGAGCTGAAACTGGTAGGCCACGCCCGCCTGCAGCCCGAGCACCGTGCAACTACGCCTGGTGCCGATCGCACTCCCCACGACCGGCGCGGCGCAGGTGCCGAGTGTCACGTCGGTGGCTGACCCCCACGCGAGCGCGCCTGCCGCCCAGCGGATGTCGTAGCTCGCCGGGAGGCCAGTGCCGTCGTTCACCTCCGTAAACGCGAGGGTGACCGAGTTGCCCGTCACACCCGCGACCGCGAGGTCGCTCACGGTCCCCGGGTTCGTCGGGGGCACCGTCACCGTTACCGCTGCCGCGCCGCTCTGCCCCTCGCTCGTGGCAGTTATCGTCGCCGGCCCCGCCGCGACCCCCGCCGCCAGCCCGCTGCTGCTCACGGTCGCCACCGCGGTGTTGGAGCTCGCCCAGCTCACCACCCGCCCACTCAAGGCATTGCCGTTCGCATCGTTGGGCATCGCCGTCAGCTGCACCGTCTGCCCCAGCGCCACACTCGCCGTCGTTGGGCTCACCGCGACAGATGCCACTGGCACCGTCGTCGTCGTGACCGTGACCGCAGCAGTGTCGGCCAACGTGCCGGGACTGCTCTGCCTGGCGATCACCCGGTAGGTGCCCGCGCTCGACCCCGCGGTGTACAGCCCTGCGGGCGAAATGCTGCCGCCAGTGGCGGAGTAAACCACGCTTACGGAGGTGCTGTCGCCATTCTTCTTTCGGCCGTTGTGGTGCCGGTGGTTGTCGTGGCCGTGACCTGATGGATGCCGGCGATCGTGTCCGCCGTGTACAGACCGCCGGTCGTGATCGTGCCCGCTGAGGTGCTCCAGCGTACCGCGATGGCAACGCTGTCGCCCGCCTGGGTGCGACCGAACGCCACGAACTGTCGTGTCTGGTAGGGATCCAGTGTAACGGTATCGGGAGAGCTGACGACCTGCACCACGGGGTCGGGGAGGGTGGGACCGGTGCCTCGCCTGTCGGGCAGCTCGCACGCGCCAAAGGCCGCGGCGGCCGCAAGGGCCAACGAGGCTTTCATGAGCGCCAGGCGCACCGACAGCTTGAACGTGAACGGCATCGTCACTCACTCCGTCGCAAAAAAAGGCCGCCAGCCTCGACCCGTGGTCGATTCGCTGGCGGCCCGGCGGACGTGGCGACGAGGTCGCGTTAGTCCCGTAGCTCTGCGTCACCGCCTTTCGGCGGTTTTGCTCTGAGCAGCGTCGTGTTGAAGCGGGGGCACTGCCGCTTGCGATCCGTGTCGAGCGGCGCCAAAAGTGCCGCGTGATTGCAACACGTGATGCATAGTAGCAACTCACATCCGACGCGCAAGTCGGGGATTCCCTGCACAGAGCGTAACCGTAAGCGTGGGTGCAGGACTGCGAGGACGATCCGTACGACTCGACAGGTTGCCGTCAGTAGACGACCCGCTCGATGGTGTTCTGCGTCACACGGTCAGGAACGGCGTCGTCCCGCGGTGACGACAAGGTGATCGACAGCGAGGTGCTCGGTGAGCGGCGCGCCGCCGCTGCTGAACGTCAGTTGCACGGCGTTCAAACGCAGCATCGCGCTGCTGCGGAAGCTGAAGTCCGACCACGTACCCCGCGGTACACCGTCCAGCCAGAACATCTGGCGCGCGTTCGCCTGCCCGGGCGTGTTCAGCCGCACCCAGAACTCGAGCTGATGCCACCCGCCGAGACTCAATGCCAACGGCGGCACGTAGCTCTCGGTCCCGTCGCCATACCGTCCCCAGCACGTTACGCCGTCGGGCTCGCGCGCCATGGCCGGATAGTACGTGTAGAACCGCGTGCCTGTGGCGCCCACGGGATCCGTCACCACCATCGCCGCGAAGAAATCGGCGCCGCTCGGGCACTTGGCCGCCTGGCCGAACGCCGACCACTGGTTGTCGGTGCGCGACCCGTACAACGCGACCAGCTTGGTGCTCCCCTGCCAGGTCGGGGGGAACCGCACCCATACGCTCACGTACAGCGAGTCGTAGCCGGGCAGGAAGAAGCGCGTGAGCCAGCCGCCGTCGGCGCCCGCCGGGTAGGTCACGTCCAAGTAGTGGCTCCCCGACTGGGCGCCGCTCGCGTCGCTCACCACCCGGTGGCGCGTCGGGTCCACCCCGTCCTGCCACGCGTCCAACGTCCCCGACTCAAAATCCTCCGCAAACACGGTGTCCACGGGCGCCGAGCTGGACGGCGTACTCTTGGCTTGAGACAACAGCACAAGGAGAACGACCCCGACGACGCCCGCGACGAGGGCAACACGACGGGCACCAGCCACTCGTCTAAGCCCCGCCGACCGCTTGGATCCAGCGTGCCAGGCGCGCGAGATCCTGGACGGTCAAGCGGCTGTGCGTGGGGAGCGTGCACAGCCGGGCGGCGAGCAGACGGCTGCCCGGGAAGGGAGCGTCGCGGTTCAAGCACCGTCCGCCGAACTGGTCAAGGTCACACAGGGCCCGTGGATAGCCGGGCATCACACCCAGCCGCCGTGCCGCGGCTCCAGCGGCCGCGCGACGAGCCCCGGCGGATGCGATCACGGGCAAGCGCAGGTAGCCGGGGCGCGCGTGACCCGGTGGGCTGATGGTCTGGAACCCGGGCTCTCGCTCCAGGTCGACCAGCAACCGCTCCGCGTTGCGACGCCGCACCTCCACCTCCCGCTCGGCCAGCGTCCAGGTCGCGGCGACGATCGGGCACGATATGCTGGTCGGTGCTCGCAGGGGGCGCGGCTTGCGATAGATCGTCTCGCCGAGGCGGAGGAAGGGCAGCGCGGCCGGCAGGGCGTAGAGGCTCGGGTGCTCGAGGAGCAACTGCGCGGTGATCGTCAGGAGCTCCCGCCAGCCCGGACACCCGTACAAGTGCACGGCGACGACCGCCGCCGCACCCTGACGCAGCGTCGCTCGCAGCTGAGCGAGATCAGGCGCGAGCGTGTGCGGGTCCACATCATAGAGCAGGGCGGGCGCGCCCGCGCCGTCGGTCGCTGCGGCGACGTCGTAGCAGGAGAACGCGGGGATGGCGACGGGGGAGCCCGGGCGATCCCTGAGCACACCGATGAGGGCTGCGGTCAGCGCCGTGGTGCCGCTGTCGGTCAGCAGCACCGACCTCGGAGAGTACCGCTCGTTCAGGAGCGCGACCACCCGCTCCTCGGCCAGCGCTGGCCCGCCGTTACGGGCTGCGGCGGCTCGCACGCCGGCGAGCAGTGCCGCAACGGACAGCGGCGAGTGAACGGGAACCTGGTGTCGCCAGACGCTCACAGCAGTCCCCGCACGACGCACGCCCAGGGCCGCCCGTCTGACGCCCAGGTCACGGGAGGAAGCGGATCAACCGCGGCCCGAGCAGATTCGCGACGGGCAGCGGCAGCCACCGCCAGACGCGCGGCCCCCAGCGGAACGCGGGGTCGTCAGGCGAGGGGGTGGCCGTGCGGTCCCCGGGAGCGTATTGACCCCACGGCAACGGCACGTCGGCGCCGCCCCACTGTTTCTTGAAGTGGTGCGTGCCCCCACCCGGCGTGCACCGGCCGAAGTCGAACACGCGCACCCCGCGGGCGATCATCTGCTCCATGAACGCCCAGTACAACAGCATGTTGGCGGCGAGCGTGCGCGACTCGCGCAGCGCCCCCGCCCACGTCATCTCGAACTCCGCGCGCCACACGAAGCCGCACCCTCCCGCGAGCGGCTGGTCGCCGCGGTACACCACGCCGAACACCACGAGATCGGGGAACGCCGCCGCGACGCGCTCGAACAACGCTCGCGGCAGGACCGGCGTGCCCAGGTCCCGCATGGTCTGCGCGAACACCTCGTAGAACGCCTCTCGCTGGTCCGGGCCGAAACGGAACATCAGCCCTTCCTTCATTGGGCGGCGGATCTGACTGCGCAGCTTGGAGGGGAAGGACTGGAACAGCTCTTCGGGGCTGGGCGGCAACGGGCGCAGAACGGTGATCTTTCTCGACGACACGGGCAGCTCGAGATCACTGCTGTGGCGGGTCCGGAGCTCCAGGAGATCCACCCGGGAACGGCGGGCCTCGGTCACCGCATCCTCCACGAGTCGCCGCCGGGCGTCGCGTGACCCCAGCGGCCCGCCGTCATTAAGAAAGGGAAGCGACACGAGGTAGTGGCCGAAGAGCCAGCTCCGAACGCGCACCAGCGGGAGAACGCCCTGCCATTCGCCATTGTCATCGATCACTACCCGGTACAGACACTCCGCTCCCAGCACGTCGCTCAGGATGTCGCGCCAACCGGCGAGATGGCAGAAACTGCCCCCTTCGGCCCGTGCCACGAACGCGTCCCAAGAGGCGATGTCGCCGTCGAGCGGCAGCGTCACCATAACGCCTCGGCGGTGGTGTGCTCGCTGAAGCGGGCCAGGGTGTCTCGGACGGCGACGAATCGGAACTCCGCCAGCAGCTGCTCGAGCCGCCGCGCCGTACCCCGCAGCCCGCCGTAGTGCCGCACGCGCGTCAGCCACGAGACGGCGACTCGCGGCTGGGCGGGATCGAGCTCCCACGGGTGGATGTAGAACGTGCCGGGCACGCCGCGGCGCTCGCACTGGCGGAGCGCGGCCCGTACGACGCCGTAGGGGAGGAGGCGGAAGTACGCCCCGCCCGCAGCGGGCAGATGCAGCCCGCACCAACGCAGCGTGGTCGGGGGAATCTCCGCGAGCCGGCCGGCGGGGCGCTCCAGCCAGTGCGGGTCAGCGTGCCCGTTGGGATAGCCGTAACCCGGGCGCCGCACAGGAAACAGGCTGGAATCGTAGCGGTAGCCTTCTTCGATCAGAATATCGAGCGCCCACTCCCGCCCCGGCACGATCGAAAAACTCGGCGCACGGAAGCCCAGCACGGGCGCACCGGTGATCTCCTCCAGCACGACCTTGGTGCGCCGGACCGAGTCCCGGAATTGCAGCGGGGTCTGGTGGGTCACGCGCGTATGGTCCCAGCCGTGCGACGCGATCTCGTGGCCGGCGCGCGCGATCGTGCGGATCAGCCCGGCCTGCCGCTCCGCCACCCAGCCGAGCACGAAGAACGTCGCGCGGGCCTCGTGCCGGGCCAGGAGCTCGAGCAGCGCCGCGACCTGCCCTGGCGCCCGGGACTCGAAGCGCTCCCAAGCGGACCGCGCCACGTGGGGCTCGAACGCCGAGACCTGGAAGTACTCCTCGAGGTCGACAGTGAAGTGGTGGGCGATCATGGCCACCTGCTGGTGCAACCGCCGTGCCCCCCGGTCGCGGGCGCCGCACGCTTGGTTCGTCGGCTGCACGCCGCAAACCGTCGCGCCGACGCTACAGGAGCAAGACCGAGACCACCTTCGTATCGGACCCCGAGGCGCCGCTGGCGTCCGTGATCGTGACCGTGATCGTGAAGTTGCGTGGCAGGATGATCACGTAGGTGTGCCCCACGGTGAACGAGCCCTGGGTCGTCCTGCTGCCGGTCGACGTCGAACCATCGCCCCAGTCGATCCCATACGACCACGGACCATTGCCGTTCGCGTCGCTAAACGACGGGTTTATCGAGTAGAGGAGACCGGTCAACGCCTGATCGTCCGGCCCGGCGTTCACCACCGGCGCACTGTTCGGCGTGGTGCAGGTCACTGTGAACGTCGTGGTGGCGGTCCCACCCGACGGAACGCTGACGGTTCGCGACGTCCCGCCACTCACGGTGCAGTTGCCGGCCACGCCGGAGATCGCGACGGTGTGGTTCCCGGCGGCCAGGTTCGTGTAGCTCACGCTGGCGTTGATCCCGATCGCTTGCGCCGAGCCGCCGTCCACCGTCACCGTGTAGCCGTCCGGATCGAGACTCGAGCCCGTCGTGCTCGTCGAGACCGTCAGGTTCCCCGGTGGCGTCGTGCACGTCACCGTGAACGTCGTGGTCGCCGTCCCACCCGAGGGCACGCTCACCGTCCGCGACGTGCCGCCACTCACGGTGCAGTTTCCGGCCACGCCGGAGATCGCCACCGTGTGATTGCCGGCCGCCAGGTTCGTGTAGCTCACGCTGGCATTGATTCCGATCGCCTGCGCCGGGCCGCCGTCCACCGTCACGG
>WNFU01008388.1_pt1 | contig 11949 bp, 16 predicted proteins | sample 5400121 | NCBI WGS metagenome assembly WNFU01 (sample SAMN13153360, study PRJNA577476) | soil metagenome | isolation source: 100 cm soil or saprolite under grassland replicate 1 | place: USA:California | collected 2016-06-15 | reverse complement strand
CCTGATGTCGAGGAGTTCCACGCAGACTGGGGCACGCACCCGCTTACGCCGTAACGGTTCAAGCGAGGGGCGCCTGCACGGCCGCCCCTCGCCGTCATTCTGAAACGAGTTCTTAGGCCATCCTGGCGCGCCTACTCGGACGGCTTAGGCGAGCTGCCCGTCTTCTGCGCGGAGTGCGCGGAGCTGGAATTCGGCAAGTAGGGTCGCAAGAGTCTCGCGACCAAGACGTCTCTCCTCCCCCAATGCCTTCGAGTGGTCAAGGCTTGGACGCCGTGCCGGCGGGCGAGGTGAAGCAGGGCGCGAAGCGCTCCCTCCCGCTCGCTCATGCGCAGGTCTCCGAAGACGCGATCAGGGTCTCCGGTGGTGACCTGCGCCTGCCGTCCTCCCTGAATCCGGACCCGGATCTCGGGCAGGGGCATGTGCGTCTGCGTGCCTCGCTCGACGTGCTCGCTCGGGCGGGCCTGCTGGAGCTCGAGCGCGAGGGAGGGGCCCTCGTCATCCGCCGGCTGCGCCATAGCCTGCCGGCCCGTGGCGAGCTCGAGCGCATCGTCTGCGACGGTTACCGTCGCAGACGCGCGTGCCTCCGCAGCCGCTCCTGCCCAGACCGGTCCGCCGGGACGAGGGCGGCAAGCGCTTCGCGGTCATCGACAGTGGGGATCAGGTGCTTGTTCTCGATCAGGCGCCGACCTACGCCATCCAGCCGCGCTTCCCGCCGACGAAGACCTTCCCGACGTTTCTTCCGTACGCGCAGAAGATGCTGGCGGCGCTGCGGCTCGGGCCGTGACGAACACGAGCTGCGGAAAAGGTGCGGGAAAGTCGATCCCTCTGCGAGGCGGATTCCAGCGGATCCCAGCGGACGAGCAGGAGGGGGCGAGATCGGCCTCGAGCCCGCTCCTGGAGCCGGATTCCGCCTAGTAGAGCCGACAGGGGAGGCGGGACTCGAACCCACAACCCCCGGTTTTGGAGACCGGTGCTCTGCCAATTGAGCTACTCCCCTGGGTTTCAGGCCAGTGTACTCGGCTGCAGCGGCGGCTAGATTCCTGGAATGCGGGCGCCGTCCCAACGCCGCGCCCTCGGCGCGCTCTTCTTCTGTCTCGCGCTCGCGTTCGGGGGCATCGCCGCGGCCGCCGCAGCGGCGGATTCAGCCGGGGCAACCCGCTTCGTGATCGCCGTGGCTTCGGCAGCCATTGGCCTGTGGCTGCTCGGCCTGGCCGTGCGCAGCCTCAGACCGCGCTGAGGATTTCGCAGGCGTACCCCGTATTCTCTCTGGGTGGCCGCAGAGGACACAACAGCTCTCTGGCGCGAGTACCGGCGTACGGGCGACAAGGGCATACGGGATCGCCTGATCCTCACCTACGCGCCGCTCGTCAAGTTCGTCGCCGGGCGCCTCGGCTCGGGGCTGCCGGCGCACGTCGACGAGAACGACCTCGTGTCCTACGGCTTGCTGGGCCTGATCGGCGCGATCGAACGCTACGAGCCCGAGCGGCACATCAAGTTCGAGACATACGCGATCGCCAGGATCAAGGGCTCGATCATCGACGAGCTCCGGGCGATGGACTGGGTGCCCCGCTCCGTACGCTCGCGCGCCCGGGAGATCGAGCGGGCAATCGCCCAGCTCGAGGCGCAGCTGCACCGCGCGCCGACGGACGAGGAGATCGCCGCGAAGCTCGGGCTCACGGTGGAGGAGCTGGACGACAGCCTGACGGACATCTCGCGCTCGTCGATCGCGGCGCTGGACGAGCTGTGGACGATCTCGTCCGGGTCCGGAGACCAGGTGGCCCTGATCGACACGATCGAGGACACGCAGGGCCCGGAGCCGCAGTCCGTACTCGACCAGACCGAGATGCGCGAGGCGATCGCCGAGTCGATCTCGCGCCTCCCCGAACGCGAGAAGATCGTGATCACGCTCTACTACTATGAGGAGCTCACGCTGCGGGAGATCGGAGAGGTGCTCGGCGTCACCGAATCGCGCGTCTCGCAGCTGCACACCAAGGCGATCCTCCGTCTAAAGGCGCGGCTCTCGGGGGCCCGCGCGCGGCCTGCGGCCCGCGGTTAACCTTCCTTTCAGCACGTCGTCCGCCAGGAGGGGAGCCTGTTCATGCCCGCAGTCGAGCCCGGAAAGATTCGCAACGTCGCCGTCGTTGGCCACCGCGGAACCGGCAAGAGCTCCCTCGTCGAGGCGGCGCTCTTCCAGTCCGGGGCGGTCAACCGGCTGGGCCAGGTGGAGCAGGGCACGACTGTCTCCGACTGGGATGACGACGAGCACAAGCGTCAGATGTCGCTGCAGGCGTCCGTGTGCCACTGCGAGTGGCAGGAGCGGAAGCTCAACCTGATCGACACCCCCGGCGACGCGGGCTTCCAAGGCGAGGCAATCGCGGCCGTGCGGATCGTCGAGGGAGCGCTGATCGTCGTCTCGGGGGTCATGGGAGTCGAGGTGGGGACGCTGCGCGTCTGGAGGCGGGCGGACGATCTGGGGCTCTCGCGGGTCCTGGTCGTTAACATGCTCGACCGAGAGCGCGCCGACTTCCTGCGCACTCTGGAGGCGCTCCGCTCGCAGCTGTCGGAGCGCTGCGTCGCCGTCCACCTGCCGATCGGCTCCGAACACGAGCTCACCGGCATCGTCGATCTCCTCCACCTCAAGGCGTACGCGAGCCCGGAGGGTGCGAAGGAGGGAGATCCGGTCGAGATCCCCGCCGAGCTTGCCGACCAGGTCGCCGAGCTGCGCGAGAAGCTGCTCGACGCCGTGGTCGAGACTGACGAGGGGCTGATGGAGCGCTACCTCGAGGGGCAGGAGCTCTCGCCCGAGGAGGTGGCGGCCGCGCTCAAGGGGGCGGTGACTCGCGGCGAGCTCGTCCCGGTGGCAGCGGCCGTGGGGACCAAAAACCTCGGCACGACCGCCCTGCTGGACCTGCTGATCGAGGGTGTGCCGTCTCCGGCGAAAAAGGGGGCTCCGGCCGGCCTCGAGGTCGACGGCGGTATGGCCGCGTTCGTCTTCAAGACAGTCGCCGATCCCTTCGCGGGCCGCATCAACGTCTTCCGAGTGCTCTCCGGCACGCTGTCCTCGGATTCCACGGTCGTCAATCCGCGCGCCGGGTCGAAGGAGCGTGTCGGTCAGCTGCTGGTGCTCCAGGGCAAGGAGCACTGGCCCGCGGAGGCATTCGGCCCCGGCGACATCGGCGCGGTCGCGAAGCTGAAGGAGACCCAGACCGGAGACGTGCTGCTGGACGCCGAGCGCGAGGTGCAGATCGAGCCGATTCGCTTCCCCGAGCCGGTGATGAGCTTTGCCGTGTCGCCGAAGTCGAAGGGGGACGAGGAGAAGATGGCGAGCGCGCTACGCCGTCTGAACGAGGAGGACCCGACGCTCACGATCAGGCGTGACGCCCAGACTGGCGAGACACTGCTCTCCGGGATGAGCCAGGTGCACGTCGAGGTCGCTGTGGAGCGCCTCCGGCGTCGCTTCGGCGTCGAGGTGGAGCTGCGACAGCCGCGCGTGCCCTACCTCGAGACGATCCGGAAGGAGTCCAAGGCGCAGGGGAAGTACAAGAAGCAGACCGGCGGTCGCGGCCAGTACGGCGACTGCACCATCGTGCTCGAGCCGATCGACGGCCACCAGGGCTACGAGTTCGTAGACAAGATCGTGGGCGGCGTCATCCCCCAGAGCTTCCGGCCCGCTGTCGACAAGGGCATTCAGGAGACGATGCAGCACGGGGAGCTCGCGGGCGCACCGGTCACGGGAATCCGCGTCCGTCTCGTGGACGGCTCCTACCACAATGTCGACTCGTCGGAGATGGCCTTCAAGATCGCAGGCTCGATGGCCTTCAAGAACGCGTACGAGAAGGCCGACCCGGTCCTGCTCGAGCCGATCATGGAGCTCGAGGCGACCGTGCCCGACGAAACCGTGGGCGCGGTGAACGGCGACCTCAACTCCCGCCGGGGTCGGCTGCACGGGATGGACTCCACCTCCGGGATGACGACGATCAAGGCCGAGGTCCCCCTCGCGGAGCTCCTGACCTACTCGCAGTCGCTGACCTCCCTGACGGGCGGCAGAGGCGACTACCACATGCAGTTCCTGCGCTACGACGAGGTTCCGTCCCACATCGCCCAGAAGATCATCGACGCGGCCAAGAAAGAGAAGGAAGAGGTCCATGCCTAGGAGATTTGCCCGCAAAACGGGCATTTCGCCTATAGTCGATCCCCTGTGAGGGCTCCTCCTATCACCTGTGCCGTGTGCGAGCGGACCCTGCTCGACGGCGAGCACCCCGTTCGCTTCTCGCCGGACGGCCGCGGGCTCGTGGACGTCTGCCCGCTCTGCAAGGAGCGCGCGCTTCAGCTGGGCTGGTACCCGGAGGGCGGCCCCAGCCTGCCGGTCGTGGCAGCCGACCGCCGCCGCCCGCGCCGGGGGCTCGCAACGCTCTTCAGCCGACGCGACGCGCTGGATACCGCGGTCGCCGAGCCGCTCCTGCGCCGCCTGTCCGGCCCGGAGGAGGCGATCGTGGAAGCGGCCGAGCTCTTCAACCTGAGCGCCTTCCAGCACACGGTTGACGGGATCGCGCGCAGCCTGGGCGAGCCTCTGGTGAGCATCGTCCCGCTCTCCGGCGTCAATCCGGAGGTCGTGATCACGTTCTGCTGGGACATCTCGTGGTACCAGTACCGCGTGGCCTTCGACTCGCCCCAGCCCGTACGTCTGGCCGAGCGGGGGACCGATCCCGAAGAGCTGGACGCCACGTTCACGAACTGGAACGGGGAGCTGCGCGAGGACGGCTACGTCGCCGTCGTCGTTGTCCCGTCGAACTAGGCTCCCTCGCGCCCCTGGCCGGCGTCGGCTCCGGGCCGGCGAAGCCGGCCTTCGCCGTCGTTCTCCCAGGGACGCGAGGCCTCTTCGCCGACACGCCCCCGTCCAGGGGTGGTGTTTGGACGAGACCCCCCTAGAATCAGGGAGTGATCTACTGCGTGATCCCACCCGAGCTCGAGGCCGAGCTGTACGACCGGCTGGTCGCCTACTACGAGTCTAACCCGGACGTGACCGTGATCATCGACCGCCGCTCGGGCCCGGACCGTCGTCATGGACGCGACACGGCGGGCGACAACCGGCGTGAGATCCGCGATCGGCGCCGTGCGCGCGCGACGGGAACGTTCCCGGCGGTCGAAGCGCCGGAGTAGAGTTCGCGGCCGGAATGGCCGTCGCCGAGAAGACCTTCAAGAACTACATCGCCGGCGAATGGGCTGACTCCGCGAACGGGGGGACGTTCGACAGCCTCAGCCCGGCCACGGGCGAGAAGATCGGCACGTTCCCGAGGTCCGGGCCCGAGGACGTCGATCGCGCCGTCGAGGCAGCGAAGGACGCGTACCGGGACTGGAGGCTCGTGCCGGCGCCGAGGCGCGGCGAGATCATCTTCCGCTTCGCGCGGCTCGTGGAGGAACACAAGGACGAGCTGGCCGACCTGATGGCCCATGAGATGGGGAAGGTGCTCCCCGAGGCGGGCGGCGACGTCCAGGAAGCGATCGACATGAGCTACTACATGGCCGGTGAAGGCAGGCGTCTCTTCGGCCACACGACGCCCTCGGAGCTACCGGACAAGTTCAACATGAGCATGCGCATGCCGATCGGGGTCGTCGGCGTCATCACCCCGTGGAACTTCCCGATCGCGATTCCCTCCTGGAAGATCGTCCCCGCCCTCGTCTGCGGCAACACGGTCGTCTTCAAGCCGGCGAACGACACGCCGCTGCTGGGCGAGCACTTCGTGGAGCTGCTCGTGGAGGCCGGGGTGCCGGCCGGTGTCGTCAACGTCGTCCACGGGTTCGGGCGGGAGGTGGGCGACCGCATGGTGCGGCATCCGGACGTGCCGGTGATCACGCTCACCGGCTCGCGGGAGACCGGCGTCGCGGTGCTGAAGGCGGCGGCGGACAACCTCAAGCAAGTCCACGTGGAGCTGGGCGGCAAGAACGCGATCGTCGTCCTCGAGGACGCCGACCTCGACCTGGCGGTGGACGGGATCGTCTGGTCCGCGTTCGGCACCTCGGGCCAGCGGTGCACCGCGGCGAGCCGAGTCATCGTTCACGAGCAGGTCTACGACGAGCTCCAGTCGCGCCTGGTGGCAGCCGCGGAGCGGCTTCGGCTCGGTCCTGGCTGGGAGTCCGATACGGACGTCGGCCCCGTCATCAACAAGGCAGCGCTCGAGAAGATCGACTCCTACACGAAGATCGGCGTGGAGGAGGGCGCGCAGCTCCTGACCGGCGGAGAGGTTGCGACCGACAACGGGCTCGACGCGGGATTCTTCTACCGCCCGACGATCTTCGGCGGCGTCGACCCGCAGATGCGCATCGCGCAGGAGGAGATCTTCGGGCCGACGACGGCCCTGATCCAGGTCGGTTCCTTCGACGAGGCTGTTCAGGCCGCCAACAGCGTGCGGTACGGCCTCTCGTCTTCGATCTTCACGCGCGACGTGAATCGCGCCTTCCGGGCCATGCGTGACCTCGAGGCCGGAATCACCTACGTCAACGCCGGGACGATCGGCGCCGAGGTGCACCTGCCCTTCGGAGGCACGAAGGACACGGGAAACGGGCACCGCGAGGCGGGCCAGGCAGCCCTCGACGTCTTCACCGAGTGGAAGGCGGTCTACGTCGACTACTCGGGCCGGTTGCAGAAGGCGCAGATCGACACGAGTACCTGAGCAGGTGACGACCGAGAAGGTCAACCTGGCCGAGAAGCTCGCCTCGCTCGACGAGGCGTTCCGCCCCAGGATCGTCGGGTTCTACAACGACAGCAAGATCCAGGTCGTCAAGGTGCGGGGCGAGTTCGTCTGGCACTCGCATCCCGACACGGACGACTTCTTCCTCGTCCTCGAGGGCACCCTGACGATCGACCTCCCCGAGCAGTCGGTCGAGCTCGGCCCGGGAGAGCTCTTCGTCGTGCCCAAGGGCGTGCGCCACCGCTCGCGATCCGACGGCGAGGCGCAGATCCTCCTGATCGAGCCGCGGGGGACCCCGAACACGGGCGATCCGGAGACGGCCGCGCCGGAGCAGAAGATCTAGACGTGGTCGGCGAGCGGCGCAAGCTCGTCGTCTTCGTCCCCCGGGAGGCGCTCGAGCCGGTGCGCGACGCCCTCTTCGCCGCCGGCGCGGGCCGAATCGGCGAGTACGAGCGCTGCTCCTGGTACGCGGTGGGGACGGGGACGTTCCTCGGCGGGCAAGGGACCGAGCCGTCGGTGGGCGAGGCCGGGCGGGAGGAGCGCGTGCTCGAGCTGCGGCTCGAGACAGTCTTCCCGGCCGAACGTCACGATGAGGTGATCGCCGCGCTTCGCAGCGCGCACCCCTACGAGGAGCCCGCCTTCGACGTCTACCCGCTCCTGTGAGTCCTCACGTCCCTGGACGCCTTCCGCTCCTGGCCGGCGAAGCCGGCCTTCGCGGGCGGCTGGCGCCGCTGGCGGCAGGATCCTGCGCGTGCGGCGCTCGGCCGTACCGGCTCGTACTGTCCTCGCGCCGCCCGCTTGCCTCCCTTGCCAGCTGCGCCCCAGGAACGTGAGAGCGCGCCTGTACACGGACGGCGGCGCGCGAGGGAACCCGGGCCTGGCTGCATACGCCTACGTGCTCGAGGCCGACGACGGCACGGTGCTCGCCGCCCACGGCGAGGCGATCGGAGTGGCGACGAACAACGTCGCCGAGTACCGCGCGCTCGTGGCCGGGCTCGCGAAGGCGGTCGAGACGGGCGTGTCCGAGCTCGAGGTGGTCTCCGACTCGGAGCTCCTGGTCAAGCAGATGCGCGGCGAGTATCGCGTGAAGAACCGCGCGCTGCAGGATCTGTCGCTGCAGGCCGCACGCTTCGCCCGCGAACTGGATCGTGTCTCGTACACGGCCGTGCCCCGCGAGCAGAACGAGCTCGCCGACCGCCTCGTCAACGAGGCCCTGGACGCGACCGGCTAGGCGGGCCAGCGGATGTTCGTCACGGCCGGGAGCTTCTCCACGCGTGTCCGCGGATACCGTCCGAGCGCGCGAACGAGGGCTCGATGTGCCTCGTGGGACCGGAGGCCGCAACGGCAGCCGTCGGCGTGCTGGGTCATCAGGTCCGCGAAGCGGACCGGATGTCCCACCCGGCATCCCGACGACAAAGGCATCGCCGCTCCGAAGGGATCGATAGCTGTAGAGCGGGTAGCCGGATCTATATGCCTGGTACCCACGGAAGAAGGCACGCGTGCTGCGGAACGTGCTGTCCCACGAACGCTCGGCGTCGATCGCGGCGGCGGCCCGTACCTGCCGCGAGAGCCCGTGCGAGCGCAGGTAGCGGGCGAGGCGCACGGTCTCGCGGGTCCAGCGCCTCCCCGAGCGATAGGTGCTCGGGACTGCAGGCGCGTAGTTGCTGGTCCCGCGGGCCAGCCAGATGCTCGCGCGCGAGTGCTTCGGCAGGCAGCGGGCGTAGCCGCGCGCGTAGGCGGCGAGCGCGCGCGTGATCGTTCGGTCGGAGGCGAACCGGTTACGGAACGTCAGCGTCCCGTAGCTGTGCCCGTTGTAGAGCTGCTTGCCGAAGGCGACAATGACGAGGCCACTCGCGCGTCTGCGGCCGGCCCGGCAGCCACGGCGGGAGAGGACCCTGGGCGCCACCGACCGCGCGTAATGCGTCTCGGCGAAACGGGGTGGGGTGGGACGTTCGGCTCTCGCGCTCGCGTGCGACGGCGCCGCCTGCTTCGTGAAGTGGAACGGGATACCCTCCGGCCGCGCGCCCAGGCCGGCGACCCGCCGGGCACGAAGGTGACGCGGCCAGACACGCGAAGCGCGCGAGGCGGAGCGAGCGAGCGGTGTCCGGGGGGGTCTAGGTGGGTCCTCGGAGGGGCGGTGAGGCGCGGCAGGCTAGCAGGATTGTCGGATGACCATGGCTATACTTGAGCCCGCCCGCGGATGTAGCTCAGTTGGCTAGAGCGTCTGCTTGCCATGCAGAAGGTCGAGGGTTCGAGTCCCTTCATCCGCTCCTCGCAAAGCCCCGCTCAGGCCGGGTTTTCTCATGTCAGGGACAAGCAGCGACTAGCAGCCCGGCTCGCTTAGTCAGCTTCTAGTCAGCCTTCGGGCTGTACCTGAGCGCCGTCGTTCCGGGCGACAACATCGTCGAGTCGCCGGTCGACTTCGGAATCGTCGCCACTGACGCCGACGACGACGTCGCCCCTCGCGACAATCCGCTCGAGCCGGCGATCGAGCTCGACACGCGCCCGATCCTGCATCGCGAAGACTCCCGCCTGAGCCTGAGCCGCGGCCTGCTCGCGGCGGCGCTGGGCGAAGGCGACCTCGGCCCGCAGCCAGCGCCGCACTCGCTCGGTTTCCAGCCAGCCGAGCCCGGCGGCTTCACAGAGTGCCTCGATGGCAGTTGGCGGTGGCGGGCCCGCGTGCAGCCAGTAGTCGATGGAGGGCTCGGTGCTCGCTGGCCGGGCGTCCACGAGGGGCATCCTACCCGCCTGTATATTGCATAGGGAGTATGCAGCGAGCACTCCCCTCAGCCAGGCTTCCCGACAACGCCAAGAGCCGGCTTCGGGCCGAGCGCATGGCTGAGCGGTTGCACGCCCACCTCGACGGCACGCGGATGACGGACCGCGAGGTTGCGCGCGCACTCGGCGTCGGCAACACGCTCAAGTACGCCGCGACGACGGGCACGGTCGCCATCCGCTGGGATGGCGCGCGTGCGCCGACCGTTTGGACGGTCGTCGCTGCGAAGGTCGACCCTGCCGACGCGTGTCGCGAGCTCGCTCGACGCTACATCCCGCTTTTCGGACCGGCGACGGCTGACGGGTTCACCCGCTGGGCAGGGATCTCCCGGCGGTCGTCGACTGACGCATTCGCGTCCCTCGAGGCATCGCTACTGCCGGTTCGATCGCCACTTGGCGACGAGTGGCTGCACGCAGAAGACGAGCCGGCGATTCGCGCCGGCGAGACGGTGGCCGCGCCCGCGCGCCTGCTGCCGAGCGGCGATACCTACTTTCTGCTCGACGGAGCAGAGCGGGAGCTTCTCGTTCCGCGCGAGGATCAGCGGCAGCGTCTTTGGACGCCCCGCGTGTGGCCAGGCGCGCTCCTCGTCGAAGGCGAGATCCGCGGAACCTGGAGACGGGCGCACCACACCGTACGGATCGACTGGTGTTCACAGGTTTGTCGCTTGACTGCGACAGACAGCCTGCCCCGGCTGTTTTCGGGTCTACGCCTTGACCAGGTGATACGCCGTCGGCCTTGCCTTGCGGACCGGCCCCGGCACCTTGTGGTCGGACAGCTGAAGCACGTCGTGGGTACCGATTAGACGCCAGGCGGGGCCGAAGAGAGCCTCGACGTGGTCACGGTCCATCCCGCGCGGCAGGATCATCCGGCGGCCGCGGGCGAAGGCGAGGAAGAGGAGCGTGGCATCCTCCGCGGCGACTGAGGTGATGCCTTCGGCTGCAAGCGCGGCCGCCTCGTCCGGTAGTCCATGAATGCAGCCGAGGTCGTGGATCAGCGAGTAGCCCGGTGGCCCGGCGAGTGTCCCAAGTTTGGTGACGTCGCCGACTATCCAGTGGACGTGGGCGTCTGCTTCCGCTGCCCGTTCCCGGGCCTTCCCGATCGCGCGCTCCTCGAGGTCGACAGCAGTGACCTCCCAGCCCTTCTTGGCGAGGTGGATCGCGTCTCGGCCTTTCCCGCATCCGACATCGAGCGCTCGACGGTCGGCGCCCGCCGAGTCGCCGGCGAGCACCCGGTCCAGGAGCTGCGGCCCGGGCGCGTTATCCCAAGGGGTGAAGCCGAGGCGGTACAGCAGCCGATATGGCGGCACGCGATCGATCTTGGCGCACCCGACTCATGCCGTCAACCGACTCGCTAACCGCGCGCACGGCCGCCTCCGAAGAGCACGGGGCAGCCACGAGTAGGTGACGGCTTGATCTAGTCGAGGGACATTTGCGAACGCTGGCCCAATCCACGCTTGCTGCCCTGGACGTTCGAAGAAGGCGGGTGGAACGCTGCCGCAACCTACTTCTGCCGAGGGGTCCCCTTCGCCGGTCGAACCTGACGGCAGCTCAGGCGATGCGCTTGACGGCGAGTACTATCGACGATTCGCAGCGATCCGCGCGACAGGAGGAGATTGGATGAGCGACAACGCCAAGTGGCAGGTCGCGCGCCTCGACGACATCGAGCGGCGCGGCAGAGACATCCCGGTGCGCGAGCACCTCGGGATCCACGCATTCGGAATCAACGCCTACACGCCCGGTGACGACGGCACGCTGATCAGCGAGCACGACGAGGCGGGGTCGGGCCAAGAGGAGCTGTACATCGTGCTCGACGGGAAGGCGACGTTCGAGGTGGACGGCGAGACGGTCGACGCGCCCGCAGGGACGTTCGTGTTCGTCCGGCCGGAGTCGCGGCGGAAGGCTACCGGCGACGGAACCGTCCTCGCCCTCGGCGCCACACCCGGCGAGGCGTACCAGGCGCTCGACTGGGGTGACGCGTGGCCGTTCCATAGAGACTCGATGACCGCCTACGGCGAGCAGCGCTATGCCGACGCGATCGAAGCGGTCCGCGGTGGCCTCCAGCACATGCCGGACCACGCGGGCCTCCACTACAACTACGCGTGCTTCGCGACGCTCGCGGGCGACACCGGCGACGAGACGTTCGGCCACCTCCGGCGGTCCGTCGAGCTGCACCCGTCGTTCCGCGAGCAGGCGCGCAGGGACGACGACTTCGCTGCCGTACGCGACGACCCGCGGTTCGAGGAGGCTCTTCGCTAGGTGCGCAGGTTCGACCGTCGACGGGGCTGAGACCAACGTCTGCCGACCTGCGGGAGGCGCCGCTAGTCCCTCTACGGGTGACATTCCCGCACTGTGAGTGTGCGGGTGTCCCGTCTGGGGCGTTTGTCAGGTTGGCGTCGGTGCTCTTTGTTCGTGACTCGATTCCCGAATGACTCGATTCGTCGGTGTCTTTCCAGTGATGTGTCCGGGCAGAGAGGCCGGTGCCGAC
>WNFU01011732.1_pt1 | contig 11951 bp, 9 predicted proteins | sample 5400121 | NCBI WGS metagenome assembly WNFU01 (sample SAMN13153360, study PRJNA577476) | soil metagenome | isolation source: 100 cm soil or saprolite under grassland replicate 1 | place: USA:California | collected 2016-06-15 | reverse complement strand
GGGCGAATCTGCCAGCGGATAGTGAGCGGATTAGCTGATTTTCGCGAACCACACGACATGACTTGGCTATCCGCTAACCGATCTTCCCGCGCCTACCGCATAACTCCTGTAATTTACTGGCCCTCGTCATACGACATCACAGGTACAAACCCTGGACCGGTTTACTTGCCCGTGTAATACGACTTTCGCTAAGCCACACTCGAGAAGACGCCGGTAAGCAGCTTACTCTGGATCAGGTGGCGAGCGCATACAGAAAGCGCTGGTGCGTGAACTTCACCGCAACACCCCATGCGCCAGGCTGCGGCTCGGCCCATACCACCACACCACGCGCCGCTACCCCTGGCGCGGCCGGACCGGCAGCCGGCGCGATCGTGAACCGAACGACGACGAACAGGGTCGTGCCCGGCTCAATCGGCCGCGCCAGCCGCAGGTACAGCCCTGCCGCGCTGAAGTTGTCGAGTACTGTGTCGATCCTGAACCGATCGCCGGCCTGATCTACGCCGCGCACCGTCGCTGGGAAAGGCGTCGCAATCCGCGGCAGGTTTCGGCGCTCGATCAGGTCATAAACGTAATCGGGCATCGAGCCACACACAAAGTTCAGGTTGGCGTCCGGGCCGTTCGTCTGCGCGGGCATAGTTCTACGATCCTTCTGGTGTATATTGTCATAATACTCAATTTGGGCGTCGTACGCATCGTGGGAAGCGGCCCAACTGCATAGCGAGCGGCTGCTATTTTTGTGGGGACGATATAGCAACCGATTGCTATCTGAGTGAGCGGGCGAGACGCTGACAAGATGACCAGATGAGGGGGAAGGGGAGACAGGCGAGGATAGAGGATGGAGGATCGCACGCACACGCTTCTATCCTCTATCCTCTATCTTCTATCCTCGGTTCTCGGCCCCTGGGTGCTACCGGGGCGACTCGGCCAGGCCATGGCGGTAGGCGTAGATCACCAGGTCGAAGCGGTTGGCGACGCCGAGTTTGTCGAAGATCGACGTCAGATGGTGGCTGACCGTCGCCACGCTGATCGACAGCCGCTCGGCGATGTCCTTGTTGTACAGTCCCTCGCCGATCAGCCCGATTACCTCGCGCTCGCGCGGAGTGAGCCTGGCAATCTTGGCGGCCTGCGGATCGACCGGCTGCTCTGCTGCGCTGCGCTGGCCCGAGATCTCGGCGAGCGCCCGCGCCACCATCGCAGGCTCAAGCCAGACCTCCCCGGCGTGGACCTTCTCGATCGCGTTGACCAGCGCGCCGGCGCCCTGCTCTTTTCGCACCAATCCCATCGCGCCGAGCTGCACGGCACGATAATGCTCTTCGGGTGTGCGCACGCCGGTCACCAGGATGGCCCGCCCGCCTTTTGTGGCGGCGAGCAGTTCGGGAAGACAGTCGAGGCTGCTCACACCGCCGAGGTCGAGGTCGAGCAGGATGATATCGGGCCGCTCGCGGGCCGCGATCGCAAGCGCATCGGCGCGGTTGCCCGCTTCGCCGACGACCGCCAGATGCGGGTGGCGCTCGAGCGCGATGCGCAGCCCCGTGCGAACCAGCTCGTGGTCGTCGACAAGCAGGATTCGAATGCGATTTGTGGCGGTTGCCGGCATTGTCTGTCTCTATGAATCTGGTCTGGTTGTCAGTTGTCAGTTGTCAGTACTGACAACTGACAACTGACAACTGACAACTGACAACTCCATGCGAACCTTTATCTAAAGCGGTATTTCTATAATCACCGCGCTGCCGTGCTCGTGTTGGTCGACGCGCACGCGGCCGCCAAGCGTCGTGGCGCGCTCGGTGATCGAGCGTGGGGTGAAGGGCGCCGGCGCCGAGCCATTGATGCCTTGATCTTCGATCCTCAGGACCATATGGTTGTCGCGATGCGCGAGGACGATATTCGCCTGCATGGCGTGCGTATGCCGCCGAATGTTGCTCAGCCCTTCGGTCACCATTTGGAACACCTCGGCCGCGAGCCGATCGTTGAGGCGCAGATCGCCGGCGGCCTGCACCTGCACGGCGATGCCGGTGGTCTCGGCGAACGTTGCCGCGAAGCGGCGCACCGATGGCACGAGGATGTTCTCGTGCTCGCCAGAGCTGGCGAGCCCATGCATGTAGCTGCGCAAATTGGCGACCACGGTGGCGATCTGCTCGTTCAGCCGCTTGATATCGCCGATCGCGTTGGTATCGCCGGCCTCGAGCTTCTGAGCGATCGCGGTGAGGCCGATTTGCAGCCCGATGTACGGCTGGATCACACTATCGTGGATGTCGTGGGCGATCCGCTGGCGCTCGACCTCGGCGGCATCCGACGCCAGGCGATCGACCAGGCGGATGTTCTCGATCACCGGTGTGAAGTGAGTGATCACCTGCAGAAGGAAATCCACGTCCGAGTCGTCGAAGGTGTCTCGCCGCGTCGCGGTGAGGTAGAGCCGCCCGGTCACCGCGTTGTGATAGCGCAGCGGCACTGCCACAAACGACCCGGCGTCGAGCGTGGCCGCAAGCGCCTCGCTCACCTGTGGGCGTTCGGCCATGCGCGCTCTCGACACAACGTCGTAGGAGCGCGAGCGCGTATGCATGCTCCACCACACGCGCGGCTTGACGCTGTAGACGACCGCATGATTGTTCGGCAGCGCGAGCAACCGCTCGGCGAGCTTTTCCGGAATTGGCTCGTTGCGCACGGCCCGCTCGGGGTCCTCGCGGTCGGCGCGGCGCATAAAATACTCGCCGGCGGCCGAGTCGGCTGCGACGAGCAGGCAGGCGTCGGCGTTGTAGAAGCTGCGCAGCCGCTCCATAAGCCAGCCGGTGGTGCGATCGACGCCGAAGCGCGGGTTGGCGAGCGTGTTCACCTCTTTGAGCAGCGCGAGCCGGCGCTTGAGTGTGATCTCGTAGCCACCCCAGTAGGCCATCATATAGCCAAGTACAAACAGGTAGATCGGGCGCAGCAGGAACCGGTTGAGTTCGAAATTCGGCCCTTTCGGCGCCGTGGCAAAACCGACGGTGGTGAACAGAATCGCCGAGATCAGCGCCACACTGAGGCCCGACCTGAAGCCCCAGCGGAACGAGGCCACCAGAATGGCAAAGAAGAAGAAAAAGAAGAAGACGCTGCTCGTACCGCTGCTGAGGCTAATCAGTACAATATACCATCCAACATCGGCCCAGTGCGTCCATTTCCTGATCGCTGCCTGGAACGCCTGAAAGCGCTGCACGATCAGGTATAGCGCCGCGCTGTAGATCGTATACAGGCTGAGCGCCGCGTATGTAATCGCCACCAGCCGATCGGGCTCCGATGGGTCGACAATCGTGATCAGCAATGCCGAAAACGCCAGGATGAAGCGCATCACGGCAATGATGCGGTCGTCCACAGTCGCTGTCGCCGATGTGCCTGTGGATGTAGGCGGTCGAATGCTCATCGCATGCTGCTCTTACCTTACGCCGTCGAGATCCCTCAACTAACTGGACTTACGCGGTGGCCGCTTCAACGCGGATTCTAGCCTGCGGCAGCATGGTACTTTCCGATTATGTCGTTTCTCATTTTGCGCTCGCAGAGTGCAAAAATGAGAAACGCTTAGACAGTAAAGTACCGCTCTGCCGAAGGCAAAAACAGCATCGCGGACGCGATCGCATGACTCGTATCACCTAGAGTATAGCAGCAATCTGCAATCTGCAATGATCTTAGCGTGGCTTCGCGAGTCCGTGGCGGTAGGCGTAGGTCACCAGCTCGAGGCGATTGGCGACGCCGAGCTTGGCGAAGATCGACGTGAGGTGGTGGACTACCGTTGTCTCGCTGATCGACAGGCGCTCGCCAATCTGTCGGTTTTTCAGGCCCTCGCCAATCAGCGCGATGACCTCGCGTTCGCGTTCGGTCAGCGCGGCGATTCTTGCCGCCTTGGGATCGGCATCTTGGCCGCGTGCGCGCGATCGGTCGGCCAGCACATGGGCTACCAGCGCAGGGTCGAGCCAGGTCTCGCCCGCGTGAACGCGCTCGATCGCCTTCACGAGCGTGTCGACCGCCTGCTCCTTCAATACCATGCCTGTGGCGCCGAGGCGCACGGCCTGCCGATGCTCGGCGGGGTCGCGTATGCCGGTCAGCACAATCACACGCGCCCCTTCGGCGGCGGCGCGCAGCTCGGGGAGGATGTCGAGGCCGCTCTCATCGCCCAGATCGAGGTCGAGCAGGATGATGTCCGGTTGCTCGCGAGCGGCGCTCAGAATGGCGGCGCCGCGATCGGTCGCCTCGCCGACAACCCTCAGCCCCGGCTGATTCTCGATCAGCATGCGCAGCCCCATGCGCATCACGACGTGATCGTCGATCAGCAGGACTCGGATGAGATTTGTGCTGCCATTGGACATCGTTTACCTCGAATACGGGCGACCTATGCAACTGCTGTTTAAGTGATCATCATATCTACCGTAATGCGGTTACAAAGTGTAACGCAACCGCGGTATGGAATTTGCCTTAGTCTAACGATCTTCCTATGCCCGGCGCCGCTTTGTATGCCGAGGATCGAACCCGCGCGCTTAGCCAGCCCTGCTCGCCGCGCGCCACCCCGCGCACTGCGTCCACGATCATCTCCATGGCCTCATCTTTCATCAGATAGCCGGCCGCCCCACTAGCCAGCAACGCGGCAATGTACTGTGCATCATCGTAGGCACTCAACGCCAGCACGCGCACCGGCGAACCGCTGGCCTGCAAATACCGTGCTACTTCGACCCCGGTCATGCCGGGCATCTCGACGTCCAACAGCAATATGTCGGGAGCCAGTTCCGCCACTAGACGCAGCGCGCCCATGCCATTGTTTGCCTCACCCACCACCACGATGTCCGGCGCTTTTTCGAGTATACTGCGAACTGCTATCCGTACGACCTGGTGATCGTCGGCTAGCGCCACATTGATCGGTGTCATTGCCTTACCCGCACCTGCCCTCGGGCAGGAATAGCTTATCACTCCAACGCCTAGCACATCACAATTTGCGCTTCTGCACAACGAACGTGCCGACAGTCTTGACCCTGCCATTTTCGGCAGGTGCGACCCTGTCGTTTCCAACAGGTCCTTTAGTCACAGGACTTAGGCAGTCGCTTATCGAAAGTCGTCTTAGCCTTTCCTTAGTCAGGCTCAGGACGGGCGGCAGAGCGGTTCTTTATCTTCATTGTTTTTCGTTTTTTGCGCTCTGCGAGCGCAAAAAACGAAAAAGAGAAAATAGGAAGTACCATGCTGCCGCAGGCTATAAACCACATTGACCTGGCAACTGCGTCTGCTGTTGCACAACAAAACGGTCCACATGTCTCTGCGATATGTGGGCCGCTCTTGGATGTTATTCCTTCTATTTGCTTCCTCTGTTCTCCAGGCCCTCGCGCACGGCCCATGCGATCGCGGCCCCGCGGGTGGTGACTCCCAATTTGTTGTACACATTCGTCAGGTGAAAACGAACCGTTCGCTCGCTGATCGACAACACCTCCGCAATATGGTCGTTCGTCCACCCCCGCGCGGCCAGGCGCACGACCTCAATCTCACGCTCCGTCAGCCCGTCGGTGTGCGACGATCCTTTCCGCGCCCAGGCGGCCACTTGGGCCGCGGCCCGCCGGCTGAGCCAGCCTTCCTCGCCGTGCGCAACCCCGCGCACCGCTTCGGCAATCGTCTCGAGCGCTGCCTCTTTCGTCAGATAGCCGGCCGCCCCGCAGGCCAGCAACCCGACAATATACTGTTCGTCGTCGTAAGCGCTCAGCGCCAGGATGCGTACTGGTGATCTGGTGGCATGCAGCTGCCGGGCTACCTGCACGCCAGTTTCGCTGGGCATTTCCATGTCCAGCAATAGCACATCTGGAGACAGTTCGTTCACCAGGCGCAGCGCCTCCGCTCCATCGCTGGCCTCGCCTACCACGACGATATCGGATGTCTTCTCGAGTAACTGGCGGATCCCTGAACGCACCACCGGATGATCGTCGGTGAGTACAACACGAATCATTGGCAAACCTTACTTCCGATTGTGTACTAGAACATCGGCCAAGAATCCACAAATTGCGCGAATATAGGCGAATATTTCATAATATATTCGTGTAGATTAGCGTCATTCGTGGATAGTTCCGGAATACTTGACCGGCGCTCTAGCAGCATCTATTTCGTCTGGAGCCACGCAGTCTGAGCTAATGGGAGTTCCGCTGAGCGTGGCACAACGATGCGCACGAGAGTTCCTGCCCCTACGCCAGATACAACCTCTAGGCGTCCCCCGATCGCCTCGGCCCGCTCGGCCGCACCCAGCATTCCCAGGTGCCCGCGCCGCGCTAGTTCGAGCCAGCGCGCCGGCACGACAAACCCAGCGCCATCGTCCTCAATCTCCAACACCACCTGCTCGGCATCGAACGTAAACCGGATCAACACCGACCGCGCTTGGGCGTGTTGTGCCACGTTGCGCAGCGCTTCCTGACAAATGCGAAACAGCGCTAGTCGTACTCGTTCCGGTAAGACTTGATCATCAGGCGCCAGGTCTAACCGCAGATCGATTTCAGAATGAGCCTGCTGGTACTGTTCGGCATGCGAGCGGATGGCCCTCTCCAGGCCAAAGGGCGCCAATGCCGGCGGCCGTAGCTCCCCGCAGATTGTACGCAATGTCCCGATCACATGCTGCAATGTCGTCTGCACCGCTACCAGGCGCGCCAGGTCGGCCTCAGTTTGCAGTCCTTCGCGAAGCTCTCCAAGTTGAAAGCGCACGCCATACAGATCCTGCACCGGGCCATCATGCAATTCCTGGGCCAGGTGCAGCCGTTCCGCTTCGCGACTCTCGGCCAAACGCCCTTGCGCCTCGGCAAGCTCGGCCTGCATGCGCCGGCGCTCGCCGACCTCGGTCCGGAGACGCTCCGCCAGATGATGGAGTTCGAGCTTGGCTTGGGTCTGCTGGAGCGCCTCGCGCGCGAACAATGCTCCGGTGGCGGCAATCAGGAACAAGTAGCCGACCCGCACGCTGAGCTCAGTAAGATGGCCGGCGAGTTCGCTCGACAGGCCGAGCATGGCCAGGTAGCTGAGCGAATAGATCACCGCCGCGATCATCGTCTCGCGGTAGCTGTAGCGGAAGGCGACCGCGACGATCGAGACGTACAAGAGCAGATAGAAGGGCGATTCAAAGCCCCCGGTAGCATAGAGCCAGAGGGTGATGAAGATCGCGTCGCTGACCGAGGTGAAATAACTCGACAGCATCACCGGATAGCGGCGGTAGGGCTCGAGGAAAAAGACTGCCGCGCCATAGATTGCGCTTGTGATTATCAGGAGATACGAAAGCCATGGAGTGGTTCCAGCATGGTCCATTACTCCATGGTAAACCAGGCTGTTGTAGGCGATCACCGCCAGCCGGATGGCTGCAATGTTCCTCTCGGCGACGAACGCCTTCTCGGCGCCGGCTTCGCTGATCGCGCCACTTGAGGTACGGCTTTGTTGGGGCACTTCTGTCATGCATTCGCCAAATAATCTTGAAGTCACATTTCTATTCGTGCCACTTTCACTACTCTCATAAGTTAGAGCCAACCCAGTAGGAAAAAAATACACTGCTGACGCCATTGAAAGATTATACTACTGCCTTATCTCATATTCACGATCATGATCTATATATCTGAACTTGAGAAGCGAATCGCTGCCAGCACCACTGCAACCCGGCTGCCGGTTCATATTCTTTGGAAAATCAGCATTTCCTCTGTATTTCCTGTCATTCTCGTTGCTCTATATCAGTAGACTCTTTCCCTATCAGGTGAGAATCTAGTAAACGGCACGATCCGTTCATCGTAGACCCATCGGGAGCGCATGACTTGCTCCGCCGGCCGATTATCCGCCGGCTAGAAGCGGCATGCGCATATTGGCGTAACCGCTTCGGCGCTGCGCAAGCGGGCCTCATCCGCACGATGTCTACCAGCGTAAAGTCGATCGCGGGCCGAAGGACGGTAGTAATGAAGGGTCTTAAACGGGTCTTAAACGGGTCTTAATCGGATTTTTAGCTATTCCCCATTGCAATCGCTTAGATGCGGCCCGGTCATGTTCTTGGAAAGGTGGGTGGTGTTATGCCCAAACAGCTGGCCGATTGGACCATGTTGCCACAGCGCCAGCCAGACAACCGAACGTGCTACTGCCGGTCGATCGGTGTTCCGAGTGCGGTATGCTCTACGCGGCAGGAACCGCGGTGCGCGAACGCTTCGTAACCGTTACGACCCTGTTGGTCGCAATGTGGACATCCGGACATAGATTTCGTTCTACAACAGGAGGATACGATGCGTGTGACCCATCAATGGTCCAAGTTACCCGCGCTCGGAAGAGTTTTATTCGTTAGTGCTTTACTCCTTACCTTGTCTATGGCAGCCTTTGGCGGCACCAGGCAGCTGACGCCGAACGTCGCGCATGCGGCGCAAGTGTGCACAGTTGACACCGCCGGCGCCAATGACGAACCGGGCCAGAAGGATCTGACCAAAATGTGTGTGGACGCCAGCGGCGCGCCCACCTCAATCAGCGTCACCTGGAACTGGGACGAGACCAGCGTCAGTGGCGCCAACACCCTCGACGCCTGCAGTCTTTACGACACCGACGGCGATGGCAACGCCAACTACTCGGTGTGCGCCACCACAACCGATGGGAGCACTTCCACCACGACCGTTTACTCGTGTGGCGACGACAAGCCCGATCGTTGTACATCACCCGTGGTGCAAATTGCAAGCCCTCAGTCCAGCTGCGGTGTGGGTGTCCAGAGTACCGATCCTTTCGCGGCCGGCAGTGATTATCCGGACGACATGGTGGCCACTTGTACCGTGGTGCTCGCCGATGTCGGGGCCGGCACGGCCCAACTGGTCGACGTCTGCTCGTATCCCTCAGGGCAGCCCAATTCCGATCCCTCGGACTGCGTGGTGATTCAGGATAATTCGGGCAAGCTCGAGGTCCAAAAGGTCGTCGTGCCGCCCGATGCGTCCACGTTCAACCTGCAAGTTGATGGAACGACCAAGGCAACCGGCGGGGATGGCACGACCACGGGTGAAGTGATCGTCACTGCCAGCAACAGTGGCACTAACCACACCGTAGGCGAGACGGCTGCCCTGGGTAGTCTGGGCGACTACACAACATCCATTGAATGCCGGACGCTCAACGGCACCGGCAGTGTAGTGGCCAGCGGCAGCGGCACCAGTGTAATCGTTCCGGTGCATCTACAAGAAGACATCGTCTGCGTCATCACCAACACGCATGTTGCGACGCCGACGCCGACGGCGACGAACACGCCGACGGATACGGCGACGCCGACCGACACGCCGACCAACACGCCGACGGATACGGCGACGCCGACCGACACGCCGACCAATACGCCGACGGATACGGCGACGCCGACCGACACGCCAACCGACACACCAACCGACACCGCGACGCCGAGACCAACACACCAACCGACACGGCGACGCCGACGGATACGCCAACCAATACGCCGACTGACACGCCGACGAATACGCCGACGAATACGCCGACGAATACGCCAACCAATACGCCGACGAATACGCCAACCAACACACCAACGCCGACACCACCACCACAGATAAGCCAGATCGCGCCCACAGGCACGAACTGCACCCAGTTTGCGACCGGCACAGCGGCGACGCTCAGCACGCTCCAGTACAGCGTTAAGAGCGGCAAGATTAGCCAGGTCAGCCCGGGCGTGTTCTTCTACTGGATCAAGGTGACGGCGACCGCCGGGAGCAACACCTTCACGATCGACCAGAACATCACGACCGGCAACTTCAGCACGTTCTTCTCGACCGCTTCCGGCAGCAATGTGTTCACGTTAAGCTGCACCGCGCTGAAACCGGCCCCGACGTTCACACAGTCGGGGGATATCACCACGGTGACTTTCACCGCGAGCTCGGCCGGCACGTACATCATCGGCATTAAATACGACGCGACCAGCGTCAAGGGTGCGACGGCTCCGAGCCCGACGACGGTGCATTACACCTTCACGACGATCGGGGTTCCGGGATCGACAAGCGGATTGGCTCTCCAGAAGAAGTAGCCGCCGCTCAACGCAGCACTACAATCTAGCCTAACGGCTGCCGGCAGTCGGCACAACGGCAGGGACTCTACACCAAGAGTCCCTGCCGTTGGTTGTGTGCGGAGGCCCTCACCCCCGACCCCCTTCGACGGAGTTTACGCTCTCATTCCAAAGCGCACGTCGTAGAAGATTCTAACGTCGATCCAGGCTGGCGCGTGCTTGCGCCCCTACGACAAATGTCGAGGATATTGGAGGCGAGTTATGGCTGGGAAACAGGAGCAGCGTGACATGCATCGCTGCCTGAATCGGAGAAGCTCACTCCTGCCTCAGGGACAAACTTCCAATCGTAGCTCTCCGGATGTAGCGTCAGCCTGAGGACGCCAAAAGTAGAGTCGTTGCGCACCTCGCTATTGGCGATCGGCGCGCCAATTGCGTAGTGGTTCTTGCCGCCGGTGCCGACGACGAACTCACGGATGCCGCTAACTCGATCGGCCGTGCCATTTGGATCTTGCGACGAAAAGCGCTCGTAATCGTGATCATGCCCATTGAGCACCAGATCGGCACCAGCATCGTAGAGTGCCTGCCAGAGCGGCTGCACACCTGTGTTGCTGCCATGTTCGCCTGAACTGAAGCGCGGATGATGCCAATAGGCTAGAGTGCACGCGCTGGCGTGTGCGGTTAAGTCAGCGCGCAGCCACTGTTCTTGCGGCGAGCCAGCACCGCACCCTCCGACCTGCGAGCAGTTGCTGTTGAGTGCGATGATGTGCCAAGTGCCAAGATCATAGCTGTAGTAGCCCTTCCTCGGGTCGCCGGCGGCGGCGCCGAAGTAACCGAAGTAACCCGCCGCACCGGCGGTTAGGTACTCGTGATTGCCAACCGCAGGGCGAATCCTGGCTTGGCTGCGTCCCCAAGTCGGATGGAAGCAGTTCGTGAACTCGCCTGCCGTGCCGCTCTCATAAGCATTATCGCCCAGAGTCACAACTGTACCCGCTAGGCTGTCCAGCAGCTTCGCGGTCGCCTCGTCGCCATTGGAGCTGCAGCTTGCGATGTCGCCGGCAGCTAGCAGCACCGGATCAGAGGCGGCGCTCGGCGGAGGCGTGCTGGTCGGAGTCGGTGGCAGCGATGGCTGACTGGTCGGCGTGGGGTTGCTGGTCGGCGCCGGCGATGGCTGACTGGTCGGCGTAGGGTTGCTGGTCGACGCCAGCGTCAGTACCAGCTGCGGCGGTGTAGAGGTTTCGCGCGAAGCGAACAGGACGCCATCGGTGCTATCAGCTCCTAACACGAAGCTATAGGTGCCATTGCCAGTAACTATCGGCGTCACATTGTACTCGACCCAACTGTTCGTGCCGATCGCGCCTTTATTATCAGCCGCGCCGCTAGTACGGGCCAAGCGGGTGTTCCAGGTGATCTTCGTTTCTGACCAGTCGTTGCTCGTCGCATACACCGCCGGTCCGTTAGTAGTGCCATTGCTGGTTGCATAGACGCGCAACTTTGCGCTCTGGAGTGTTCCGGAAACGTTGTCCACTGTAAAGCGCAGGTAACTTTCTATGTTTGTAGTATTCCCATTGATAACACGTAGCGAGGCTGAGCCACCATAATTTATGTCTGGATGGGCTTGTTCCACTCGCGTGTCGGCGTTCGCGATGTACGTAAGGGTCGTTCCGCCTAGTATCGTTGCTGGGCTCGTCGGCGCAGGCGTCGCTACGGGGGTGGCGACTGGATTGTCCTGACCGTTGTTGTGCAGGGCGTCGAGATAGGCGCCATAGCCGGAGGCGCTGGCCCACTCCTGGGCCGACTCCACCGCCGTGCCTTCGCCCCATTCGTTAAAGGTCGTGATCAGCTGAAACCTTGCTCCCGAGGCGATCATATCGCGGATGTTGCTCTTCCAGCGTGCCAGATCGCGCGCCAGCCGAGGATTTTCACCTACCTTGTAAAACCCAGGACTAATGGCATAGCTGAACTGGTCTTG
>WNFU01011235.1_pt1 | contig 11951 bp, 13 predicted proteins | sample 5400121 | NCBI WGS metagenome assembly WNFU01 (sample SAMN13153360, study PRJNA577476) | soil metagenome | isolation source: 100 cm soil or saprolite under grassland replicate 1 | place: USA:California | collected 2016-06-15 | reverse complement strand
GCGTCGGAGTGCGCGGCTACTCGATTACGACCCGGTACAGCGCTGGGTGGGCCCGCACGTTCATGCTGCTGATGCGCTGCTGAAACTCGGGGGAGGCGGCGGCCCTGCCAAAGTGGTCGGCGGACTCCCACTCGGCGACGTTGACGTAGCGGAACTCCGCGTCCGGGTCCAGGCTCTGGTGCAGCCTGCTGGACACGAACCCGGGCTGCTGGCGCATCCACTCGGCGGCGTGCTGCCAGTCGGCGAGGAACTGCTCCTCGTAGCCGTCGGGGACCTCGAAGGCGTTGACCAGCACGACCCGCATCGACTGCTCCTCTGCCGTGGCCGCTTCGGCGCCAACATGGTAGGGCTACCAAGGCACTGTCCCCGGTCGCCGCGGTAGTGGTGCCACCTCAGGCCACGCTGAGGGCCCGCGCCACGTCCTGGTGGTTGAGGTAGAACACCACCCGCAGCCGGTCCGCGCTCCGGCGCAGGATGAACGTCGAGGACAACCGGACCGGGGTCGACGCTCCGGTGCGCTCGCCAAGCCAGTCGGTCCTTGCCAGGACGTAGGTGTCATCCAGCGCGTGGTGCTGGAGGTCGACCAGGACGACGCGGGCGATGCCGGCGGCGCGAAACAGCTCGGCCCGCCGTGGCAGGGCAGCCAGGAACGCCTGCCGGGGGACGGGTTGCACCCCGGCGGGGTCGGCGGCAAGGACCGTCTCGGCGAACAGCTCGGCCAGCCGATCAGTGTCGAGCTGGTCGCTGGCGGCGGCGAAGGTGTCGAAGAACGCCTCGACCTGGCCGTCGAGGTTCAGCTCGGACATGGCAGCTCCCTCAAGGGTCGTGGTGGTCACAGCAGGTCGGCGAGCCGTTCCAGCAGCGGCGCGGCCGCGGCCAGCTGCCGGCGTTCGGCAGCGGTGTAGCCCGACGCCACAGCTCCGACCATGCGGTCGATGACTGTCTGCTCGCGGACGGTGAACGCCGACCGGCCCGGATCGGTGAGCGACACAATCGTCTTGCGGCGGTCGTGGGGGTCGGGGGTTCGTTCGACCAGCCCGCGCTGGTGCAGGGCGCCGATCGCAGCGCCGATGGCCTGGGCGGTGACCCGCTCGCCGTTGGCGAGCTGGCTGGCCGTGGCGGGGCCGTCGCGGTGCAGCCGGGACAGCACGGCCAGCTCGGTGAAGGTCAGCTGGTCGCCGCGGCCCTGGGCATAGAGTTGGCGCAGGCGCCGCGCGAGCCGGCCGACGGCCAGTCGCAGGTCGTGGGCGACCGTGGAGGCATCAGTGTCGGACACGACCAGCAAGCTAGATTGTTCAATCTGGATTGTCAATTCTGGTCGGACGGAGCTGGTGGGGATCCACGCCGACCACCTCGTGGCCGGCGCGAGCGGGAGGAGCCACCTGGCCTTGCCGGTGGCCTGCCGCTCAAGCCAAGAGCCTGCGCCAGCAGGCGGTCATGGGCGGCGGCGTGGGCGATCCTGCCAGCGGTAGTGGGTCCAGGTGCGGCGCAGCAGCTGGTGACAGACGATGACGCGCTGGCCAGCGCAGCCAGAACTCCACCCTGGCGGGACACCCAGCTCCACGTCACCGCGATCGGCAGCACCGCGTGGGTGACGCCACGCCCCCATAGGGGTGTGGCCGCAGCCGCTCTGGCGGTTGGCGGTTCGAATCTCTCCAGAACAGCCGCTGTGTGAGACTTGACAGCAGGGGCTATGCAGAATAGCTTAGTAGCTATTAGAGATAGCCTTGGGAGGTTGTCATGGAGACCAAGTTCCTGGACGTGCCAGGGGGACGTCTGGCCTACGACGTCACCGGCCCGCAGGACGCCCCGTTGGTGATCTGCACCCCAGGCATGGGCGACACCCGCAAGGTGTACCGCTTCCTGGCGCCCAGGCTGGCCGCCGCCGGCTACCGGGTGGCCACGCTGGACCTGCGCGGCCAGGGCGAGTCCAGCGTCGGCTGGGACGACTACCGCTCCGCGGCCGCCAGCGCGGACCAGCTGGCGCTGGCGCGCCACCTCGGTGGCCCGGCGGTCCTGCTCAGCAACTCCTACTCGGCCGCGTCCAGCATCGTGGCCGCCGCCGAGGCGCCCGGCTTGGTCGCCGGGCTGGCCATGACCGGCCCCTGGGCGCGCAGCCCCCAGCCGGCCGGCGGCATCCAGGGCCTGATCATGAAGGCGGGTACCACGCTGGTCGGCCGGCTGGCGGTGGCGTGGGCGGCCTACTACCGCAGCCTGTACAAGGGCGCCAAGCCGGCTGACCTACGCGCCTACACCAGGGAGCTGGCCACCAACCTGCGCCAGGCGGGCCGGCTGGCCGCGCTGCGCGGGATGCTGGCGGGCGGGCACGATGCCGCCGCTGCGCGCCTGGGCGAGGTCCGCTGCCCGGCGCTGATCGTGATGGGCACCGCCGACCCGGACTTCCCCGACCCGGTGGCCGAGGCCCGCTGGATCCAGCAGCAACTCGCCGCCAGCAGCAACGACGTCGTGGTCGAGCTGCTGGAAGGCTGCGGCCACTACCCCATCGCCGAGGCACCGGAGCCGACCGGCAAGGCGGTGCTGGCCTTCCTGGACCGCACCCACCGTGCCTAGGGCCGGGCTGTCCAGGGCCGCCGTGACCCAGGCGGCCCTGGAGCTGCTCGACGAGCACGACCCCCACGAGCTGACCCTGGCCAAGGTCGCCGAGTACACCGGCGTGGCCGCCCCGTCGCTGTACAAGCACGTGCGCAGCCTGGCCGACCTGCGCGACCAGGTCGCTATCCGGGTGGTCGGCGAGCTCACCGAGCGGCTCACCGCCGCCGTCATGGGCCGCGGCGGCGACCAGGCGCTGCGGGCCGCGATGTGGACCTACCGCCAGTACGTACTCGAGCACCCCAACCGGTATGCCGCCTTCCCGCAGACCCTCCCGTCGGACCCGGAGCTGGCCGCGGCAACCCGCCGGCTGCTCGACGTGGTCCTGGCCGTTCTGCGCGGCTATGGCCTGGAAGGGTCGGCCGCCATCCACGCCGCGCGCTGCTTTCGGGCCACTGCCCACGGCTTCGCGTCCCTGCAAGCAGCTGGCGCCTTCCTCCTGCCAGAAGACCTCGACACCACCTACGACCACCTGATCGGCATGCTCACCACCGGCATCGGCCACATCCAAGCGTCGCAATGAACCCGCCCGGTGCAACTCAGGGAACTCACGGTTCCCCTGAATATGGCTTCGTGTGAGTTAGGGCCTGCACCAGATGGCGGTCATGGGCGGCGACGAGGGCGACCCTCCCAGCGGTAGCAGGTCCAGGCGCGGCGCAGCAGCCGGCCAAACACGATGACGGCGCCTGCCAGCGCCAGCCAGAACTCGACCACCAGCCGGCGTCGCTCGGTGCACCAGCGCAGCTTGCCGTACTGGTTGCCCCAGGCGTGGGTGCGTTCGATCACCCACCGGCGCCCCGCCTGGATCGGTGCCGGGATGCCCCGCGTGGCGATCCGACCAATAATCCCGCGTTCGGCCAGGACCTGCCGGCAGGGCCGGTAGTCGTAGCCGGCGTCCAGGTGCACCACTGGCCGCCCGGGCAGCCCGCCGACCACGGTGATGGCGTCCAACGTCGCCGCCAGCAGCCCGTCGTCGCGACGGTTGGCTGGGGCCGGCACCGCACCCAGCGGGATGCCGCCCGCGTCGACGGCGACCGAGCGCTTGAGCCCCTGCTTGCGCCGGTCCACCGGGCTTGGCCCGGCGGTCTGGCCGCCGCAGGGCGCCTTGGTGGTGCACCCGTCCACGCTCAGGTGCTCCAACTCCAAGCCGAGCATGCGGTCATAGGCAGTCAGCACGGCCAGGCGCAGCTGCTCGGCCACGCCGGCGGTGATCCACTCGTCACGGCGGCGACGCAAGGTGGTCGCCGAGCACGTGCTGTCGGCGATGCGGCGGTAGCCGCAGCCGAACACCAGCACCTGGATGAGCTTGTCGAAGACGATGCGGTCGGGGATGCGAGGACGGTGGCAGCCGAGTGGATGGTGGTCTTGGTGGGTGGGTAGCAGGGCAGCGATCTGGACCCACAGAGGTTCCAGGATGGACGATGGCAGGGCAGGCACGAGAGCTCCGATGGTCACAGCGCGTGAGAACTCCGTGATCATCACGGCTCGTGCCTGCCCTGCCCCACCCCGCCCTACTGGCGCAGGCTGTAAACCGGGATCCACCGTGTCCGTTTTCTGCCGCCGGGATTTCGTGGTTGCCGGGGCGTGGATCGGGCCGAGACGGGGCATGGGAGGCCACCAGCCGACGCGATCACCGCACCTGGGCGTTGGACCGGGCATCGATGGCACACCGGCCGCCGTCGATGCAGGCCGCCGCTGGCCCCGGAGGGGCTGGATGCGGCGACGATCATGGCGGTGGCAGGTCAGGTCGGGAACGGCACGCAGCGCAGCCGGTCCAGCGCCAGCAGGAACTGGTGCGCCCATGGCCAGCGGGTGGGCAGGTGCAGGTGCCAGCGCCGCGCTGAGTGGGTCAGCCGGCCTGGCAGGTCCAGGTAGCGGGTCCGCAGCGTCTTGGTGGTGATCAGGGTCTCGCCCAGCCCGATGCGGCTGGTCCAGCGGGCCAGGTTGTGCGCCAGGACATTGAGAGTCAGCCAGGCGGCGTTGGCGGCGAACTTCCCGGAGGGGAGATGGTTGAGCCCGACGCCGTTCTTGAGGTCGCGGATCACGTTTTCGACCTCGGCGTGGCGGCGGTGGTCGGCCTCCAACGCCAGCGTGGTGCCGTGGCGGTCGGTGATGAACGGGTGGTAGTCGTAGTCGCAGAACAGCGCGAGCTGGGAGCCTGGGGTGGGCCGCACGCGCCGCACGATCAGGCGCATGGCGCGGCCCTTGCGGCCAAAGGGCCGGTAGCTGGTCTCGGCGACGTCGGCGCCGCCGTCCAGCCAGTAGGGGATCGGCGTCCACGCGTGCTCGGGGATCTGGGCGATGACCTTGCGGACGGCCTTGGTGAGCTTGACGGTGATCGAGCAGGTCACACCCTGCTTGTGGCAGGCCTGGACGACCTTGTGGGTGTAGAACCCGGAGTCGGCGCGCAGGCAGATCGGCCCGGTGGCGCCGCCGCGGCGGGCCCGGTTGATCGTCTCGGTGACGAAGCTGGCCGCGCCCCGCCCGGTGTTGGCGATGCCCTCACGCAGGCGGGAGCCGAGCACGTCGCCGCTGCCGGCGACGGTGGCCAGCAGCGGGTGGTAGCCGCGCTCGCCGTGGCGGTCGATCCCGGTCGCGCCTTGCTTGTGGAGCCCGTAGGTCTGGCAGTGGGTGGAGTCGATGTCGATGGTCACCGGCCACGGTCCGGGCCCGGCGCCGGCCGCCCATGCGCGGCGCAACGCCTGCTCGGCGACCTGGTCGAGTTGGCGGGCCGATCCCCAGGTGAACGAGCGCAAGAAGGTGCCCAGCGTGGACGGCGCGGCGACGCGGTGGCCCAAGACCTGGCCGGTGGCGCCGGCGCGCCGGGCGTCGGCGTCGTCGATCCAGCAGCCGCCGGCCAAGGCGGAGTGGACCAGGGTCATGGCCTTGTCGCCGGCGTTGGCCGCGCCGGGGGCGTCGCCGAGGTCGACGTGGGCGGCGAACAGCTCGCGGAGCATAAGCCCCTCGGCCAGGCTGGCGGCAAGGATCAGGCCGGCGTCAGCGACGGCGTGGTCGTCGTCGAAGGTGACGGTGATCTGGTCGGGGCTGTGGGATGATCGCACTGAACAGGTGTCCTCCTGGCTGGGTCGAACGGTCGCTTCAGCAACGCCATTCTCCCAGCTCAGCGGGCACCTGTTCGCCACTTCACGGGATCAACATCAACAAATCCTCGGTAGACCCCGGCTTATGGAGCCTGGCGATCGCAGCCGGTGGCAACCGTCCTCGGTCGCTTCGGCCGTGCTCGCGTTCTTACCGCTAGGGGGTGTACAGCGCGGCGGCCGCCAAGGGCTGGCAGCCGCCGAACTTCTGGCAGGGCGAGTCGTAGCCGCCGGCGACGAGGGCCTGACCGTTGGGTAGCAGTGCCGCGGCGGCGTAGGGGTAGGGGAAAACCATCGGACCGGTCGCCGTCCAGGTCCCGGTGGCGGGTGAGTAGAGGTCGCCTGTCGCCCCGCCGACGACGAGCACGCGTCCGTCTTGCAGGAGCACGGACGTAGGGCCGTGGTAATCGGTCATCCTGCCGGTCATAGTCCACCTGCGCGAGGCCGGGTCGTACAGCTCGGCGGAGAGGGTTGCGGCCGTCCCGGCGGCGACCAGCACGCGGCCATTGCCAAGCAGGGTCGCGCTCGGGTGGTTGCGGGCGGTCGTCATCGGCCGCGTGCGCGACCAGCGCCCGCGGGCGGGGTCGTAGAGTTCCGCGCTCTGCAGCCAGCCGCTCGAATTGGCGCCTCCCGCCACCAGAACAGTGCCGTCGGGCAGCAGCGTCGCCGAATGGCCGTCGCGGCGATCCCGGAGGCTGCCGGTCAGCGTCCAGCGGCCGGTCGCCGGGTCGTACAGCTCGGCGCTCGCCTGCACCCCTGTGCCGTCGCCCGCGAGACCGCCGACCACGAGCACGCGCCCGTCGTGGAGCAGCGTGCCGGTGGCCTCGATCCGGCTGACGCGCATGCTCCCGGTCGGCGTCCAGCTGTTCGTCGCCGGGTCGTACAGCTCCGCAGTCGCGCGGTACGTGCCGCCGCCAGCGACGAGCACGCGGCCGTCCGCCAGGCGCACGGCGACGTGCAGGCCTCGCGACTCGTTCAGCGTCCCGCCGGCGAGCCACGTGGCGGTCGCGGCATCGTACAGCTCGGCCGTGGTGACCCCAGAGCCGCCGACGACGAGGACGCGCCCGTTCCCGAGCGTCGTGGCGCTCATGACGGCTCGCGGCGCCGCCATGCTGGCCGTCGCCGTCCAGCTGTCAGCTTGTGCGGTGGCCGCGCCGCGGAGCGAGCTCGAACTCGAACCCGAAGCGAACGCAGGCGCCGCAAGCGCAAGGACTGCGCACGTAGCGGACGCCAGAGACCTCATGCTCACGACGAAGCCTCTCTCCTCGCCTTGAGGAACGAGGCGAGAGTAGACGGCTAACGTTGCGCCCGCCTTACAAGGTCCTTAAAACCATGGAAAGGACCGCGCGACGCGCACCGGAATCGCCCCCAATCGGCGACTTCGCGCCCGCAGAGGATGGAGCGTTTATGGAGCCTAGCGGGCGCAACCAGTGGCAGCCAACCCGCTGCCGCCCTTCGCCATGTGACCGGCTCTCCGGTCTCGGACTACTACGGCGGCTCCGTCCCCTCCCAGCGCCATCAGCCGACGGCGGGCCTGCCCACCGCCGACCTGGCCGGCCGGCGGGGAGGGCGACCCTGGGAGGGTTCCCGCGTTCACCATGCACCGGTTGGCGGGGGCGGTGCCCAGCTGCCCTGCAGCCTCGCCACGGGTACGCCGCAGACCTTCCCCGTGGCCTTCGGACCGGCGGACGCTACGCCGACCGCGAAGTCGCGCATCAACAGGTGATGGCGTGCGCTGCTGGCCGGCCCACATCCGCCAGGTTGGAGCCGGTGCATTCGCTTGAGGGGGTTCGACCACTGGTTCATGCCGTGTTACACCTTCCCGCCTTGCTTGCCGGGCCCGGGCCGTCTGGCGGTGCCGGCCCGTCCCGTCGTTGTCGGGGCTGCTCCTGCCCTCCCCTGCGCCTCCAGGGTCAGGCTGCCCCCAGCTTCACCGGCCTGCTGCGACAGGCCGGAGGTGGGCTCTTGCAGCCCACCCGGTTGCATGGCGCCTCGCGGCGCACGGCGTCGTCGATGCAGTCGGCACCCGCCAGCATCGAATGGACCAGGGTCAACAGCTTGCGCCCGGGACGGGCGGCGCCGGGCTGATCGCCCAGGTCGATGAGCGCATCGGCGGCCTGCTCGATGCCCAGCCGCTCGGCCAGCGTGGCAGGCAGCAGCAGGCCCGCGTTGGCGATGGCGTGGGTGTCGTCAAACGCGATGTCAAGCTGGTCCAGGCTGTGGGAGGATTGCATTGAGAAAGTGCCCTCCTGATGCGGGAAACGGCAGCTCAGGCAAGCGCCATTCTCCCAGGTCAGAGGGCCTTTCTCATAATCCGAGGCGACTGCACTCCATTACCGCAACGGTGGACCCAGGCTAAACGGGCTGCGCCAATAGGCACGTAGAGCGCGCCGCTCAGAACCAGCGGGCGACGAGCGTCCCAGGAGGATCTACGCGACCAGCGGCACGCGGCCATCGTAGTAGCCGATCAGATGCGGAAGGCGACCAGGGTCGCGGCAAGCACGACGGTCGCGAGCGACAGGAGCCGCAGTCCGGTCTCGGCGGGAGCGGTGAGTCGCCTGGGGTCCAGCGGCTCCCTGCTCGCGTCGGCGAGCTCCAGCTCGCCGCGAACCGCGATCACCCGGCGTCGCACGTAGCGCACGTGGCTCGAGAGCACGCGCTGGGCGAGCGAGAGCAGCACCGCAAAGACCGCGGCGAGCACCGCGACGCCTCCGACGTCGCCGGCGACGGCCGCGTAGCCGTTGAGCACGGGGAAGCCGCCCCACGCGAGCCCGAACCAAAGGTCCGAATGGAAGCGCCCCCCAGCCAGCTCCAGGTTGTACGCCAGCACCAGGAAGAGCCCGATGGGGATGAGCAGCGCGAGCCAGGCCTCGAAGGTGAGCGCGCCCACGACGCCGATCGCGCAGGCGCCCCCGATCGAGACAGCGGCGAGCGCGACGAGAACCCGATCGGGGATCTTCGTGCGCAGCGGTCGCCCGTTCAGCTCGTCGAGGGCGTGCGCACCGACCCCGAGGGCGAGGGCGAACGCGGTGACGGCGGCGCCGAGCCTGTCCCAGGCGACCACGGGCGCCAGGCAGCCGCCGATGACGACGTACGACAGGTGCCATGCGGTGTAGGGAGGATGCAGCAGCGTCACGTAGTCCCGCCAGCCGCCGCGCTCCAGCGCATACCAGGCGGGACGGGAGACCGGCGGACCCGCCCGCGTGATGGCGCCTTCGGCGGCTCGGTCGGGCCAGCTCACGGCTTCTGTCCCCAGATGACGACGACGATGCCGAGGCTCAGCCGCCGCACCTCGACCCCCTGGAGGCCCGCCGCGTCCCACCACTCGAGCTGGCGCTCGAGCTGGTAGCGCTCCCAGAAGCCGCGGATCGACCCTCCCAGGAAGTCGCCGACCTCCCGCCAGCCGCGCCGGAGCAGGCGGCCGGCGAGCGGCAGCACCGTTCGGACGTAGAGGTCCCAGAGCGGCCGAGCGGGACCCTGCGGGACGCCGAACTCGAGCAAGGCGACGAAGCCACCGGGACGCACCACCCGCGCGAGCTCGGCCAGCGTCGCCGCCGGGTCGGCGACATAGCGAAGCACGTGGGTAACCGTGAGGTGGTCGAAGGACTCCGAAGCAAGCGGGAGCGCCTCCGCCGACGCATTGATCAGTTGGATCTCGTCGCCGAAGCGACGGTGTGCGACCGCCAGCATCTCAGGGCTCAGATCGACTCCGGTCACCCCGAATCCCCGCCGCAGGAGCTCCGCCGCGACCAGCCCCGTCCCGGTCGCCACGTCGAGCACGTGGCCGCCGCGGGGAAGGCGCGAGACGAGGAAGCGGCGCCCGAGCGGGTCCTGTCCCAGCGAGAGCGCGGGCGAAGAGCTCGCGGGCGTGCTCTTCCAGCCTCCATGCTGGCATCCGTCCAATCACCCCTTTTCGGTCGTCGGGTCGGCGGGCGCCCGACCCCCGGCCGGTCTCGCTCGTGCGGCCACCTCAGGCGCTCTGGAACAGAACGCACGCTGCCTCACTCCGATCGCAGGATCGCGGCGGCCCGGCTGCGGGCGGCTCGACGGGTAGGGAACACGGCGCCGGCGAGGGCGACGGCAAGCCCAACACGCCCAGCGGGTAGAGCGTCGCCGGGTGGAGGACGGCGAACGCAAACGGCGGAGGGCGGTTGCCGACCTGCCGCGCGAGCTGGGTCATCAGCCCGTGGTAGGTGCGGACGCCCAACGGCAGCGCGACCAGTCCACCGATCACGCCCAGGACCGCGCTTGCGGTCATCACCATGGCCAGGAGCTGCCGCGGGCTCATCCCGACCGCCTTGAAGGATGGCGAGGTCGCGGGCCGCCAGCAGCGTCCGATCACGGGCTACGGCTGCCTGTTGGATGCCTGGCGAAAGGGTCCCCAGCCCCACCGTTCCCCCAAGTGCCCTATAGCCACCCCGCACCGCGAAGACCAGCGCCCACCCGGCGGCCGCATACCCAGCCCACCCCGATGGCCGCCACGGCGCGGGGGCTACGGCAGCCGCCGCTTGGCGCCTGCTGCCGGTCATGGCGGCGTGTTGGCGGACACGCCCGTGGTCGTGGAACTGGTTCACCTGGGCGTCCTTGCGACGGTCGGCGGCTGGCAGGGCATAGCATGCACTCGGGTGAGGGCTGGGCACCATCGGGGATGACCCTGGTAGGACCCGGAGTCGGCGCAAGGTCCGCTCGGGGTCGCGCCAGGACACCGGTGACAGGGCGCGCAGGAGCAAGGTCGATGCCCCATCGGCTACATCGCCTGGCTAAGGGCCTGCGCCAGGAGGTGGTCACGGGCGGCGGGTCGGGTGTCCCAGCGGTAGCAGGTCCAGGCGCGGCGGACCAGCCGGCCGCACACGATCGCGGCGCCTGCCATCGCTAGCCAGAACTCGACCACCAGTCGGCGGCGTGCGAATCGAGTTCGAGTTACTCAATCCGGGGGACTTCTTCCTCGTTAAGCTTCCTCTAGACGGACAGAGGGTAGATCGAATCAGGATAGATGGGAAGCTGAGGAACGCAAGGAAGGAGTCCCGGCGAGCACCTCGGGCTAGCACAGCCCCACCAGGTGAATCCGAACTATCTGCATGACTAACGTCCAGGGTGGGGCCGAGAAGCGGGGTACACATATGCAGCACGCGTTACACCCATCGATCCGGATCCCATTGACTCTCTTAGAGATTGTGGACGAAATCGTCAACTTCATTCCCATCTCAAGATCGGATGCGGAGCATCGGGTGTGGATGGAAGCTTTAAGCCCAGGATGGAACGTGACCCGGGATGTGACCAGGTTTGGTGTAAAGGTACATAAGTACGGTCCCGAAATGCACGAACTCTATAGACGTGGCGATGGATTCATATTCGAGACCCTGGTATCTTGGGCGCGCCCACAGCGAAAGCGTTACACGCAGAACGCCCTAGAAAGGATACATGCGTACGCTAAGAGAATCGGGAAGGAACCAGAACAACTGCAGATCCTAATGCTTGGCGACGGTACGGGCAATGATTCTCTCTATCTGATCAAGAATGGCCTCAACCTCCACTATTACGATGTGCCGGAGAGCAAGGTCTTTGCTTTTGCCGCCAAACGCTTTCAGGCCTACGATCTCATAGACCGAAAGGTCACTATCATTTCTGACTATCGGAGTTGCTTGGCCAACTTGTACGATATAGTGTTTTGCTTTGAGGTTCTTGAACACTTACCTGCTCCAGGCAGCGCAATTAAAGATATGTCATCAATGCTACATAAGGGAGGGATAGCCCTTATTACGGAGTCCTTCAAAGAAGTCTACCCCCATTTCGCCACGCATCTCGAATCCAATGGGAAGTATGCTGGCATAACGCCCTTTCTCTTTCTGAAACATGGCATGATGCTGTCTTGGCACAGCACAGATCCCGTTCTGAAGCCACTTGAGTTCACCAGATTGCCTGGATCACGTGAAAGGCATATAGGAAAGCTCATCTCTCAGACGATGGTTCTGAAGTGGATGATTGCATATCGGTTTCATGCAATGCACCGCTATGTTGCAAGATTAACTGGACTTGATGTGGCATAATCATCGAATCCCAGCAACCTGCGCCGGGCACGTCAGCGGTTATGGAGCAGTCGGTGGCGTCGGGTCGGGCGGGTCGACCAGGCGGTGCTGGTATGCCAGCGCGACCAGCTGTGCGCGGTCGCGGGCGCCGAGTTTGGTCATTGCCCGGCTGATGTGGGTCTTGGCGGTGGCGGGGCTGATCACCAGGTGCTCGGCG
>WNFU01010903.1_pt1 | contig 11951 bp, 13 predicted proteins | sample 5400121 | NCBI WGS metagenome assembly WNFU01 (sample SAMN13153360, study PRJNA577476) | soil metagenome | isolation source: 100 cm soil or saprolite under grassland replicate 1 | place: USA:California | collected 2016-06-15 | reverse complement strand
GCTTGAATCAGGGTTTCACTGCCCAGGCTGGTCCCAGAGATAATCAAAGGATTTATCGCATCCTTAAGTTTTCCTGCGATTTCTTCAGCTAGTGATAAAAGGTCAGCCGACAGGTTAGGGACTTCCGGCGCAGCGGAGTCAACGATATGAGCCACAGTAAAACCCAGTCGGGCAATATCATCTGGGGCGAGATGAATCGTGGAAGTGGCGACATCGTCAAGTCGCGTCGCTGCGGGAGTGACGATGTAAAGTGGTCCCTTCTCATCCTGGATGATTTCTCTCAGAGCCGCATCATTCCATGAATCAAATTTTTTCTCTCTAGCGCGTTCTAGCGGTTGGTTGCGCACAGCCTGTCGTAAAGCCAGCGCAAGCCGGGGCGCAGTGTTAGTCAGGTCTTCGCCTAACACCAAAACGGCATCAGACAATTCGACCTCATGCATACTCGCGGTGGGCACAGAACCATTTTGCAAAATGTTCAAGATGCGCTGAAATAAGCGTGCTTCGTTCGCAGATATTCCAGCAAAAAAGTTGTCCGCGCCGACGAGAGAACGCAGGGCAAAATTCGCTTCTAATGAAGCGCGCGGTGAGCCGATTCCGATCAACGGAGCTCTAGGTTGCAAGATCTCAGTCAGATGAGATAAGGCTTCTTCAACGGGAACAGGTTTCGGGTCCGATTTGATTCGGGTCTGGCGAATACGCTGTCCGCTGTTGACAAAATCATATCCGTAGCGGCCACGGTCACATAGAAAATATCCATTGACCTCTTGGTTATAACGATTGACGATACGACGAAGACTTCCATATCGTTCACCAGGGATCGTATTGCAGCCCAAACCACAATGCACACAAATGGAAGGAGCAGTCTGCAAATCCCACTTGCGCGTGTAATGCTGTTTCGATGTCTTATCAGTGAACACACCTGTCGGGCAGACTTCCACCAGATTGCCGCTGAACTCGTTTTCCAATACTCCATCTTCGTGGCGTCCAAAGTAGACATGATCGTGCGCGGCGAAGACATCGAAGTCGCGTCCGCCCGCATAATCGCGATAGAAGCGCACACAGCGATAGCACTGGATACAGCGGTTCATCTCGTGGTTGATGAATGGACCAAGATATTGATTACGATAGGTGCGTTTGTTGAAACGGTTGCGACGATAAACATGCCCTGTCATCACGGTCATGTCTTGAAGATGACATTCACCGCCTTCATCACAGATCGGACAATCATGGGGATGGTTGAGCATCAGCCATTCGATGACGGATGCGCGGAACTCGACCGCTTCGGGATCACTGATCGAGATGCGCGTGCCTTCTGCCGCGGGAGTCATGCAAGCCATAACGATTCTGCCTCTGGTATCTTTCTCATCCTTGAACTGTTTGACAGCACACTGACGACACGCGCCAACTGATCCTAGAGCGGGATGCCAGCAAAAATATGGCAAGTCAAGCCCGAGCGATAAAGCAACTTGCAGAAGGTTATCAGTGGAATCTGCCTCATAGGTTTTTCCGTCAATAAAAATTTTTGTCATAATTACTCACCATACAGTTTCAGCATGAAGCCACCAAGTTACAAGTGAATTCCGAAGTCTCCTGACTTTGGAATCCCAACGATAGGAGTCACTGGACTCCATCATAGAATTACTTCCATGGACAACGCTTCTCCTCAATGTGCCGTTCAAAATCCGCGCGGAAATATTTCAGGGCACTTTGCAAAGGCTCCATCGCGCCGGGCGCCAGCGCACAGAACGTATTGCCAGGACCGAGCTGCCGGGTGAGTGAGCTAAGCAAATCCAGATCGCTGGGCAGTCCATTTCCGTCTTCCAGAGACTGCAAAGTGCGCGCTGCCCAGGGCAAGCCTTCGCGGCACGGTGTACACCATCCGCACGATTCCTGTGCAAAGAAACGTTCCAGGTTCAGTACCATTCCCACCGGGCAAGTCTTGTCATCGAGCACGATCAGCGTTCCCGTCCCCAGGCGACTGCCGGCTTTCGGAATACTGAGGAAATCCATCTTTACATCCAAATGCTCTTCCGTCAAAAAATCGGTGGATGCACCGCCTGGCAGGACGCCACGGAATTGATAGCCAGCCTGCATGCCGCCCGCATGCTCGAAAAGTAATTCACGCAACCGGGTTCCCATCGGCAGTTCCCACAAACCCGGGCGATTGACGCGCCCGCTGGCTCCATAAATTTTCGTGCCGCCATCTTCAGTATGACTCAACCGTTTGAACCAGTCCGGTCCGTTGCGGATGATGTGCGGCACGCAACTCAGCGTTTCCACATTATTGACGATGGTTGGCTTGCCCCACAAACCACTGACTTGCGGAAAGGGTGGCTTGGCGCGCGGGATGGCACGGCGGCCCTCGAGGCTATTGAGCAAGCCAGTCTCTTCACCGCACATATACCGCCCCGCGCTGACGTGCAGATGCAATTCGAAGTTGAAACCCGAACCGAGAATATTTTTACCCAGATAGCCCGCCTGATACGCCTCAGCAATTGCCTTCTGTAAACGTCGCTCAGCTTCCTTGTATTCCAAACGCAAAAAGATATATCCAACCTCTGCTTGGATAGCATAGGCGGCGAGAATCGTCCCTTCGATCAATTGATGCGGATCGCCCTCCAACAGTAGGCGATCCTTGAACGTGCCTGGCTCCATCTCATCGGCATTGACCACCAAATACTTGGGACGCGGCGCGTCGGATCCCATGGGGACAAAACTCCACTTCGGACCTGTTGGGAAACCGGCCCCGCCCCGCCCTTTCAAATCGGACCTTTTGACTGTTTCCGTTACCTCAGCCGGAGTCATATCCTTTAGCGCTTTTCGCAAAGCCTGATACCCATCAGCGCGTTCTACGGCTTTGATATCGAGCGCTATACGGTCAGGTTGGATGTTCCGTGTGAGGGGAGCTTCCATCAAACCTCTTTCCGATAGGATTCGAGAATCCGGTCAACTTTTTCTTCATCCAGATTATTATGATGATCGTTGTCAATCATCATGACCGGTGCATGATCGCAATCTCCTAAACAGACAACTGGCAGGAGCGTGTAATTTCCATCAGCAGTCATCTGACCAAAGTCAATGCCCAGGCGCTCCTTGATGTGCTGGCGGATTTTTGGGTAGCCCATGATCCAGCATGAGACACTGTCACATAACAGGATGACATGCTTCCCAACTGGCTGACGGAAGATCAGGCTGTAAAAGGTGGCAACGTTGTCCAACTCGTCGGGGGTCATTTCGAGTAGGGGAGCGATATCTTTTATGTTTTCATCGGAAACCCAGCCGCGATGATGCTGAACAATCTTCAACGCCTCGATGCACGCGGCACGCTTGTAAGGATACTCCGCGAGATGGCTTTCGATTTCTTGTCGTTCTATGTCTGTCAACATAAATTGTGCTCCAACTATCGAACTATGAAACTACAAGACTATGAGATTAATTCACCGATCCACATCTGCCATCACAAAATCAATGCTGCCCAAGATCGCGATCAGATCTGGGATCAACAGCCCGCGGCTGATCTCAGGGACCGATTGCATGTGGGCAAAGGACGGTGTGCGGATGCGGGTGCGATAAGACTCAGTATTTCCATCACTGATCAAGTAATAGCCGTTAACGCCCTTGGTCGCTTCGATGCTGACACATGCCTCACCGGGCGGGATGACGGGCCCCCAACTCACGTTCAGGAAATGATCGATCAAGGTTTCAATGTCATACATCGTCCGTTCCTTGAGTGGTGGTGTGGTCAATGGGTGGTCGGCTTTATAAGGTCCGGCTGGCATGTTCTCCAGACATTGTTTGATGATGCGCAGGCTTTGACGCATCTCTGCGACTCGCACCACACCGCGGTCGTAGGAATCGCCGTGCGTGGCAGTGGGGATATCGAATTCAAAATTTTCGTAACCCGAATAAGGTCGCTTCTTGCGGAAGTCCCACTCAAGGCCACAAGCGCGCAAATTTGGCCCAGTTACCCCCCATTCAATGGCTTGCTCTAACGTATAACTGCCAACACCTTTCGTGCGCGCTTTGAAGATGCCGTTCTGCATCACCATCTTTTCGTAATCGTCAAGGCGTGGAGGAAGATAGTCAAGAAATTCCCTCACCATCTTGTCCCACCCGTTGGGTAAATCCTGAGTCACGCCGCCAATTCGAAACCAGCTAGGGTGCATCCGTCCACCGGTGATTGCAGCCACAACATCAAACACTCGTTCACGATCTGTGAACATGAAGAAGACCGGTGATAACTGACCAACATCCTGTGCAAAGGTTCCATACCAGACCAAATGACTGGCGAGCCTGAAGAACTCCACCATCATCACACGGATTACCTTCGCGCGTTCTGGAACCTCAATCGCTGCTAGTTTTTCCACTGCCAGTACATAAGGCAGATTATTCATTACGCCACCGAGATAATCCACCCGATCGGTATATGGGATGTAGGTATGCCAGCTCTGTCTTTCCCCCATCTTCTCTGCAGCGCGGTGATGGAATCCAATCTCTGGGACGGCATCCAAAATGATCTCGCCATCCAATTGCAGAACGAGACGTAACACACCGTGCACTCCTGGATGTTGGGGTCCCAGATTGAGGAACATGAAATCTGAATCCTCGTTATGACGCTTAAGCCCCCATCTCTCAGGGTGGAATTGCAGCGCTTCTTCTTCACGTTCCTGTTTTTCGTCAGGCAATTGGAAAGGTTCCATCTCGGTCGCGCGCGCGGGATGCTCCTTGCGCAAAGGATAACCCTGCCAGGTACGCGGCATTAGAATACGCTCCAGATGGGGATGCCCCTCGAATTTGACTCCGAACAAATCCCAGACTTCGCGCTCGTACCAGTTCGCATTGGAATAAATCCCCGCGATCGAATGCAAAGACGGGTACTCACCTTTCAGCGGGACCTTAATTCTGACATCCTCGTTTCTGTCAAAAGACAATAAATGATAGACCACCGTGAAATCAGAATCCGGCTGACCGTCGTGGTGAGTACGCGTGCGCTCATCAATGGCAGTCAAATCATAGAGCATCGCATAAGGCTGCGAAATCCCGGTTTTCAGAAACCCCAGCACATCAACGACTTGAGCAGGTGAGATCCAAATCGTTGGGATTTCGTCTTTGGTCGGTTGAGAGGCCAAAATGCCCTCACCAAATTTCTCTTTCAATTCCTGATAAATATTCGACATGTTCATACCTGATCCGGTGGACGTAATGTAGTTACCTGCTTGCGCTCGGCACGTTTGCTATCCCGCAGCGATCTATCCTCCGGCCTGATCACACCCTTGGGACCAATCGTCCAACTCAACGGTCGATCTTCTTTGCCGACTGCATCCGCAAGCAAGACCAGCCCTTCCATAAATGCACCTGGGCTCGGCGGGCAGCCTGGTACGTACACATCCACTGGCATGAACTTGTCCACCCCCTGCACCACGCTATAAATATCGTACATACCTCCTGAGTTCGCACACGAGCCCATCGAGATCACCCAGCGCGGTTCCATCATCTGGTCGTAAAGGCGTCTGATAATTGGCGCCATCTTAATAAAAACTGTGCCCGCGATAATCATTACATCAGCTTCGCGCGGCGTCCCACGGATCACTTCCGCACCAAAACGAGCAATATCATAGCGACTTGTAATACTGGTCGCCATCTCAACATAGCAGCAGGATAGGCCGAAGTTGAAGGGCCAGAGTGAATTTTTGCGTCCCCAAGCCAACAGGTCTTGCAGACGCGACAACACCAAAATCCGGCTCATGGCTTGACCAAAAGTCTGCTTGCTGTCTTCTGAAGGAATCTCATCCTCCGGCTTGCTCAACCACCAGCGCATGAGTCAAGCCTCCCGCAGTTCAACGGTATAGTTATCTTGAAATATTCATTCATTCCTTTGGTCCCCAATCCAATGCCCCCAAGCGCCATAAATAAACCAGTGCTGCCAACAATATTCCAATGAATACAACAACTTCAATGTAACCTGCCCAGCCTAATGAACGCGCGGCCAGTGCCCAAGCAATAATAAAAACTGCTTCGAGATCGAAGATCACAAAAAACATCGCGACCAGATAAAACTTTGCGGTAAGCCTCTGGCGCGCTGTCCCTGTGACGGGCACGCCCGCTTCAAATGGTTCATCCGTCGCGCGCCCTCTGTGATGTTCCCCTAAAACATAAGACAGTGATAGCATGGCAATAATCAAAAAAATCACTGCGATGAAATAAACAGCCAGGGGCCAAAGATCGTTTGCAAGATTGGTGAAATGCATATTTAGACTCCTTGATCCATAAGGGTGTCTTCTATGCTTGCAACATTGCACTCCCTATTCAATTAGCTATTGAGGTCTCCATATCCGGTGAACCGCCGGATGCTGCACACGCTAGCTACCAACTACCTCTTTTCCCACACTTCTACTGTAATGTTTGTCGGCTATTTTGTTATCTCTGAATCGCAGTGTCATAATAAGTTTGGCAGGCATGAATATTCTTCACATGTGTCTTCTGGTTTAATTCGCAGGGCTCTTTGATCTTATAGAAGAGTTCATTGTAAGAATCCGAATCAACCACATTCAACATGGTGATATTGCCCTGTTCATAACGCTGCTTTGCTTCATTGATTGAGATGTTGATAGAGCCCGATGTTTGCTCTTCGCCTATCCCTTCTTGACGCCCCACTCTAAACACGATAACTGTTGTCCAAATTATAGCATACTCCGTATTAAGCACATCTTGTCACATTTTCAGAAGCAATTCATTGAACGAAAACAGGCGGAGGAGATGCTTCGCCACACGGCGAACGCCGCTCCAGATGCCACCGTTGTGGTCAATGAAGATGGAAATATCATCCTGGTAAATAAGCAATTGGAGAACGTCTTTGGCCATGCACGTCAGGATCTGATCGGCACATGCATTCAACAACTCCAGATAGCTTTACAGTAAATCCGATCAGGTTTCAAGATGAAATTTGGGTAAGCACTTCCAAGCGCGCGAGCCGACGAGAGATGCACCTCCTTCAAAAGTATAGGCAGAACTTAGAATAGTGCATCGGCTCGCCAACTAATCATGCTCTCCATAGTGATCACAATCACAGGTCGGTCGGCAAGCGATTGATTCTTGTACTGAGGGTACTTCTCTGCCAGCAGTTTTATACCGATATCTCGTTCAGGGCCCGCCTCGACAAAACTTGCCCGGCCGCAGATTCAATAATTGGACCAGACGCGGGCGCGGCACTAGGCTGGGGCGGAGAGGAGGGATGAATAATTTGGAGGTTAGTAGCTCTGTGGACATCGGGAGCGCCCCGTATTCTGCAAAGTGTGGATCTTTTCCACGTCTGCTGGTTCCAGAATTGCTTGGGGCAGATGGGACGGGCCGGTCGTTGTGACGCCGGCTGTGTTTTGAAGATACAGGCCCCCGAATGCGATCCCACCTGAAAGTACCAATCCAAATATTCCGTATACGAGCCTTTTAGATCGTAACGGATTTGAATTCAGGCTGCCTTGTTGCATAACGCCTCAACTTTGTTTTGCACCGATAAACCCGAAATATGTGGACATTCAGGACAAGACCAACGATGATTGCTTGTGGTTATGAGTTCAGTGATGTTGGCGTTATATAGTAGAATGCTCCCCTGTTGCTCTGCACAAATTGTAGGAAAACCGATTAAATCATTATACAAGGTTTTGGGCTCTCCCGCACACGGAGATATATGGTTGCAAGTCCAGCAAAATCAGCCCAAGTCTCCTCCGAACCCTGCAGGCCAACTACTGAAATTGTATTCTAAATTTGATGGTTGTATCTGGGGTGGAGATCCGAAGCATAGATCATTACTTGCACAGTCCCCCAGCCCATACAGCAAAGCGGAAAAATTAACTCGCCGAGTCTCCAACCATACAAATCTCACCTTCCATTAGCTAACCGAATGTGCAAGTTTAGGCAGTCACGAGCTAGGCAAAGCTTAAATGAAAGATATTTCAAGAGAACAAAAGTAGACCGCCAAGGTAGGGCTCAAGAATTTTCTTATCCAACGAGAAGTCAGATGCCAAAGATCTCGCGCCCAAACTCGTTTGGTATGAAAGCGTTGAACGAGTTGGCCAAAGATGGTTTCAATACGATAGCGCATATGGGTCCAAAAGCGTGGATAGGGTTGCTGCAAAAAATTTGAAAATAAAAAGACAACTTGATGCTAATTCATCAAATTGTCTACTTTGGTGGTCCGGACGGGATTTGAACCCGCGATCTGAAAGATGTCTTGTAGTTCAAACGTGGGTGAATGTTATAAATAAGCCTTTGCAGCGGGTAAGACCAAACAGATAACCTTTCTTCCTTTTATTGAGCATGAAAATTATATTCGATGGTGTACTCCCTGTTCCATGGGCGCCATATCATGCAGAATGCAGAGTTCACTGTATAGGAATAGTGGCGTGTTTCTATAGGACATAAGGCTGCCAATAGCGTTCAGACCAGAATATTCCCCAACAAGCTATAGTCACATTTAACTATAGATGCATCCTTGTTGGTGTGAGAATGTTTCTGCATGGATAGTGCAAGGGTAATTCTGTAAATTGAGTCACATGTTTCCTTGCAAAGTAAGTTAAATCGTACCTTCAAAAATCATATAGGTTCTGCCAGTCAACCATTCTTCGCTAATCTCTGCAAGCACCGCGGAGACGAGGCGCAGGCAGGAAGCGGAATTCGGAAAGATCGAAACCACACGCGCTCTGCGTCGGACTTCACGATGCAATCGTTCCACGCCGTTGGTGGTGCGCAGCAGTTTGCGAAACACTGCCGGAAAGGCAAAGACGGTGAGACCTTCTGGGAGATTGGCATCCAGCCATTCGGACAAACGGGAAGCGGTCGGCTTGTATTTTGTCACGGTTTTGGCAAGATAAGCCTCTGCGGTGGCTCGGTCGGGAGCATCGAAGATCATACGAATGTCTGCTACAACGTCGCTTTGCATCTCCTTGCGTGGCACGTAGGCCTGTGCATTTTGTTGGAGATGGAACTGGCACCTCTGCCAAGGGATGCCACCAAAGGCAGCCACTCGAGCTGTACGCAGTCCGGCATGGTCGTCGCTGGTGATGAGTTGCACGCCTCCCAAACCGCGCTGCTTCAGGCTCTCGAGAAAAGCTCGCCAGTGGACTTCATGCTCGCTCAAGGACACCGAAACGCCAAGAATTTCGCGTTTGCCTGCCGGCGTGACGCCCACCGCCACAAGGACTGCCAGATGACGTACCTGCCCGTCTTCCCGAACCTGTTCGTAATAGGCATCCAGGAAGAGAAACGGATATTCGTCCAGTGACCGCTCACGCCATTTCTTCAGTTCCACATCCAACTGCATGGCAGCCTGGCTCACGGCCGACGAGGTGATGTTCACGCCACATAACTGTTCCGTGATAGCCTTCACCTTGCGAGTGGAGACACCTTGGACATACATTTCTGCCAACGCCAATGTCAGGGCTCGTTCGCTACGCAATCCTTTCTCCAAGGCTTGCGGATAGAACTCGCCTTCTCGGACCTGGGGCACTGCAAAGGTGATCTCGCCCACCCGCGTTCGCATCGTCTTGGGCTTGAAGCCATTGGCATAGCCTCGACGCTCTTCGCTACGTTGGTAAGGTTCTGCGTTCAAATGCTCGCTGCGTTCCGCTTGCATCGCAGCGTTGAGCACGATCCGGATCAGTTCTGGCAAAACATTCAGTCCTTGTTCTTGTACCTGCTCCAACAACTCGGCAGGTACGGTAAAATCTTCGCGGTAGGTCATGTGCGACTCCTTTTTGGCGGATTTAGCGGGATGTGAGGCAATACAAGCGGTGCATTTGGCAGAGGCGCTGCACGCTTCGCGTAGACCGAAGTTGAGGTTGAGTTAATATTGGTCTAGAATTCTCCCTGGGAATAATGTTGAAGACCTTCGGTCCAAATACTTGGCGGCGTCAAAGTCACGCGCCGAGCTAGGGTGGGGTATAATACTCTCTCCAAGGGGCTTTTCTTTTAACATTCTCATACTCTTTTCATCTGAGTATGAATCGTGTATAATTCTTATTGCAGTTCGGTTGATGGACATGTATTTGTCCAGATTTTACAAAAGAGGAGTGTGAAGCGTTCTTATTGATCGTTGATCATTTTGTCCTTTCTTCTTTTTGAATAATCTTCCTCGGCCGAGTCTGCATATCGGCCGATTTTTTTTCTCGGTACTTTCCATGCGGAATGGAGGTGATTTGGTTTGGCATCAGTAAATTTACGAAATGGCGAATCTCAGGACTCTTTGCTCAAACGTTTTCGCAAGAAAGTCGTTAAGAGCGGAGTGCTAAGCACCGTCCGCCGCAAACGCTGGTTCGTTTCCAAGAGCGAACAGCGCCGCATGGAGAAAAAGAAAGCGATTCGTCGTATTAAGCGACGAACGTTTACGAGAGAGACTGAATAAGTAAGAGGTGTATATGGCAAAAGAAGAAGATAAAATTCGAGCAGAAGGTGTGGTTGTTGAGGCCTTACCCGGGACTCAGTTCCGCGTGAAATTGGATAATGGTCATGAAGTGCTAGCCTATCTTTCCGGTAGAATGCGCAAGCATTATATTCGGATTCTGCTGGGCGACCGGGTGGCAATGGAAATGTCACCTTATGATCTGACACGGGCTCGCATCACGTTCCGTCAGCGTAAAAATTCTCCTGCTCCTGTACAGGAATAATTCTATTTGCCATATTGTTTTTAAAAATAAAAGGCCCTCGATTCTCGAGAGCCTTTTTCTGTTTAAGTTGAACAGCGAATTAAAGTCTTAGGGCAAATCTCTGAAGGAATTGAGTACCTTCATGTAATTTGCTCTTTCAAATGCAGCTGGGTCTTTCACTGATTTTTGACTCATGCTTCCCTGCATTTGTCTGATTGATTGGTACTCATGTTCTTGCATCCATGTCTGAATATGATCAAGGATCTCAGTAATGCGTTTCGTAGAACCATCCCAGAGCAATGCTGATGCCATCATAGCGACCTGCGCACCTGCCATCATCGCTTTCAAAACATCTTGGGAGGTGTGAATGCCACTCGTCAGCGCAATATCTGCATTGACTTTTCCATATAATATGGAAGTCCACCGCAAAGGCAAACGTAGGTCTGCTGAAGTGCTTAAATCCAGGCTATGAACGACCTCTAGTTCTTCGAGGTCAAAATCAGGCTGATAGAAGCGATTGAACAATACGAGTCCATCGGCACCGGCTTCAACAAGCCGTTTCGCAAAGTTCGGAATTGAGGTTACAAAAGGACTGATCTTCACTGCCAGCGGAATGGTGATGGCGGACTTTACCTCTGCCACCAATTCTACTTGTGTATTTTCTATGTCGCTGGATGATAAATCAGGATCAGTGGCTAGATAATACATATTAAGTTCGAGAGCATCTGCGCCGGCCTCTTCGATTTTGCGTGCATAGTTAGTCCAGCCACCTTTTGAGACACCATTCAAACTCCCAATCACGGGGATTTCGAGAGTCTTTTTCAAACCAGCTACTTGATTTAGGTATTTTTCAGGGCTAACAGCATATAAACCGCCGTCAGGTAGATAAGACAAAGCTTCAGGGAATGAGTCTGTGCCGCGTGACAAATAGTGATCCAGTTCAAGGCTTTCGTGGATAATCTGCTCTTCAAAGAGTGAATACATCACGATGGCCGAGATACCCGCATCCTCCAGCTTGCGCGCCTTATCAATTTTCTTTGATAGGGGAGAAGCTGAGGCCACGAGAGGGTTCTTTAAGTTCAGGCCAAGATAAGTTGTGGAAAGATCGGTCATATCTTTTTCCTTAGTTCATTTTGTAAAAGCCTTGCAAAGATTTAGATACTTTGCAAGGCTTTTCATTAAAATTAATTATTCTTTTTTCCCGTTTCCATTTCCATAATGCATCGCAGCCATTTGCTGGTAGAGAGTCCAGCGGGATTTGGCATCATGCTGGGCTTCACGCATCAGTTCTTCGGCGCGTGCTTCATCCATCTG
>WNFU01010145.1_pt1 | contig 11959 bp, 8 predicted proteins | sample 5400121 | NCBI WGS metagenome assembly WNFU01 (sample SAMN13153360, study PRJNA577476) | soil metagenome | isolation source: 100 cm soil or saprolite under grassland replicate 1 | place: USA:California | collected 2016-06-15 | reverse complement strand
GCGCCGGGATTCAACTCGCCCATCGGCAACGTCTGCGATTATGTGCTCAACTTTCCGGAGGACGACGTGTTGCTCGGCGAGACGGATATTACCCTCCAGTGGCCCGGAAACGGCGGCGGCGACAACACGTATCAACGGGAGCAAACAGCCTATTGGATCGGCGAACAGATCGGCTTGCCGTTCTGCTATCGCCGGCACGTCAACCTTTTCATCAACGGCACCCTGCGCGCCCAGATGTTCGAGGACGTGCAGCAGCCCAATGGCGATATGGTCGATGAATACTGGCCGGAGGGGGAGAACGGCGACCTTCATAAGGTGCAGCTTTGGTTTGAGTTTGACGACGCGGCGTCCGGCTTCACGGCTAACGGCGCCTCGTTGCAACGCTTCACCACCACCGGCGGCCAGAAGAAATTGGCACGCTATCGTTGGACCTTCGCCAAACGCGCCGTTCAAGGTTCCGCGAACAATTACAGCAATCTTTTTGCACTGGTCGATGCGGCGAGCTTTTCCGGGTCGGGCGCAAACTATCAGCGGCAGCTCGAGGCGGTGGTGGACGTGGACAATTGGCTGAAGACTTATGCCGTGGAACACATCGTCGGCAACAATGACAGCTTTGCCTATGGCGGCGGCCAGAACATGTATGCCTACAAGCCGGTCGGCGACACCTGGAAGATGACGATCTGGGACATCGACTTTGCGTTTTCCTCACAACCGGCCACCAGCGACGTCTTTGAGGGGATCGGCCCGAGCAACGGCATCAACTTGAACGAGCCGGCTTATCGCCGTCGCTACTGGCAAATCCTGCAGGACCTGGCCAACGGCCCGCTGGTGTCAACACGCGTCAATCCCGTTCTGGACGCGAAGTACAATGCCATGGTGGCGAACGGCCGGACCATTGAGAATCCTTCCGGAATCAAAACCTACCTCAGCCAGCGGCGCACTTACCTGCTCGGTCGGATTACGAACACGGTGTCTGCCAACTTCACGATCACGCTCAATAACGGCGCCGAATTCAGCACGAACCGAAACCTCATTGCGCTTACCGGCCGGGCCCCGATCGACGTGCGCTACTTCTCCCTCAACGGTGTGCTCGTGCCGGTCACCTGGACCTCCGTTTCCAACTGGACTGCGTTCGTGGCCTTGTCCGGCGGAAACAATGCGCTGACGATCCGTGGATTGGACGCACAGGGCAACGTCCTCACCAATGCAACCGCAAGCATCAGCGTGAATTACACCGGGACAGTCGAGCCGCCTCAGGACAAACTCGTCATTAATGAGATCATGTATAACCCGCTCGTGCCGGGCGCATCGTTTGTCGAGATTTACAACGCGTCCACGAACAATGCCTTTGACCTCTCGTACTGGCGATTGGCCGGCGCGGACTTCGTGTTTCCACCGGGCTCGATCAGCGCACCCGGGGCCTTCGCGGTCGTCGCCGGGGACCGCGTGGCTTTTGCCGTTGCCTACGGGGGAACCATTGCGGTCGCCGGCGAATTCAGCGGCCGCCTGGAGAACAAGGGCGAGACGTTGCGCTTGATCAAGCCCGGCGCGACCCCCGCGGAAGACCTGATCGTGGACGAAGTGCGTTATGCCAACGAGCCGCCCTGGCCGGGCGAGGCCAATGGCACGGGCCCGTCGCTCCAGTTGATCGATCCGAGACAAGACAATAATCGCGTCGCGAACTGGCTGGCGGTAAGCTCGAACAGCCCTGTCTCCGTCAAGCGCTTCACACCCGGCGCACCCAACTCAGTGCTCGGTTCGATGTCGGCCTTCCCCAGTCTGTGGCTGAATGAAATTCTGCCCCACAACCGGAGTGGCGCGACCGACCGCTTCGGGCATCGGCATCCGTGGGCCGAACTCTACAACGGCGGCACATACGAGATTGACCTCAGCAGCGTCTGTCTCGCCAACAACTACTCAAACCTTGCTCGATGGTTTTTCCCGGCGGGCACCACGATTGGCGCCGGACAGTTTCTCGTCGTGTGGCTGGACGGCAATCCCGGTGAAACGGGCGCCGGTGAATTCCACGCGAGCTTTACCATTCCGCCCGGGATCGGGTCCCTTGCCCTCGTTCAAATGGTCGGCGGCAAGACAAACATCCTCGACTATCTCAACTTCAACGTGACGAACCCGGATCGTTCGTACGGCTCCTATCCCGATGGCGCGGTGAGCGGGCGGCAGGTCTTCTACTACGCGACTCCGGGCGATCCGAACATCGCCGCGTCCGCGCCGCTCAATGTCTTCCTCAACGAATGGATGGCGGACAACACCACCACGCTGGCCGATCCTGCTGACAACGACTTCGAGGATTGGTTCGAGATCTACAACCCCGACGATGCCGTTGCCGACCTTTCTGGCTTCTACCTCGGCACGAGCCTGACCAACCAAACACAATTCCGGATCCCGGACGGCTACACCATCCCGCCGCAGGGTTACCTCTTGGTGTGGGCGGACGGCGAGGACAGCCAGAATGGCACCAATCGGGCAGACCTTCACACGAACTTTAAGCTTTCGCGGTTGGGTGAAGCGATCGGCCTTTTCGCCGCGGACAGAACCATCATCGACTTCGTGACATTCGGTGCGCAACGCGCCGACGTCAGCGAAGGCCGTTTCCCGGATGGCACGTCGGGAATCTATTCACTAACCGCACCCACGCCGCGCAGGGCCAATTTCCTGGCGACTTCAAACACACCGCCGGTGATTGAGAACCTCCCGAACCAGGTCATCATCGAGGGACAATTGCTCTTGTTCAGCGTGACGGCGATCGATAGCGATGTGCCGGTGCAAAACCTAACGTTCAGCCTCGATTCCAGCGTGCCCACCGGGGCCGCCATTAATCCGGGCAACGGCCTCTTCGCGTGGCGACCGGATGCGGCGCAGGCGCCGAGCACGAACTTCATCACCGTGCGCGTCAACGACGACGGAGCACCGCCCATGAGCGCTACGACGATGTTCAGCGTTCAGGTCGCCCCGCGTCCTCGGGTCACGGACATTTCGCCGACCGCGAATGGCGGCTACGCGATCACCTTCGCGACCGTCGGCGGCAAAACCTATCGCGTGGAATTCAAGGATTCACTCGACGAGGGAGAGTGGTCGCTGGAAGAGGAGATTGTTGCAACCGGCGACAGGCTCACCATCAGCGACGACCTTAACGCAAGCTCGCAGCGGTTTTATCGGATCGTGGTGCTGAATTGAGACCCGGCTGTTGAGCGCATGGCCAGTCTCGGGAAGAGGTTAGGCCGCGTAACAAAACTTTGTCGCATATGGGACAAAGTTTTGTTCGAATCTACCCAGTTCGATCTTGTTCAAAAAGGATTGCGCGGCAGCGTATCTCTACGGTCGGGTCATCGGTCGCGGTAACCTGGTTCGCGCCCCGGCCGATGATGGTTTCGCCGCGGACGATCACCGCCCCAATCGGGCCGCCATGGCCGCTGCGCGCAGACTCAACGGCCAGGCGAATGGCTTCCTGCATGAACTGTTCCTTCAACGGCGTTCGTTGGGCGGCATTTCCAGCGGACGAATCTCCGTGTGCCGGATCCGCCCGCCCAGATTGGCCGCCCGGGCCATGAGCAGAAACGTCACGAACGCGGTCAGGAACAGAGCGCCGAGCAACCAACGGGGGGCGCTCCTGACTTGGCGCAGGAGGAACAGCCCCGCCGCGGCGAGCAATCCGACCACGAACATTCCCGCCGTCGCCTGGTTCGCAGCGTCTTCGTGCGCGATCACTGCAGACTCCACCAGCCAGCCGGCGTCCGCGACCGATTGGAACGCGAAGTCCCCGCTGAACTTGATCAGGACAGAGACGACGGCGAGAACCACAAATCCGCAGAGGCAAACCTTCTTCAGTTCGTCGCTCCGGCGCAGCATCGCAGCGCAGAGCAAGACCAAAACGAGCACCGTGCCCAGAACGGGAATGTGGTTCAGCGCGAGGTGGAGGTGCGCCCAGTTCACGGAACGTTATTTCGTCGGCTGGGTCACCGGCGGACTCGGAGAACCGGCGGCCGCCGCTGGCGGCTCAAGCCCAAGAAGCATTTTGGCGCGGTTCAACGAATCATCCACATCGCCGCATAGATTGTCGCGGCCCATGCGCTCGATGAAGCCGGCGCGTTCGAGGGCAAAAAGCGGTTGCGCGTGCGGGCCGCACAAGATGAGGTGTTTCTTCTTCTGGTGCAGTTTGTCGAGCAAATCCTCCAAGGCTTCGAGCGCCGTCGCGTCAAGCGCCAACACGTCGCGCATCCGCAGAATCAACACGTCCGGTTCCTGGCCCATGCGGCGCAGCGCAGACTCCAGCTTGTCCACCGCGCCGAAAAAGAAGGCGCCAAAAACGCGGAAGACCATCACGCCGTCGGGGATCACTTTGGCTGTGGTGCTCTGTGCGGGGGCATTGGCATGCGTGACTTCCTCGTCGAATGTCACCTGGGTCGCCTCGGAGAGGCGTTTTACCAGCAACGCCGCCGCGACGAGGAGCGAAGCGCCCACCGCGAGTGGAAGATCGGCGACGACGGTGAGGACAAAGGCGCAGAGGAATACCGCCACGTCACTCTTGGGCCAGTGGCGCAAGCGCGCGAACTGGTGCCATTCTCCCATGCGCGCCGCGACCAGAACCAATACGGCGCTCAGGGCGGCCAGCGGGATGTATTTGGCCAGTGGCGCCGCCAGAAGGAGAATAAGAAGCAGGCAGAGGGCGTGAATCATACCCGCGACCGGAGACCGTGCTCCGCTTCGCACGTTGGTGGCGGTGCGGGCGATGACTCCGGTTGCCGGCATGCCGCCGAAGAACGCTGATGCAATATTGGCAATGCCCTGTGCCCACAGTTCCTGGTTGGAGTCGTGGCGGTCGTCGATCATGCCGTCGGCGACGACGGCACAGAGGAGCGACTCGATGGCACCCAACACGGCTATGGTGAAGGCTTCATCGAGCAACGTCCGCCATTCGCTGAAGGGCAGAGCGGGCCAATGCGGTCCTGGCAGTCGTTGCGGGATGCCGCCGAACTGGGTGCCGAGGGTCTGGATTCCAAACCGTTCGTCGAGTCGAAACAGAGCCACCGCGAGCGCACTGAGCGTAATGACCAGGATGGACGCCGGGACGCGGCGGCCGAGGTACTTGGTCCATACGAGGAGAAAAACGACGCAGGGCAGGGCGAGGATTACAGTCGGCCAGTTGGGCACGAAATGTACGGCCAGCTTTTCCAACTTGCCGACGAAGTCTGCCGGCAGTTTCATGCCCAGACCGAAAAAATCGTTGACCTGGGTGCTCAGGATGATGACGGCAATGCCGCTGGTGAAGCCGGTGACCACCGGGTACGGGACAAATTTGATGAGCGAGCCCATGCCGGAGGCGCCCATGGCGATGAGGACCAGGCCGGCAATCATTGAGCAGACCACGAGCCCATCGGGACCATGCGCCGCGACGATGGGGGCGAGGATCGGGATGAACGCGCCGGCGGGTCCGCCGATCTGAACGCGGGAACCGCCGAGCGCGGAGACTAAAAAGCCGGCGACGACGGCGGTGAAAATCCCGATTTCCGGTTTGAGTCCGGAGGCAATGGCCAACGCCATGGCCAGTGGGAGGGCCACGAGCCCGACCGTCGCGCCGGCGACCAGATCCGCCCAAAAGTCCCCGCGGGAATATTCCTTTATGCTGTCCGCCAGTTTGGGGCGGAAGGCCAAAAGCGGTTCGCTCATTGATACCTTGACACGATGCGTGCATCGCCGACAAAGCGGCGGCATGTTGGGGAGGGGTTCCTCACATTTCAACTTTTTTGTCTGCACGCTTGCAATAAACTGAGATGCGTCCTGAACGGGTGGTCGAGAATTGTTTCGATCGACCACGAGGCGCCGGCCGAGCAAGAAGGCGAGCGCGTCACGCGCCCGCCGCAATCGGCACGGTAACGTTGCCGGTCGGCTGGGTCTCGGGACGCGCTTGGCGTTCCCAGGCTTCAACGTTGAACTGGAACGGCGTCCGGCTTTAGGGCAACAATTCGCTCTGATATGGTTCGGCCGCTGTTTCTATTTTTGCTCCTCGCCCTGCCGTTGGTAGCTGCACTGGGAGGACAAAGTACCGTGGCGCCTTCCTCTGAGGGCACTGAAACCTACTTCCCGCCGCCGGAATCCCAGGGCGGCTGGCGCAAGCTCGACCATGCGGAAGACATCCGTCAGCGCGCGGGCGTGGACCCTGCGAGGCTGGATGCCCTCAAACAGTGGTTGCTGCAGAGTGACGACCGAAATTTTGCGGCCGTGGTGATTCGGCGCGGCTACCTCCTGCTTGAGGTCGAGCGCGGGAACAGTTCAAAGACCGACTCACGACGCGTGGCTTCGGTCTCCAAAGCCATTTGCGCCACCGTGTTGGCCATCGCTTCAGAGCAGAGTCAGCAGGGCCGCACGCCGCAACCGATGAAATTCAATGATCCGGCGTTCCAGTATATTCCGTGGGCGCAGCCGCTCAGTGATCCACGAAAGGAGAAGATCACCGTGAGCCAGTTGCTTAATCACACCTCGGGCATTTGTCCCGAGGCGACCGGTGCGCCCAACGACGGAACTTGGGAATACGTGCTCGGTCACACCAGGGATGAACGGACCGCCAAGCTGGCGTTTGACCCGGGCGCCGGCTGCGGCTATTCCACGCACGCCTTCGCCCATGCGGCCTTGGTTTGTGAGACGGTGACCGGCAAGCCTTACGAGCAATTCGCAATCGAAGGGCTGTTAAGGCCGATCGGAGTGGAGCATTGGTGGTTTCAATATTACGACGCCGGCGACCACTTCCGTGCGGGCGCCAGTTACGCCCGGCATGCTTCCCACGGAATGGGAATGCCGGCGCGCGACCTGGCCCGGATCGCCTATTGCATGCTGCGGGGCGGGCGCTGGAAAGACCAGCAGATCATCCCGAAATGGTTTGTGGAGGAAACCGCCGCGGCAACCCACCACGTGAAGACTCCCGAGATGCGTTGGAAGCTCAACCCGCAAATCTTCTCCCACGGCTGGGAGTTGCCCGCGCGCCTGACCGGCGAAGGTGGCCGCAGCGGCACGGGGATCCCGGCCGACGCGCGTCACAAGCCCGGCTCCGGCGGACAGCTCATTGCCTTCGTGCCGAGTCTCGATTTGGTCGTCACGCGCCAGACTGGAAGCAGCGGCGACTGGCAGTTCGAAGAATACTTGCGTCGGGCGAGCCAGGCAGTCCTCGGTGAAACGGTTGAGGCGTCCTCGGCGGCACCGAGGTGAACTTCCAATACTTCAGCCTCACCAGCAACGACAACAACCCCATTCGCATGGCCGGGTTTACGGAGGGCCCGTGGGTGGAGGTCACGATGAACGGAATCAGCGTAAAGTTACCGACCCGGTTGGTGCCGGTGTCCCAATCGAACGGGCAAATCGGGCTTGAATTTGTTCCCGGATGCAAGCAGATCACACCGCGCGTGACGTAAAGGCGCGCGCGCACGTTGAAGGACCTATGCAACGCACGAACTGCAGGCACATCATGTGGCACACCGGCAGAACGACGGTGTCCGCCATGACGGCGGTTCAACGCCTGGCCTCGATTCGTTTCGCGCAACGAACCACGCGGCTCGCGGTGTTTCTGATTGCGATCACTGGGAGTGCGGCCATGACCGGGGAGAGGCAAGAGCCGCGAACGCCAGCCTCCTTGCCGTCCGTTGCCGCGGAACCCGCAGCAGCCAGGCCTCCGTGGGGGCGCATCGTGATGGTGGGCGCGAGCGCAACGGCGGGTTTTACGGAGACCGAACCGCTGGGCGGCCCCACGACACCCCAATATCACCTCAGCCGCTATCTGGACGCCGCCTTGGCGGTTCCGCATGAACCGGTGCGGAACTTCGGCGACAGGCTGTTTTTTGTTCAGCCGGAAACCGTTGGTCGCTATCAAATCGAGCAAGCCTTAAAGGCGCGGCCCACTCTTGTCGTCGGCGTCGATTTTCTGTTTTGGTTCTGTTACGGGGACGGTCCGGCGGAAAAAGACCGACTGCAGCGATTCGAGAAGGCGCTGAATTTGCTCGAGGCCGTCCCGTGCCCACTCGTTGTCGGCGACATTCCCGACGCCACCGGCGCAGCGGACACTCTGCTCAGCGCCGACCAGATCCCTAGAATCGAGACGATGTCCGCGGCCAACCGGCGGCTGCGGGAGTGGGCGGCCTCGCGCCCCCGGGTCGTCATTGTGTCTTTGTCCGGATTCATGCGGACGGTGATGGCGAACCAGGCGCTCACCGTTCGCGGTTACACCTTGCCGGAGGGCAAGACACGTCTGCTTCTGCAAAGCGACAAGCTCCACCCGAGTCCCCGCGGCTGTTCCGTGCTCGCCCTGGCAATTCTGGACGCTTTCCAGTCAACCCGACCGGCCGGTTCTGCCGACCAAATCCGCTGGGATCCCAAGGAAGTTTTCCGTCTGGGATTCAACGCCTCGGCGGGACCTTCAAATAATTCCTCGAAGCAACGCGCTGCGCCGGTGCCGGCCGGGAAATAGGACGCGTCCCGGCGGGGATCGGGTCGGAGAGCATCCATGTGATCTCCCACGCTCCCTGTCAGGCAAGCAGAAGGGCTGCTATTTGTCCTTGCAGCCGCGAGCGGAGTTTGCAAAGTCCTGTTACACGCATGAATCGCCGAACTTTTCTAAAAGGGGCTGCCGCAGGCACCTCCGCTCTACTCTGCTCGCAACGCGCGCGGGCGGCGCAGCACGACTTGGATTCGATTCGAGCGGAAGTTGAAAAGCGCCACGACGAAGCCGTGCGCCGGTTGCAGGAGTGGGTCCACCAGCCCTCGATCGCCGCGGAGAATCGGGGCGTGTCCGAAGGCTGCGATTTAACCATCCGGCTGCTGCGCGACGGGGGCTTCGAACAGGTCAAACGCGTGCCGACGGAGGGCCAGCCGGGCATCTTCGCTACCCTGGACGCCGGCGCGCCGCGCACGGTCGGGATCTATTTCATGTACGACGTGAAACAAGTGGATCCTGCGGAATGGACGTCGCCGCCGTGGGACGCGGCGTTGGTGGACAAGCCGGGCCTGGGCAAGGTGGTTGTGGGGCGAGGGGCGGTCAACCAAAAGGGTCCTCAGTCAGCTCTGCTCGCCGCGTTGCACGCCATTCGCGGCGCGGGCCGAAAAATGCCGGTCAACCTGGTTCTGGTAGCAGAAGGCGAAGAGGAGATCGGCTCACCGCACTTTCCGCAAATCGTGCGCCAGCCCGAAGTGCAGTCCGCACTGTCACGCTGCACCGGGATCTTTATGCCGGCAGCATCGCAAGGACTCGACGGCGTTGTCACCATCAGTCTGGGCGCGAAAGGGGTGATTGAGCTTGAACTGACCGCCAGCGGGGAGCGTTGGGGACGCGGTCCGCGCAAAGACATTCACTCGTCCAACAAGGCGCGCGTGGATAGCCCGGCGTGGCATCTGGTCCAGGCACTGGTGACCCTGGTATCGCCGGACGGCAACGAGCCCGCCATCGAAGGGTTCGCCGACAAGGCGCGCCCGGTTAGCGGGGCGGAAAAGGCAATGATCGCGGAAGGGGCGCGCCGGATGGACGAAGCGCAAGCGAAAAAACTTCTGGGTGTGGACCATTGGGTGCAGGACGCAAACTGGGTCCAGGCGCTGGAGCGGTTGGTGTCGCGACCAACCGTAAATATCGAAGGTCTGGTGGGCGGCTACACCGGACCGGGCGGCAAGACTATTTTGCCGCACAAGGCATTGGCGAAACTCGATCTGCGCCTGGTGCCGGACATGACGGCGAACGAGTCGCTGGCCGCATTGAAAGCGCACCTTGCCAGGCGCGGGTATGGCGATATTGAGGTGCGAATGACCGGCGGTTACGATCCCACCACGACACCTCCTGACTCCGCGCTGATCCGCGTCCAGATCGCCGTGTACCGTCGTCAAGCGATCGATCCGTTGCTCTGGCCGCGCAGCGCGGGCTCGTGGCCGGGTTACGTGTTCACCGGCGAACCGCTCCGTTTGCCAGCGGGCCATTTCGGGTTGGGTCACGGCAGCGGCGCCCACGCTCCGGACGAATACTACGTCATCGAGTCTGCCAATCCGAAAATCCAAGGTGTGGATGGTGCCGTGTTCTCCTTCGTCGAATACCTGTTCGAATTGGCGGCCTAGGGACTGGTTCCGAGGCGGTTTCAGTGGTTGGCTGGCGAGCAAGGTCAAAGCTCACAGTCTAGAGTTCAAGGAACTCTACCCCAGCCTCACGAGAATTCGCTGGCAGATCAAGAGCCGACGCACCCGATGCTGGATTCATTTTGGTGTCTTTCAGGAAAACACCTGCTTCGATCTCAATTCATGCCTCGGCTTTGCCCGAGCTGGCTGACGCAGGAGGTTTCCTCCGGCGGTAAAAGAAGAAGATGGGCGTTCCGCTCAACACCAGTGCGGCGCCGAGTGCAGAGTTCATCAAGGCCGGTTGGCCGGCTGCCACGGCTTTGCGATAAAGCACCGGCACGAGGGGATACCACGGTACTTTGAACGGCCGCGGCGCAGTCGGCTCGCGGCGGCGGAGGACCACCACCGCCCACGCATTGGCCGCGTAGAAAAACCAGCTCACGAATATCAGGGTGTCCGTGAGCGTGTCGAACGTTCCGCTGAACAACAGCACGATGCTCCAACCCGCCTGGACCACGAGGGAGGCGGCGGGCGTGTGAAACCGCGGATGCGCCCGGCCCAGCAGGGCGGGAAACATCCCGCGTTCGCCCATCGAGAAGTAAACCCGCGCGCTCGTCAGGATGATCGCATTGGTGGCGCCGAAGGTGGACAGCATCACCGCCGCGGCGATCCAGCGTCCGCCACCCGCAAAACAACGCTCCGCGACGTCGGCTGCCACCAGTTTCGACCGGACCATCTCATCGATCGGCAACACGAATGAGTAGGTGGCGCTCATCAGCAAATAAAGGCCCGCGACCAGAAGAATGCCGAGGATCAGGCTGCGCGGCAGATCGCGTTGGGGAGATTTCAGCTCGTCGCCGATGTAGGTGATTTTGTGCCAGCCGTCGTACGCCCAGAACGCTCCTTGCAATGCCGCGGCCACCGCCGCCCAGAACACGAGGCCGGTCGGGCGGATAACGCTGCTGTCGGTGGTCAGATTGGCGATTTGTCCAACGCCGGGCGCGAGGGCGACCACCAGCGCCAGGCCGAGCATGGCGCTCATTTTGGCAACGGAGAAAATGTTTTGGACCGTGCCGCCGAAGCGCACGCCGGCGTAGTTGACGGCGGTCAAGGCCACAATCACTCCCGCGGCGAGCGCCTTCACGCCGAGGTCGCGGAACGGGGCAATGTCGCCGATAAAGGGCAGGTGGACCGTCCACGCCGCGAGCGCTGCGGGAGCCTCCGGCAAGCTCACGAATTGCGTGGCGTATTCGGCGAACACGTAGGAAACCGCGGCGATGGAACCGGATTGGATCACCGCGAACAACGCCCACCCGTAGAGGAACGCGACGAACGAACCGTAGGCGCGCTGGAGAAACACATATTGACCACCGGTGTGCGGCATCATTGCGGCGAGCTCGGCGTTGCTCAACGTGCCGAGCAATGAAATGACCCCGGCCACCAGCCACACGCCCAGCAACACTTCAGGCGATCCCACCTGAGCGGCCATTACGCCCGGCTTGCGAAAAATTCCCGAGCCGATCACGCCGCCGGCCACCAGCATCGTCGCGCTGAAAAAACCGAGCGCGGGGATCAGCCCGGACTGGGCCGGGCGCGGTGTGTCGGCTGGTTCGCTCATGGGTTAGGCTTGTTGCGGAGCTTACACGTCGCGGCACCGGAAGGAAGCAGAATGGGGCAGGATGGAACCATGCGATCAAATGTCTTTCCCATTTCGTTGCACTCTCCCTAACTTGGGCTATGAACCTTCGTCTTCCCACTCTTCGGGACTTCCCGGTCAGCGCGGTCACACGCGGAAAGCCACTTTCGCCCGGTCTGGCCGTTATCGTCACCTTCCTCGTCGGGTTGAGCGGCGCACCGACTCTGC
>WNFU01011874.1_pt1 | contig 11964 bp, 7 predicted proteins | sample 5400121 | NCBI WGS metagenome assembly WNFU01 (sample SAMN13153360, study PRJNA577476) | soil metagenome | isolation source: 100 cm soil or saprolite under grassland replicate 1 | place: USA:California | collected 2016-06-15 | reverse complement strand
TGGTGGTGACCGCGCACCGGGCGGTCGACTGGTCGCGCTTGTACGAACGCGCCCGCCTGGTCGTGGATACCGTTGACAGCTCCCGCGGTCACGCGGTCCGCGACCGGCAGGTGCTCAGGCTCGGCGCCGGCTGGTCCGCGGCGTGAGGTCCTGCGCCCGATCCGAATCGTCGCTCAGGCAGCCGGAACCAGGGTGAGCACGACTGGCCGCCGCTCCTCGAGGCCGTTCCTGATGATCGCCCACACGTACTACGACGAGGATCCGCGGATACGGCGCGAGGCCGAATCGCTCGTGGCCGCCGGCCGGCGGGTGGACGTCCTCGCCCTCCGTCGTCCGGGTGACGAACCCGTGGGAATCGTTGGCGGCGTCCACGTTCATCGGCTGAACGTCCAGCGACACCAGGGCTCGGGCCTGTTCACTTACCTGCGCGAGTACCTCGAATTCCTGGCCCGAAGCGGCTGGGCGGCGGTGCGTGCGCATCGGCGCGAGCGGTACGCCCTCGTCCAGGTCCACTCCCTGCCGGACTTCCTCGTCTTCGCCGCGCTGCCCCTGCGGACCATTGGCGTTCCCGTGATCCTGGACCTCCACGAGGCCATGCCCGAGTTCTTTCGGACCCGGTTCGCACGAGCTGCGAACCCGATCACCCACAGGATGCTGCTCCTCCAGGAGCGTTTGTCGATCGCGCTGTCCACGGCCACGCTGGCCGTCAACGAGGCGGCGGCCGATCGGCTCCTGGACCTCGGTATCCCGGCCGCCAAGGTCTCGATCGTGCGGAACGGCCCCTCGCTGGCAAGGTTCGATCCCTCGGTCCACGCGAGTCGCGCATTCGCGGCGGACGGGACGATCCGCCTCCTCTATACGGGCGCCCTCACACCCACCTACGAGGTGGACGCAGCGCTGCGGGCCCTGGCCGTCATCAGGGAGCGGCGGCCCGACCTCGACGTCAGGTTGGACGTCTACGGGCGAGGCGACTCCGAGCCCGACCTGCGTGCCCTGGCGGCCGACCTGGGCCTCGCGGAACGCGTGAGCTTCCACGGCCGCATTCCGCTGGACGAGGTGCCCGCGGTCGTCGCCGCGTCCGACATCGGCCTGGCGCCGACCCACCTGGACCGGTACACGGAGATCACACTGTCCACGAAGGTCTTCGAGTACGCGGCCATGGGCAAGCCAGTCGTCGCGTCCCGCCTGCCGATGGTGGAGCGGACATTTCCGCCAGGCTCGGTCGCCATGTACGCGTCTGGGGATGCCGACGCAATGGCCGAGGCCATTCTCGGTTTCATCGACCATCCCGTGCGCCGTGAAGACGCGGTGCAGCGCACCAGGGCGATCGTCCAGGCGAGTGCCTGGGAGCGGGAGGCCGAGCGATACGTGGCGCTGGTGGACGGGCTCAGTCGCGATCGCAGCTGAGGCGCGAATCCGTACTTCATCAGTGCGTCGGGTAGGTCATCCCCCGAGCCGCCCGGCCTCTGCGCGCAACTCTCGCTCCGGGCAGAGCGGCTGGCTTTACCCTTCTGATGCCGAAGTCGGCCGATCCCGCACGGGACCGTGGGCCGGCTCTGCCGTTGCCTGGATTGCCTCCATCTCCGAGGCCGATGTCTCGGACGCCGGCGGGTTCGAGATGAGCACCCGGAGCCACGCCTCGGTGACGCGACCAAGATCGAACGAATCGCGCGCCTGTTCCTGCGCGATCTGGCCCTCTGATTCCCATCGTCCCGCCTCAGCGATCTCGGCAATCGCGTCTGCCATCGAATCGGCACCACGGTGGATCCACCTTCCGTCGTAGATCGATTCTGCGCCGGCCCAGTCTCGGATGACCGGCACGGCGCGCGATGCCATTCCCTCCGCCGGGGCGAGGTGGAAGCTTTCATCGTCGCTCGTGGACAGCTCGTCGAACACGACGGCACCCCTGAGGAGAGGATCCGTCTGCGAGCGTCTCAGCACGGTATCGAAGTGTGCCCGCTCTTCCTCACTGCTCCAGATCCAGTCGTAGTCCCAGGGCAGCTTCGTCTTCGCGAAGAGCTGATACCGAGGATCTCGGCTCCGTAGCCGCGCCAGGATGTCGATGGCAATGTCCATCCGCTTGCGAGCCGGCGCCACGCCGATGAGGCCCAGGTGGAATCGGGCGCCTTCAAGCTTGGGGCGGTCGAACTCGGCGACGTCGACGAGGTTGGGAATGACGGTCACCTTCTCCGCCGGCCACTCGGTCCTCTCGAGGGCGAGCCTGGCGTAATGCTGACTGACGCAGATGACCTGGTCGATCTGTTCGATCACCGCCTGTCGGGGCCAGGACCGGTAGATCTCGAATCGATGGAGTCGGACGACGAGACGCTGATCGGGTCTCCGATTCGCGCTGTACCAGACTGCGTTGGGACCGAACCACTCACACATCACGACGTCCGCCCAATCGACCAGCGCCTGACTGGCGGCGGCATCATGGCTCGTAAGGGTAGGCCAGTGATCGACGCGAATTTCGAGCTCCGGAAGAGCCCGAAGGTGACTCAGGATTCGACTGAAGAACTTGAGGTCATGGCTTGCGATCCCGACGCGCAGTTGACGGCTTCCAATGGGCAGCGGCTGGGCTACGGGAAAGGCTCGGTCCAAGAGCACCTGTACGCGCTCGACGGCCCGATCCAAGTGGAAGCGCTCCGCAACCGTCGCGCACCGGGCCGCCGCCTCCGCGTACACGCTGGGTTCCGTTGCGGCTTGTGCGACGACCCTGACGACATCCTCTTCCGTTCGAGCGAAGAACGGATAGTCGACTCCAAGGAGTGCCTCGTGCATCGGAGTCCGGTTGAGGACGACCGGTAGTCCGACCGAGCCATATTCGAGGACCTTCGTGGAGAGCTCCAGGCTGGCATCCAAAGCTCGGTTCCGCCAGCTGAGTCCGAGATCGGCCTCAGCACACATGCGCATTGCCTGTTGGCGCGTCTGGCCGCCGTGCCACACGACGCCCGGTGTGGACTCAAGAGCGTTGCGCATCCGGGAGTTGTAGGCGGGGTCGCTCGGATCGACGTGAATCTTGTCGCCGATCGCATGAAGCTCCGCTTGGATGCCGCGATCTGCGAGTCGAGAAGGCAGCCGTGTCATCTCGAGTGTGTTCCACATCGGGGCGAACTTGCCGGAATAGACCAGCCTGAGCGGGGTCCCCGCGGCGACCCGCGGGGGCGGCAGCGGGAAGTCAGGAACAGGCACAACCGGCGCGAAGACCACGCTTCGGCCGCAGGCGGCGGGGACCGTGCCCTCCAGAAACGAACGTAGCTCCTCGGTCTGGCACAGAAGATACCGGGACCCATCGACGATCTCCGCGAGTCGATCGATGGTGTCCTGGTCCATCGACGCGACCGACTGCGGGATGTCGGTCAGGTACGTCCAGAGGCGCCCGCTGAGACCGCCATCCTCCACGACGGAAACGGCAAGTTGGAAGCCCCGAACGAGGATGATGTCGAATCTCTCCTGCTCGTCGAGCCTGCGCATGATCGCCGTCGCCTGACCGACGGTCAGCCGGTCGCCGGCGAGCCCGTCCATCAGTCGGTCCTCGAACGGCCTGGCAATCTTCACGCCTGCGAGACGCTCGAGTGGGCCGAGGAGTCGGTTCATTTGGACGCGCGTCCGGAGGAGCAGCGTCACCCGGCATCCCGCTCGCGCGAATGTCTCCACGGTGGACTGAGCCCAGATCGCCGAGCCATCAATCACGTTGAGATTGACGTCGCCATATATCAGTGCCCGGGGGATTCTCCTCGCCATCACCCGCCCGCTGGTGTCTGTGTCGGAGCGATCCCCAGAAGTCGGCTCCCGCGTCGTGCCCACGGTTCGAGCCGAATGTCCGCCGCCTGACCACCCTGGTCGAGCATGAGGTCTGCAGCCAGGAGCTCGCGACGGATGAGCGTGCCTTCCAGCCCAAGGTCTCCCACGAACCGGAAACCGGGATCCGTCCGATAGCCGACTACGTCGGCCCCGGAGCATTCCCGCGCGGCCACCAGGTCCAGCAGGTCGTTCGGACCGTGCTCTCGCCCGCTCCGCCAGGCGACGACCCATGGCCGAGTCGACTCGGCGGCGTGTGTGGGCCATGCCGGGCGGGATGACTCACCGGACACCACGCGAACGGGGATCCTTGCGGAGGAGAAGGCCTCGAGGGCCCGCCCCGCGCCTTCGTCCGCACCGACCCGAACGACGACCTCGGACGGCGGATGAGTCTGGCGCAGAGCGGAATCCACGAGTTTCGCCGAATCCATGTTCTCATCGAACCGCAGAAGGAGCGAAACCTGGCGATCATGAAGCGGCTCGGCGCGCAGACCGAGCCGGGCGACGAGGGAGGCAAGGGCGACTGGGACAGCATGCTCGGCGAAGATGGAGCGCAGCGCGTGGCGAACCTCTGGTTCCGGGAGCGGGCCCGCAGCGACCGCCGCGCGGATCGCGCGGCCTGCCGCCGCGGCGTCGCGGACGAACGTCGCGCCGTCGCCCGCCACCCCGGCAATCACTTCGTTTGGAAGGGCCACGATTCGGGCGCCGCAGGCGAGCGCCTCGAGAGCCCCCGAATGTCCCGCGCCGTCCGCGGCGGGATCGCTGATGACCACGGGGTGCGACCGGTAGAGCTCCGACGCCAATCCCAGGTCGATCGTTCCGCAGACCGCCGGCCGGAGTGCTTCGGGGAATGCCTCGGCACCGCCGACCGCACGACAGTCGACGAGGATCTCGAGCCCGTCAAGGGCGGCTGACGCAAGCAGCCGCGCAAGGGTCGCCCGCGTCTCGCCGGATGCGCGGGCGTCCCAGGCTCCGATGAAGAGCGGCGGGCCAGATCGGGTTGAGTCGAGGTCGATGGGGTTGAACTTGGCCAGCTGGACGCCCGGCGTCCAGCTGGTGCTACCCTCGCCGCTGGTCGCGTCAAGAACGAGATCGAATCGCCCGGCGAGCTCACCGATGCCTATCGGTTCAGGGATGGCGGTAGTGCGCCACAGGACCGTGGGTCGACCGAGCGCATGCGAGACGTCGAGGATCCTGGCGAGCTGCCGATCCCGCTCGACCGCGCTCTGGCTCCCGGCGAACGCCCACGGTCGACCCGCACTGAACGCCCCGGTCTCGATGAGGATCACGTCAGGGTCAGCCCGCTCGAGGGTAAGCAAGGCATCGTTCGGACCCATTCGGTGAACCATGGCGTCGGGATCGAGCGCGCTTGCTGTTTCCTCGCGGATAACGCCGGCGACTACGAGTCGAGTGCGCGCGCCTGCAGCTCCGGCGCTGTATGCGACCAGAAGGCGCTCCGGTGCGAAACGCATGGAGGCGTGCCAGGCAGAGACCGCGTCGGCCTGGGGCGCAGGCTCGGTTGGCGGATGTTCGACCCGCGACGGCCGCCGACGCCAGATCCGGACAACATCTGGCACCAGGCGAATCGCCCGACGCAAGGAGCGTGCGGCGCCGACAACCGTCCGCCCCAGCTTGAGCGCGGTCGATGTCTCGATGGCCTCGAGGCGTTCTTCTGTTTCCCGCAGGCGTTGCGCCAGCCGTCGAGCACTGCCGTTGGCGCTTGGGTCGGGTGTCTCGCGGATCGGTTCGACGGACGGGACCGATCTGACCGTAAACGACTCGAGCGCCGCGCGGTTGGCAAGGCGCAGTCCGGCGGCTAGTGGGTCGTCCACCTCGCCTGGCGGGCCTGGCACGACAATCTGCTCGGTCCGGCGGCCGATGGCAGCCAACGACAGGCCTCCGCCCGTGATCGTCACGAGTTCGAGGATCTGGCAATGCGCGGCGGCAAGCCCGTCGACGAGCGAATCGTCCGGGAGCGCGTCCAAGGGCATTCCCAGCAGCAAGGCGAACTGCCCATTTAGGCCGAGGCTGCGCAACGCGAGCAGAGCCGTGTCCCGGTCGCCGTGAACATAGCGGCTCGGGCCAATGACCCCAATCAGGATGTCTGCGGGTCCCAGGCTGCCTTCGTCGAGCTCGGCCAGGTCTCTGCGTTCATACGCGATCCGGCTCGGAAGCTGAAGCTCTGCCGCGAGATCGATGGCACCAGATGAGACGTCGACCACGCGCTCAGCGTGTGCGAGATGGGGCGTAATGAACTCGGCAATCGAAAGCGCTTCCAAGTGTCTCGACTCTACATCAGGTCCGGTTCAACGACCCCAGGGCGCGCTGCGTGCGGTAGGAGATGGTGCCCGGAACCCGTCCAGGCGCCGGATCGCACGGCCGTGCAGACACATCGGAGGGCGATGACGGCAGTGGTCGCCTATGCCCATCGTCGCCCGGCCAGGCGATTGCGGGCGACCCGGATCCGGCGCCGGAGCCATAGGATCCGCTCTTCGCGCCGGATCACATCATCCGCCAGTTGGCGGCCCACGATGGCCCAGTCATAGGTGGTCTCGGCCGCCGAGCGGGCCGCCGCTCCGATGCGACGAGCAAGTTCCTCGTCCCGCAGTAGACGGACGATTGGTTCCGCGAGCTGCTCTGGCTCGTCTCCGGCTGTTATGAGGCCCGCCCTGTGTCGTTGAAGGAGCGCAGCGGTTGCGGCCCGGGGTGTTGCGACGATTGGGCGTCCGGCGGCAAGGTAGTCGAACATCTTGATCGGCAGGACGGCATCCCAGTAGGGGTCGCTAGGATGAGGAACGACCAGCACCCAGGATGCGGCGAGTCGTGGGCCGAGCTCCTGGTACGGCACCATGTCGACGGTGACCCACGCCTCCTCCCGGAGAGACTCCTTTAGCTGCTGAAGATACACACGTCCGGCATCCGTGGTTCCGGCAAGCGCCATCCACAGGCGTAGACCCGGTACTTCGATGGCGATTCGTCGACATGCGTCCACTAGGGCTTCGATCCCACGTCCTGGGGACGCTCCGGACACGAGGCCGACGACGGGTTCCTCCGGCCACGGGCCTGGCACGATCCGACTCGTATCGGTGCCACTGGGGGCGACGAGCGTGCTCTTCGGATCGAGCCCGACCAGCTTGATGAACTCGGGTGATTGGGCGATCACGTATTTGAACGCGGCGAGGTTCGATTCAGCTTGGGATCGCAGCTCTGCCGCACGAGTCGGCGACATCGAATGTCCGAGGGCCGCAGCGTGGGCGATGGGCTCGTCATGGAAGTCGAGAACCGTCGGCACGGTCCGGGCTCGAGCGATGCTCAACGCCTCGACGTCCAGCAGCTCCACGCTCGCGAGCCGGGGACGCCCGTTGCCAGTCTCGTCGAGGGCGGATCGCAGCGCGCCTGCCGTCCAGCTCGACGCGGCCTTGGCCTTGACCGTGCACGCCAGGGGACGCAGCAGGTAGTGTCGCCGGATGTCGCCTCCCCACCGAAGCCGAGGGCCCTGGCCCAGGACAATCCAGCCGATGGTCACCGTGTCGCGTCGTTCGGCAATCGGGCGATCGTGGTGTCCGTCGTGAGAGCGCCGCTCAATCGGGGGTCCACGCGACCCAATCTACAACAGCGGGGCGGCCGCTTTCAGCTCGAACGGCGATCTCGGTGGTCGCCAGGCTGCGAGTCCGAGTCGTTGCCCACGTCCGCAGGTTGTTCCGGGACGCTCGCGAGGCGCTCGCGCAGCCGCTCTATGAGGCGCCGATCAGCCGAGGAACCTGCAATTCCTGACCCCAGGCGCTCGAACAGCCTGGCGATCAGGGCCTGCCCGTCGGATCCTCCCTGCGGCTCATCCAGCTCTGTCATGGGGCGAGCCGGCGGACGAGGAACGCGAACTGTCCAGCGAATTGAAGCTTGCGAAGGTTCACGAGGGCCGGTGAGCGACCGGTCTCCTCTGCCCACTCGTCGATCAGGACGTTGAGGGGCGAATCCTCGTCCCACCATCTCGCGAAGCCCGGCGGACGCCCAAGGAACGCCCGCATGATGAGCGTCACTGCGTCGATACCCGGCCGCAGCTCCTGAACCGTCAGTCCTGCCTCGCCGGCGAGTGAGACAAACCCCAGGGCCGTGTAGTTCCAGTAGCTCCTCGAGTGATAGGGCTCGAGCTGGGACGTGCTGCCGATGAGCGCTCCCCCGGGCCGGAGCACCCGGGCGACCTCGCGCAGCTGTCCCACTGGGTCATGGACGTGTTCGAGGACCTGGCTGGAATAGACGACGTCGAACGAGGCATCGGGGAACGGCAGCGTCGTCCCGTCATATGTGATGAAGGTGGCGTCCGTGCGGCGCCGCTGTCTGACTTCCTGCGAGTCCGCGATGTCCACGCCGACCCAGTCGACCTGAGGATCAAACTGCCGGAAGAGGTCGACTGAACCGCCCGTGCCGCAACCGAGATCCATGATCCGCTGTGCTGGTGGTGCCCGCTGCATCAACAGCTGAATGTAGTAGCGCGAGCTGACCTGGCGAGCGTGGTCGTTGGGGAGGTATGGCCGCAGGAGGGTCCACAGCGACGCCTCTCGCACGCCGGCCGAGGGCAGCCCGTTTCTTCCTCCGCGCGACCGGAGCCGCCTGAGGGCGGCGCCGGGTGTGTAACGTGCCAGAGCTCGCTTCACGGCGGGCCTCTCCTTCGGCGGGACCGCGGCCAGTCCAGGGAATGGATGCTTGTGGTGTTGACGGCCCGAGCGGCCGTCCGCGGGCCCCATCCGGAGCAGGACGACGCAGGGGCCAATTCGACGCAGGGGCCGATTCGGCGGCCGACCTATCCATCCCCTCCGCCTATGCCAGAATCTTGCCATGCTCGTCGGCGAGACGTTGAAGCGAGAGGCCGTGCTGGGAGCCGGCGCGTCCATCCTGGCCGTCGCGGTCGCCGTTTTCGTGATCCGGCCACTCCATGGCGGAGCGGTTGACTACGACAGCACGGCGTCGGTCATCTACTTCGACCGGATCATCACGGGCCGCCATCTGGAGCATGCCCTCGCCGCCACCCCGAAACCGTTCCTGACGGTGGTATTCGGGATCCTTCATTCGATCTTTCACGATTGGCGACCTCTCGTTTGGGCGACGATCGCGGCATATGGCATGTCGATTGGCGCGGCGGCAGTCCTGGCCCGGAGAGTCGAAAACGTCGCGGCCGGTGCGTTCGTCGTCATCGCTCTGGTGGGCGCGGCACCGCTCCTGGTGGACGTCTCGCGCGCATACGCTGTGGCCTGGGCCTTTCTGGGGTGGTCGATTGCCGGCCTTGCGCTCAGCGCAGAGCGTCCGCGCTTTGGAATTGCGGCCATTGCTCTGATGTTAGCCTCACTCGCCCGCATCGAGACGTTGATCATCATCGTGGTTGGGGCGATCGCGCTCGTCGCGGGCTGGGGCTATTCTCGCTGGCGGCACGCCGCCGGCCCTCCTCGCGCCGCCTGGCTGCTTCTCCTAGCCTTGCTGGCCCTTCCAATCATGTTTCTGCACGATTGGCTGCTGACCGGCGACCCGTTGTTCTGGGCGCGCGTGTCAGCGACGTTCTCGGCGTCGGTGACTGCGGCGGTCGCCTCTCAGGGTCCTGGTTACATGATTGGATGGGTGACGAGGTTCGTGGGCGGCTTCGGAGCATTGGCAATCCTTGCCATCGTCGGCTTTCTGTCCCTGATCCGGCAACGCCGCTTTCCGCTCGCACTGGGCCTGGTAGCGCTCGGTCCGGGGGTCGCCGCATTTCTCGTCTTCCTGGCAGCTCGCGGCATCTTCGTGTCCACGCGCTATGCGATGCCCATCGAGCTTGCCATCCTGTTCGCCGCCGGTATCGGCTTCGGGTCCCTCCGAATTCCCTGGTTGCGAGAGCTCCTAGACCGAGCCATCTCGAACCGCGGCTTGACCTGGATCCGGGTTCCGGCATCCGCCGCAGGCGCGATCCTTTTCGCGATGGTAAGTGCGGCGCTACTCGCGAAACCTTTTGGGCCGCTCGATCGAGCGACCACGCAGCTGATCCGCACAGAGCTGAAAGTCGCAGTCGATGGCGACCGGTTGGTGCCGCTCGTTCGCCGTGCGCTCTCCACGTTCACAGGGATCTCGATGGCGCCCATGTCCGGAATCTCGGATCCCTCGACTGCATCATCGGCCGTCATTCTCCGGGTACCTGGGCTCCAAGTCCCGCGCTTCGCCGTCGACATCGATCTACCCCTGTTTCGAATCGCCGGTAATTCGGCGACGGAGTTGTCCGGCAGGGATACCGTCCAGTTGCCGGGTCGGGTCTTCTACCACGATCGCCGGGCCGATCCACCCGGCAGTCTCGGGATACTGGAATCGTCACAGCCGGTGGTCCTTGGCGGGACAAAACTCGTTCTCCTGGCAGCAGACCCAAGTCGAGGCTACTGGCTCTGGCAGGTTTCCCTGTCCCGCGCAAACGTTCAGCAACGGCGCCCGGGGGTGGACCAACAGGAATCAGCCCCGTCCCGGTAACCAGAGCGGCTGGGACAAGCCAGCGCGACTATCTGGGGTCATTTACTCGCCGCCCCCCGAAGGTTCGCTTCGGTCGTCGACGCTGAGGCGGGTCCGAAAACGTGCCGCAGGAGGAAGTATTCCGTTAATGGGCGGTCGTCCGTGATCAATGGGCCTGATCCTGCGAACTGCGCGACGTCCGGTCCGGAGATCCAGATCTTCTTGAGGATGAGCGCTTGCCACGCCTCAAGGGTCGAGACCGGCGCGTCGGCCGCCTCGTTGAGATCGCTCACGACGCCCGGCCGGGACAATACCGTTGCGATTGAGGCGCCGTCGAGGGTCACCCGGCCGCGCGACCCGAGCATGAATACGCCCTGGGTCGCAGGACCAAACGCCAAGAGAACATTGGGAAACACGCTCTGCAGCGTGCGCACATGGGCGCGGAATTCTTCGATCGATTGGCCTTTCGGCATCCACTGCATCATCACCCCGCCGTCGCTCAACCGGCGCTCGGCCGCCTGGTAGAACTCCTGTGAGTAGAGGACGGCCGTTCCAGAGCTCTCGATCGGCGGGGGCGGGTCGACCATCACGATGTCGTACCGCTGTTCGGTCAGCTCCAGGTAATTCCGCCCATCCGCGATGATGACTCGCCCGCGCGGGTTCGCCAACGTTGCCGATGCATCCGAGTGGAAGTAACCGAACATCTGCGGTACCGATGGAACGAGCTCCACGCCGTCCACCGTGAGGTCCGATCGCAGCGCGGTGCTAAACGATGAACCCATCCCGAAGGCGATCACGAGCATTCGTTTCGCCGACGGCCGGACGAATGCGGGCATGAGCGGCATGAGCTTCGCGTCGACCGTCAGGGCCATTCGATTCGACCCCGGATCGGCGACCAAGACGTTGGGGATTATCAGGCCGACGACTGCCAGGCCGGCCAGAGCCGCTCCCGTCGACGCGGCTGCCCGCCGCGCCGCAGTTCCAAGGTCGGCATCTCGTGCGAGGAGTACGGCTCCGAGCACCGCGTTCACCGCGCAGAGCAGCACCACGGATCGCGACGAGCCGATGAGGGGGATGGCTGCAAACGGGATGAGGAATGTGCCGCTGATGGCTCCGAGTGTGTTCGCACCCAAGAGGAGGCCGGCGTCTCGACCTACCCGATCGTTGCCCAAGCCGATCAGGTTCGAGGCCATCGGCAGGGTGACTCCGATGACGATCGTGGCAGGCAATACAACGAGGACTACTCGCGCCGCGAGGGGCCAGTTCAATGCGACCTCGGCAGCGAGGACGGGCATCCCGAGAAGAGCAATGGCGGCGACGCCAAGCTGAGCGGCCCCGAGCCAGGCCATCGAACCTAAGGCACCCCTCAAACGGCGCGTGACGATAACGGCGCCCACGGCTAGGCCCACAAGGAAGGTGGCAAGAATGAGAGTGAACACATAGGTCCGGTTTCCCGAGCCGGAGGCGAGGAGGCGTGTCCACAGGACCTGGTAGCCGAGCGACGTCAGGCCCGACGCGAATGCCACAATCAGGGCAAGGCGCCGGACATCGGTCGGGACAGGTCGCTCGTCGGCAGCGGGCTCGACCTGAGGCGTCAACGCCGGGATCGACGACGCGGTCGATCGCGCTCGCTCTCGGGATTGCAGCGCAAGGGCTGCGACGCCAGCGGTCGCAGAACCGAGCGCGCCGATGAGCAGCGTCCCT
>WNFU01008377.1_pt1 | contig 11964 bp, 10 predicted proteins | sample 5400121 | NCBI WGS metagenome assembly WNFU01 (sample SAMN13153360, study PRJNA577476) | soil metagenome | isolation source: 100 cm soil or saprolite under grassland replicate 1 | place: USA:California | collected 2016-06-15 | reverse complement strand
GCCGCGTCGGGTCCCGGCTTGAAGACCTCGGCATCGACGCCGTTCGGCATCTCGCGGACGCGCTCCGGGGTGCGTTCGAGCGCGGCGCGGAGGTAGGGGACGGACTCCGCGTGGTCTCGTGACAGCACGCAGATGCGGTCGGCGCTTCGGATCAGCAGCGGCGCGACGCTGTGCTCGTAGGCGCCGAATATCGCCCTGCGTGCGCCCCGCCCGACGATCCGGTTCTTGTAGTGGACCAGCAGGGCCTGGTCGCGACCGCCGCGCCGCCGCCGACCCGCCATCGTCAGCTCGGCGCCGAACATGAACGGGTAGTGGAGGTGAAGGACGTCGAAGCCCGTCAAGCCGGCGATCGCGGGGATCAGGGGGGCGTTGCCGATCCTGAAGACCGGCTCGATGCGGTGGACGAGCGCCCGCCCGGGGTCGGGAGCGGTTCCCTCGGCGGTCGCCGTGAAGACCTCGACGTGGTGGCCGCGCTCGGCCTGGACGCGGGCGAAGTGAAAGCAGGTGTTGCCGGCCCCGCCGGGATAGGGCGGGAACGTCGCGGTCAGGTGGGCGATCCGCAGAGGCGCCGCGGCGCCGTCGTCGCTCGACCCGCCGCGCGGCACAGAGGCGGCGGTCAGGGCTACTCGGGCGCTCCGACCAGGCTCTCGACTCCCGCCTGGTCGATCGTCCGCCGCAGCCCCTCGCGCAGATCGACCTGCGGCTCCCAACCGAGCAGCTGGCGGGCGCGGGTGATGTCCGGCTGGCGCTGCTGGGGATCGTCCGTGGGCAGTGCCTCGAAGACGATCTCGGAGCGCGACTCCGTGACCTCGATGACCGTCTTCGCGGCATCGAGCAGCGTGAACTCGTCGGGGTTTCCCAGGTTGACCGGGAGGTGAACGTCGGACTCCATCAGCGCGACGAGGCCGCGGATCATGTCGTCGACGTAACAGAAGCTGCGCGTCTGGCTGCCGTCGCCGAACACGGTCAGCGGCTTGTCCTGGAGCGCCTGACGCAGGAAGGTCGGGATCGCCCGCCCGTCGTGGGGTCTCATTTTCGGGCCCATCGTGTTAAAAATTCTCGCGATGCAGGCGTCGACGCCCTGCTGGCGGTGGTAAGCCATCGTCAGCGCCTCGGCATAGCGCTTCGCCTCGTCGTATACGCCGCGCGGGCCGATCGGGTTGACGTGGCCCCAGTAGTCCTCGGACTGGGGATGGACCTGGGGGTCGCCGTAGACCTCCGAGGTCGAGGCGAGCAGGATCCGGGCGCGCTTGTTCTTCGCCACGCCGAGCATGTGGTGAGTTCCGTGCGATCCGACCTTGAGCGTGTGCAGCGGCAGACGGGCGTAGTCGATCGGGCTGGCGGGCGAGGCCATGTGGAAGATCCGGTCGACGGGCTCGTCGATCTCCACGTACTCCGTCAGATCGTGGTTGAGGAACCTGAAGTTCTCGTCTCGGATGTGCTCGACGTTGGCGAGAGACCCCGTGTCGAGGTTGTCGATGCAGATCACCCGGTGGCCCTGCTCGAGCAGGTGATCGCAGAGGTGCGAGCCGAGAAAGCCGGCCCCGCCGGTTACGACGCAGGTGGTCATCGGGGCGCTGAGGATAGCGCTGCGCCGCGCCAGGTCCGCCCGGTCGGCGCGCTCCTGCAAGCCTCGCCGCCACCGCGGATCGACGGCCGTGCCGCGGGGGCGCGGCGGCGACGCCGCGGCTTTACCCAGCGTGCCCGAGCCGCTCGCCGACCGAACCCGGACGCGCGTCGCCGCGGCGCTCGACCTGCTCGCCCGTCACGGTCGATCGTTCCGCCGCACCGCCCGGCGCCACTCGCTGTGCGCCGACGACGCCGACGACGCCTTCGCGCAGGCGGTCGAGATCCTGCTCACGAAGGGACCGCTCGACGACCCGGGCCGGCTCGCTGCCTGGATGCACGTCGTGACCAAGCACGAGGCGATGGCGGTCCGGCGAGCGCGGGAGCGAATGCTCGGGGGAGCCCCCCTCGGCTCGGCCGCGCGCGAGCCCACCGCACTCGACGCGCTGCCGTCCGAGAGGCCGGGACCGGGCGAGCTCGCGGAGCGGCGCGAGCGCGTCGCCCACAGCGCGACCGCGCTCGCCGCGCTCAAGCCCCAGGAGCGCACCGCCCTGGCGCTCAAGGCCGAGGGCTACTCCTACGCCGAGATCCAGGCGATGACGGGATGGACCTACACCAAGGTGAACCGCTGCATGGCCGAGGGGCGAAGGAGCTTTCTCGAGCACTTCGCGCGGATCGCGGCCGGCCGCTGACGGTTGCAACCGCGGCGAAACCTGCTACCAAAGGGGGCGGGTACCGATGAGAGGGGGCACTCGACTGTGGGCTTTGGCGATCTGCGCCACCGCCATGGGAGCCTGGGCGCCGAGTGCCGAGGCTGCAGTCAGCTGCTCGATGGACACGTCGAACCACTGGCTCACCATCACCGTGAGCGGCGAGGATGGGACGACGGCGGGGGTGGGAATTGTCCGCAACGGAAGCGCGATCGAGGTCTATTCCGGCGAGCTGCCGCCGGGCGCCGGTACGCCTGTCAATTGCGGCGCGAGCCCGACGGTGACGACCGTGGACAGCGTCTGGGTCTACAAGCCGTATCACCCGGAGCTGAACATGGACCTGACCCTCTCGATCGCTGGCGGCGACTTCGCCCCGGGGTTCACGGCCGAGGGGTCGGGCGCCTCGGAGATCGAGTTCGACCTGTGGGCCGACCGGGACGATCGTTTCACACTGCTGGCTGGCCAGGGCAACGACATGATCAGGCTGGGCGAGGACCGGTACTCACCGAGCGCGAACCTGAATCCAGCGGCCGAGCTCGCCGCGCCGGACGCCGACATCGATCTCGACACCGACCCGGAGGTCGACGTCTTCACCGATGGCCGTTTTCCCGCGGCTGGAGGCAATGACGAGTTCACGGCCACAGGCGCGACGTCTGAGTTCTCGGGGCCCTATCAGGGGGAGTTCAGCGTCTACGGCGGACCGGGTGACGATCGCCTTTCGTCAACGGATTGGCAGTCCGGGCCGGTGCTCTACGTGTACGAAACCTTGCTCGCGGGGGGGCCGGGCGACGACGAGCTCGTCGGCGGCATGTCGGACCTCTTCATGCCGGGCACCGGCAACGACATCGCTGCCGGCACCCCTGCTCAGGGGTTCGGGATTCCGTTTGGCAGTAACACCGTCTCGTATGCGGACAGCCCGGCGGGCGTAGTGGTGAACCTTTCGGCAAGCGGGCCCCAAGACACAGTCGGAGCCGGTGTGGACACCCTGTCGGGAATCAGCAGCGTCCAGGGCTCGGCACGTGGAGACGTTCTGATCGGCCCCGACGCATCGGGTTGGCTTGTTGGGGATCCGCCGGGCGCCGAGGGCGGGGACGACGTGCTGGTCCAGATGGGCGGCCTGGACTACATGGAGGGTGGCGGTGGAACCGACACCGCGAGCTTTCAGTCCTCATCCCAGCCGGTCGATGTCCATCTCGGCGAAGAAGGACAGCCTGGCTCCTTCACCCGTCCTGCGGGCATCGAAAGCGTCGTCGGATCGCCCTTCGATGATGTCATCACGGGCAACGACGACGCGAACCAGATCATCGGCCTGGCGGGCAGGGACTCGATCGCCGGCAGGGGGGGCGCCGACTACGTGGATGTGGTCGACGGGGAGCGCGACGACGTCTCTTGCGGGGAGCCGTCGCCTGGCGACACCGTCGTCGCCGACTCGCGGTCGCTGGACCTCATCGGTCCCGATTGCGAGGACGTTTCGGTCGCCTTCCCCTCGCCTCCAGACACCAAGCCCCCGAAGACCACGATCAGCGACAAACCGAGGAAGCGGAGCCGCAAGCGCAAGGTTCGCTTCGAGTTCAAAGCGTCCGAGGACGGGTCGGTGTTCGAGTGCCGCATCGACGCCGAGCCCTTCGCGCCCTGCACGACGCCCTCGCTCTTCAGGCTGGATCGCGGGAGTCACCGCCTACTCGTCCGCGCCAAGGACCTGGCCGGCAACGTCGACCCGACGCCCGCGTCGTTTCGCTTCACCCTCCGCTGATGCCTAACAGGGGTTCTCGCGCGCGGCCGCGATCGCGCAGTAGCCCGGCTTCAGAGTTCCGTCGGCCTCGACGATGCCGTATGTGCTCTCGACAGGGTCCGCGCCTTGATCCACGAAACGATGGAAGATCACGACGGGAACGTCGGCAACTCGGCGCAGCATCACGTAGATGCGAACGAGGGCGTCCGCCTGCTCATAAGGCGTGTAGCCCTGGGCTTCGGCGACCCCAACCTCGGTGACCCAGATCGGCTTCCGCGACCCGAACTCGTCCATGGCCTGGAGGTAGCGCGCCAGCTCGATCCGGATCGCGCCCTGGAAGTCCTCGCCGTAGCCTCGAAACGGATAGGGGTGGGCTCCGATCGCATCGGCAGACTGCAGGCCGCCGGCGGCGAACGCCTGGCGAAGGAAGTCGAGGGGAGGGATCCCTTTGTCGTCCGCGGCTCGGTAGGGGACGAGGCCGCCGGTCACAACGGGCACGTGGGGGTTCGCCGCCTGGATCGCCGGTGCGGTTTCTTGGACCAACGCCGCGTAGGCAGCGGGGTCCGGCGGCCCGCCCCAGAACTTGGCTGAGTTGGGCTCGTTCCAGAGCTCGATGCCGATCGCATCGCCGTAGCGCTGCGCGGCGCGCGCTGCGAACGCGGCGAAGTCGGAGTAATGCTGCGGCGCCGGATGGTCCAGCCCCTCGCATGGCGACGCCTGCGCCCAGCAGGGCGACCCGATGAGCACGAGGAGTGGCCGGATCCCGCGGTCCACCATGTGCTGGTAAACGGGGTCGTAGAGGTTCCACCCGTACTGGCCCGGCGTTCCCTCGACGTTTTGCCATTGGACCGCCAGGCGGGCGGCATCGGCACCGATTCCGGGCAGATAGTTGATCCACGACCTGTTGGGGGGGAGGAGCCACTCTTCGTTGAAGCCGAACACTGGATGCGGCCCCGGCTCCGGCATGAGCGGCACCATCGGCTCGAGCTGATTGACGCACTCGCCGATCTTCCATCCTCCCTTGCCGGCCCGCAACCGCGCCTTGCCCGAGCATCGGTACGGAACCTCTCCGGGAAACAACCCCTCGGCGCGCCAACGGCAGCTCGACGTCGACCCCCTTTGCTTGCAGCCCCAAACTCTCGTCGGCGTCAGGTCCTCCTTGCGCAGCGCCTTCTTGAGCGAGCGCTCTAGGCGCTGTTTCCCGGTGGAGTCAGCGGACACCGTTTCGGCAGGGCCAACAATGCAAGCGAAAGTCACGGCCAGGACCGCGAGGCCAATCCCTACGCGGACCCTCCACACGAACCCAGCCCCCACCTTCATGGCTCCAGAGTAATGGCCCTCTGCGGGGAGCACGCCTCATCAAGGTCAACCGCTGGCATGCCGAGGGCCGCAAGAGCTTTCTCGAGCTGTTCGCGCGCGACGAAGCGGGCGCACCGCTGAGTGAGGGCGGCGCCTAGCCGCCCGCCGCGATCCCGGCGGCGCGCTGGTCGCGCGGGCCGTAGGCGTAGCCGGGGGTGACGCCGCCCGAGCCGTTGCCCGTCGTGCCGGCCGGGAACGGAATGAAGCGCGGTCCCGCCAGCCGGCCTCGCAGCACCGCGCGCGCCGCCGGGAAGTTCGCGATGTTGAACGTCGGGTTGTCCTGGAAGTCCTGGTAGTAGACGAGCATCTTCGAGCGCTTGTGCTTCCTGGACCAGTTGAACAGGGTGTTGACGTAGGCGGCGTCGTCCTCCCCGTAGGGGGCATACTCGCCGACCACGAACGGCTTGTGCTTGTAGCCCTCGTAGATCCGGGTCATGTTCTGCCAGTTGGGGGAGGTCGAGAAGATGTCGGTGCCGATCCAGTCGACGTACTGCTTGCCCGGCCAGTAGACCTGCCAGCGGTTGGCGTGGATGTTCGGCGTCGGGCTCGAGTGAGGCACCCACATCAGCGCGACCTTCGGCGTCGGCAGCACCTCCGGGGTCTGGGCCTGGATCGGCGGCATGCCGAGCTTGTGCAGCTGCGCGTTGATCGTCGCCACCGGCCCGCCGCGGACGATCAGGGCAAAGCGTCTCCACGCCTGGCGGTACTGGGCGGGGGAATGCGCCGGGCCCCGGAAGCTGCCGTCGACGTTGTAGGCGCAGTACGGGTTCCAGTGCCCGTTCATCTCCGCCAGCAGCCGGATGTAGACCGGCTGGTTCCACTGCGCGATCGCGAGGTTGAGGTTGAGCGGATAGTTGTCGCCCTGGCCGTTGGCGATCGCCTCGGGGCTGATCACCTCGGGCTCCGCGTAACCCTTCGCGGTCGAGACGCTGATCATGCCGCGGGCGTCGACGGCGTCCCAGCGCATCATCGCCATCGAGGGGAACGTCCCCCACGAGTGGAACGTCTGCATCACCGCGGGGTGGGCGCCCACCTGCTGGGCGAAGGCCTGGAAGTCGGCGACGTCTCCCGTGTCGTTGACGCCGTGGTAGGCCTGGCCCGGTCCCGGCGCGTAGGGGACGGCGAGCGCGGGGGCGCAGATCGCCAGGCAGCCGAGCGCCACCGCGCCGGCCGCGGCTGCGCAGGCGCGGCGTCGTGCCTGCGTCGATTTCGCTTCGCGCGCGGGTCCCTTCATGTTGGCGACGGCCCGTCTGGCGCCGTCTCCGCCCTAAACACTGTGATGTAAGCAGCGAAGCGGCGCGGGGCGAGATTCGCGGGCCGCGGTCGGGGGAATGATGCAAGGGATCTCCCAGCGTCGGGTAGCCTCGAGCCGGCGGCAACGACCCAGCGGAGGTGGAGATGAACCTGAGTCAGCTCGCGAGCAGGGCCAAGCAGATCATCGACAGGCGCGGCGGGGCGGGGAGCGTCAAGGAGGACGCGGCCGAGCTCAAGGACATCGCGTCCGGGTCCGGCTCGGTCGCCGACAAGGCGAAGGCCGCCGCCGAGGCGCTCAAGGACCCGGGCGCGGACGAGGCTGCGCGCGAGGTCGCCGCCTCGCAGCCGGCTCCGCCGCCGGCCCCCGAGCAGCGGGCGGGCGCCGATCGCGCTACTCGCCGGCGGGCTGGACGACGGCGCCGCCGCTGATCTCGACGATCTCGGTGCCGCCGTACTTGAGGGTGAACGTCAGCCCGGTTGAGCTTTCGGCGCCGCCCTCGTAGAGCACGTACGCTCCCGTCCCCTGCGGGTGGGGCACCAGCTCGTCGCCGTATCTGCGCTGTGCGCGACGGATCGAGTCGCCGACCGACACCCCGCCCGCGGACTCGAACTGCGGCGACGTCGTGGAGTAGCCGGCCAGCATCCCCGTCGCGTTGAACTTCAGCGTCACCGTGCCGCCCTCGACGTCCCAGATCCAGTTGGTCTGCGGAGCCTCTCCCTCCCCGAAGTTCACGTCCCGGACGCGATCCGGCCGCCCGAAGCGCATCCTCACCGCGCGCTGGCTCATTCCCACCGCCACGGGCCCGAAGACCCGCACCCCGATCGTCCCGTGGGGCTCGCGCGGCGTCTCTTCCTGCCCGATCTGCTCGCCGGCGGTGACGGTCGTCGTGACCGTGGTCGTCTCGCCCGCGCCGCGCTCGCATCCGGCCAGCACCACGCACAGCGCAAGTAGCGCGGGCGCCGCCCCCCGTACCCGACTCACCATCGGCGCGGACACTAGACGGTTCCGGATTCGGGATCGTCCGTCTATATCAATCGTGAAACGGGGGGCGACCCGAACGCACGGCTTCCTGGGGCCGTCCTGCCGTGAAGTCGGATAGCGATCCTTAGGCAGGACAGCCGCCCGGGAGAAGCTCGCCCAGCTCCCGAAGCATCAGGCGTGGATGCTCGAAGACGTCGCCATAGGTGTAGCGGCGGAACTCGTCGCCCCGGGCGCGTGCTTCCCGCTCGCGGCGGCGGTCCTGCTCCCAGGCGTGACGCGACCGGTGGTAGCGGTAGCCGTCGAGCTCGACGGTGAGCCGCTGCTCGGGCCAGCGGCAGTCCACCCGCCGCCCGCCGACGAGACGATTGGTCTGGGGTAACACCAGTCCGGCCCCTCGCAAAAGCTCCAAGAACCGGCGTTCGAGGTTGCTTAGGGCGACGTGAACCTCGCCCCGTAGGACACGTCGCAACGTTGCCGCACCCGGGCTGTTTGGCAGTCGCGCGAGTACGGCCTCAATCTGCGCCGGTGAGGTGCGGTGAAGCACCCCCGCCTCATGACACGCGCGGGCGAGCTGGTCGAGCCTCAGAACGGCCGCTAGATCGACGAGCGTTCGCGCCACGGTCATGACCGGAACGCGGCGGAAGGTGGTTCCGTCGCGGCGGTCGATGTTGCGGCACCGTCGCGTCCGGATGCCTTCGATACGCCGCTCCGTCGGAGTTGTCACCTCGGGAGCGGGTTGAGGGCCATTGAGAAGCTGGAGGAGATATGCGGCAGCCCGTCCGCTCAGCAGCGCACCCGTCCCGCATGCGTATACCGCCGCGAGGTACGACGCCTCGACACTCGGCGAACGATGCCCTACGCGATAGATCCCCGGATACTCGGAAAGCAGCACGCCGTTGCGCAGGCGCCGATGTATCGCAGCTGCTGAGACACCGGCGTCCAACAGCTGCCTCCGCGCAACGACCCCGTGCTGCGCATCCGCGAACCGCCTGAGCTCTTGCGCCACCGTCCTGCTTTGAGTTCGCATACAAGGCTCTAGGCAGGACAGCGACAGGTTCGCCCCGTCCCCAAAGATGGAGCCAACGCGTGCCGCCGGAGCGGAGGGGGAGGGATTCGAACCCCCGGACCGGGAGAGCCCGGTCAACAGCTTTCAAGGCTGCCGCATTCGACCGCTCTGCCACCCCTCCGCCGGCAAGGGTAGCCCGGCCGGTCGGCGTCTAGGCTTGTCGGCGATGGCTCGCGAGTGGCGAAACTGGGCGGGGGACCAGCGCTGCCGCCCGGCGACCGTCGAGCGGCCCGCCACGCGCGACGAGCTGGTCGGGGCCGTGTCGCGAGCGAGCGCGGCGGGACGCCGTGTCCGGGTCGCCGGCTCGGGGCACTCGTTCACCGACATCGCCCTGACCGACGAGGCGATGCTTCGCCTCGAGGGCCTCAACCGCGTGCTCGACTTCGACTCCTCGTCGGGGCTCGTCAGGGTCGAGGCGGGGATCGTCATCGGCGACCTCGCCGAGTCGCTTGCCGAGCGCGGGCTGGCGATGGAGAACCAGGGAGACATCGACCACCAGACCCTCGCCGGCGCGATCTCGACCGCAACGCATGGCACGGGGGTCCGCTTCCGCAACCTCTCGGCCCAGGTCGAAGGCGTCGAGCTGGTGCTCGCCGACGGGAGCGTGCGCGAGATCTCGGGCGAGTCCGACCCCACCGAGCTGCCCGCCGCCCGTGTCGGGCTCGGCGCGCTCGGGGTCCTCTACGCGGTGACGCTGCGAACCGTTCCCGCCTACACCGTCAGGCGGGTCGATCGCCCGCTGCCCCTCGCCGAGGTCCTCGACGGGCTCGACGCCTTCGTCGACGGCAACGACCACTTCGAGTTCTACGTCTTTCCGCACACCGATCTGGCGATCGTGCGCGAGAGCGAGCGAACCGACGCCCCGCCACAGCCGCGCTCGCGCATCGGCGAGTACCTCCAGGAGGTCGTGCTCGAGAACTGGGTGGTGGACGTCTACGCTCGGATCGGCCGCCGCTTCCCCTCGCGCATCCCGCCGATGGCGCGCTTTCTGGCGCGCCAGGTCGGGCGCTCGGTGAAGGTCGATTCGAGCCACCGCGTCTTCGCGAGCGAGCGCCGGGTGCGCTTCACCGAGATGGAGTACGGGATCCCGCGCCAACACGGCGCCGAGGCGATCCGCGGCGTGCTCGACCTGATCGAGCGCCGCGGCTTCGCGGTCAGCTTCCCGATCGAGGTCCGCTTCGTCGCCCCGGACGAGGCCCTGCTCAGCCCATCCCACGAGCGCGAGACCTGCTACATCGCGGTTCACATGTACCGCGGCTCGGAGTGGGAGCCCTACTTCCGCGCCGTCGAGGAGGTCATGGACTCCTACGGCGGCCGCCCCCACTGGGGAAAGCGCCACTTCCAGACCGCCGAGAAGCTGGCCCCCCGGTACCCGCGCTGGGCCGACTTCCAGCGGATTCGGGGGGGCCTCGACCCCGAGGGCCGGTTCGCCAACGCGTACACCGACCGGGTGCTCGGGCCGGTGCTCAGCGCCGCCCCCGCCTAGCTCGCTACAGGAACGCTCTGCCCTCGCCGCGGTAGGTCGGGACCTCGTCGACGACCCGGCCGCCCTCGACGAGGTGGAGCGATTCGAAGCGCTCGCACAGCTCGCCGGCCTTGGCGTGGCGGAAGTAGACGCGGTCGCCGACCTCGAGCGTCGCGGCGGGCTCGCCGAGCAGCGGCGTCTGGACCTCGCCCGCGCCCTCGAGCGGATCGAGCCGCAGCCCGCGCGGCAAGTAGGGCTCGGGCAGGCGGTCCCGGCCCGGCGGCCCCGAGGCGACGTAGCCGCCGCCCAGAGCGGTCGCGATCCGCGGGCTCGGCTTGCGAACCACCGCGAGCGCAAAGCCGGCCGCCGGCAGCAGCTCGAACGAGCGGTAGTGATCGAACAGCACCGGGGCGTAGAACCCCGAGCCCGCCGCGACCTCGGTCACGGCGGGCTCGGACGCCGTCGCGGCGATCGTCCCGGTGCCGCCGCCGTTTACGAACTCGAGCTCGCACACCTCGGAGACGGCGGCTACCACCGCGGCCCGCCGCCCCTCCAGCTCGCGCGCCGAGAGCCGCTGCATCGCGCGGATCGCGAGATTGCGGACCCGCCCGCCGGGGGCGTCGTCACCGACCCCGGCGATGTGGCCCTCGTATGCCATCAACCCCGCGAGCCGCACCCCGGGGCGGCGCTCGATCTCGAGCGCCAGCTCGCGCGCCTGCTCCGGGGTGCGCACCGGGGAACGCTTCGGACCGATCTTCAGACGGCCGCCGAGCGGCCACCAGCCCGCGTCGAGCTCGATGCAGACCCGCACTCCAGCGTTGCGTGCGCCGGCGTCCTCGGCCGCCGACTCGATCAGGTCGAGGTGCGGCGCCGAGTCGACCATTACGACCGGCGCGCTGTCGGGCTGCCCCGCGGTCAGGCGGGCCAGCTCACCGAGCGCGCCGCGATCGGCGGTCGGGTAGGCGACGACGAGGTCCTCGAAACCCTCGTCGGCAAGCCACAGGGTCTCGGGCAGCGTGAAGGTGAGCAGGCCCCTAAAGCCCGGCTCGCGGTCGAGGATGTGGCGCAGCAACTCGCCGCAGCGCACCGACTTCGACGCCACCCGGATCGGCTTGCCGCGGGCTCGCGCCAGCATCTCGTCGGCGTTCGACCACAGCGCGTCGAGGTCGCAGAATGCGAACGGCGGCTCGACGCCCGCGAAGATCGCCTCGTAGCGCTCGTAGGCATCCGCCGGGCTTGCGCTCGCGGTCGTGTCGACCGCCCGTGTGGCCATTGCCGCAGGCTATCGCCGCCCCAGCCGCCGCATCTACAATCGGGCCTCTGCCCGGAGAGGTGGCCGAGTGGCTGAAGGCACTCGCCTGCTAAGCGAGTAGGGGGCGCAAGCTCTCTCGAGGGTTCGAATCCCTCCCTCTCCGCTCGATAGTTGCTCGCTTTATTGCGATGCCGGGCTGGCTCGAGCGTCCCGCAGGCGAAAGCCGGAGCGCTTGGGCGGGAGGCGTCGCGGCCAAGCCAAGCCCGCGGTGCTGGTCGCCCGGACGCTGCCACCCGTCGGGCTCGAGCGGCTCGGCGAACGGCGCGTCGTCCGCCGATTTGAGCTACTTCTTCTTCTTCGCCTTGAACGTCACCTCGAACGTCTCGGTCGAGGACAGACCGAGGTCGTCGGTCAGCGTCGCGGTTATCGTCGCCTTGCCCTGCTTGCCGGCCTTGGCTGCCCTCTTGAGCGCCTTCTTGCCCTTCTTCGGGACCTCGAGCGAGACGCTGGTGGGGGTCGCCTCCGGGATCTGGGTCGTCAGCGGCGCGAGCGTGAACTTCTTCTTCTTCGAGACCACC
>WNFU01008374.1_pt1 | contig 11964 bp, 7 predicted proteins | sample 5400121 | NCBI WGS metagenome assembly WNFU01 (sample SAMN13153360, study PRJNA577476) | soil metagenome | isolation source: 100 cm soil or saprolite under grassland replicate 1 | place: USA:California | collected 2016-06-15 | reverse complement strand
TCCCTGTCTTCACGGTCTCCACGATGTGTTTCTGCTCGTGCATTGGGGAGTCCTCCTGTTGAATTCGGGATTTCGCTTTGAACCCTCGACGCGCGTGGTTGAGCGTTGCTCACCGCGCCCATTTGTCAGCCTATCGAACCCCACCGATGTGTCAAGCGGTTGTCGGAGCGGCAGTGTAAATCTTTCACAGAGGGTACCGCCATGACTCTCTCGTGGCGGTGATGCGTTTCGGTCAGTCACGCTCGGCACGGGACCGGTCGGCCTTCTGGGAGGCGCGAGCCGCGGGGACCTTCTCTCGTGTGAGTTCCTTGTCCAGCGGTTCGGCTCCCTCGATAGGCTCGAGCTGCCAACCCAGGGCCTTGGCCGAGAGTTGCGTCATCTCGGCGCCAAAGAGAAAGATGATGGACGAGTAGTACACCCACATGAGGATGACGATCATGGATCCAGCGGCGCCGTAGACGGAGGCGATGGACTGCTGCCCCAGATACATGCCGATCAGCTCCTTGCCGACCGTGAAGAGCAGGGCCGTCACGGCGCCGCCGAACCAGACGACGCGCCAACTGACGCGCACGTCGGGAAGGATCTTGAAGGCCGCGCCGAAGAGGAACGTGAGCACGCCAAACGAGATCATGCCGTTGGCGATGCGCATGAGCAGCTCCTGTTCGGGGACGAGCCCGGTACTCCACCGGGCGAGGGCGGAGAGAGCCGCGCTGACGACCAGCGAGGCGAGCAGAAGGAAGGCGACCACGAGAATCATCGCGAACGAGACCACTCTGCCCCAGATCAGCCGCATCAGCGTTTCGCGCGGCTTCTCGGATTTGATCTGCACCCCCCAGACCTGATTGAGCGCGGCCTTGAGCTGCACAAACGCACCGGTCGCGCCGAAGATGAGCGTGCCGATGCTCACCGCCGCGGCCACACCGGCGCCCTGGCCGGCGCGCGCGATAACTCCGGCGATGAACTGCGCGCTGTCGGCACCCATGAGGGATTCGAACTGGCTCTGGATCTCGGCGCGCGTCTGGTCCTGCCCGAAGACAAAGCCAGCGAGGGCGACGACCAGCAGCAGCAGAGGGGCGAGGGAGAAGATCGTGAAGAACGCGATCGACGCAGCGAGGGCAAAGCCGTCGTCCGCGATCAGCTCGGTGACCGCGCCGTAGAGCACCTCCCACGCGCGCCGCAGCTTCTTGAGCATCAGGTGACAGCAACGGTGCAGACTGTCAAAGGTTCCTTGGCATCGACGAGCCGCCGGGCGGCCCCGGGGGCCCAAGACGGTCGCCTGCCGCGTGACAGCGCTCCGAAGGCGTTTGGACGTCCAGCCAACCGGCAGCAGAAGCGCGACGCCTGCGAGGGGATTGTGACGACGGGCCTGCTGATGTTGGAGGTCTACCTACTGACCAACGACGAGAGCCGCGCGTCGCCTCCAGTGTGATGAGGAGCAGGCGTCCGAAGCCGTCGGGGCGACAGCCGAGGTGGTCCGTCACGGGCCGCGCTACTCAATCACCTGAGCCGCCTGCAGGAGCAGCGTCTGCGGGATCGTCAGCCCAAGGGCTTTGGCCGTCTTGAGATTGATCACCAGCTCGAAGTTCGTGGGCTGCTCCACCGCAAGATCGCCTGGCTTGGCGCCTCGGAGGATCTTGTCGACGTACACGCGGCGCGCCGGAACTGGTGAGCCACGTTCGACCCATAGGACATGAGGCCCCCGCTTTCCGCGTGCTCCCTGGAAATACATTGCGGGCAGGCGGTGCCTCGCCGCCAGACGGGCGACCTGATTTCGCGCCGAAAACGGCACGGGGTCCGGAAGCACCACGACCCCATCAGCATACTGCCGCACCATAGCGGCGAACGCGCCCTCGAAGTCGTTGTGTCCACGGACCTCTACGGGCAGCAATGGGTACGCCCAGCTTCCGGGCGGCACTCTCGACCGCGTTCCGGTAGGTACCCGCGCCCGGAGGGACAGGATTCCACAACAGGGCCACGCGAGAGGCTCTTGGTATAGCCTCCTTCAAGAGCTCGAGATTCTTGCCGAGTATTTCGGGGGCGGGATCGTTGGCCAGTCCCGTAATGTTTCCCCCTGGACGGGCCACGCTCGCGATGAACCCCGAGCCTACAGGATCTCTCGATGCCGCCATGACGACCGGGATCTTCGCCGTTGCTTGCTTAACCGCCGCGATCACGTAGCCAAGCTCCCGTAGCCCCTCGTCCAGCGCCTTGACGAGATGCCCCGCTTCATCAGGCGCCGCGGTCAGGATGAAACCGATCCGGTACACCTTTCCCGCTGACTCCGCTTCGGCGGCGAGCGGCGTAAGAGTGAGGCCGGCAGTGAGAATAACCGCGAGCCCGATCAGTCGCATCGGCACCTCGGTTGATGACGGCTGCCAGGGAGTCTAGCCGAAGGCCACGACGCGCACCAGACGGCGCCGCACGCGCACGCGCTACTCGATCACGTTGTCCGCCCGCAGCCGCCGCCTGCTCTTGGGGCAGCGTCCTTGAGGACCTCCAGTTGCTTCGCGGTGAACGCCTCCCACTCGATGCTGGTCAGGCCAGTGACATTTCCGCCGGGCCGGGCAAGGCTCCTGACGACCTTTCGCTCCGAGAACCGGCGTTCGATGTGATGTCCCTCGACGTAGCCGTGCTCGCGGAGGCCCAGCGCGACAGCGCTCCCAATCGCGGACTGAGGGTCCATCGGGAACGTGCCGAGATACCCGATTCGCCACATCTTCCCCGGCTGCTGCCCGTCGGCAGCAAGCGGCGCAGCGAGGAGACCGACGCGCAGGAGCATAGACGCGCGGAGGCGGCCACAACGAGGTTGGTCTGCCGTGATACAAATGAATCGGTGCGCAGAGGACGAACAAAGCGAGGGAGGCATCATGGGCGGCACCGGCCTCATGAAAGTGGACCCGCGCGCGGGAACGCTCGCAGTGCCGACTATGCTGGTGAACATTCCGCGCCTGATGACGGCATACTACACGAGGCGGCCCGATCCCAAGCGGCGCGAGCAGAGGGTGGCGTTCGGAACGTCGGGCCATCGTGGCTCCGCGCTCGTGGGCTCGTTCAACGAGACCCACATCCTCGCTATCACTGAGGCCATCTGCGCATATCGACGTGCGCAGGGCATCGACGGGCCCCTGTTCCTCGGAATCGATACTCACGCCCTCTCCGAGTCGGCCTTGGCCAGCGCCCTCGAGGTGCTGGCGGCCCACGGGGTCGACGTGATGATCGACGACCGCGATGGGTACACGCCCACGCCCGTCATCTCCTACGCGATCCTCACGTACAACCGCGGGCGGACGAGCGGCCTCGCCGACGGCATCGTCGTGACGCCCTCGCACAACCCGCCCGAGGACGGCGGCTTCAAGTACAACCCACCGCATGGCGGGCCCGCCGACACCCACGTCACCGGATGGATCCAGGATCGGGCGAACGCGCTCCTCGCCGACGGTCTCGCGGGCGTGGAGCGGATCCCGTTCGAGCGAGCGCGCCGTGCATCCACCACCCACGGCTTCGACTACATGGGCGCGTACATCGCTGATCTGGGAAGCGTGATCGACATGGAAGTCGTGCGCGGCGCTCGGGTCGCCCTCGCGGTCGATCCGTTGGGAGGTGCCGGGGTCGACTATTGGTCAGTGATCTGTGACCGCTACCGCTTGCCGATGACGGTGGTGAGTGACACAGTCGATCCGACATTCGCGTTCATGACGGTCGACTGGGACGGCAAGATCCGTATGGACTGCTCGTCGCCCTATGCGATGCGGCGCCTCGTCGGGCTCAAGGATCGCTTCGACGTCGCGTGGGCGTGCGATACCGACCACGACCGGCACGGCATCGCAGCCCGGAGCGCCGGTCTCATGAATCCGAACCACTATCTCGCCGTGGCGATCTCCTACCTTTTCCGACATCGCCCCGCGTGGCCACGAGTCGCCGGAATCGGCAAGACACTCGTGAGCAGCAGCATGATCGACCGTGTGGCCGCCGGGCTCGGGCGATCGCTGCTGGAGGTGCCGGTCGGGTTCAAGTGGTTCGTCGACGGACTCATCGCAGGGTCGCTGGGGTTCGGGGGCGAGGAGAGCGCGGGAGCCTCGTTCCTGCGTCGCGACGGCACGGTGTGGACCACCGACAAGGACGGAATCATCCTCGGCCTCCTTTCCGCGGAGATGACCGCGGTGACGGGCCGCGACCCCGGAGAGCTCTACCGCGAGCTCACGGCGGATTACGGTGAGTGTGCCTACGAGCGCATCGACGCGCCCGCGGCTCCCGAGGAGAAGGCGCGGCTCGCCCGGCTATCGCCGGAGCAGATCACGACCTCCGAGCTGGCGGGTGAGCGGATTACGGCGCTGCTGACGACCGCGCCGGGGAACAACGCTCCCATCGGCGGGTTGAAAGTGGTCGCTCCGAGCGGCTGGTTCGCGGCGCGGCCCTCGGGCACCGAGGATGTCTACAAGCTCTATGCGGAGAGTTTCAAGGGGAGCGACCACCTGCGCCGCATCCAGGAGGAGGCGCTGGCGATCATTCAGCACGCCCTCCGGAGCGGGCCTTGAGGGAAGATCCCGTCAGCTCGCCGGCGCCGGTGGGTCCTTGAAGAAGCTGCCGGTGAAGACGACCGAGTTGGGAAAGACGACGACGCGCCCCGACGGTCGGAGCGGGTCGCCGGCCAGCTCCTGCAGCTTGATTCGCACGAAGCCGATCTCCGTGACCTCGCCGTGCACGTACCCGAAGGGCCCTTGCAGGCTCACGCGGTCTCCCACGCGAATCCCGTTCGGCGCGACCATCGTGAAGTAGCCGGCGACCGCCAGGATGACGTTCTGGAGCGCGAACGCGATCCCGGCCGCGGCAAAGCCGAGCGCGGTCACCAGCGCCGTCATTTCGCTGGTGAAGTGAAAGATGAGCACCAGCGTGACGGCGACCGTCACGACGACGCTCCGAACGGTCAGGAGCAGCCGCCGGCGCGTCGCGTCCGTCACATAGCGGATCACCGCCACCCGCCACAGCACTCCGCCGACGAAGACGACGGCGAGCGCGACGACGACCCCGACGAGGTCCAGCGCCAGGCCCTGGAGCGCCTGGCGGGACTCACGGTCGATCACCTCATTCCAGCCCTTGAGATCGGCGGCGTACCGGCGGGCGAGCGCGGACTCCTCCCGCAACGGCAGCACGACCGCCGCCAGGAGCTTCTGGCGCTCGAGCAAGTCGCGAAATTCCCGCTGACTGTCCTTCAACGATATCCCGGAGTCCGTGGGATCCTTCGCCAGCACTCCCAACCTGGCGATGATCGGCTTGATGCTCGCCCGGACGGCGGTGATATCGTCGTCCACGCCGCGCACCAGGTCGTTGGTCGCCGCCTCCAGCTCGTCGAGGTTGCTGCGGTTCCTCTGCACGGCGAGCAGACGCTGGACCATCGCCCACGTGCCCGAGGTGGCCGGCTGCGGTGGCGCTGCGGAGACCGGCGGCGCCGCAGTCGGCGTACGCAGCTCGGGCACGGCTGCCTGGAGCGCCTCGATCTGGTGCTCGAGATCGTCGTCGGAACCAGTACGAGACGACTCGAGCTCTCGCAGCTGGGTGAGAAATGCGAGGCGGGCTCGGTCGAGCTCGAGTCGGTTGTTCGCGGCGACGGACGCCCGTTCCAGCGCCGGTCGTTGCCCGGGCGCGGCCTCGCGAAGGCGCGCCCGAAGGCTCGCGACCTCCTGCTCGCCCTGCCGGACGGTCGCTTCGAGCTTCACCCGCCTCTCGCCACGACGCCCGTCCGCGCTCGCCGGAGCGCCCGTCTCCCGGCCGAGTAGCGCGGCCTGCGCACGCGCGGTGTCGAACGCGCGGCCGAGGAGACGCACAGCGGTCTGCTCGTCGGTGTTGGCGAAGACGCCGGAGCCATCGATGGATCGCATGACGATCCGGGCCTGGCGATACCAGGCCATCGCCCGATTCAGCGACGCCAGCACCTGCTCTGGGGAACGCGGGGAGCCATGACTCACCGTCGACCGCGCGTCCGGCGCCGCCTTGGGCTTCTCCTCGTCGGCGCGCGCTTCTGACAGCGCGATCGTTCCGACCGTCGCCCCCAGGGCGATCAGCGCGACCAACAGTCGACCCGACGTCGTCCCCGTCGATAGCATCTCTTTGCAGCTTACGACCTCGATCGGGGCTGGCGCCACCGACCGTTGGTTCGCCTCCCCGGCCGGCTCAGCCCTCTCGGCGCCCGTACCTTTCAGTCGACATGCGCACCGTCCTGGGGCACGGGGTGGGGTCCGCGGAGCCCGAGCGCCGCGCGCGTACGCAGCGTGGCCCGCCCCACCGCCACACGGAAGCGCTCCATGTAGAGATAGATGACCGGCGTCGTGTAGAGCGTGAGCAGCTGGCTCAACAGGAGGCCGCCGACGACGGTGATGCCGAGCGGGCGGCGAAGCTCGGAGCCCGTGCCCGTCCCGAGCGCCAGTGGCAGCGCGCCCAGGAGCGCGGCCATCGTCGTCATTAGAATTGGCCGGAACCGCCGGAGACACGCCTGGTGGACGGCGTCCCTGGCGCCGAGGCCGTGGTTGCGCTCGAGGTCGAGCGCGACGTCGATCACCATGATCGCGTTTTTCTTCACGATGCCGATGAGCAGGATGATTCCGATCATCGCGATGACCGAGAGATCCATCCCGCAGATCAGCAGCGCGAGTAGCGCGCCGACACCGGCCGACGGCAGCGTGGAGAGGATCGTGACCGGGTGAATCAGGCTCTCGTAGAGGACGCCCAGGACGATGTAAACCGTGATTAGCGCCGCCAGGATGAGCAGCGGCTGGTTGGCGAGCGCGGCCTGGAAGGCCTGCGCCGTGCCCGTGAACTTCCCGCTGATGTTGGTCGGGAAGCCCATCTTCCGCTCCGCGGCGTCGATGGCCTTGACGGCATCGCCGAGCGCCACGTTCGGCGCCAGGTTGAAGAACACGGTGACCGACGGGAACAGTCCCTGGTGGTTCACCTGGATGGGACCGGTGCCCATCTGGAACTTCGTGACGGCGGTCAGCGGTACGGTCTGGCCGGTGGTCGACCGCACGTAGATGTTCGAGAGCGCGTCGGGACGCTCCCAGTAGCGCGGCTCGAGCTCCATCACCACGTGGTACTGGTTCAGCGAGGTGTAGATGGTCGACACCTGGCGCTGCCCGAACGCGTCGTAGAGCGTCTCGTCGATCATTCGCGTGCTGACGCCGAGCCGCGCGGCCGTCGCGCGGTCGATGACGACCGGCACCTCGAGGCCGCGATTCTGCTGATCGCTGCTGACGTCGCGCAGCTCGGGCATCTCCCGCATGGCGCGGACCAGGCGGGGCGCCCACGTATTCAGCAACTCTAGATCATCGCTCTGCAGGGTGAACTGGTACTGCGCGTTGCTGCTTCGTCCGCCGAGGCGCACGTCCTGCACGGCCTGCAGATAGAGCGTGGCTCCCGGCACCTGCGCGAGCTTCGGCCTGAGACGCGTGATGACCGCGTCGGCGGAGATCTTTCGCTCCTCGCGCGGCTTCAGCGAGATGAAGCCGCGGCCGGTGTTCGCGGTCGTGCCGCGCCCGCCACCGCCGCCCGTGAACAGGGTCACTGTGTCGACCGCGGGATCGGATTTCAAGATTTCCGCGTAGCGCATCATCTTTTCGTGGATGGCCGCGAACGAGACGTCCTGCTGAGCGACGATGTTGGCGGCCAGCCGTCCGTTGTCCTGCTGGGGGAAGAAGCCCTTCGGCACGAGGTTGAAGAGGTAGGCGTTCACGGCGAAGGTGGCGAGGAAGATGATCATCGTGATCGCGGGATGTCGCAGCGCGACGGTCAACGTCCGATCGTACACGTGGGTGATGCCATCGAAGATTCGCTCGCCCAGGACCGCGAGGCGTGGGCGGTGCCGCGGGTCGTGAGGCCGGAGCAGGAGGGCGCACATCATCGGCGTCGTCGTGAGCGAGATCGCCAGCGACACGAGGACCGCGACCGAAAGCACCACCGCGAACTCGCGGAAGAGACGCCCCACGATCCCGCCCATCAGGAGGATGGGGATGAACACCGCCACGAGCGAGATGCTCATCGACAGCACCGTGAAGCCGATCTCCTTGGCGCCGGTCAGTGTCGCCTCGAGCACCGAGGCGCCGCGCTCGATGTGGCGCATGACGTTCTCGACCACGACGATGGCATCGTCGACGACGAAGCCGGTGGCGACGGTCAGCGCCATCAGCGAGAGGTTGTCGATGCTGTACCCGACCAGATACATGATCGCGAAGGTGCCGATCAGCGAGACCGGCACCACGACGCCGGGGATGATCGTCGCGCGGACGTTTCTGAGGAACACGAAGACGACGAGCACGACGAGGCCGATCGAGATCAGGAGCGCCTCTTCGACGTTCTTGACCGACGCTCGGATCGTCACGGTCTGGTCGAGCACGGGCCTGAGCGCGACCTCCGCCGGCACGAGCGCGCGAAGGTATGGCAGCTCAGCTCGAATCCGGTCGACGGTCTCGATGATGTTGACGCCGGGCTGGCGGAAGATGACGAGGACGACGGCGGTCTCGCCGTTGGACACCGCGCCGGCGCGGAGGTCCTCGACGGCACCGTGTACGCGGGCCACGTCGATCAGACGCACGGGCGCGCCGTTCCGCCACGCGACGATCAAGGGCTCGTAGCGCGCCGGCTCGCGCAGCTGGTCCGTGGCGTTGATTTCCCAGGTGAACCGGCCGTCGTCGAGCTGGCCCTTGGGGCGGTTGACGTTCGCGGTCGCGAGCGTCCGCCGGACCTCGTCGAGACCGATGCCGTAGCGCGCGAGCGCCATCGGATTCAGGTCCACGCGGACCGCCGGCAAGGAGCTGCCGCCGATGAAGATCCGCCCGACGCCTTCGAGCCGCGCGATCTTCTGTTGCAGGATCGTGGAGGCGATGTCGTACATCCGTCCCTTGTCCACGGTCTTCGAGGTGAGCGCCAGGATCAGGATCGGCGCGTCGGCCGGGTTCACCTTCTGGTACGTGGGCAGGCTCGGCAGATTCGGCGGGAGCTGACCGGCGGCCGCGGCGATCGCCGACTGGACGTCCCGTGCGGCGCCGTTGATGTCACGCGCCAGGTCGAACTGCAGCGCGATCGTCGTGGCGCCGAGGAAGCTGACGGACGTCATCTCCGAGACGCCGGCGATGCGGCCGAACTGGCGCTCGAGGGGCGTGGCGACGGCGGACGCCATCGTCGCGGGACTCGCGCCGGGCAGACCCGCGACGACCGAGATCGTCGGGAAGTCCACTTGTGGCAGCGGCGCGACCGGGAGGAGCCGGAACGACATCGCCCCCGCGATGACCAGCGCGATGGTTATCAAGGTCGTGCCGACGGGCCGGCGAACGAACGGGCTGGACAGGCTCACGGCGTGGTCACCGGCTGACCGGCGCGGCTACGCTCGGGCGCGCGACGGCGCGCGAGCCGTTCGGCGAGGCGGTCGAACGCCAGATAGATGACCGGCGTGGTGTAGAGCGTGAGCACCTGGCTCACGATGAGCCCGCCCACGATAGCGACGCCCAGCGGCTCGCGGAGCTCGGAGCCCACGCCGTGCCCGAATGCCAGCGGAACGCCGCCCAGCAGCGCCGCCATCGTCGTCATGATGATCGGACGGAAGCGGAGGAGCGAGGCCTGCTCGATCGCCTCGCGCGCCGGGCGCCCCTGGGAACGCTGCGTGTCGAGCGCGAAGTCGATCATCATGATCGCGTTCTTCATGACGATACCGATCAAGAGAATGATGCCGATCAGCGCGATGACGGAGAGGTCGAGGCGCACGAGGAGGAGCGCCAGCAACGCCCCGAGCCCCGCCGAGGGCAAGGTGGAGAGGATCGTGATCGGGTGGATCCAGCTCTCGTACAGCACGCCGAGCACGATGTAGACGGTGACGATCGCCGCCAGGATCAGGAACGGCTGGTTGGCGAGGGACGCCTGGAACGCGCGCGCCGCGCCCTGGAACCCCGTCTGGATGCTCGGCGGCAGGCCGATCTCGCGCGTGATCCGGTCGATCGACTTCACGGCGGCGCCCAGCGAGACGCCAGGCGCCAGGTTGAAGGAGACCGTCACGGCCGGAAACTGGCCCTGGTGGCTCACGGCGAGCGCGGTGGCGTGCTGCTCGATGGTGGCCAGTGTCGACAGTGGCACCTGGCCGCCGGCCGCCGATCGTAAGTACACCCGATCCAGCACGGACGGATCCACACGGAACTCCGGCAGAACCTCGAGCACCACGCGATACTGGTTCAGCTGCGTGAAGACGGTCGAGATCTGGCGCTGGCCGAACGCGTTGTAGAGCGCGTCGTCGATCATCTGGGGCGTGATGCCAAGCCGCGAGGCGGTGGCGCGGTCGATCTGCACCCTCGCTTGCAAGCCCTGGTCGAGCTGGTCCGTCGCCACGTCGTGCAATTCAGGCAGCTCCCGAAGGCGCGCCACGAATTTCGGCGCCCAGGCGCGCAGCTCCGCCTCGTCCGGATCCTCGAGGCTGTACTGGAACTGCGTCCGGCTCACGCGATTCTCGACCGTCAGGTCCTGGACCGGTTGCAGGTACAGCGTGATCCCGTCGACCTGCGCGAGCGCCGGACGCAGCCGGCTGATCACGTCGCCGACGCTTTCGCCCCGTTCGCCGAGCGGCTTCAAGGTGATCTGGATGCGGCCGCTGTTGAGCGTCGTGTTCGTGCCGTCGATGCCGATGAAGGACGAGATGCTGGCGACGGCCTCATCTTGCAGGATCACGCCGCCGAGCGCCCGCTGACGCTGGGCCATCGCGTCGAACGAGATGTGCTGCGGCGCCTCGGAGATGCCGAGGATGACACCCGTGTCCTGGATCGGGAACAACCCCTTCGGCACAAACAGATAGAGCATGAGCGTCAGGGCCAGGGTGCCGATGGCGACGATCAGCGTGCCGGTCTGATGCCCGAGCACCCAGCGCAGCGTGCGGCCGTAGAAGGCGACCAGATTGTCGAATTGCCGCTCCGCGGCGCGCGCGAAGGCGCTGGGCCGGCGGTCGGCCACCGGCTTGAGCAGCTTCGCGCAGAGCATCGGCGTGAGCGTCAGCGAGACGACCGCCGACACGAGGATGGCGGCCGAGAGCGTCAGCGCGAACTCGCGGAACAACCGGCCGACGATGTCACCCATGAAGAGCAGCGGGATCAGCACGGCGATCAGCGACACGGTCAGCGACAGGATCGTGAAGCCGATCTGGCTCGAGCCGACGAAGGCGGCCTGCAGCGGCGGCTCGCCCTCCTCGATGTAGCGGCTGATGTTCTCGATCATCACGACCGCGTCATCCACGACGAAGCCGGTGGAGATCGTCAGCGCCATCAGCGAGAGGTTGTTGAGGCTGAAGCCGAGCCCGTACATCACCGCGAACGTCCCCACGATGGACACCGGCACCGTGATGCCCGGGATGAACGTCGCCGCGGCGCTCCTCAAGAACACGAAGATGACGAGGACGACCAGGACGACGGCCAGCATCAGCTCGAACTGGACATCGTGCACCGAGGCGCGGATGGTCGTCGTGCGGTCGGTCAGCACGGTGACCTGCACCGCCGTGGGCAGGGCGCTCTGGAGCTGCGGCAAGAGCTGCTTGACCCGGTCGACCACCTCGATCAGGTTGGCGCCGGGCTGCCGCTGGATGTTGAGGATGATCGCCGGCTGGTCGCCCATCCACGCGGCCTGTCGGATGTTCTCGGCGCCGTCGATCACCTCGGCCACGTCCGAGAGCAGGAGCGGCGCGTTGTTACGATAGGCGATCACGAGCGCCCGATAATGATGGCTCTGGAGGATCTGGTCGTTGGCTGCGATGGTGAACGACTGCAGCGGCCCGTCGAGGCTGCCCTTCGCCTGATTGACGTTGGCCGCGGCGACGGCGGTGCGCACGTCCTCCATGGTCAAACCGTTCGCGGCGAGCCGGGCCGGGTTCACCTGGATGCGCACCGCCGGCTTTTGACCGCCCGACAAGGTGACGAGGCCCACGCCGGGCAGCTGCGCGATCTTCTG
>WNFU01008369.1_pt1 | contig 11967 bp, 7 predicted proteins | sample 5400121 | NCBI WGS metagenome assembly WNFU01 (sample SAMN13153360, study PRJNA577476) | soil metagenome | isolation source: 100 cm soil or saprolite under grassland replicate 1 | place: USA:California | collected 2016-06-15 | reverse complement strand
CAGGCGATGATGCGATCGAGATCGCCGGTCCGGTTCTCGAAAAATCTGAACAGCTGACCGGCGATGAACTGGTCGAAATCGCAAAGAGCAAGGGCCAAGCTCATCTCATGAAGATTGCCGGTCGTTCGCGACTGAACGAAGCTGTCACCGACGTTCTCGTTGATCGAGGCGACTCCGAAGTCGCGAATCAAGTCGCAGCCAATTCCGGCGCTCGCTTGTCCAAGACCGGCTTTTCAAAGCTCATCCTGTGGGCCGAAGGAGACGATCGGTTGACGGCGACGCTCGCTCGCAGATCCGATATTGAGCCCCATTTGTTCCGGCAGCTACTGGCCCACGCGACCGAGACTGTACGAGAAACGCTGATCGCGTCTGCACAACCTGAGGTGCGAGACGCGGTCAAAAGAATCCTGTCCGACATTTCCGGCCACATCGGCAGTACTGTGACGTCGCGACATTATGCGAAAGCACAACAGCTCGTATCCTCTTTCAGTCAGGATACCGAGCTGACGAAAAGCAAGCTCCTCGAATTTGCCAATACGAATAGGCTTGCCGAAACGATCGCCGCGCTGTCCATGCTGAGCGCCGTCCCGATCGACCTCGTGGATCGCCTCATGCACGACGCAGGCTACTACGGCATCCTAATATTGTGCAAAGCGGTCGTGTCGGATTGGACCGTTGCGCGCGCGGTGATATTGGCCCGTCAGGCTCCAAAAGGAGCACCAACCTTGCAGCTCGAGGAAATTTGCGAAGAGTACGAGAAGCTGTCGGCTTCCTCGGCCCAGCGCTTGCTGCGCTTCTGGCAAGCCCGCCAAGCGACGCGGGGCCCGGTCAAGCCGGATTTGCGCGAAAGATATTACGTGACGGCCTGATGGCGATGTGACCGCCCAACCTCCGACGGCCGCTTCAGTCGGTTAGACGGCGACGATGTCGAGCGGGAACAGCGCGTGTCAGTGCTGGAGGATTTTGAACAACCCCGAAACCAGTTTCGGCGCCTTCTGACTACGGCATGTGTGCAGGCTTGAAGTTCTTTGTCGTGAGCATTTCAGCAATTTCACCAAGCGGCTTGGGCTTGCTGTAGTAGTAGCCTTGCACCTCGGTGCATCCCTCGCCGCGCAGGAACGCCAGCTGTTCTCGCGTCTCCACCCCCTCGGCGCACGTCGCCACGCCCAGGCTGTGGCCGAGCCCGAGCACTGCATGCACAATTGCAGCCGCGTCCGGGCTTCGCTCCAGATCGCTCACAAACGAGCGGTCAATTTTGATCTTGTCGAACGGGAAACTACGAAGGCTTCCGAGAGAGGAGTAGCCCGTGCCGAAGTCATCCATCGAAATGCGGACCCCGAGACTCTTTAAATTGCGCAGGGTGGCAAGATTCTCATCGACATCGCGCAACAATATGGACTCGGTGATCTCGAGCTCGAGCCGGTTCGGTGGGAGCCCTGTATCCTCGAGGACCCTAGCGACAAGCTGGGCGATATTGCGATTCCTGAACTGAGCCGGCGATACGTTGACGGCCACTTTGATCGAACCTGGCCACGCTAGCGCATCGGTGCATGCTCGGTGCAGGACCCATTGCCCGATGGCGCTAATGATCCCTGTCTCTTCGGCAAGGGGAATGAATTCCAAGGGAGGGATTAAGCCACGTTCCGGGTGGCGCCAACGCACCAGCGATTCAAATCCGACGATCTCGCTTGTAAGTATATCGATTTGGGGCTGATAGTGCAGCTCCAACTGGTTCTTGGTCACTGCCTGACGAAGGTCGATTTCGAGGGCGCGGCGAGCCTGTGCTCGCGCATCCATGGCTTGCTCGAAGAAACGAAAAGTGCCCCGGCCCTCGGCTTTCGCCCGATAGAGAGCCAAGTCGGCCCTCTTGATCAGATTGTCAGCGTCGTCGCCGTCGGTGGCTGAGAGAGCGATCCCGATGCTGACGCTGGAGACTATCTGCTGTCCGTTGAAATCCATCGGATGGCTGACGATCTCCAGCAATCGCGAAACGAGCGTGGTCGCCGTCTCGGGCTGGTTGAGATCGGCGAACACGATCCCAAACTCGTCGCCGCCAAAGCGCGCGACCGTGTCCATATCGCGAAAGCACGCGCGCAGACGTTTGGCTGTGCATTTGAGGAACTCATCGCCTGCTGCATGACCAAGAGAATCATTCACGTTCTTGAAATGATCGAGGTCGAGGCACATGACTGCCACGGTTGTACCTCGCTTCTTCGCGCTGACGATCGCCTCTTCGGCGCGCCGCTGAAACGAGGCGCGATTGTGAAGGCCGGTCAGTATGTCATGGTCCGCCAGAAACTGAATCTCTCGCTCACGCCGCTTCAGTTCCGTGATGTCGGTATAGAGGACGACGGTTCCTCCATCCCTCGTGCGGTGTTCATTCACGAGAATCCAGCGATTATCTTTGAGCTGGCATTCGAATATGTTTCGTGGCTCCTGATGCCGCTCAATCCGCATCCGGAAGATGGCGGTCGGTTCCATATTTTGCATTGGATCATTGACACCGCTCGCGACCTCCGCTCGGACCACCTCTTCGAATCTGGCACCAGGGACGGCAATATCCTTGAGCGATGGGTAGAGGTCCAAGAAATGACTGTTCCGCAAGATCAGCCGGTCATCTGCGTCATACAGCAGAAAGCCTTGCGAGAGACCCTCGACCACCGCTTCACGGGTGCGTGTTTCATCGAGGATGATCCCGGTCCACAGCACCGAACCATCTGGTTGGCGCTCGGGCCGGGCAATCGCATGAGTGTATTTTTTGCGGCCGTCACGAGTGACTATGGACGCTTCGACGTCCCAGGTCGTGAGCGACTTCGAGGCCGCGAGCAGCCGTTCTCTGAATTTCGCCTTGTATTCATCGCTGTGGCGCCCAAACAGCGCCTCGGGATCCGATAGAATTTCCCCCGGCGAAACACCGAAGAGATCCCGCGCGCCCTCGCTGATGTAGGTATAGCGGATTTGCTCATCGGGCGTCACGACACGCTGGTACACCACCACGCCCGGCAAACCGGAGAGTGATGCAAAGCATTGCCCAGACAGGAATTCGCCAATCCGCTGTTCCGCCTCGGCTGCCGCACCGTCACGATACCCGTTGACGTGCCGCGGTACGGTGGTCTGGGTAACGCTCCCGGCAAGAACGTTCGGCTGTGGTGCCGTCATCAGTCGTGCCCTCCTGGGCAGGCGAGGGCACACGCGACAGGGGGCGTCGCCCCCTGGACGTCCGCGAAAACTATTGCGTCGAGGGTCTTAAATTACCGTTGAATATGACGCGCACCCGAGACACGCGAACGATTGCTCGTATACGCAGCCGAGACGTCATTGGCGCGCGACGGAAATTTATCTAACCCGCGTACGGCTGCTCGGCATTTTAGCGAACGGTTAACCCGTTACGTTACCTAATGCGAAGGGAAAGGCGGAGAGGCATGCCGGGGGGATTTATGCTGCTGTATATCGAGCTTCTCGGGCTGATTGCCGTTAGCGGCTATTTCATCTCAGCCTTGTTTGTTCCGATGGTCATGCCGGATTCCATCTCGTCCGAATATGCGCTGCTTCTGTCCACGCAGTAAGTCGATCGGAAACCGCGCCTCGTCCTGGAGCTGCTAATTAGCATTTGAGCAAGGGTAACTTTCAATTCCGCCCGCCAAACAAGGCAGTTTTACTTCGAATTCATGACGATCTCTGATGCTGACGCACACAGTCCAAGAATGGACGGGGGCGTTATGCATTCAGCGCTACAGGCGCGGCCTATACGGCCGCGGCCAGACGGGTCACTCGCTTTTCACCCAGACGATTTGGCTCTGCTGCAGGAGTTGATAGAGCGCTTGACGTCTCGCCTGCGCCTCGCGGTGATATTTGGCGGCAATAAATCCACGCCCGGCAGCGTGGTCTATCCGTGCCATAACACCCGATCCTGGAAGAGCTACGAGGCGGTGGCGCAGGACATCGCCCTTTCGCTTCGGAGGATCGGTTTTCGCCACGTCCAACTCCTGCCGGACGACATGCTGCTCGGCGATCGCATCCGGCGCGAGCGCATCCATATGGCGTGGGTCAATTCAGGCGGGGTTCAGGGCTACAATTCGGCCGCGCACACTCCAGCCGCGCTTGAAATGTTGGGCATTCCCTATGTTGGACATGACCCGCTGGCGGCGACCACGCTCGATAACAAGCATGCCTTCAAACGCGAAGCGATGTGCGTCGGCCTTCCAACGGCGGCCTTCTCGATATGGCATATGGTTCGCGGACCGTTTCGTCCGGACCTGAACAGCCGCTTTCAGCGCGCATTCGGCGACTATCATGGGCCGTTCGTGGTGAAGCCCGTGTCCGGTCGCGCATCCCTGCACGTTCATTTTGTCGAAGACAGGTGCTCGTTGCCGGACGCGGTTGCCGAGGTCTATCGCGCCACCCAAGACGAAGTTCTCATCGAGAAATACCTACGCGGCCGGGAATACTGTATCGCGGTCGCCGGACCGATTACGGCGCGCGGCGGCCAGCTGGCGCGCGGCCGCGATCCCTTCACGTTCGCGGCGCTCGAGCGTGTCCTGAAGCCTGATGAAAAGATCTTCACATCGATGGACGTGAGCCCGATCACGAAAGACCGCTTCAAGGACCTTCATCCTCAGCAAGAGGCTGCAAAGTTGGATTGCATGCGCCGACTCGCATGGGAGGTTTTTCGTGAATTCAATCTGCGTTCGCTGGTTCGGTTGGACATTCGCTCAGATGAGAACGACGACCTGTACATTCTGGAAGCGAATCCCAAGCCTGACCTGAAGCGGCCGGCAGACGGAGTTACCAGTCTGATATCGGCCGGGCTTCCGAACGCCGGCATGGAATACGACGATCTCATTCTTTCTTTGCTCGCCGATCGTCTTGACTTTCTCTTCGCGCACCGCGCTGAGACGGTAAGGCACGTCCTCGATCTCGTTGAATTAGACGCTTACGGTGCGCCGCACGCCCGGTTGCAGAAGGGCAGAGCACCTAGAGCGTCCGTGGAGACCGGTTACGCCGTCAGCCCGCCTGGCTCGGTGGCGACTCCGATTGAGGAGGTCACCACGTCCGATCTCATCAACGAGGCCACGGAGACCAGTCTCGCCGGGCTGAACCTCGCGCGGGAGGCTGCACGTGCCGGCGAGGCCGGCAGTGGTTTCGCCCAGAATGTCGCTGAAGTGAATGCGTTAACCACGCAGACTGCCAATGCCGCCGACGAGATGACCCGAGCCGGCACCGACATCAGGACATTCTGGTTCAACCGTGCTTCGCGGCGATGACAACATCGTTAAACGATGTTTCATAACTCTAATCTAATTTTTATGGAGCTAGGTAAGCGGGGCGCTTGGTGAATAAGCGGTTAAAATGGCGCTGGCTCAGGTAAGTGACCCCGCATACGCAATGAGATCCGATCCGGACGCGACTTGATGTCTCAAACCGATCATTGACCAACAATGTCAGCAATAACTCCTACCCGACGAAAGGTGGACGGAGTCACGATGTTCGTCGTGACATGCCTGTCGCTGTTGCTCCTCGTCTATGTTGGTTTCGGAGAAGGCAAGCGCACCTACGAAGAGTTCCAGATCGAGAAGGTGACCGCCCAGGGCCGCAACGTACAGAATTCCATTGAGAATTACCTGCGCGCCGGCCTGCCGCTAAAGCAATTTGCCGGCTTCGCAACCCTCGTGGAGCCGATCCTGCAGGGGGTCGACGAGGTCGATGCCATGGGGGTGTACGACCCGTCCGGACAGCAACTATTCCTTGCCATCGACAAGACAAATCCGAAACTGCCCGAGCCTTCGGCGGCCATCAGGCATGTCAAGCAAGACGTAGAACTGGATAGGGGCGAGACGCACTTTCAAATCGTCCTGCCGTTGCGGACTAGATTCGAGACTGTCGGCAGCTTGGTGGTGATGTCGCCGACGCAGCTGTTGACAAACCGTATCAATGTTGCCTTTCGGCCGTTGTTGTATCTTGTGCTCGGACTGTCCGCCGTATTCGCCATTGTTGTGTGGATCGCAGCGCCCTACCTCGCGCGCACCCGTGTACCTTGGCTGCAGATCGGCTACGCCATCACCTTCCTGGTAATGGCGGCCGCAGTCGTTGCTACATTGGTCGCGCTCTACACCGATGGCGTACAAGGCAAGGCCAAGGCCTCAGCATTGGCCTTGGCGCAGCGTCTCAGCGACATCGTGGAGTTCAATCTGAAGTTTAGAGATTTTGACGGCATCGACAAGGTTTTCAGCGGCTACCGTCGACTGAACCCGGAAATCAGTGAAGCCGCTCTGATCATCGATGGAATTATTCAGATTTCCACCGACCCAAGCAAAGTCGGGCGAACGTGGGTTGTTGATCCGCGGAGCTACGAATACACGGTCGACCTGTCTCGTTCCGATCAGCCTCGGCGGGTCCACCTCACGGTGACGGTGCCCACGGCCGTCGTGTACCAGCAGGTCGAACGCAGCGTGAGAAATTTTGCCGCCCTTTTCGTTGCGTCGGCATTCCTTGCGGGACTCTTCTTGCAAGTGGCCAGCTCCATGCAACGTCTGCGGTGGACGACTGCGGAAGCAGATGACGCCGGAACGCTGAAGTTAAGCGCGGAAGCGGCACTTATCATCGTCAAGCCGATTTTCTTCCTGGCAGTGTTTCTCGAGCATCTTCTATACTCGTTTCTGCCGAAGTTCATGCAAGACGTGGCGACGGCGTCGGACATGTCTCCGGCTTATGCTTCGGCGCCCTTCACCGCCTACTATTTGTGCTTCGCCCTCAGTCTGATTCCGGCCGGGCACTTTGCGGAACGGCGCGGTCCCAGGCTGTTGATTTGGCTCGGCTTGGTCTTGGCCAGCGCCAGCGTGCTCGGTCTGGTGCTTCCGCTCGACATCATGGAGATCACCCTCCTGCGCGCGATGTCGGGCATTGGTCAGGGCATGCTTTTTATCGGTATCCAGGCCTACATCCTGGCCGTTGCCCCACCTGAGAAGAAGACGCAAGGCGCCGCGATCATCGTCTTCGGATTCCAGGGAGGCATGATTTCCGGAATGGCGATCGGATCTTTGCTGGTGAACTATCTGCAGCCGCAGGGTGTCTTCCTGCTCAGCGGCGCAATCGGGTTTGCGACCGCGATCTACAGCATGCTGCTGATCCCACGTGAGGTCGAACTGGCCGCACGGCGCCCGGCCATTTACGGATTCGGGAGTGGTCTCAAGAGCGTGTTTTGCAGCGGCGAATTCCTCAAGACAATGTTTTGCATCGGTGTTCCCGCCAAGGCCATCCTTACTGGAACCATCACCTTCGGTCTGCCGCTGCTGCTGGGCCAAAACGGCTACCGTCAGGAGGAAATCGGCCAGATCATCATGCTCTATGCGATCGGGGTCGTGGTGGCGAGTGGCTATGTTTCCCGCCTGGTTGATCGGACCGGGAGCACGAAAGCAGTGCTGTTCTGGGGAGCTGTCACCAGCGGCTTTGGACTCGTGCTGATTGGGCTCATGGCGTCGCCTCTCGTGGGCAACGGGATGCTCAGCACTGCCGTGGTCATTGTGGGCGTCATTTCTGTCGGCGTCGCTCACGGCTTTATCAACGCGCCGGTCGTGACGCACGTGGCGCATTCCGAGCTCGCGAAGCAAATTGGCGCCAACCCGGCGACGACGGCCTATCGGTTCCTCGAGCGGATCGGTCATGTGGTAGGGCCGGTTCTGGTCGCCCAATTGTTCCTTGTCTGGGGTCAAAGCCCGCAGATCCTGGCTGGGATGGGAATCGCGACCGCGATCTTGGGCTTCCTCTTCATCGTGCACAGCACGCCACCGCGCGTCGCGCCCATCGGTCAGGAGGTTGTACGATGATCGACAGAACTCGAGTTCGCAGTGTTGGGGTCATCGCAGGTTTGGTGCTGGCGACGCTCGCCACCTCCACGCTGGCGCAAGAGAAATCGGCTTCCAAATGGTTTCGCCACGGCTCCGGCATCGACGCAGCTTGGGCAATCTCGGGAGATCCGGCAAAACCATTGCAGCTCTCGATTCAGCGGAAAGGCAGAGCGCCGAGCGCGTCATCGAAGCGCGTACTTGTGCTCTATCCGCGGCCGTCATCCGCATACGACATAGCGATCACGAAGATCCTGCAGGAATTCGATGCGAAGGATATTGACGCGAACGTAACCGTGATCAACTTCGAAATGAACGACGCGCGAGGCGCGGAAACTATCCAATTCGCGGAGAAGAACAAATTCGACCTGATCTTTGCAATGGGGTCGGAATCCACTGCTTGGCTTTTCGATAACTACCGTGACGGCACGATTCCGGTGGTCTCGGTGTGCTCGAAAGATCCGGTCCAACTGGGTCAGATCAAGGATTACGAGAGAGGCAGCGGCACCAATTTTGCGTTCACATCGCTGAACGTCCCAGTCGAAGTCCAGATGGCCTATGTGAAGGAATTGAGGCCCGACCTCAAGAATCTGGCCGTGCTTGTCGACAGCAAGAATGTGAGCGCTGTGCAAACTCAGGCGGAGCCCATTGCTTCCTATGCGCGCCAGGCGGGCATTCAAGTCATCTGGGGAGCGGTGCAGAATCCGGCCAAGGCGCGGGAAGAGCTGGTTCCGATCGTGCAGAGTGCGGTCCAGACGATGCGCAAAAGTGACCCGGACTTGACGAAGAGCCTCTTTTGGATGACCGGCAGCACGTCCGTATTTCTCGAAATTCGCACGGTCAATGAACACGCCGACCGTGTCCCCGTCGTCAGCGTTGTGCCCGAAATCGTGAAAGCCGGCGCGGATACGGCGGTGCTTGCGATTGGTGTCAGCTTCGAGAGCAACGCGCATCTCGCAGCTATCTACGGCGCTCAAATACTTGCTGGTCGGAAGGCCGGTGATCTCAAAGTCGGCCTTGTATCGCCGCCCGATATTGCCATCAGTTTCATGAAGGCGCGGGAGATCGGCCTTCGTATCCCCTTCAATTTCTATGAAAGTGCCAGTTTCATCTACGACTATGAAGGACGCCCGGCTCGGACGATTGCGAGCAAGGTTCTGCTAGAGAAGGAAAATTGACCCCCGTCCAGGATCTTCATCGTGCCGAATATTCCGGCATTTCTCCAATGAGTTTTAGAAAGCGCAATAGTTCTCGCAAAGACCTGCACTATCCGTCCTGGGTGGAGACTGGTCACGGGGCACCGCTGCGCACTGGTACCATAGCGGACATATCGATTGGTGCGGCCTTCCGCCAGGCGTCGCAACGTCCGTCGTCAACGTATCCTCAGTATTCGACGCCGCGGGCTTAGCGGCCGTTCAACCGGGATTAAGTATTCGCGGTTACGTTCCAGAGAGCGGACGCACGCATGGAATGCGGCTCCGATCACGCATCGGGTGTGAATTGATCTGGTGTGTTGCTCTGTTACGTGGCGACGAAGTCACACGGCGGACGCTGCTCACCGGCGCGGCGGCGGGCGCAGTCGTGGCGGCCGCAGGCAATGCGCTTGCGAAACAAGTAGCCGGTTGCGACCGCTTGCGCTCGGTGTTGATCGGCCATCGCTCCATTGTCAATTCCGCTGCCTTCAGCCCGGACGGGCAGCAGATTGTGACCGCGTCGTACGACGAGACAGCACGACTATGGAATGCGACGACCGGCGTTGGATCAAAGGTGCTGAATGGCCACACGGATGTGGTCTTTTCGGCCTCCTTCAGTCCGGACGGGCAGCGGATAGTGACGGTATCCATTGACGGCACGGCTCGCTTGTGGGACGCCCGCACGGGCAGCGCTAGAGTCGTTCTAGAGGGCGATAGCATTGTCAGGAATGCTACGTTTAGTGCCGACGGCCGGTGGCTTGCGACAATATCGGACGACAAGCTGGCACGCATTTGGGACACGCGCGTAGGCGAGGCGCTGGCGACCCTTAATGGCCACACGGGCGGCCTGACCTCTGCAGCCTTCAGCCGCGACGGCCACCGGATCGTGACGACGTCCTATGACGGCACGGCGCGCCTCTGGGACGTGAGCACGGGCTCGACCTTGGCATTGCTCGAAGGACACAAGGGGCCGGTCTGGTCGGCCGCCTTCAACCCGGATGGCAAACAGATCGTTACGGCATCCATGGACAAGAGGGTGCGGGTGTGGAACGGGCAGACCGCGGCCGACGAGGCAGTGTTCGACCGCCACAGGGACCAAGTCCTTGCGGCTAGCTTCAGTCCAGATGGGCGGTCGATCCTCACGGCGTCCTTGGACGGGACCGCACGCGTGTGGGATGCACGGACCGGGGCAAGCGTCGCAACTTTGCAAGGTCATGTCCGTGGAGTTCTGGCGGCCTCATTCAGCCCGGATGGACGGCAGATCGTCACGGCGTCGTCGGACAAGACGGCCCGGCTATGGCACGCGAAGACGGGCGAAGGGATCGCCGTGCTGGAAGGCCACGATCGCCCGGTCGTATCCGCCGCCTTTAGTTCAGATGGGCAGCGGATCGTGACCGCGTCTGATGATAGTACGGCAAGGATTTGGGATGCGTGGCAATGAGCAATTCAGGGCATATGGAGAATGGCTACAGGTCGATTGTACCCGCCCGCCCTGTCGCAATCGCTCGACGATCTCGCGCCATCCAACTGCTCGTCCTTTGCGGATTTTCGCTGGTCGCCGCGATCGCGATAGGCACCGTAGTCATACTTTCTAATTTCCGTGACAGAGCGCTGGCCAAGGCCGAGCGCGAGCTGCAGAGCGTCGCGTTGGTGCTCGCCATGCAGACCGATCGCGCCTTCAAGGCAGTCGAGCTTATCGAGACCAGCTTGATCGAGCGACTGCAGGCGCTTGGAATCGCGTCCGCGGAAGACTTCGAGCGGGTAATGTCCGGTCACGAGGTCCATCTGGGACTCAAAGACAAAGTGACTGGTTGGCCGCATATCGGCTCGATCACATTGATCAATTCTCAGGGCAAGCTATTCAACTTCTCTCGCTTCTGGCCGCTCCCGAACATCGACGTTACCGATCGGGAATTTTTCAAAGCGCTCAAATCCAATGCGCAGCTGACGTCCTTTATGGGCGCGCCCGTACGCAATCGCGCCACTGGAACCTGGACAATTCATCTCGTACGCAAGGTTGCGGGCCCGAACGGCGAATTTCTCGGTTTGGTGCTGGGGGCAATGGAAATGCAGTACTTCGAGGAATATTTCGGGACCATTGCACTTGGAGAGGAGAGCTCGATAGCCCTCTTTCGCGATGACGGCGCGATACTTGCGCGCCATCCCCATGTGGACCCCGCGCGCCTCGTCGTACGGGCCGGAGGGCCCTCGAGTACCGCGTTGCTCTTGAATATACTATCGCGAACCGAACGTGGCGCGGTTCAGCAAATTGGTTCGATCGACGGCGAGGAACGCGTGATTGTCGCTCATAGGCTCGCCCATTATCCGTTTGTGGTGATGGCGACCACGACTGTGGCCGCTGCTCTCGCCGATTGGCGACACATGGCCAAATTCTTGACAGGTGCAGCCGTCCTATTGGTGCTCGTGCTTGGCGCAATCATTTTGATCGGCGTGCGACAGCTCAGACAGGACGAACTTCTTGCGACAGCTCGTGCCGAGAAAGCCGAAGCCGATAGAGCGCGCGCACTCGCGGAAGCAGAGCTTTTGAAGACGACACATCCTTCAATGCTCGGGCAATCGCTCGCGGCAAACCGGTAGGGGCGCAGAGCGTCCTCGGTGTCGCGCGGGGATCATGCCGGTCGCATATTATCGCGCGTGCTTGCCGACCGACCAGCCGTGTGCGGCGAGATATTTTTCCCCGATCTCGATCGGCTCGTCCTCGAGCGGCGTCGCCAAGGTGTCGTTCCAACGGTTGAGGAAGCCGAACACCGCGATCACGCCGACGATCTCGACCATCTGCTCCTCGGTCCAATGCTTGCGCAGCTCCGTGAACATCTCGTCGGTGACGGCATTGGGGACGCCGCTCGCCGCCACCGCAAGGTCGAGCGCCGCGCGCTCGGCCGCGCTGTAGAGCGGGCTGGTCTGATAATCCC
>WNFU01008368.1_pt1 | contig 11968 bp, 6 predicted proteins | sample 5400121 | NCBI WGS metagenome assembly WNFU01 (sample SAMN13153360, study PRJNA577476) | soil metagenome | isolation source: 100 cm soil or saprolite under grassland replicate 1 | place: USA:California | collected 2016-06-15 | reverse complement strand
TTGATGCCGTTTTTGCCGTCAATAACCCGCCCGCCCTTGAGTAGGAAGTCGTATTCAACCTGGGCGCGGGCCGTCGTCGCGCACGCGAACACCAGCACGAGTAACGCTGCATATCTCATTGACTCTGCCGCTCCTCTGAAACGTCTCCGGACGTTCAAACGCATGATGGTCATCATCGAAACGCGCTCCTTGCGATGTTGTGCAGGCAATATCGCACATTGTGTCGATTTTGGGCCGCGCGTGCGCCGTCGCGTTCAGCGGCGTCCTACTCGGAGTAGACTCCACGGGCAGCACGCGCAGAAAGGGTCGATGTGGCGCTCACTTCACGGCAATTGCTCGATTCGGATGACTTCCGTCATCTTGTGAGGAGGCGATGGAGGGTCTCGCTCCTCCTCACCATCGCGCTCTTTGTCGTCTATTACGGGTACATCCTGCTCGTCGGGATGCGGCGCGACCTGCTTTCGATCCGTGTCGGCGAGGCGACGACGCTGGGGATACTTCTCGGTGCGGGCGTAATCGTGCTGGCTTGGATGCTCACGGCAACCTATGTCATTTGGGCAAACCGGCACTACGATCCCGAAGTCACGCGGCTGCTCGATCGAATCCGCCGCTGAAATCAACTCCACTCACGCATGGAAACGACACTCGGCACTCCTACTTTCTCTGCGATTGCGTTTTTCCTTCTCATCGTCGCGTTGACCCTCGCCGTCACGTACTGGGCGGCCCGGCGTACGCGTTCGACGACCGACTTCTACGCGGCCGGTCGCACCGTCAGTCCGTTGCAGAACGGTCTTGCGCTGGCCGGCGATTACATGAGCGCCGCGTCATTCCTCGGCATCGCAGGGCTTGTGGCGCTCAGCGGCTATGACGGGATGATCTACGCGACAGGCTGGCTGGTGGGATGGCCTGCGCTGATGTTCTTGATCGCCGAGCCGTTACGCAATCTCGGCAAGTTCACTTTCGCAGACGTGGTGGCGTTCCGGCTTCGGCAGACGCCCGTACGGATCGCCGCGGCCATCGGCGGGATTCTCACACTGCTGTTCTACACCATTGCTCAAATGGTCGGCGCCGGTAATCTGGTCACCTTGATGTTTGGCATCCCGTACGAATCCGCTGTCACCATCGTCGGCGTCGTGATGCTTCTCTACGTGCTGTTCGGCGGGATGATTGCGACAACCTGGGTCCAGATCATCAAGGCCGTGCTACTGCTTGGTGGCGTAACCCTTCTCACGGCTCTCGTACTCGCGCGGTTTGATTTCTCCGTCGGGCAGCTGTACGTCGCGGTGGCGGCTCGTTACGGCCAGCGGGCGCTCGAGGCGGGCGGGCTGGTCACCGATCCTGTCGATGCCGTGTCGCTCGGTCTCGCGCTCATGTTCGGACTGCTCGGCCTGCCGCACATTCTCATGCGGTTCTATACGGTACCCGATGCCAAAGCGGCGCGGACCTCCGTGCTGTATGCCACGGGCTTCATTGGGTACTTCTATTTGATCATTCCGATCGTCGGATTTGGCGCTTCGGCGCTCGTCGGCCGCGATCAGATCGTGCGAATCGATCGCGGCGGCAACATGGCGGCGCCGCTCGTCGCGGAACTCTTAGGTGGAACGCCATTTCTCGGCTTCATTGCGGCAGTCGCCTTTGCCACCATTCTCGCGGTCGTCGCGGGGCTGACGCTTGCCGGCGCGAGCGCGCTTTCACATGACATCTTCTTGCACGTCGTGCGAAAGGGCCGGGCCACCGAATACGAACAGGTGAGAGTGGCGCGGTTCGCCACCGTCATCTTCGGCGGAGTCGCGGTGCTCCTTGGCATTTTGTTCAAAGGCCAGAACGTCGCCTTCATGGTGGGCCTCACGTTTGCCGTCGCTGCCAGTGCGAACTTCCCCCCGCTGCTGTTGTCAGTCATCTGGAGGCGCTTCAACACCACGGGTGCCGTGTGCTCGATCCTGACAGGAGCGGTGCTCTCCGTCTTGCTCATCGTACTGAGCCCGACGATCTGGGTCGACGTGCTGAAGAATCGAAGCGCCATCTTTCCGCTTCGCAACCCTGCGATCGTTTCGATGATGGCGGCCTTCGTTGCTGGCGTCATCGGATCGCTTACCACTCGAGAAGCGCGGGCGCAGGCGCTGTTCGACGATGAGAAGCTGCGCGTTTACCTCGGCGTGGGCGCCGAGTAGAAAAGGAGAACTCGCATGTTCGCGGTTGCGGGATGGTACTAGCGCGCTCAGTCGATATAGGCGATGCATTCGACCTGAAGCAACTGGCCCGCTCGCCGAAAATCGGCTGCGCCGAAACACGAGAGCGCCGGTCTTGGCTCGGGAAAGTACTCGTTGAAGACCTCGATGAGCGCCGCCTCATTCTTTGCGGGGTCTACGAGTGGCACGCGCACGCTGAGGACGTTCGCCATCGAGCTGCCTGCCTTCTCCAGGCTGCCTTTCATGCTCTCCAGCGCATCGCTGAATTGTTGGCGCACGTCGCCAGGTCCCTCGGGCCGGCGCTCGGGATACCAGCCACCGATCCCTCCGACGAACACAAGATTCTCGGCGCGAAGAAGTCCACCCACCCGCTGCTTGCCCCGTTTAGGGGCAGCCTGGCGGATGACCTTCGAGAGGTTGGCGAGCACAGAGAATACAGTCAGCATAGTCCGCCCAGAGCCTCGCTGGAATTCGACTCAATCCAAGCAAGTTCCGGATTAGAAGAGGAATTTGCCGCCCAACTCCATTCGCCGCATTGCGGCGGCGGCTGTCACCCGGCCGAAATTGGCCGTTCCCCAGACGCCGTTCGGACTGTTGAAATTCACCCGGTCGAAGAGGTTGAACACGTCTGCGCGGATTTGAAAGCGAGATCTCCCGGCGACGGGGAAGTCCTTGATCAGCGACAGATCGGTCGTGATTGTGGCAAACCCGCGCAGCAGGTTGCGCGGCGCGTTGCCATACGTGAACTGCGCCGGCAGCGCGAAGGCGGTGGAATCGATGCAGTTGACGAGCCCGGGACCGGCCGGATTCTGCTGACACGAGAGCGACGGAATCGCGCCAATCAAATCCGGTCGCTGGCTTCCGATACCGGTATTGGCGCGGTCGCCCTGAATCGTGACACCAAAGGGACGCCCGCTCTCGAGCGTGGTGATGCCGCCCACCTGCCAGCCTGAGACCGCGTACTTCAGAATGGGATTCCCGGACGTCCTGAAGAAGGGCACGTCGTAAATGTAGGTCGCGACAAAGCGATGCGGCACGTCCCAGTCTGCGCGAGCGTAGTCTCGTTCAATCTGCGTGTAAGGATCCACGCCAGGATTCTGACTCGAGCCGCCGTTCGAGTTGGTGCCGATATCTTTCGTGATCGACCACGTGTAGTGGGCATTCGCCTGCAACCCATGCGTCATGCGCTGGCGCAGAATGACGCTCACCGCGTGATAGTTCGCGTAGAGGTCATTCTGAATCGTGCGGATGACCCTGAACGACTGATTGGGACGACGGGCGTCGATTGCGCCCGGGCCTGCCGGCGGCGTGTTATTGAAGAAACTGCGATCGAGATGGATCGTATGCGAGCCGACGTACTGCAGATCGAGTGCGGTGCCGTTCAGGATTTCCCGCTGCAGGTCGAAGCTCCATTGATCCTTTCGCGCATTGGGCAGAGACCGGTTGGGCGTTGTCACGTTCGGCGGGCCGCCAGGCCCGACCTCGCCAAACGGGCTTGCCAGCGAGAGCGTTGGATTGGTCGGCAGCGACACGAATGTGAATACGGGCGCGAGGGGCGGGTTGTTGGTGAGGAACGTGAACGTGTTCATCTGGTTCGGGTTGTAGTAGATGCCGTATCCGGACCGGAAGACCGTCTTCTCCCCCAAGCGATAGGCCATCCCCACCCGTGGCGCGAAGTCCTTGTGGTTCGGATCGTGGAACTTGAACCCTTTCGCCGGCAAGCTCGTTGGGATGAGCGCGGTCTGATCGGCGTTCAGCATCGACGCGAATCCGGCGTAGGTCTGCACGGGGGTATCCAGCTCGTAGCGCAATCCCAGGTTCAATGTCAGATTGCGCGACGCCTGCCACGTGTCGTTGATGAAACTTCCGGTCCGCCAGCCACCGACATGTCCCTGGAGTTCGTCCAGCGGCGTGGTCACGTTCCTCGGCAACCCGAGGACAAGGTCGGCGACCGAATAACCGGTCATGTCGCCATTGAAGGTGAAGCTGCCGCGCGGATCGTTCGCTGCGCGACGCCCCGTTTCGAGACGACGCGCGTCGAATCCGGCGCGGATGTTGTGCGATCCACTGGTATAGGCGAGGACGTTTGCGAATTGAAACGTCTTATCGAATTGATACCAATTCGTGCCGCCGCCACCGAGTCCGCTGAAACCGGTGATCGAAAAGGTCGGGATGCCGGGATTGTTGTATCGCAGATCGCCGTCAAACCCGGGAATCCCAAGGTCTGCGCCCGCTCTGGTGAACCCGTTGATGTGGAAATAATTCAGGTTGTCGTCGTACACGCTGTGGTAACCGATCCGAAAATCGTTGAGCAGCCTGGATGTCAGGGTGTGCGTGTACGCCACCAGTGTGTTGTGATTGGTATTGGGGCCGCCGCTTCCCGCCACCGGAATCGCGCCGATGTTGGTGGTGAACTGGTCCTGCCAGTTGTAGCGAACATAGAGACGGACCTTGTTGCCGATGTTCTGATCGACGCGTGCGAGAATCTGGTTCTGGTCGTTTTTGTTGTCGCCGGTCGCCACGAGGTTGGAGGCGGTGCCGGGTCGATTCGGCATCGGATAGAGGTTGAGGATTCGTTGCGCCTGCGGTGAGATCTGCGATGCGGGAATGATGTTGCCCGGGAACGGCTGGCCGGTGAACGGGTTCCTGATGGCCGTGTTGATTTCAGAGAAGATTCCCTGTCGCATCAGTGCCGTTGGCACCGACGAGAGCGACGTCGAGGTTTCCTTCAGGCGGACGCCTTCGTACGCCATCATGTAGAAGGTCTTGTTGCGCCCGTCGTAGACCTTGGGAATGAAGACGGGCCCCTCGTTCTGGAAGCCAAACTCGTCGCGGCGACGCGGGTTTTTCGGCGTGGTGTGATCTTCGAAAAATCCACGAGAAGACAGGTCGCTGTGCTGCAAGTATTCGAAGAGGCTTCCATGGGGCTCGTTGGTGCCGCTCTTCGTCACGATGTTGACGTGTACGCCAAGGTACGAACCGTACTCCGCGGACGTGCTGCCGGTCTGCACCTGCACCTCGGTCACGGCGTCGGAGATGGGACGCATGCTGGTCGACGTCAGCAGATTTGCGGCGGTATTGATGCCGTCCATCGACAGACTGTTCTGAATGTTGCGCTGACCGGCGCCTGTAAAGCTGCTCGTGCCGGCCAGGACGCCCGGCGTCGTTCCCGCCAGACTCCATACGTTGCGGCCGCTGACCGGCAACTCCTGGACGGCCCGCTCGTTGATGCGCTCGGCGATCGTGGCGCTGTCGGTGGCGAGCATGGCCGCCGCCGCTTGCACGGTCACGGTTTCGCTCATTCCGCCGACTTGCAGGACGGTGTCGCGCCGCACGATCTGGTTCGTGGCCACTTCCACACCGGTGACCTTGACGCTCTGGAATCCTCCGAGCGATATCGTGATCTCGTATTGGCCGGGTCGCACGAACTGGATGTTGTAGTACCCCTGGTCGTTCGTCGTCGTTTCGTAGGTGTCCCGCGTCCCCGCGTTGACCGCGACGACCGTCGCGCCGGGCAGCACACCTTTGCTGGTGTCGGAGACCGTACCAACGAGCGCGGTTTGCGTGGCGAGCTGCGCCGACGCGCTGCTCGCGAGACCCACGCCAAGACAAACTGACAACAACACGCGACGGATCATGAACCCCCTCCTAAACTCAGCTCACGTCAGTCGATGTAGTGGCGCGCCTTCAGGCCCGCCTTGGGGCGCGGCGAAAGGGCCCCCATCGCGGCAGACCGCGCCGGGGACCCCGCCAGCCGGCCACTACACGTCCGACTCAAGTGACCTCAAGATGCAAATTTCACGGCGTTCAGCTCACGCCATTGTCGAGCGCGAGACGTGCCGCCGACCAGTCCACGTCGCCGTGAGGTACTCGCCCATGTCGAGCGTGCCTGACATGGTGTCGCCCGAGACCTTGCCGCTGAAGTTGTATCTCAATGCGTCGCCATGACGTTCAGTGACGTTGCTCATCAGCGTGACAGCATCGCCGCTGATCGTTCCCGCGATATCGCGCGCGAGGAAGTTGCCGCGCTGAGTGCCCTCCAGCTCGTTGCCTTTTTGCTGAAGGTGGAGAACATGCGTTGTCTTGCTGGCGACGTACTGGATCTCGACATCCCATGAGCCGCTCAGGTTCGCGGTCGGCGCCAGCGTGGGCGCCGCGGGTTTGAGAGTGTGCTTGGCGGAGAGCACTTGGTACAGGCGCTCGGCGACGATCTTCTCCTCGCCCGCGACGGTCGTCGACAGGTTGATCGAGACGCCAGTATCACCGGCTTCGGCCGCTTGACCCGCACGGCCACCGCCGCCTGCTCCATTCAGTGCAATGCGCGGCTCGGTGTTGTAGAGGAGGTCGGCGACATCTTGACCGGTGATCTCCAGTTGCTTTGAATCCCAGCGCACGGTGACCCCGGGACTGCGATTACTGCGGCCCTCGCCACCATCGCGCCGAACTGTCGCGGTCACGCCTGGGAGTTTCGAGACACGGTTGGCGATGTACTCGCCGCGCCCGACCCACTCGTTCCACTCGGCTTCGTGATTGCGCTTGACCCAGCTCTCCACCGCCACGACCATACCGACCACTTCTTCGCGACCAACTTTCATCGCGCGTGCGTAGCCGTGATGCGGCGCGCTGTGCACCCACGCCGCCTTGATCAAATCCTTCCGACCGAGCAGGAGCCCCGCACTCTGGGGGCCGCGAATGATTTTGCCGCCGCTGTAGGCGACGAGCGTCGCGCCGCGCTGCAGGTGAACGCTGGGAATGGTGAGCACCTCGGCCGCGGCATCAACGAGGATGGGAATGTTGTGCGGTTTGGCAATCTTCGCAATCGCCTCGGTCGACATCGGGCCGGTTTCGTTCCGGCCATTCGCGAAGATGTAAATCATGGCCGTCTTCGGACCGATCGCGAGTTCCAACTCCTCCGGTGTTTCGACTTCGAGGACCTTCACGCCAACGGCGCGGATTGCGGCATCGTAAACGTTGCGCGAGTGTCCCGGAATGATCACTTCATCTTTCGCGAAGCCAGTCAGGTTTGGGATACGCACGTGGAGGTCGGGATTGCCGCCGGCCACGCAGGCAGCCGTTGCGTGAGACATCGCCGCCGCGCAACCCGCGCTGACCATGCCCCATTCGGCGCCCGTGAGGTCAGCGAGCCGCCTGCCTGCCGCTTCCATGAGCTCGTCGATCTGCACATGTTGCTGGTTCGCGAGGCTCTTGGCTTCGCGCACTTCCGGCAGCTCGATCGAGCCGCCGATGACGGTGAGCGTGCCGCGGCAGTTGATGAGGGGGCGAACGCCAAGCGCGCGGTACACGTTCGAACCGTTCGAGGCAGCGGCAGACGCGACTTGCGATGACCGCTCGGCGGCCGACAGACGTCGCGAAGGAATGGCGCTGCCGAAGAACAGAAAACTGGCCATGCGGCCCAGTTCGCGGCGGCTGAAACCGGTCATGCGCTTGGGCGACCAGCTACCCCACAATTGAGACACTGTTGTCCTCCGAGAGTCGGGTGAGTTGTTCGGAAGCCGTTCATCCACTCACAGAAGCGGGCGGAGCAATGGATGCGGCCCGAAGCTACGCCAAAGCGTCCGACCTGTCAACACACATGCGTCGGTCTGTCAAGACTCGTTAGAAGTGTCCCTGTCCCATTGGTGATCTTTGCGGCCAGGGTGATTGACTTACCCGTTCTGTTCCGGGATAGTGCTTCCGAATTCAGCGGGAGGTGTATCTATGCGTCCGCAATTGGCACTCCTGGCAGCGATTTTGTGCTCCTGGATCGTATCCGCGTCGCCGGTCCGGGCACAGTCGGTCGACACCGGCATTCTCGGAGCGGTCGCGGATTCGAGCGGTGCGCTGATACCCGGCGCCGACGTCACCATCACGAACGTCGCCACTGGCGTCGTTCAGTCGGTTGTCACCGGCCCCAACGGCAACTTCGAAGTCCGTTACCTCGTCCCTGGAGACTACATAGTCCAGGCTTCGCTTTCCGGGTTCCGCAAGGAACGCACCACGGTCACACTTCGCGTCGCGCAACTGGCGCGGCTCAATTTCGTCCTCCAAGTGGGCGAGATCGGCGAAGTCGTCGATGTGGTCGCGCAGGGTCTGCTGCTCGAAACCCAGAGCGGCGTGACGGGAACCGTCGTCACGGCGGAAACGCTCGTCAACCTCCCGCTGAGCGGCCGTAACTTCACGAGCCTTGGCAACCTGACGGCCGGCGTCGTCGCGTCCGGGACGCAGTTTCGCGCCAGCGGGGCACGCGGCATGTACCAGCAGGTGTCTTTTGATGGTGTCAGCGCGCTCAATAACCGCGGAAACAATCTGTTCATGTATCCGTCGGTCGATGCGGTGCAGGAATTCAAGGTGCAGTCCACCAACTACACAGCCGAGTACGGTGGCCACGCCGGAGCCAACGTGCAACTGCAGCTCAAATCAGGCTCGAACAACTTCCGCGGCTCGGCGTTCGACTACTACCGAAACGACATGCTGGACGAGCGCAATTATTTCGCGCCCGCGCCGACGCCCAAGCCGCAGTTGGAACGCAGCCAGTTCGGCGCCGTCGTCGGCGGCCCGATTCGCCGCAATCGGACGTTCTTCATGGGCTCCTATGAAGGCACGCGGGAACAGAGAGAAAGCGTCGCGCAGGCCAACGTGCTGAGCGAAGCCATGCGACGGGGTGACTTCTCGGAGGTGTCGACGGTCATCCGCGATCCACTCACGGGCAATCCGTTCCCCGGCAACATCATTCCCTCGAATCGTCTGGATCCGCTCGCGGTGAAGATGATCAATTTGTATCAGCCGTTGCCCAATCAATCAGGCGCGAACAACTTCCGCGGGCTGAGCAGCACCGACGACACCATCAATCAGTTTTTGACTCGCATCGATCACGTGCTCAGCGACAGGCAAAAGATATTCGGCCACTTTATTTATCAGGGCAGGGACAATCCGTCGACGCCCATCAACACGAACTTTCCGGTCGCGCGGCTCTTCAACAACGAGAGCGCGGCCGTGCAGCACGTCACGACCTGGAGCTCGAGCGTGTTGAATGAGGTGCGTGTTGGCTACATGCGCGGCGATCTCAATCGTCTCAGCCCGCGACGCCTCGAGGGGTTTTCGGTTGAGAAGGATCTTGGGATACGAGGGATGCTGGTGGGCGGACCAAACGGCCGTCCGCCAAACGAGCTCGAGATCGGCTTTCCCTCGATTACCATCCAGGGCTTCAACGGGTTCGGCGACAGCACCAGCGGTGAAGGCATCGATCTGAGCCAGACCTACCAGTTCGTCGACAACCTGACGCTGATTCGCGGCAGCCACGCGCTGAAGATGGGCGGTGATATCCGTCGCCTGATGGGCGATGCGACGAGCACGAACGCGCCGTTTGGCGCGCTGGATTTCACGCGCGACATCACGGGCCACGCGGCCGCGGCGTTCATGCTTGGCTACCCGCGGACCGCGCGCACTCCTGAGGGTATTCCGGTCGGCGGCATTCGCCAGTGGCGCTCCGGATTTTATTTCCAGGACGACTGGCGCGTGAACCCGCGAATGACCGTGAATCTCGGTCTCAGGTTCGATCACAACGCGGTTCCCGTCGACATCAACGGGGTGAGCCGCACGCTGCGCTTCGATCTCGATCCGACCGGGCCGGTGCTCTGGCCCGCGCCCGGCGAAGTTGTGGAGGACGGACTCTACATCAACAAGCATCGGCACTGGGCGCCACGTCTCGGCTTCGCGTATCGCGCGACTGACAGAGTCGTGCTTCGCGGCGGCTACGGAGTCTTCAACATGGCGCTGCACCTGGACAACATCAACACGCTCGGCACGAATCCGCCGACGGCGAGCGTTCAGGTGACCAACCCGACGCTGAATCCGATCGCCACGATCGCGAACCCGTTCCCAGCGGTGCTGGTGCCGACCAACACGATTTTCAACGTGACGTCAGCGGAGGTCGATCGCAATCACCGAGACGGCTACTATCAGAACTGGAACGTGTCGGTTGGCTACGAGCTCACACACGCAGCGGCCGTCGAAGTGCGATACGTCGGCGCCGATGGCACCCATCTGGATACCAGCCTCACCAACTTCAACAGCCCGGATCCCGATCCGACCGCGAGCGCGCTCAATCTGCAAGCGCGCCGGCCGTATCCCGCGTTCGGCCGCATCCGCATGTGGGTGACCGACGGCGAGAGCAGGTACCACTCGCTGCAGACCGAGTACAAGCACCGCGGACCCTGGGGTCTGCACTTGACGGTCGCCTACACGTTGTCGGACTTGAAGGACAACCAGCAGGGCGGATTGAACGCCTCGCGCGGCAGACGGCAGAATCCACGCGACATCTCTACCGAGTGGGCGCCGTCGGCCGACGATCAGCGGCACCGGCTCGTGGTCGGCTACGTCTGGGACATCCCGTTCGGTTCGAACCTTACCGGTCTATCCGGCGCCATTCTCAAAGGGTGGCAGTTCAGCGGCATCGGAACCTTCAATTCGGGTTCGCCCATTTTCATCAATCAGGACGGCGACACGTTGAACACCGACTCCGAAGATATTCGTCCCAACCTGGTGCCCGGACAGGATCCTACACTCCCCAGATCCGACCGCACGATTGCTCGCTGGTTCAACACGGCCGCGTTCACGCGTGCCACGGTGACGTACGGCAACTCACCGCGTAATCCAGTCGTCGGTCCCGGGCGCAAACTGCTTGATATTTCGCTGGCGAAATCGTTCGCTGTTCGAACCGGACAACAACTGCAGTTCAGGGCCGAGGCGTTCAATGCGTTGAACTGGGTCAATTGGAACAATCCCAATGGCACGCTCGGCAACTCCAACTTCGGCATCATCAGCGCCGCGGCCGCAGCGCGGGAGATGCAATTGTCGCTGAAGTACACGTTCTAGCGCCTACACCGCTCACTCGATCGGGCTGTAGTGGCGCGGCTTCAGCCGCGCCGAAAGGCGGGCCTAAAGGCCCGCCACTACATCGACCGAGCTAAAGGCTCGGGGCGCCGAATACGGGAAGGTCGCATGTCAAAGCTATGGGATAGCTGGTCTCCAAAACGTCTGACCGGTTTCAGCCGCCGCGAGCTTGGCCGGATGGCGAGCCTGCTCATGTTCGGCGGCCTTACACGTTCCGAGCGGGCATCAGCCGCGCAGTCCGTGTCCGCGGCCGCACCGACGATAGCGGCCCGATCTCCCAATTTGTACGCATCGCTCGGCGTGCGTCCGTTCATCAACTGCCGGGGGACCGTGACGGTCATCGGCGGGTCCATCGAACTGCCGGAGGTGCGTTCGGTCAAGAGTCTCGCCAATCAGCAGTTCGTGCAGATCGACGAGCTCATGGAAGCGGCTGGCAAACGACTGGGGGAGCTGACCGGCGCCGAATGGGGCATGGTCAGCGCCGGCTGCTCGGCGGCCATCTCGCATGCAACCGCCGCGTGTGTGGCCGGCGGCAATCCCGATCTACACGTGCGCCTACCAAATCTGGCCGGCTTCGCGAAAGACGAAGCGATCATCCCGGCGCACTCGCGCACGGTGTACGACGCGGCGATTCGGGCTGTCGGGGTCAAGATCATCGAAGTCGACACGATGGACGCGCTGCAGTTCGCCATCGGGCCGAAGACCGCACTCATCTACATCCGGCCGAACGCCGAAAACGAAAAGGGGCCGATGCCGACAGAGGCCATCGCGAAGGTCGCCAAACCGCACAACGTGCCGGTGCTGGTGGATGCCGCGGCCGAGGCCCTCACGATTCCGGTGATTCACCTGCAGTGGGGCGCGACGCTCGTTGCCTATAGCGGCGGCAA
>WNFU01008367.1_pt1 | contig 11968 bp, 21 predicted proteins | sample 5400121 | NCBI WGS metagenome assembly WNFU01 (sample SAMN13153360, study PRJNA577476) | soil metagenome | isolation source: 100 cm soil or saprolite under grassland replicate 1 | place: USA:California | collected 2016-06-15 | reverse complement strand
ATTTATGATCAAGCAGAATCTGATTGCTGGGTCGCCCGGATCAAGGGCGGCTTTAGAAAGGCTTGAGCCGTATGACGGGAAACTTTCACGTACGGTTCTTAGGGGGGCGTGAGCGGGAGACCGCTCACTCCTACCCGGTGCAGACTATGCGCGCACCCACTCTCATATTCTTCGTCATTGCGGCGGCACTGTTTAGCGGCTGTGCAGCGACACAACAGCATCCCGCAAATGCTCCAACGCTTTACCGGCGGGAAGTCAACCAAAAGAACCCAAGAGGAAAGGATCTCGTGATGACGTTCGAGGAGTTGCGGCGAGATGAGAAAACTTCAACGGTCAAGGTCACGTTCAAGTCCGGTGCATCCGTTCCCTCCATTATGTTCATCGTGCGTGGCTTCTACGACATCGCGCGGGCGCGCGGTGCTCGCTATTTCATTAAGCTCAAAGAGTGGGAAGACCCCAGCGGCGGATGGATGTATCTCGCCGGATTTTCGCGCGACAAGAACGTCGAGCCACAGACATACTTCGGCCTGACTGAGCCTTTTCCCAATGATGACGAACACGGGTTTATGGCCGTCAAGGACTACGATCTGGTTTTCAAAGGCCAGCAATGAAGTCGCCTAACGCTGCAGCGAACGGCGGCGGGCCGTCGCGGTTGCAATCAACGCGCCCCGTGGCCGCCGTCGCTGGTCGTTAGGCCGCTGACACCGAATGCCATGACAACACCGCCCGAAGTCGCTCTGCCTGATCGACTCAAATATCTCGTTCAGTATTGCGAGAAGAACTGTGTCGCGGACTGTTGCGGTATTGACGCCTTTGATTTCTCCCCCCTGCACATCGCTTCCTTTATCTCGGCTTCCACCGGCCGCATTTCGGAGTCCGACATCGCCGAATGGGAGTCGGAACTGAAAAAGGCAGAAAGATTGACCGCAGGCTTGCTTCCGAATGAAGATGGCTACATCTGCTCTGTAGCAGGAATGAACCAGTATTTCCGCCGCTCTGATTTCGACGCCTTCCTTGCTGAACTCAGGCACAGCATACAGATGTCTCCAAAGATTCTGGAACTTTCAAATCAACTGAGACATACATCGTGTCCAGCTCAATGACAACGGGGCCTAACGAAGGGCGCTTCAGCGAACCGGCACCCGCTCTTGGCTTCGGCGGAGCCTGATGATTGTTTGTCCAGTGGTATTGCTCACCACGCTCAGCGTCGGGTGCCGGTCGCTGAGCTCGTTGGGCGGCGTAAACGTGAAGAAAGCGATGCCAACCAAAATCAGCCTCGACGCTCGAATGGTGCGAGATAGCAACACCGCCGAACTCGTCATCTGCCACTTTGATGACACCAAGGGTGGTCCTTTCGCTAAGCCCAAGGAGAAAGCTAAGCGCTGCACGGCAGAGTTGGTTGCGCTTTGCGAGCAATTGGGAATTGTGGTTGGTCAAATGCAAGGAACCGTTCGGAGGAGCGAGCCGGATGATCTTCTCCGTCTCTGCAGATTTCACTATGAGAATTTCCTGCACCGCCTTTACGCATTACAGGAAAGGTGCTGGGACATCCTCACCTCAATATCTGGTGAGAAACGGGAAAGAGGGACTCGACCGGATGAGCTCCGAGCTGTTGTACGGGACAGTGTTCAGACGACCCACCCGAAACTGTACAAGGCGTTTAACAACCTGTACTCTTTGAGCAAGGGAGACAGAAAGTTTCGGAACACAGCAACCCATCAGACCATTCTCTATCTCGGCATTCAGTTTCCCGGGAAGGGCACGGGCATTTACGAGGCCGACTCCGTCCTGTACTGGTATGACCCGAAGAGCAAAGCTGGTATCGCGACGAAGAAGGTAGTCACAAAGGCCACTCGACAGTTCGTTGCGCACCACATAAAGCGTATTCAGGGAATCGTGAGGGCTGCGCTCTTGTTTGCCGACGAGTGCCACAGCGTCATCGATGTCAAGACATGGAAAGAATAGTGCGCGTTACCGTCGTGTCGCCCAAGTCGGTGGAGACGAACCGCCGCCCCGCTTCTCCGCTCAATGTCGGGCGGCAATTCGGGAGTGCCTCGTGCGCTCCACCGTCCGTGTCGGCGGCGGTCGCTCACCTATATTTGGTCGTTAGGCCACTTCGCACGCCATGCCCATTCATCGCATCATCTTCTTTGCGGCGGTTGTAGTGTTGGCTGGATGTTCGCGCGCACCGGTCGTTACCATCACGAATCATTCGACAGTCACGCTTAGCAACGTCGTCGTGTCAGGTTCTGGATTTTCTGAGCGCATTGGTAGCATCGCGGCTGGCGCAGAGCACCGACTCACTGTTCATCCGAGTGGCGAGTCTGGATTGCGTGTTGAGTTTGATGCGGCGGGTCAGCACATTGATGGCGGACAGCAGGGATACTTTGAGAGTGGCGGCTATCGCGTCACAGCGACCGTAAGCACCAACTTGAGCGTTTCAGTTTCATCGGATCTGGGTTCTTATTGATATGAAGACGTGGCCTAAGACGGTGGAGCGAACCGCCGCCCCGCTGGGCAGTCGGACGGTTCGGGAGCATTGGCTCGTGACTCTTGCAGCCGACAGGGCGTTTCCGGCGGCGGGCGGCACCTGTTTGCACATTCGGGCGCTTGCGGTCCGCCGCCATCGCTCACCTCTGCGTTAGCCGTAAAAGCGTATGCCTCATTCAAGCCGTCAGAGAGTCCCCAAGACGCAGCCTGCGTCCGCAGGTGGTCCTCCCCCTCCGCCCAAGAAGACAGCACGAGGTCTGGGGGATCAGCCGCCCGAGGGCCCCAGGATGCCTATTCCCGATCCGGTGTCCGTAAGCGCTCTGGCTGCCGCCCTCGGTCGTAAACCTTTTCAGATAATTGCAGACCTGATGGAGATTGGTTTGTTCAAGAACGTTCGGGAAGTGGTGGCGTTCGACGACGCGTCGAGGATTGCGAGGAAGTATGGATTTGAGGCCCAGAGAGTCGGCTAACGAATCGCTGCAGGCAACGCGGGATGGCGCTCTCAGTTCCGCTATCGCGGGGGACATCATCAGTCCCGCGTGCCTATATTGGGTCGTTAGGTGTCATGAGCGATGGCTTCTACATCATCTGGGGCTTGATTCTTGTCGTTTTTTTTTGCATCGCGGTCTTTTCCGCGGCAAGCATGGGCAGCACGACGAGACTTTGTTCAGTTTTGGGGATTTTTGGGTTTCATTCTGGCCTTGCTGCTATTAATGGATTGTTTGTATGGTTGACGGAAAAGTAGTATCATCAGGCTATGCGAGCATCATGTGACTGTAGAGAGACCGAAGCACCCGTCAGACTATTTCTTGAAGGGCGAGAGATTGCCACGGGTTCTTTGAAGCTCGAAGCTGACGGGAGTGAGGGCTGGTTTATGCCAGATTCCGCATCTCTGACCCGTCATGCTTTGAGCGAGAGCACGTATCCAGCACTTTTGGCAGATTTGGGAACACATCAGCACAGCATTCGGAATGTGCGCCGACTTGTCGGGAGCGATGGTCCATCACTGACTGCCGCTCCGTTAGGCGAGGTCGTTGTGAATCAGCGCTTTTATTTTGATGTTGCTGACACCTAGGCGCCGGAGCCAACCGCCGTTGGCGCATTCAGTTCCGCTGTCGCGGTTCACGTCGCGAGCCGGCGGTGGCTATATTGATTCGTTCGGCGGCAACCCGAGTGGCCGGCACGTGAATTCAATCGGGCAGGTTTTAGCCGCGTTGCTGGCACTGAGCTTGTGCTCGTGCGCTGGAACACGGCTCCGGCATGGCTATCGTCTTGTCCATCGCACAGTGGACATGCGCAACGTACCGGGAGCCTTCGAGGCAGAGGCCCATTACCAAGACCTGTATTGCGGATCCAAGAAGCTCGGAGAAGCAGGCGAGTATTCCATTTCGCCTTCGGGCTGGTTCGCGCTGTTCACAGATCGAGGTCGGCTACTGCTATTCGACAAGGAATCGAGTCAGACGCGAGACGTGACAGACGGGTCCTTTGCCATACCCAGCGGTTTTGCATGGGATGAGGCTGGAGATACAGTCGATGTCGCGTATTACGAGAAACACGCGCCGAGCAAGATCCGGCTGCGAAAATGAAGACAACGCCGAACCAGACGCTCGACCGAATGACGAGGAGCGCGACCAGCCGCCTATTCCAATTCGGGCGTCCGTGGCGCGCTCCTCGTCATCGGTCAGCTTGGCGTTCGGCCGTTCCGCCACTATGAGCACCACACGCATCATGCGGTCACACTGGGTTGCGTATTTATTCCTGGTACCTGCGATCATCTTGGTAATTCTCCATCGCCAGCTTGCTCTGTCGGACGCCCTGAATGTGCCCACGCCGCCGGGAGAGCGTGAGGCGCACTTGTTCAATTGGTTAATGGTCGTGGTGTTTTACCTTGGCGTTACGGCTTTCCTTCTCCACACACTTAGTTTGTCAAGCCGAGGCTGGCGTTTGACTGGTGCCAAGTTGGTATTCTTGGCGCTTTATTGGTGCGCGATTTTGATGTTTGCATGAAATCCCACTTCGCCGAACCAGACTGCTCCAGTGAACGCGCCGGTCGCGCTCTGGTTCCAGTTGGGCGTTTTTGGCGGCGCGTCACTGAGCAGCGACGTTAGACCACTCCCTCGCATGAAGCGGCTCACTCTCACTCTTGCGGCAGCGCTTACTGTTTTTGCTGTAGCCAATGCCGCATCCTATTTCTTCTCCTCGGAGAGCATTCCTCAGGGCACTCAGCGGTTCGGTTTCCCGGCGATAGTGTGTATCTGGGAGAAGGGTAGCTTTGCTCAGCGTCACGCATTCGACTTCCTAGCGCTACTGATTGACTTCGGCGTGGCAGTTCTCGCTGGCCTTTTATTTGTGATCATTTATTCAAGAATAAGACATGAAGACATGGTCTAACAAACCGGCTGCTCGTGCCGAGACAAGCTCGGGACGATGGAATAGGGGTGACACCCCTTGAAACTCGTCATTGTTACCCAGTGGGTGCGTCGGCGACAGCCGATCAATCCCACCCGACCAAAGGCTAGCCACCGGGTCGGTAGCCGAACCGAAGTGCGATCGTCGAGAGACGGTGTGCGAAGCAGAGGGGAGGCGAGGACGCAGGCCGCGGAATTGAGCTCCGAAAAATGTATAGTGGTGGTCGGAGGATAGGTCCGGGCAACCGGACGGAAAGCCGACGGGATCCACTGTCCGGAAGGCAGCAGTCCTGCCTGCGAGAAGGCCAGCAGGCGGGACACCACCGGGGTCTGAGAGCGGGGCATGCGTTCAGAGGGGTAATCCGGGAACTCGGGAGAACCTCCCGTCTCCTTGGGAACAACCGCCGGAGCAGGGGTGACCGGCGAAAACAACACCCTGGCGTTTGCCGCTGGACGCGGACGGCGAACGAGCCGAGCCCGGCGCAAGCTGGGAGGGACACGCACAAAAGCGCGTCAACCCAAGGTACCGGTGGGGAGCCAAAAGCGAACCAGCCGGGAAGGACGAAGGTAGTCGTAGCGACGCATAGTACCGCAGGCACCGGGGCCGCAAGGTTACGGAGCCGGAAGCGTGGGTAACTGAGGCCCAAGGGACCCACGATACAGGCCGCGAGGCGGCGGGAAGGCGAAGCCGGGCATGACCTCTGGGCGAGGGAAAGACAGGAGCGACTTTGAGCGCACCAACTGTATCAACGCGACTCGCACAGATTGCGGAACAGAGTGAGGGCAGCAACGTGTCATGCGCTTGGGCTGGGGACGGCCCGGGTCACTCGCTTTACGGCGGGTGCTGACGAACCGTATGAGGGAATACTTCACGTACGGGTCCGTGGGGGGGCCGGGGGCAACCCCGGCTCCTACCCGGCACCGAATGACGAGGAGCGCGGTCAGTTGGGTGTTCCAGCGCGACCGTCCTTGGCGCGTTGCTCGTCATCGGTCAGCTGCTGTTCGGCGTGAGCGAGTGACGCCGGGACTCTTGAACAGGAGGCAACGGAGAGAACGGAGAACGGACACAGACTCGAGCCTCTGTTTCCTCCGTTACCTCCTGTTGAATTTGCAGGCCGCGAGATATTGCGACGATGACGCAGATTTCTTTTCGTGTATTTTCTGTTTTGCGGTTGCAGCTTCCATTTCTTGTACGAGCGGGATTGCCGAGCCCCAGGCTGAGGATGCTGTCACCCGAGAAAAAGCACAGGTTCTGTTGAAGTTTTGTGAACGCATCGACGGAGCCACTTAACAAAGCGGATGCGCCGAACGCCGCGATAATCCCCCAATTTCAAACCGGGAACCAGTGGCGCGATGTCGGCGATCCGCGTCGATCGGCGAGGTGGCGGGAGCATGCCGCGAACCTTTACCATGACGGGCGATGCTTTCTGGAGTTGCCGCCTCGCGCCTTACGGTCTGGTGGTGGCTGTCGTTGCCGCCGGATTGTCCCTAATTTGGGTCAGGCCACGCTTTGATTACTTGGCACTGGCGGCCGGATCCGGGGCGGCTGTGGCTATTTGTCACGAAGTGGATCTCACGCAACACAGAACCGAACGCTGCACCGAATGATGGCCGCGCGACGCCGCTTGGAAATTCGCAAGGCTCAGGAAGGAACCGTCATCGGTGAACTGAGCGTTCGGCTTGAGCGAACGACGCCCGCACTTTTGAACAGGAGGCAACGGAGACAACGGAGGTGGAGTCGGTGCTCTGTCTTCTCGGTTACCTCCTGTTGAATTTGTAAGGCCGCGATATTTCGAGTTGGTGACGCAGATTTTTTTCGTGTATTTTCTGTTTCGCGGTTATAATTCCGGGCGTCACGGCGAGCGGGGACCGATTTGGCCGGAGATTTTTGAAGATTGTGAGCACGTTGCCGAAGAGGGTGCAGCGAAGGGGAGACACTGTTTGGCTCACGGTGAAGTTCGAATGTCAGGGGCGGCTGGCTCCCGTCGCTGACCATTTTCGTTCGGCTTCACGAGGTCCGTAATCGCAGATGAACATGTCACCGAAAGCCTCCAAAGAAGTGAAGAGGATCCTCTGGATTTTCGTTGGCAGCTTTTTCCTGATGCCGGCGGTGCTTTGGTTCGTGGTCGTTGGCATCCTCAAACGCGAATACCATTTTCCCGGAGACTACCTCGATTTCTACCGCGATCTTTTTTCGTTGCAGCCGGATATGGTTTTCGGATGGCTCGTTCTTTCCATACCCGTCGTCATCTACGAGCTGGCGATCACGTGTCACTATTACTACCAGCATCCAGAACGGATGCGATTGATATTCAAGTTCCCGCGAAGAGACCGACGATGAAGGTGACGCCGCAGATCACCGCAGCCGACGCCGGGGAGCGCCTCGGGATTGCCGAGAAGTCACGGGTTGGCTCGAGTCCTCGGCCCGGCGTGGCTCAGTTCCGCCGTTAGGCCGACTCGCACCATTCGCAGACAATATGAGCGAGAGCATCATCAAGCAAATCGCAGACGGTCGCACAGACTTGGTTTTTGACTACCTGGCCGCAGGCCACTCTGCGACTTCCGCGGACAAGGACGGAACCTCCCTCATCAAATGGTGTGCCTATTACGGGGACGTGAGTGCCATCAGGTTTCTGCTCGCCAACGGAGAATCAATCCAATCACTGGGAGACAATCTCGATCTCCATACGGCGGCTTTTCACGGACATTGGCGCCTGTGTCAGTTTCTGATCGAGCAAGGTGCCGACGTGAATAAGCCCGCGATGGATACGGGAGAGTCACCACTGCACGCAGCTTTGTGCAATACCGAACGGCTTACCCATGACCTCGTGCTCAAAGTGCTCCTCGGCAATGGAGCGAATCCCAACTGTGTTACCAAGCTATCCGTTGAAACGAGTGGCTTCATGCGCGATTGTAGAACAAAAGGCGAAACACCTTTGCACCGTGCTGCAGCCTTTGGCACTGAAGAAACGATCCAGATGCTGCTGGATGCGCGAGCAAACATTGAGGCGAAAGACATGAATGGAGATTCTCCACTCAGCTGGGCGAGTTGGTATGCGCGTCCGGATTCCATTCTCAGAATGCTCTGTTACGGTGACTTTCGTATTCGGCCCAATAGGCGCTCGATGGTGGCCTACTTGCTCGGTGAACCACATGTTTAGCTGCATTCTTTGGCCGAACCAGACCCTTGACCGAATGACGGGGAGCGCGGTCAGCCGAGTGTTCCAATGCGGCCGTCTTTGGCGCGTTCCTCGTCATTGGTCAGCTTTGCGATCGGCGGCGAAAGCGCCTGCCGGACAAGAACAGGACCTGGATGAACAGAATGATTGCCGCAATCGTTGACGACGACGCGAGAACCGTAAAGAGGTTGCTCAAGGGGGATGTTGGCCTCGCAACGCGCCTCATTCGCGAGCCGAAGCTGTATCATTCAAGTATCTTCCATTGGATTTACGTCGGAGATACTGCGTTGCATCTGGCCGCGGCCGGTTATCGTGTCGAGATAGTTCGACTGCTGCTTTCGTCAGGCGCCGATCCGAACGCGGCGGCGAATCGCCGCAAAAGCACTCCGCTGCATTACGCCGCAGACGGGTTCATCACGGGTCCCGCATGGGATCCGAAAAGACAGGTACAGACGATCGGTTGCCTCCTTCACAAGGGAGCGGACATCCATTTGCAGGACATGAATGGCGCGACTCCTCTCCACCGCGCCGTCCGAACACGGTGCGCCGCCGCCGTCAACTTTCTTCTCAGAGCCGGAAGCGACCCGACGATCAAGAACAAATCCGGGTCCACCCCGTTTCACCTGGCCGTGCAAAATACCGGACGAGGCGGAACCGGCGCGCCAGCGGCGGTCGATGCGCAGCGCGAGATCATCAATGCGTTCCTTTCCTTTGGCGCGAGTCCGAATCTTAAGAACGGCAGGGGAAAGAGCGTTGCGGATTGTGCCCGGAGCGGTTGGATTCCAGCGGTGCTCGCTGGAACTGCCGCCGATCAAGGCGCTGCAGCGATTCGAAGTCGCCGGGGAGCGACGTAATTTGCGGGAGGCAAAGGTTTGGCCAAACGCCAAATCGAGTCTGCGGGCGCAGACGGGCCCACTGCGACAGCGCGATGGTCTTGAGTTTTATGAGTCACGGGTCCCGCCATGCCGGGATCATCAGCTTCGGCGGACGCGCGCTGCCAGCGCCGGTCGCTGGTCGTCAGGCCTTAAAGCCGCTGCTGTGTCTTTCCACGAGCACTGAAGCATGAAGCTGCATCACATAAAGCAAACCTGCAAAGCTGTCCTGATACTGGCGCTGCTCCAAAGTTTGTCATCGTGCTGGTCTCGATGACGATCGTTTGCACGATAGTCTGGCAGTTCGCGGGTGACCGGTTATACGATTGCTCCGACGACAACGTGCTGGGTTTTCTGCGCCCCGGAGACTGGGTCCACAATTGGAACGGTCACGCGGTCGCAGTTGTTCCGCGGGTTGTTCATGGGCGATCCATGAGCGAACCGGATACGATCAAAGAAGGTTGGAGCGTCACTGGATTGTGGTGTTTGTGGCTTTCTTTCGTTGCCGTTTCATTGGTTATCAGCGTCGTGCTTGCACGAGTTCCCTGGATTCCAAGATGGCGGATTGAGGCGGATTGAGGCGGATTATGAATATAACCACGCTGCCTGACGACGATCGAGGGAATCGGAGAGAGCGCTCCCTTGGGCCGCACGACATCGGAGTGCATCACGGTCAATACGGATTCCTTGTCGCGCGAATCGACGGCCGCATACGCACTGCGGAGTGCGGAGCACATGCTGGACGCCTGTTACTGACCCCTTCGCCTTCGCTGGCTGTGAAGATTATTTCGCTTTTCGGTCACGTCCGCTATCGGGTTCAGCCCTCAACCCGGAGGTCGTTGATTCTGTCTCGCGCAAGATAATCCTGCCCACATTGGTCGTCAGCAGCGGCTCCTTGACTCCGGGCACGCGCGTGAATTTGAAGCCGTCGAGATTCAATCGCTTCACGCCGTCGGCAACCAGCACGGGCCGGAAATCGTCGCTGGCCAGGCTGAAGCGGACGTCTTCGAACGCGACGTTTTCCACGTTGCGGGCATAGAAGCCCCACGCAGGAAGGGGCCGCGCGTCCACGCCCGGGGCTTTGACAGGCGGCACCGACCCGGCCTTGCTGCCACCGGCGAATTCGATGTTCGCGGCGCGAACGACCACGTTTGTGATCGGCGCGTCGGCCCAGCTTTCCACGGAGAGAGCGGAACGATAAACCCCGGTGGCGTGCAGGTCGCTAATGGTGACACGGCCAACTGTGTTCGAGCCCTTGACCGAGAGCATCACCGGCGAGGCGACCTGGTGCATGGTGTTGTTCGAAATCAGCACCTCGTCGAGCGGACCGCGTGTTGCGTCCCAACCGCCGGGTTGAAGATTAATCCCTGAAAGCATGTTGGTGCGCCGCTTCTCTCCGGACGTGCGATGCGGTTGCTGGCCCGGCCCATAGAAGAGGTTGTTCGCGACGATGAGCCGCGTGGCCGGGCCGATGAGACGGATGCCGTTGCAGGAGGAATTGATAATGCAGCCCGAGATGACCGTATTATCCCAGTAGCGGCCGGCAATGGAATCGTCGCCGGTGTAGAACCGGCAGCCGATGACGTTCACATTCCTGCACCAGCGCTCGGGCGCGCCGCGCCAGTGCACGCCGTCCCAGCCGCCCGTGATCTTCACGTCGCGAATCTCCACGTCGTCGCTGACCTGGAAAAAGATCGCGTAGTTCGCGGCGTCCACGATGGAGACGTCGCGGATCGTAATCCGGCTACAGTTGACGAACGCAATCGTGTGCGGGCCGCGCATGTGCTCTTCGCCGGTCGCATCGAAGACCTTGTTGCCGTCGATGACCCCAGGGCCGGTGATGGTGGCGTCTTCGACGTTCTCGCCCACGATGAGGGCGCGGTGCCACTTGCCCCATTTGGCTTCCGGCATGAACTCCGGCGGGGTCGGCTGGTGGTACTCGTTGAGGTTGGTCGTGCCGATGAGCCGCGCGCCGGCGGCGAGGAACAGCGTAACGCGGCTGCGCAGATGAACCGTGCCCGACAGAAAGCGGCCCGGTGGAAACAGGACCTGTCCGCCGCCCGCCCTGGCGCAGGCGTCGATCGCTTGATTGATGGCCGCGGTGTCGAGCGTGGTGCCGTCGCCCGCGGCGCCCTGGTCACGGATGTCGAAGAGGTGGTTGGCTGCGACTGCGGACAAGCCGATCAAGGAAAGTGTGAGTAAGCCGAAGATCCGCGTGAAATGGCGTGAGGGATGGGTCATGGCTTTTTGGTTACCTTGAAACTTCGCATTGCGCGAGGCCGAATATCGGCGGGGCTATCGGAAATTTGCGATGGGCTGTTTCCGTTGGTGATGCGGGAAACGGCAGGCGGTTTGGGTTCAATTGGACTGGTGCTCTGCTGCACGGCCGAGGCGCCGGCGGCCCGCAGGGAAAAGGATGAAGACAGCCAATCGCCAACAGCCTGGACGGATTCAATCGCCACACCGCGAGCGGCATTGACCGTAGGGTTCTTTCCTTGCTGGTCAATCCGGGTGGATTGGGCTATCGGACATTTGCTATTGGCTGTCGGCCGTGATCGTGCGAAGAACGCGGCGATGACCTGATCGTTAACTTTTAATCAGGAGATCTATGGCCAAATATCAGAAACATGAACGGAGGATTATGAAACGCAGGGACTTCCTTCGGCGGACGGCCGTGGGCGGATCGGCATTGTTTCTCGGCCAGCCCTGGTCAGGCTGCGCGGGCAGGATGAGTACGCCGCCGGCTCGGCGCCAAGGCCGGAAAGCGTTTGCGTTGGAGGAGACGACTGTGGCCGAACTGCAAGGCGCGATGGAATCCGGCCGGATCACCGCGGTGGCGCTGGTGCGGCAGTATCTCAAACGAATTGAGGAGGTCGATCAGCGGGAACCGCGGTTGAACGCGGTGATTGAATTGAATCCCGATGCGTTGGCCATCGCCGAGTCGCTCGACCGGGAGCGCAAAGCCAAGGGGTCGCGCGGACTGCTTCATGGCATACCGGTTTTCCTCAAGGACAACATC